>Ga0081539_10000546_pt1 | contig 77546 bp, 70 predicted proteins | sample TabmetS4T2R2_FD_71023 | JGI IMG/M metagenome (GOLD analysis project Ga0081539, IMG submission 71023) | Tabebuia heterophylla rhizosphere microbial communities from the University of Puerto Rico - S4T2R2 | ecosystem: Host-associated > Plants > Roots > Rhizosphere ...
CGGCGTAACGGCCCAATCTTCTGGACTAATTCCGGGCGGCGGCGTTTGGTCCTGCATGATGGCGGGGTGCCTATCATCAAATCGGCACCACGACAATTGTGCTCACCCCAACTGTGCGGTTGCCAGTGCGAAAGCTATCAATGGTGAGTCCAAAGACCGAGGCCTCGCCTTAGACGTCCGCCCAGCGCTCGTCGAAGATCGCAGTGGTCGGATTCCTGGCGATTTTGGCTGCGCCATGATGTTGGCCGTTCTTGCTGAGGCGAACAAAGGAACGGAACACTCCAACCAGCGTAGTGCCCTGAATGCGGTTCTCGCTCAATTGCCGAGTGACACTCTACAAAGAGAAGTGCGTAACCGGTTAACCCAAGCCTATGTTAAAGATGGCAAAGAGAAAGCAATGTCGCTACGAGATTTAGCGATGACGTTTCGCCTGCGCGATTCCGACAGCGACGATAGCGTTGCCGAGAATCCGTCGCGTGTTGCCTTCTGGCGCAACAACCTTGACATTATCGCTGCCGCCGTCACCAATAGCACTACTGTCACTGAACGTCCCCTCCGTAATCGCGCCCCGCTGATTGAGCACAGCCTTGAACGACTACAGAATCCGGATAGTGATTCTCTGACCAAGCACGCTGCGTCACTATACCGACTGCTGGTCCCATCAGAGCTGAAGAAAGATGTCCTTGAACGCGCAGAGCCACTCGTCATCGAGGTCGATCGGGCGCTGGCCCGCGTGCACTGGGAAGCACTGCCATCGGGACCGGACGCTAAGCCCCTCGGACTGGCCCGGTCAGTCGCGCGGCAGTTGCGCACGTTCTACAGTCCGCGTCCATTCCAGCCAATAAAACGGACGGGACTGAAAGCGTTGGTTATCGGCGACCCGGAGGGGCCGCCTATGGACCTGCCAAAAGCCCGTGAGGAAGCCACTAAAGTTGCGGAGGTACTGGCAGCCAATGGCGTCGAAGTACGGTTGTTGATCGGGCCTCCTGAAGTTGGGACCGGCGCTGGCTCGCTGCCGGACATCCCTCCTGCAGACTACTTCGAGGTTGTCGACCTGCTGCTCACCGGAGAGTTCGACATCGTCCACTATAGCGGGCACGCCAACTTCGAGCTAACAGCTCCTGATCGCAGCGGCTGGGTGTTTGAAGGCGAGGTGCTGACTGCTCACGAGTTGGAGGGCATGGTACGACCACCACAACTGGTGGTGGCCAATGCCTGCCTTTCAGCGCAGGTGTCACAGCTGGACAGCTCGTTGCCGATATCACAGCCGAGCAGCGTAGCCGCCAACAAGCGCGAGAGTACGGCCAAAAGAGTCACTGACGGTGACTCTTGCCTGGTTGCAAGCCTGGCCGACGAGTTCTTCAAACAAGGAGTATCGGACTACATCGGCGCGGCGTGGGAGATTCCCTCTGATCCCGCTACAATCTTTGCGCAAGAGTTCTATGGAGCGCTCCTCAAGGGACGCAAGAACATCGGCCGTGCGCTGCTAGATGCGCGAACAGCGCTCTATGGAAACAAGAGTTTTCGTGCCGCGTGGGCCGCGTACCAACACTACGGAGACCCGACCAGGTCAGTCTCTGCTGGTTCTCGTTAAGTGTCGGACCAAGCGAGGAGCGTTAATCAAGAACGTTCAGAACACTAACGTTTTATCTTGTGGAGGTGCAGTTGTGATTCGAGCAGGGGTATTCATCAGCGTCGATCAGACCGGTGGCCTTCAGAAACTGAACGACGCTGCGAAAAGTATCCAAGCGCAAAATGTGCGCGGGGTCGAGGTGTTCCCGAACGAGACACTGATGGGAATGGTGCATTGGTCGAGGACGCAACGTAGCAGAAGGCTAAAACTCGCACCGCCGTTGAAGTCAATCTTGTCCCGAGCCTGTCGAAGCCTACGTATTCCCTGTGGTTGTCAACGCTGCTCTGGCAATAAATTCTGTTCTTGTCCATCTCGACGAGCAGTGGCGTCCGGCGTGCCCTGCTCCTGTGCTAGAGTATCCGCCTCGATAAAGATCCGTGTAATATCTGGATACTGTTTGCGAATGGCCGCTTCGAGACGATCGATCGCAGCCTCCAGGTCGGAGGTCGCCAAGCCGGAATGGAACTGAACATCAAGGGTCAGTAACGCTTGGTGCGGACCGAAATACATTGTGAGAGCACGTAGCACCCGCGCCACAGACGTGTCGGCTTCTGCCATACGCCGGATATTGGCTAACAGATGAGGATCGACCCCTTCACCTACCAAGAGCTCTTTGCTTTCATACGCAAGCAAGACGGCAACCATCGCTAGAATAACGCCGATTACAATCGAGGCGCCACCATCAAAGTAGGGATTATTAAATTGATGCCCTAAATACACGCCGAGAAACGCGGCAGTCAACCCAAGTAGCGCTGCCGAATCCTCGAATAGCACCGAGAAGATCGTGGGATCTTTACTGGCATGAATGGTTTCCCACACTCCCTGCTCGCCTTGCACTTTGCGGAATTCGCGGTATGCCACAGCCCAAGAAATCCCTTCAAAGATGACGGCAAGGCCCAGCACGAGATAGCTCCAGAAGGGATCTTCAAGTGGACTAGGCCGAATCAGATGTATCACGCCTTCGTAGAGCGACACTCCGCCGCCGGCAGCGAAAATCAAGATCGCCACAATCAGGGTCCAAAAATAGAGTTCCTTGCCGTGACCAAATGGATGCGTTTGATCGGGAGGTTTCTTGCTGAGACGTAGACCCAGCAGTAACAAAAGTCCATTACCAGTATCAACCAACGAGTGGATACCTTCAGACAGCATGGCCGAACTTCCGCTGAAGAAGGCAGCGATGAATTTGCTCGCCGCGATTGCGAGATTCCCGGCGATGGCCGCGTAGACGACTATGTAAGAGGAGCCAGGGGTCATGAACAGTCCTTTCTTCGCTTCAGGTGCCGCCATAGCGAATAACAAGACCGCACAACAGAAATCGATCGATACCGAAACTCTACAAGAAGAGTCCTTATCTACCGTGCACCTCGTTCCGCGTGACGTGAGTTGCCTCTCTTTCACGGTAGCGCATTCCCATACCTATGAAAGAGCATTCGGTTTCGATCCCTCTGCTTTGTAGGATTATGGCTACAGCTGACAGGAGGTTTTGTCATCGTTCCGCCGTTGGCACAGTCGTCGCCCGGCGCTAAAGCATCGGGTTTACACAACGAAGGGAACTAAAGTCCCCTCAGAGCCTGATTTATCAGGCCCTTCGACGAGCTCACCAGTGCCCGCGGCACTGGCGCAGGCAGGACAGGCTTCGTACGGTGAGCCCGACGATTAATTATCGGGCGGAGACAGAATCAGCAGCTGAGGAAGTATACGAATCTCCTGTGCTTCGATCTAGCAAGGTTCATTACACCACCAACCGTTCCTCAATTTGACTGAGTGCGGTTTCCACGTCACCCTCTGTGTCTATGATTACATGACACTGCTCTGGGAGGTCGGTGAAGGAGGGGAACTTCTCGCGCTCTTGTTGTGCGATCCCCCAGGTTGCATCTGATGCCGCATCGCTACGCTGCTCGCGCTCTCGAATTCGCTGTTCAACGGTAGCGGTGCGTGCCTGACATTCAACAAACAACACGGGTATGTGGCAACGGGCGCTCAACTCCAGTACTACCCGACGATCCGCCGGATTCTTATAGGTCGCATCGAGGATCACACCGCGCCGGCTCTGCAACTCCTTCTCAGCTGCAGTGTGCATGGCGTCGTAGGTCTTGCGCGTGAACTCGGGTGTGTACAGACCAGTCTGATAGTCTGTTGCCGTATGTGCCGTTGGCGAGAAGCCCGCAAGCCGTTTGCGGATCACGTCAGAGTTCAAAACCCTGAATCCGATCTGTTCACTGAGACGTTGAGCAATCGTCGATTTTCCAGTGCCAATCTGCCCACAGACTACAATCAGCGCCGGTGCCGGTGTGCCCCGCGCGTAACGAGCGGCCAAGCGAAACGATCGACGGGCCTGCTGCCGAGCGCGTTCTTGTTCCTCGGCCGGAATCTCTGATTCTGCGCTCTTGAGACTCTCGACTTTGCCACGAACATAGGCACGATAGCATTGATAGAACGGCAACAAAGTAAACAGCTCTTCATCTTCTGCTTGTGTGGCGTAGGTGTGGACTAACTCACTAGCCCAGCCGATCGCGCCGTGTAATTCCAGATCCATGGCGAGAAACGCTAATTCTGAGGCGACATCGCAGGTGCGTAAACGTGGGCTAAACTCGATGCAATCGATAATTGTGATGCCTTCATCAAGAAAGTAGATATGATCACAGCGCAGGTCGCCATGCCCTTCGCGGATACGATCCTGTCCAATCCGTCGTGTAAATAACTGCTGATGCTGCGCGAAGAAGTCCTGGCTGAACTCTTGAATGCGGCGGTACTGCTGCTCGGTAATGGTCCGCCCGACAAGCGGTGCGGTAGCGTCAAAGTTCTCAGCTACTGCCTGCCAAACCGCTGCAGGCGCACCGTACTCGTCTGCGCCATTAGTTGCCGCAGTCTGGTGAAAATGTACCAAGCGCTTGGCCAGGGCGTGAAGGTCAGCTTTGATAACATGGCCACTGCTGATAAGGGCAGCGAGTGTGCGTTCCGGAGGCAGCCGCCGCATACGCACGAGATAATCGACTACCTTTGCATCCCGCATGTCAACCGCTTCACGGACCCGATACCTATCAGCCGTCCGCAAGACTGGAACTATGCCGAGATACACCGTCGGGGCGAGACGACGGTTGAGCCGTACTTCTTCCTCGCAGAAGTGACGGCGTAACTCCAAGGTTGAATAATCGAGAAACGAAAGACGTACAGGCTTCTTAAGTTTATAGACCTCATTACCAGCTAAGAAGACGGCGGAGATGTGCGTTTGCACCACTTCAACATTCGCCGGGTGATGAGAATAACACGCAGGGTGCGCAAGTGCTGTGAGCAGATCGGTGAAAGTTGGTGTTTCGGCAGTGTGAGAAAGTGATGAAGAATTTGCCATCATTAGTATATCCTCAAGCTTCGCATATCAGAGCAACTCTTGTACCGACAATAGTGATGTCCAGTATGCAAGAATGTGTTTATCTGTAGTCTGCGATACTAAGCATGAGCTTCTTTCGCATTTCTGTAAAACGTCGACCTGGAATTTCCTAGAAATGAGAAGACTCGTACATAAATTACTCCATAGGCCTGGCGTCTATTTTGCTACTTCATAGGCAGGAGGACAAAGCGATGGATATTAAGACGATTCTCGTACCTACAGACTTTTCGGACTACGCCGAATACGCGTACAACTGGGCCTTGGGACTCGCTACTGATTGCAAAGCGAAAGTGATTCTCTTCCATGCGGCACCGACAGTGTCGCATCTCGCCTTTCCTGAGAGCGCTTATTATCCCGATTTCTCCCGCATGGAACGCGAGATGATCGCCGATGCTGAGAAACAGATAAGCCAATTTGCGGCGAAGAAAGGAACGGGTACTGTACCGGTTGAAACGCGTGTGAGCGTAGGGGACGCGGTGTGGGAGACCTGTCGTGTGGCAGAACGCGAGCACGCCGACCTGATCGTCATGGGCTCACACGGGCGGACGGGGTTGTCACATGTAGTGTTAGGCAGTGTGGCGGAACGCGTTGTCCGGCATGCCTCGTGCCCTGTACTTGTTGCGCGCATGCCTGCCCAAGAGAAGAAGGAGAAAAAACAGTAATCTTCATCTACGCCTCGAACGTGAACAGCATTTTCTGAAAGCGCTCACGCTGTTGCGCAGTAAGGGAACGACCGAGGCGTGCCATCAGCACGTTTGCTGAGGACATTCTAATCTCCGGGTTATTGGTGAGATAAACCTGAAAGCCGAACGGGCGGAACAGACGCACGAGGACATTGCGGTAAGCATACACCGATAATCCTGTTTGATCGGTATCCCAGTGCCATGAATACCCGGTAAGAAAGAAGACCTTAGTCTCAATAAATGCATCGGCGACAATAGTGGCGACCATTTCCCGCGCGAGGCCCAGGCGACGCCAGTTACGACTCACCTCGATCGCGCCCAGTTCGTAGCATAGCCCGTCGGCGTTATCCCTCCAGCCTTCAACAGCGTCAGGATAGCTGCACTCGATGTAGCCAACGATCTGCTGGGCGGATGAGATGGTGATCGTCACGTTCGCGTCGGGGAGGACGGCGACTTTCTCTAAGGTGTTGACGCCGGAAATAATCGAGCGATAACGCGCAAAACGACCGATCCCCGTATCCAATGATAGGGTCCGCAACACATCTGGTGAGCAAGTCCGGATGATCCGTAATTGTCCATGGGGTGATAGCAACGTCTGCTCATGCGGCGTCGGATGTAGGGCAAGCAAACGATTATCGCTCATGGGAGTGTTCCACTCTCACAGGGTGGGGAGAGGATATGTCCTCAGAAATCCGTCCAGGCAGGCGCGAGATTCTTGACCATAATGACTAGATCGTAAGTATTGCCTTGCGTGTCCTTGTGCAGTTCGGGAATGACAGCCTCGCGGACAAAGTCAAGATGGCGTAACGCGCGAATTGCGGCGACCTCACTACTGGCGATCTCGGCGATGAGCTTTTCCAAACCAAGCCCAGTGGCAAGTTGGATGAGATCCAACATCATCCATGTGCCCAGACGTTTAGCTCGTACTGCCGGGTCGATTACCAAGCGAATCTCCCCGACATGGGCGCTGCTACCGTGGCGGTGGCGATGGAGTGTAGCATCACCGACAATCTGCTCGTCACACAGCGCAACAATCGGAATGACGCGGTCATAATTAAGCGCGGCTGCCCAACTCCGAACCACGGCTGGGTCACTTACGTCGTGGCGTAAATACCAACGATTTTCGGCAGGAATGCGCTGAAAGAACGCGACCAACCGTTCAGCATCGTTCTGTTCCAACGGACGCAACGTCACCAGCATTCCGTCCTTGAGAACAATCTGTTTGGGATATTCGTCCAGCATAGCCTTCTGTTTCTTATAGACGTGAGGTTATATGCGCTGCTAGTGATTTAGGAGATTAGAGACACCCAACAATCAGTTCAAGCAAGGAGAACACCGACGGCAGGTGCAGCCTGCCCTTACAGCTTGAGGCTCCCTCACAGGCTAGGCTGCACTCACCAACACGCTGTGTGAGATAGAGGGACAAGCCCACAGAGGTTAGACTCGTGCATGGACTAACATCCATACCCCAATGGCAATAAAGCCTAATGCAGCCACGACTTGAAGTGCGCTTGGGGAGATAACCCGCCCTAACAAGTCGCCGCCCACGACCGCCAGCAGCGTACTCAAGACTAACGCCGCCGCGGCGGCAACAAAGACACTGGTACGACTTAAGCTATGATCGGTCGCAAATAACAGGGTGGCCAACTGCGTCTTATCGCCAAGTTCGGCCAAGAAGACGCTGACAAAGATCAGCAGTAGAGTTTTCATGGGGACGTGCTAGTCCATTTCTACACTGAGTTTCAACTATTGTGCACACCTGACACACGACGTCGCATAGGGGAGGGCGGTGAGCCGCTTGATCGCGATTGTGTCACCGCAGGTAACACATACTCCGTACGTGCCAGCATCCATCCGCGCCAACGCAGCCTCGATCATGTCTAACTCGACGCGACTACTGTCGTCCAATCGCTCAAGCACTTCGTCATTCTCCCGATCGAGGGCTTGTTCCGCAGAATCGGGTTCCGGGGTCGTGCGTAGGTTGTCCTGAATCTTCCCGATCCGCCCGTATAGTTCCTTACGCTTGCGTTGCAACGCAGCACGAATGTTTTTGTAGGAAGGCATAGTTCCTCTTTTCCTTTTCGCAAGCGTTCAGCTATCAGGTCTCAGCAATCAGCCGGCCAGAATAATCTGGGAATTTAGTGAACTTTTATTATATCCACAAACTGCCTGCTTGTGGTAATTCTTCGCTTTGCTGAAAGCTAACCGTTGATGACTGAAGGCTTACGTCCTTTTTTGCTGATCTGGTTATCTCTCCAGTACATGTCGAGAGCAATACTGATGCCGAGCGGAGATGTATGGCACAGCAGTTGCTGAGATTTATCTGCGCAGCACTTTGTTTACAACGGAGCAGATATTATGGAAGACGCTGACATCAAACAGCAATTGCATCTCTTACAAAAGCAAATTGAGGCTGCCGTATCATTACATGAGGAGACCAAGCTGAACCTGTTGTCGCAAATAGATAGTCTGAAGATCGAGGTTGAAGTCTTGAAACGCTTTATAGCGTACCATCATAATGACTTCCGGCATCGTTACCCGCAACTAAAAGATGCGATGACCCAAGAAATCGACCCGGAATGGCTGGAAAAAGGCGGTAACCCTGTTGTAGAAGATAAGAAGAGGTAATGAGAATTTCTCATTCTTGCGAAGAATAGCGTTTCACATTCTGTTTTGATTCATTACCGAGGGCTTTTACTGCATCAAAAAGCTAAAAAATGCTGAAGTGAAAAGACAGTAGGAGGAATACGCTATGGCACGACCGTTTCATAAAATCTTATGCCCAGTGTCCTTTGATGAAACCTCGCCCATTGCTCTGGAATATGCCTATTATTTTGCGCGCCAGGACGCCGGAACAGTCTATCTGCTGCACGCCGTTCCTACCGACGAGCTCCATCTATTGCGTAAGGTCTATCGTGCCGCAGACTATGGCGGGGCGGATGTAAGTAAGGCTGAGCAGGTAGCACGGGAGCGACTCGGAAACCTGGCGCAGGAGCATTTGCAGGGAGTGCGGTACGAGATTGTCTCTGTGCAAAGTAGTGATTCTGCCAGGGCGATTCTGGAAATGGAGGCGAGAACCGCAGCAGACCTCGTAGTCATGGCTACCCACGGGCGCACTGGAATTGCACATTTGCTCCTGGGTAGTGTAGCTGAGAAGGTCGTACGCGAGTCCACGCGTCCCGTTTTTACAACTCGTCGCGGAGAGTTGCTCTCTGGCGTGAAGCCCTTTCAGAAGATTCTGGTACCAGTTGATATCGCCGACCCGACCAATGCCGCACTCGTCTGTGCTCGCCAGATAGCCGAACAGAGCAGTGGGATGGTATATCCATTGCACATCGTGCCGACCGACGAAACTGAACTGCTCCTCCACGACGTATACGAGGCCCGCGAAGACAAGATCAGTCATAAGGTCAACGCAGTCGTAGCCGAGAAAGTCGCCCGTCACAAGCTAGCTGAGTTGGCCGCAAGACATCTGGCTGGCATCCACTATAGACCGTTACTGCATGTCAGTGGGGATCCGGCCAAAACGATCCTTGCTGTGGAAGTTGATGTTGGTGCTGATCTGATTGTAATGACGACGCACGGGGTGTCAGGGTTCTTTCACTTGTTGTTAGGAAGTATCACTGAGAGGATGATGAGGGAAGCAAACTGCCCAGTACTAGCCTTTCGACAATAGAGCGTATTCCTGATTCAGGAGGCGCCCACTGCTTGCTTTTCTTGTAGCTATTTTTTTGCGCCAAGAGGCGAATTTACGGGCTTAATTGACTATAGTCAATTAATGAGTGACGTAATTTGCGCTTCCGTCTTTATTGAGGCTTGGGGGCGTGTCTGCTGGTAATTGTTCGCGCTTGGTTCGGTCGAAACTCTATCTTTTGAGTATAGTCATAATAAATTGGGCGGTGGGTGAGGGGCTACACGGTGTTTATCCTGAGTTTAGAACCCACTATTTTTCGCGGGTCTCACCAATAGTCCACCCCGTGAACGGTTACCATAGCGGGTTCTCTTGCTTTCGATACGCTTCAAGCCCTACTTAACGATGAGTCCTTCATATTCTCCTTGTTCGCGCCAACGGGCGAGCATTTCGTAAAAGCGCACCGCGCCGTCAGGGTCTTGAGCCTCAAGAAAGCCTTGTCCTTCCCTTTTCCCTTCGCCGTTGTAGTACCCCGGCGTGCAGACGTCCTGATAGGCGGTCATGAACGTCGGTCCAGTCACCCTCTTCACCCACTCAGCCTCGGCCTCGGGGGTGGGCTCTACTGTCTTTGCTGAGCGAGTGTTCACTTCCGTGATGACGTGGGCGATGTGGGTGGCCTGCCCGTCCAACATGTAAGTGAAATTCGGCGCGAGACCAGTCTGGGTAAGACCCATATGAAAGAGGTTCGGAAAGCCATGACTCAGGAAGCCGTAGTGGGTCTTCATCCCCTGCGCCCAGTAGTTGGAGAGGGACAGGCCACCTCGGCCGTACACCTCGAACTCGGAGCGCCGCGTGTATGCTGTGCCGACCTCGAAGCCGGTCGCGAAGATCAGGCAATCCACTTTGTACTCGACGCCGCCCACAACGACCCCGTCTTCGGTCACGCGTTCCACGCCTTTGCCCTTAGTGTCCACCAGCTTCACGTTAGGCCGGTTGAAGGTGGGCAGGTATTCATCGTTGAAGGTCGGGCGTTTGCACCATTGCCCATACCAGGGTTTGAGCGCGTCGGCCGTCTCCGGGTCGTTTACGATCGAGGACACGCGACCGCGAATCTCGTTCATCTTCTGGTAGTCGGCGATTTCCGACAGAGCCGCCATCGCTTCGTCGGAGAGGCCCGAGTTTTCTTTGCCCGTCATTAGCTTGGAGAGCATCTTGAACAGGCTCGTCCACTTGTCACCCACCAGATCTTCGTTGACTGGGAGCCCAGCCAAAATGGAGCAGAAGTTGGTGTTGCGATAGTCTTGCCAGCCGGGCTTGAGCGTCTTCACCCATTCCGGGTCAGTGGGCTTGTTGCCGCGTTCGTCCACTGAGGACGGCGTGCGCTGGAATACATAGAGCTGCTGGGCGTACTGGCCGAGATACGGTACGCACTGAATCGCAGTAGCACCCGTCCCGATGATGCCGACACGTTTGTCCTTGAGTTTGTGCAAGCCACCGGTGGTATCACCACCAGTGTAGTCGTAGTCCCAGCGACTGGTGTGGAAGGTATGGCCCTTGAAATTTTCGATGCCCGGGATCGCGGGAAGCTTGGGACGATTTAGCGGTCCACTCGACATGATGACAAAACGTGCCTTGAAGACATCACCGCGATCAGTGGTAATCGTCCAGCGTCCTTCTTCCTCGTTCCAGCGCGCCTCTTTGATCTGTGTCTGGAAGCAGGCTTTCTCATAGAGGTTAAAATGTTTGCCAATCCTCTTGGCGTGCTCAAAAATTTCCGGTGCGAAGGAGTACTTTTCCTTCGGGATATAGCCGGTCTCTTCGAGCAAGGGCAGATAGATGTAGGACTCGATGTCGCACTGCGCGCCAGGATAGCGGTTCCAGTACCAGGTACCACCAAAATCCCCAGCTTTCTCGATGATGCGAATGTTGGTGATGCCGGCCTTTTGCAGCCGCGCTGCTGCCAAGAGGCCACCAAAGCCACCGCCGACGATGAGGATGTCGAGCTCTTCCTGAATCGCGGCACGCGTGAAGCCCGGCTCAACGTAGTGATCCACATTATAGCGGGCGTACCTGCCGGTGATTTCCTGGTATTGGTTGTTGGCATCGGCCCGCAGACGTTTCGTGCGTTCTGCGGCGTACTTCTTGCGCAATTCAGCCGGGTCGAAACCTAACTCTGCGGGAGTGGGAATTCCAGTCGGGTTGGGAGGGGATACAGCTGCACTCATAGTGTCAGTCCTCCTTCGATTCGGACGTCTTCTTGGAGAAGCGTCTTAATTGTTCGGTCATTGTGGCCGGATCTGCGAAGCTTTGCACAGCGATAAAATTTTTACAATACAACCGCCGGCTGCACCGTACTGTTCAAATCATCTCGGCTAAACCGTCGATAAGGGAGAGTATGCTTTGGGAGTTCGTCCACAGAATTGCGAAAGAACCGGCACATCTCGGTGCTTCTGGTTCCACAATCGATCCTCAGTTGCATCTTTGTACTTAGGGTTGTGGTATTCCTTTATATAACCCATTGTGACTTTACCCAATGCAGAGACGTGGCCCCATTAGCGAGAGCTGCCTACGATACCTATTGGGAGTCCGTCTCGACAGCAGTCGGTATTGCAGCTATCTGACAGTCGCAGATGAGCCACTTGCTAGTATTCGTCGCGGTGAAAGCGAAGACGATGAAGGGATGCCCGAGGTCGTCGAATAGCGCCGCAGCCTACTACAAGATTGGCAGCGGGCGAGCCATGAAGACGAGGGAGGAACCATGAAAGTGAGAGGAACGATACTGCACAGTACGGTGATAGCAGCTATGTTGCTGGCCTCAGGGATAGGAACGGCCGCTGGTCCACCTGACACAAATTGGATGAGCTACAACGGCACTGTTAACGGGCAGCGCTATTCATCACTCGATCAGATCAACGGGCAAAACGTTGCTTTGCTCGCCGAAGTGTGCCGCCTCAAGGTAGACGATTCAGGCACGTTCCAGGCTGGTCTCATACAGATTGACGGGACGCTGTATATGACCAACTCACACGACACCCTAGCGGTTGATGCGACGAACTGTACAGTGCGCTGGCGCAGTATCTACAAGCCTGAACAGGAGGATGTCTTCCAGGTTAATCGCGGCGTGGCTTTCGCCAATGGCAGATTATTCCGCGGCACGCCCGATGCCCGTCTGCTGGCGATTGATGCAGCTACTGGTAAGACGCTCTGGCAACAGCAGATCGGCGATCCCGCAGTAGGCGAATTTCTCAGCTCTGCGCCTGTGATCTGGCAGGGACTGCTCATCGCCGGTACGGCTGGCAGCGACTGGGGTATTCGTGGGCGTATCATGGCTTACGAACAGGAGAGTGGACGCGAAGTATGGCGCTTCTACACGATTCCACGTGGCAAGGAGGTCGGTGCCGACACCTGGAAGAACCCGGAAACTGCGCGCTACGGTGGCGGTGGTAGTTGGACAACCTATACCCTCGATATGGCCAGTGGTGAGGTCTTCGCACCAGTCGGCAATCCTGCGCCTGACTTTGTGGCGAGCCATCGGCCAGGAGCCAACCTCTTTACCGATAGCATGGTAGTGCTCGACGCCCGCACCGGCGCGATTAAGTGGTGGCATCAGATGGCACCGAACGACGGGCTTGATCTCGATCTTGCTGCCGCGCCGATGCTGTATTGGAACGGCAAAGGACATCCTATGGTTGTGATGGGTAGTAAGGATGGCTATCTCTATGGTATCGACCGTGAAACCCACAAGCGCGTTTTTGCTACCCCAATTACAACCATAAAAAAACCCGAACGCTCGCCGGATGCGCGAGGGGTGTATACCTGTCCTGGACCAGTTGGTGGCGTCGAATGGAACGGGCCTGCGTACGATCAGCTGACCAAACAGATCATAGTGGGCTCCGTCGATTGGTGTGCTACTATCATGTCTGACGAAGTTGAATTTCAACCCGGTCAGTTGATGTTGGCAGGAAAGTGGGAGTGGGATAAGGCAAAGACCGGCTGGGTGATCGCTGTCGATCCGAATTCTGGCGCAGTAAAGTGGAAGTATCACGCTGATTCGCCCGTTGTAGCCGGGATCACCCCAACCGCGGGTGGTGTGACCTTCACTGGCGATATGGGTGGCAATTTTCTTGCTTTCGAATCTGCTACAGGGAAAGTGTTGCTCAAGACTCAGACCGGTGGTGCACTGGCAGGGGGTGTGATCACTTATGCACTCGGTGGCAAGCAGTACGTCGCAATCACCTCAGGGAATGTCTCGCGCTTGTCGTTCGGCGATAATGGCAAGCCTACGCTCATCATTTACGCGCTAGCAGCAGGTAGACAGCCGACAGCGACAGCACCCACACCGCAAGCCGCCGCACCTGCAGGAGTAGTAATAGCGGCCCTTTCGCCAGACGTCGGACGCGGCCAGGAATTATACGGCAAGAATTGTGCAGCCTGCCACGGCAATAAGGGCGAAGGCGTATCAGGTCCAGCCTTGAAAGGTGTGCGCTCGAAGCTCGATTTCGCGGGCACGGTTAAATGGATCGAGAATCCCTCGGAGAAAATGCCCCGTCTCTATCCGTCTACACTCGACGCACAAGCAGTGGCAGACATCGCGGCGTACGTTCTAGGTTTATGATTGTGCTGACGCTAAATCGGACCACAAGAGATCCGTACAGCTATTCCATCGTCCTCTTTTGTAGCGTGCGCCATGCGCACGAGTGAGGGCGGCCGGGGATTCGCGCGCACGGCGCGCGCTCCACGGAACGTAGCCGTTGTTGCAGACGCTCGACATGCTGAGCCCGAGCCAGCTTGCGGCGATTCGCAAGATTCCGGCGCATGATGCGGCATCGGTGCCATCGATCGAAGCACGACGGCCGGCATCGATCTTCACGACACAGGCACGGTACGACCGTGAACAAGCCGAGGTATTCCGCAAGCGCGCGGTGCCGATCACACTGTCTGTGATGCTGCCAGAGCCCGGCAGTGCGATGGCGCATGATGGCTATGGCGTGCCGCTGCTCGTGACGCGCGATCGCGAAGGACAGGTCCATGCCTTGCTTAATGTCTGCCAGCACAAAGGCTCAAAGTTGCTCAAGGAGTGCGAGCCGGTAAAAGGTGTACGGCTAGTCTGCCCTTATCACGCCTGGACCTTCGGGCTAGATGGCAAGCTGGTCGGTGTACCCAGGCTGGAAACCTTCGTCAATCTCAACAAAGCGTCGCGCAACCTGAAGGCCCGCCCAACGCGCGAATTTGGCGGCTTTATCTGGGTGATGCTCGATAGGGATGCCGAACCCGATTTTTCGAGCCTGGTTCCTGAGCTGGCCGCGGACATGGAGGCGTTTGATATGCCGACCGCGCACGTTTATGGCCGCAAGACTTTTCATCTCAATGCCAACTGGAAGTTGGTGCAGGAGCCGTTCCTGGAAGGTTATCATGTCACGCGGCTCCACGCCGCTTCGATCGGCGCTCTATATGCTGATGTACCGAATGTCGTCGATCATCTGGGTGTTGCGTGAGAAATACCAAGATGCCGCGAACCGGCTGGCGCGGGTGCGGTGATGCTGGAGTCCCATTTGAAATCGAGCAAGAAAGGCAATCCGCCCTTCGACAAGCTCAGGGCGAACGGAACAAGGCCGGACGCTATAGCAATCGCCGTTCGTGCTGGGTCCTGAGCCTAGTCGAAGGATCGAAGCATGAATGGTGCTCTCGAAAATGATTTAAGAGAACTATAAATGCTAACACCACCAACCATTCCCGCTCATGTCCGTCCCGATCAGGTGTTTGATTTTGATATCTATGCTGACCCCCGCATCACCGATGATGTGCAGGGTTCCTATGCCACAGTGCTGCGCAACGCGCCGGACATCTTCTGGACGCCTGCCAATGGTGGGAGCAAACCGGCTGACGCTTGCCGATATCGATGTCGTCCAGCTCTATGAGAATTTCAGCGCCCAGGGTGTTGCCTCGCTGATCGATCATGGCTTTTGCAGCTATGAGAATGTAGCGGAGGTGATCCGTTTCGAGAATCTCATCGCCCCATCAGGCAACCTGCCGGTAATACTGCAGGAGGGAACTTTGCGCGGGGCTTTGTCCATGGCATTGGCTTGTCGATCGAAGCAATTCGCCAGCTCCGCGGCGAGTCCGTCAACCCCGTGCCTGGCGCGAAGACCTGCCTGATCGCGGGCGGACCCGCAGCGCCGACGATTAGTTCGGCGGTGTTTGGCAAGGATGTGTAGGGCGAGGGTTTTCCTGACGAGCCAGGCGATCTTTTCCTCAACTTCGCAGCCCGCGCCTTCACCCCTGCGAGGAACATCCGCACCGCCTCAATGAACAACTCGTCATCCGCAAACAGATTGGCCGCAATCGACTCGGCTAGATTGGGATAGGAGGTTGCATCTACCTCCGGCATTAGGGAATGCAGTTTCAAATTGGACGTTGTATGTCAATCACGTGTCTCCGCGGCTTGCTGGTTACACCCGGCGGGGTGGCAGCCGTGTCCGCATGCAATTTTTTACTGTACAGCAGAGACAGTCGTAGAGTTTTCAACAGGCATGAGTGCATTGTCGGACTGGGGAACGGACGCCGGACCGGCTTTCGCTAAGAATGTCCACCCAAATGCTATGGCCACAACCGGATTGTAAATGGTGTCTGAGCGCGTTGATCAGGCGTGCATTGCTGAAGATGAGCCTTCATGTATCTGATAATAGGTAAGACATTCGGTTTCACGTCCGCGCACAATTCGTTTGCCGCGCAAGGGGCCACGCTGACTCGTGACGACAGTCCACTGGCGCTCGCCACGACCATCGTGACAGTACAGTACGACCCAGTCCTGCGTTTTTCCTAAGCGGTGCGCGTGAGCAGTGTTGGACAACAACACAGTATATTGCCGCTGCCCACGCTGGGTATGTAACACTGGTAACCATGCGTCCTGAGTGGGATTAAAGCGTCGTGGAGCAATGCGTGGAACCTCACCGCGAGCTACCTTCTCGCGATATTCATGATCTACCTCAAGTAACTCGGCCACTGGTGGAGCTTCTCGCAGCGTACCCCATCCGACAACGCGAGTAGCTCCTAATCGTGTTGCTAGTGAATCGATAATTCCCGCGATGCGCTTGTTTCCGAGGCCAAGCACATTATGGAGACGCCCGTCATGAGCCGCTGCCTCAAGATCTTCAAGACTTTCTACGCCGAGCTCATAATACAGACGTTCGGCTAGAATCGGTCCTATCCCAGGCACCGACGTTAACGCGACAATAGGATCAGTTTCCTCTTGTAGTTGCTCTAAGACCGGAAGCTGTCCGGTAGTGATTAGCGTATAGATAGAGCGCGCTAAACTCTCGCCAATGCCCGGCAGCCTCTGCAGTCCCGCTTCACCCTCGTTCTGAAGGATCTCTTCGGCTGAATGGTCAAGATTGCGCAAAGTATCCGCCGCCCGACGATACGCGTGAACTCTATACAGATTAGCTTGCTGTTCAATCAGCAAACGCGCGACCTGTTCGAAATGATAGGCAATCTCTGCATTAGTCATACAATATTATTGACAGTTAAGATAACCATTAGTGAACACATTCGCAAGTGTATTTGCTGACGAAAACAGCAAAAATCAGACGGGCGATACGAGACACCAGCCTCATGGGTTGTGTGGCACAATGCTAGTCGAGCTTCCACCATTCGCCGCTGAGCCGAAGGAAATCAATGTACACACAAAGCTCTAGTTCGTTTTAGACCTGTTCCAATAGAAAGCTTACACCAAAAAGAGAAGATCAGGAGTTATGGATACATGAGTCTGCTTATTGAGGAATAAATCAGAATTGCGGGTTTACGCTAATTTTGCTTGCTAAACCGCACCACAGCTTGCTGCCTGCTTGTGATTGCCGCTAGCAATTATTCCCACAAAGAGTGACGGTTTCCCTACAGCAGAGAGGGGGTACATTCCTACTTCGTATACTACCTGTTCTCTAAAGTATATAGCTCAATAGAGTTTATCTTCTTCCTCGAGTGTTATATGGCATAATCATTGCTCTCTTGTAGTTTTCCATCAACGTTAGTATGCAGTTATCGGTTGCCTGAATGATGAGACTGCTGGCCGTAAATTTGTGGGACAAACTTGCTAATTATCGTGTTTTTCTGGACGCAGAATCACAGTCTATGAGCACACGACTAATATCAGAAAAATCAACGTAATTGGCCACTAATAGGACACATATTTAAATTCAAAGTTCTATAGAGAAAGGAGTAATATATGCGAGTTTCCAAACAATTTTCTTATGCAATATGCGTTGCGAGCATAGGCGCGCTGAGTGCTCCGTCGGTAGCATTTAGTCACGATCATGAATATCGACTTCATAGTAACCAACCAATGGCAACGCAGGGTTATGATCAGAATTTTGCCCCGACAGAGTTTTTTTCTCAAGGCGAACGTGACTTAGTGGCGCGGGTAAAAGATCATCTCGCGGCTGATTCGGTTCTTGCACCGCAGGTAAAAAATCTCGCTATTGATGTGGAAGTCGGAACGATTACGTTACGTGGCTCGCTACCCACACGAGCAGATGAAAAACGAGCGGTGAGCATAGTCGAAGGCGTACTCGGAGTCGAGCGAGTCAATGATGAAATTCGCGTTACTAACGCCGCCGCAGTGTCACCATCTGCGGCGACGATGCAAAGCAGTCAAAGTGAAGACTATCGTTCTACAACACATACGAGGGCTGTCTCGCGTAGTACGCTTGTAACACCAGAACGCGAGCGGCCGGTGGCAAGCATTCCACCAACCGGAAGTCGAGGCGTTGCAGCGCTCGATGACCGCGCACTACCAGGGAGCGGACAGATGGCAGAAGAGGACCGTACTGGGAGTAGCGGCCCGTCAGGTACACAAAGTACCTTGCCTTCGAACACTGGGGCAATTGACCCAGTGGGACGGGTGGCAAAGCCCGCCGGAGATTATGCAGTGACAGCAGTTGATCGTGCGTTGGCGTCCCAAGTGCGTTTAGCGTTAAATGGGAATCCTAACTTCACGGTCACCGAGGAGAATGTTCATCTCGTGGTTGACAACGGATTTGTGACCTTACAAGGGTGGGCGTCAAACGAACGGGAAAGAGTTGCAATCGCGGAACGCGTTAAAGAGATCACTGGTGTACAGGGAGTTGATAATCAGTTGCGCGTGCGTCCGAATGCAAATCTTCGAGGAGCTCGCTAAGCGCTCAATCAGGCGAAACAACGCCGTTTAGGACGATGAGACAAAACGCTAGCTGTAGAGGAACGAAGAGGACACTGCTGGCTATTGTTTGGAGCTGCAAGGAACGAAGCAATCTCTGTTTTCACATAGGGATTGCTTCGTGGCGTTTATCTTGAGCTTGTCTAAGGGGCTCGCAATGAAGCCTGGACTTTATGCCATTCTATGAGAGTTTTGGTCTGTAACCTTCCTGTGAGTTTCTCACCAAAGTTAACCCAGCAACATCCCTGTCGCACAAAAAGGAGAAGTCCAACGGCTTACCCGGCAAAACTGATCAGCGTCCGTATGCCATCAGCCGCTTCAATTTTGATTGTTTCTGCTACCTGTCCCCCTTGACGTACCCGGATATTCGTAGGTTCGTTGATCGTATGTGTAAGGTGACCGTTAGACCGATCACTAAGAGTAACGAATACCCTATTTTCTCCACCTTTCCAATCCGCACTGATACCAACGAAGGGCAGTGTCCGTGCCTATTCCTGTGTGCCGATGGCCGCGCCGAGCACGGTGATAGTCACAGGTTGCCCTTGATGGTGGCGGATGCAGTCAGTGAAAAACATCGGCCATGTGCGTGGAGGAATGTCTCGTGTCGTCATAGTTATTTTTCCTTTCTCTAGCCTTATTCCTCTGGGGTCTTAGCGAGGCTGGGCAGCTTTATCACTATTGGTGACGGCGGCATCGGCGGGTCGCCACCACCGTACTTCGATAGTCTCCCGGAGGTGGGCCGGATCAAAGATGGTATCTGGTAATATAACCATATAATGCACCTCGCTAAAAGTGACATCTGTCGTCGAGTTCTGCTGCTTATCATACATACGAATATGGAGAGGAGGGTTGACTCCATCAAGCTTCTTTACCTGATCAAAAGTCATCGTCTTCCATAACTGGTTTGTCACATCGTAGTAATCGCGCTGTACTGGCAGCATGGTATCGACTGCCACCCACGTGAGGATTCGTGAATAAAAAACCTTGTGTGCTGGCACAAAGGTGCAAACCAAAGAATTCATCTATTAATGACTTCTAATGACTTCAGCATCTGATGATCTGGGCGCGGCTCCTGCAGGCCTAGTAGACAAAAAGGAGACTCCTTCTAAAAGGAGAAGCAGGGATTCTCATGCACGATTTAACACCCTCTCTGAATGTCCTTACTGCAATGATTACGCCAGCTGTCCTCATCTCGGCTTGTGGCACGCTGATTTTCTCGACTGCGACCCGGCTCGCGCGGCTCGTAGACCGTGTGCGCGAGTTGAGTCGTGAGATAGAGCGTCTCTGTATAGATAGGACGGTCGAGTTCGCGGCTGAGCGTCGCGCTGAGACCGAGCGTCAACTCGCAGCCCATGCCCAGCGTAGTCGTCTGATTCAGAGCGCGCTCACCAGCTTCTATCTCTCTTTAGGCTTCTTTGTCGCCACCACGGTGAGTATTGGTCTGGTGGCCGTGGTGAGTTACTGGCAGTGGTTGCCGAGCCTGTTGGGTATTGTGGGCACCGTCGTGCTCTTCTATGGCTGTATGCTGCTGATTGCCGAGACGCGACTGGCGCTGCGGTCAGTTAACGAAGAAATGCAGTTTATCCTTACTTTGCCTGACCGCTATCAGACGCGCGGAAAGAACCTCCCATCTCCAAGACGTTGACCGGTACTTCTCTTCACTTCCGGTCAAAAGAGGTCTAGTGAACGATATTACGCACCGAGCCCTCCTGGGACTAATCCGATTTCAGATCGTCCTTGCGCTGCTGCTCTTCCTACCGGCGTGGTCTCTTCACTTTTGGCAGGCATGGATATACTGGAGTCTGTTTTTCCTCTGCACGCTGTTCATCACTCTGTACTTGCTGAAGCATGATCCTGGGCTCATCGCACGGCGCCTGAAAGTGGGGCCAGGTGCTGAATCAGAGAAGACTCAGAAAATCATTCAAGCACTCACTGCTGGGTTGGTGTGCATTATGTTTATAGTTCCTGGGTTTGATCATCGCCTTCATTGGTCCACTGTGCCGACGTTTAGTGTGGTGATGGCCGACGCACTCGTGCTGGCGGGGTTTCTCATCATATTTCGCGTTTTCCAGGAGAACAGCTATGCGGCTAGCACCATACAAGTCGAAGCGCATCAACCAGTGATTTCCACGGGGCCATACCGGTATGTGCGACATCCGATGTACGCGGGCGCAGTGCTACTGTTTCTGGCAACGCCTGTCGCACTTGGGTCATGGTGGACGCTGCTCGTCGCCTTAGTCCTTGTCGGCGTTATTGTTGTACGGCTTCTCGAAGAAGAAAAGTATTTAGCAAAGCATCTCCCAGGCTATGACACCTACTGCCAGAAGGTTTGGTACCGACTGATCCCCTATGTTTGGTAATCCAGAAGATACTGGAGGTCAATAAATCAACATAATTCCTGTTATCCGACATATACTCACTATAAGTTACTTCGCTTTAGTAGCCAGTACCTCCGTGGGACCTCGCCGTCACCATCAACACCGCGACTGAACAACGACTTGCACCGCCCCCCAGGAACAGAGTAAAGAGCAGGAGGTAGGTGAACGGTTCGCGTATCGCGCGAACCGAGGACAGAGTATATACGTCAGTAGCATGGCGGTTCCATGCGCCATATCATTTACCCCTGTAGAGGCTGTTGCCGCCTTACGGGACTGCTACACAAAGGAGGAAACACCTATGAGTACATACAAGGACGAACGGCCACACGCGCGCGCGCGAGAACAACGCCTGGGGTTCGTGAGCCGGCCGCGGTTCGAGGACTATCGCGAAAAATATGCCACGTACTTTCAGCTGGAGCGCCGCAACGGCATCCTCCAGGTGCAGATGCATACTGCAGGAGGACCTGTCATGTACGGCCTGCCGATTCACAACGCCTGGTCCCAGCTGTGGCTTGACATCGGCAACGATCCTGACAACGAAGTGTTGATCTTCGGCGGCTCAGGAGATAAGTGGATTGCTGGGTTTGACCCGGAAATGGCCAAGCAACCCTTACACGAGTTGCCTGCAGACGCGTTCTACGATCAGATTTACGCGGACGCGACTAAGCTGCTGGAAGCGTTTATCTTCAATATCGATATTCCCACGATCGCCTGCATCAACGGCACAGGCTTGCACACGGAATTTGCCCTATTATGTGACATTACCCTGTGTGCCGAGCACGCCGAGCTGTTCGATCCGCACTTCCGGTTCAACTTGGTACCCGGGGATGGTCAGGGGCTGACGTTCCAGGAGTTAATGGGGCTGAAGCGCGCCGCCTACTTTCTGTATACCAGTGACAAGATCAACGCGCAGCTGGCTAAGGAGATGGGCCTGGTCAACGAGGTGTTGCCACTCGACCGGCTGCTGCCGCGCGCGTGGGAGATTGCCGAGAAAATCATGCAGAAGCCACGCGCCATCCGGCGTATGACAAGCGCGGTGTTGCGGCGGCAGTGGAAGCGCCGCTTGGTGGAAGATCTGGGGTTCCATATCGCGCACGAGTTGCTGGGCATGCACCTCAACAAGTCGGAGTAAGGCCAAACGACCAAGATATATCGGGTTAACAGTGCGGGAGCCTCTTCTTGTGGAGGCCGCACTGCATAAGCCCAAACATATTTGCATGATTCCAAGGTTCTTCTCATCGAGAGGTTGCCGCGAACGACTACCAGGATTTTCTCTTGCAATACCTAAGCAGGTCTAGCCGAGATACGCGCGAGAATAGGACATAGGAGAACAAACAGTTTTCTACTCGGTGAGGATTCTGCGCACGGATGGGTTTTGTCGCAAGTGTTCAGGAGCTGGGGATTTCGGTATGCTGCTCTACGTAGTGTGAGGTGGTGGGGAGGCACCATGATCGACTTCAAGGGGAGTCCATGTGAGCGAGACATGATTCTGTGGGGTGTCAGGGGGGAGGTGGCCGACCCGATTTCGGACCGGCAGCTTGAGGAAAGGATGGGCGAGCGGGGAGTAGCCGCCGCTCCTTCCACGTTGAGCCGCGGGGCGATCAAGGACGCCCTGGAGGTGGCGAAAAAGTTCCGTCGCCGTCAGTGTCTGGTGGGTCGGAGCTGGCGTCGTGATGAAACATAGGTGACGATCAAAGGGAAATGGGCCTCCTTACGATTGACTTCCTATTGACTGCCACGCGCGATCGGGCGGTGGCCGAGGCGTTCTTACACAAAGCTATTCGGAGTCAGGGACTGGCGGAGAAAATCACGATCGATCAGAGGGGGAGCAACACGGCAGCCCTTACACACTCTAAGACGACGCACAAGACCGCGATTGTCATCCGCCACTCGACATATCTGAATAACGTGGTGGCACACGATCATCGAGCAGGAAACCGGCTCCCGCGTCCCCTGCTCGATTTCAAGTCGTTTTGGACAGCCCGGTACGATCGCTGGTCTGGAAGTCCTGCACGCCATGGGCAAAGGACAGCTAGCGACCGCCGGGACCACGCACCAAACGCCCGCCGAGCAGTTCTCTGCCTGAGCTGCGTAAGGAACATAAAGTGATCAATTCGCTCGTCTTCATCTAAACTTTATCACGGAACCCCCTTATCCACACTCTCCTCTCACTTCCCTACTGTCTTTGTCGACCACGTTTGACATTCTCCTATCGCTTGGGCTACTCTAGTACCCATGCGCATTCGAGGGTGGCAGGGTGCAGTGCCGTTCATTCTCCTCGTGCTTGCGTGTGCAAGTATACGCCCTTCTGCATTCGTATGGGCCGATCCGCCTCCCGAACACTTGTCATTTCGTGTGCCTTCCTTTTCCGAGAACGTACCAACGCAGGCCGACTTTGATGACGACCGTGTCGAGGATCCTCTGACCTTCACCACCAATGGAGGACATCCCGACGTGGAAATCTATCTGAGTCACACTCAGACCGTGCTCGTCCTTTCCATAGACGCGGTGTCTGCCGTCACGGGGTCGCTGACGGTGCGCGACCTCGATCGTGATGGGGATGAAGATCTGTTGTGGCAAGGCGCGCAGGCGCTCGCCCCTGCAGAAGTGATTGTTTGGCTAAATGATGGCACGGGACACTTTGCGCGTGTCCTTCCGCCGGGCGTTGTTCCGTCCCAACCAACGCCGGGGCCCTCTCTGGGTGCCGATTCTCACCACGTGCGCGCATCGCAGTTGTGCACTCTCCAGCGGAATCCCACTCCGCTCGGTGCCCCGTCCTTCGCTTGGGCGCAGAACAGTGTTGTGCAAGCGAGGCGAGATGCCAGCGCCGCTCGTCCAGTAGTCTCCTTCTTCCAGCGGTTCCCTTGTGGTCGCGCTCCTCCGACGCATACCTCTTAGGTTGTTTGCATCTTCTCAGTAGACCTCTCCCCACTGAAAACGATCGTGCTCAAGGGAGAGAACATTTTATGATGACTTCGTTGAGGCACTGACCTGGATGACGCATAGTCACATAGAGTTAGTAATGCCTTCAACGCGGTGAGATGCCGGTTGCACTATTGCCCGCCTTAATCACGCTGATCGAGGCTGGGTTGGGTAACGGAAGTGCAGAAGACCCAGGTATCATTGTGAGACTCGGTTCCTGTTGTTCCTGCGGAACATCATGCGATGAATACGCAACCCTATACCCTCTCTGCTGCTGATGGCCGTATGAGGGTGACCGTGTATCCTGGTTCACCAACCTATGTCTATGTCACGCACGATGGCTTGACTGAAGGCGACATTGACGCCGCCTTGTTGGAGCTGACCTGGCACATCCCTGCCCCATGTTGTGTGATCGTACTGCCGCAGCACTGAGTCTGGTGGGAGCCAGGGCCAGCGCGTGAAAGAGAAGAGGAGTGATCATGCCGTAGCTCTCTTCGGTCACTTACCGTGAGCAGCGCGTCGACACCCGCAGCCGTTATGTATGTCTATTGGCAATCCGTCTTCACCCCTTCCTCTCACTCTGGAGAAGTGGAAGTGTCTCATCACTTTTTGTGTAGACATCCCGGCGGGGGTTACACACACCGTACCGTTTTCAAGAGGTCACTCGATATGCGTTGTTGGATATGGACTCTTTCCCTTTGCCTCAGCTTGTGGTTCGTGCTGAGCTGTTTCGCTGCGCAATCTCTTCCTGCTTCTCCCGCGCAAACCCTCACTATCACGCAGGCGGTGCAGGAGGCGCTCAATAAGAACCTGACGCTTGTCGCTGAACGTTATGACATCAACATTGCTGACGCCCACGTCATTACCGCAGGGTTGCGCCCAAACCCAGTCCTTAGTACGAGTGCCAATATCGTCGATCGGACCATCTTTCGCTCAGGCACGAATCCGTATGACGAGGCGGTGCGCGTCGATTTTGTGTTCGAGCGCGGCGGCAAGCGCGAACGGCGGCTCGAAGTCGCGGAGAACGCGCGGGCGGTGGCTCAGCTCCAACTGCTCAACACCATCCGCACCCTTATGCTTGACGTGGAGAATGCGTGCGTACAAGTGCTCTTGGCCAAAGCCAACGTGGCCCTGGCCCAAGAGAATCTTCAATTCCTGAGTAACATCGTAGAAATCAACACCCACCGTGTCCGCGCGGGCGATTTAGCGCAAGTCGAACTCGAACGGACCCGGCTCGCCGCCCTGGAGTTTCAAAACCAAGTGCGCACAAGCGAATCGGACTTAGTTGTGGCGCGCAAAGAACTCCAGGTGTTGGTGGGCCATTCATTGCAAGACGCTCCCGTGGACGTGATTGGCGACTTGCGGCGTGAGACCGCGCCCGTAAACCCGGACACTCTGCTGCAGCACGCACTCACCTTGCGGCCAGATTTCCAGGCCCTGCAACGCGATGAAGCGCGGTCGGTGGCGGAGCTGCGCTCCCAAATCGCCCAAGGGAAAGTGGATTACACCATTGGCGCGGAATACCATCGCCAGCAGGGCAACATGAAAGAAGGGAATGTCTTCTCCCTCTATTTTAGCGCGCCTTTGCCGGTCTTTAACCGCAACCAAGGAGAAATCGCCCGGGCGCAGCAAGAGCAGGAGCAGATTGCCGTCAAGCTGCGCGCGCTGGAAGCGGATATCCGCAAAGACGTGCAGACCACCTATCAGCGGTACACGAACAGCCAGGAGGTCCTGCAGCGCATGGAAACGCAAATGCTCGAACGATCTCAGAGTGTCCGGGACACGATGGAATACTCGTATCGGCGGGGGCAAGCGAGCTTCATCGAGTTTTTGGATGCGGAGCGCACCTTTAACGACACACGGCAGCGTTACAATCAAGCGCGGGCGGACTATGCCAAGAGCCTCTACCAACTCGATGCCGTCTCGGGGGCGTCCGTGAGCGCCGCTCTGGGAGGGACCCCATGAGGACGAGCAAGCACCGTGTGCCCTATCTTCCCCTGTATTTCTTCTGCCTGACCGGCGGCGTACTCATGCCGGCTGGCTCTTCGGGTACGTGGGAGGGCGCCAAAGATAACAAGCCGTTCACGGCGCTGGAACACATGTTCGAGTTTGAGCTGGCGAGTGAAGAGCGCAAGGTGTGTCTGGCAGCCACTAGGGCGCACTTCCAAGCCCCAGCGCGGGTGCCACACCTCAGCGCTGAGGCGCACGCGTAGCTTGAGAAGCTCGGGCGGGTGGCCCAACGCCGTGATCTCCAGGGGTATGAGGTGCCAGCGTGAGTGGAGCAGATGCACCACGCGATAGAGCAGCAAGACTGGTTGCTATGCCACGGGAGTTGGGAGCGGGTCGTGAAAGAGCATCTGGACGAGCTTAAGGCCCGTCACCTGCGGCATCTGCCTGGGCGCGAGCTACACGACCTGTAATGTGTATATCAGTACGACAGTGTCTGGAAAGGCGGTACAGCAATGAAGCTATGGATTCTCATCGCACTCGGCTGCAGTGCAGTGATTTTCGACGGATGTGGCCACAACGAGCAGGTGGCAGAAGGCGCGCGCCAGCATGCCACCGCGGTCGCGGTCGAACCGGGCGTGATCACACTCGCTCCTGATTCTCCCATGCTGGAACACATTCGCGTGGCAACCGTCCAGAGCGGAGAGGTACCGACCGAGGACGTCGTGTCGCCGGGAAAGATCGAGGTTAATCCCAACCGTGTCTCCCATGTCGTCTTACCCGTGGCTGGCCGCGTGACCTCCGTGTTGGTGAAGCTTGGGGATGCGGTGGTCGAAGGGCAACCTCTGCTGACCGTGCAGAGCCTGGACGCTGACGCCGCGCAGTCCGCGGCCTTACAAGCCCAAGCGATGGTGCACCAAGCCAAGGCGGCGCTCAGTAAAGCCCAAGCCGATTATGAACGCGCGCGGGATCTGTACGACTACAACGCGGTCGCCAAAAAAGATGTCCTGGACGCGCAAAATACGCTGGCGCAGGCGACGGCAGCGGTCGAGCAAGCGCGGGCCTCGCATGAGCAGGCGGTGCGGCGACTGAAACTGCTCGGCCTCAAACCGGGCGACTTCCAACAGCACGTCGTCGTGCACGCGCCGGTCGCGGGCAAAGTCTTGGAACTGAGTGTGGTACCGGGGGAGTTTCGGAATGACACGAGTGCCTCCCTCATCACGATCGCCGATTTGAGCACGGTGTGGGTCGCCTCGGACGTGCCGGAGAGTTATATCCGCCTTATCCAGCCCGGCGGGCGCGTGGAGATTAGTCTGGTGGCCTATCCCGGCGAGACGTTCGAAGGCCGCGTCATGCGCATCGCCGATACCGTCGACCCCCAGACGCGGACGGTGAAAGTGCGCGCGGAGATGAAGAACCCCCTCGGGCGCCTCCGCCCCGAGATGTTCGGCAGTATCCATCACATTGAGTCGACCACGACCGTGCCGGTGCTCCCGGCGGGCGCGGTGATCCAGGGGGATGCACATAGCCTCGTCTTCGTGGAACAAAGTCCCGGCCGCTTCCGGCAGACGGAGGTGAAGATTGGCAAGCGGCTGGGCGACCGTGTCCCGGTGCTGGCCGGGGTTGAGGCCGGCACGCGCGTGGTGGTCGATGGCGCCATGCTGCTCAAGGGCCAGGTTCTCCAGTCGTCTTCCCCCGAACATCTAGGACGGCATGCCGCTCTACGAAGCGAGTGTGCACCGCCTCAGATAACGAAATATGGCCGAGGCGACCATACACCAACTGTCGCGTAGGTCTCGTGGTAGGAGAGTCGCATGATTGCACAGATGCTGCGGTTTGCGCTGCAGCAACGGTTTATCACTGTTCTCTCGGGCTTAGTACTCGTCGGACTGGGCCTCTGGGCCTTCGAACAGCTGAAACTCGAAGCGTACCCCGATATTTCTGACACACAAGTCGTGGTGATCTCTCTGTATCCGGGGCGGGCGGCGGAAGAAGTCGAACAGCAGGTGACTGTCCCGATTGAACGGGCGCTGAATAGTGTCCCCAATGTCATTGCCCGTCGCTCGCGAACCATCTTCGGGCTCTCTGTTGTTGAGTTAACATTCGCCTATGGGACCAATGATTACTTCGCCCGCCAGGTGGCGCTAGAAAAACTCCGCGACGCCACACTGCCGGACGGGGTGACGCCGACGCTCGGACCGCTCTCCACCCCCATCGGTGAACTCTACCGCTACACCCTCGCCGGGGAAGGATACGACGCCCTGCAGTTACGAGAGTTGGAAGACTGGGTCGTCGAGCCATGTTTTCTCCAAGTCCCCGGCGTGGCCGACGTGACCCCTTTCGGCGGGCTAATTAAGCAGTACCAGATTGAAGTCGATCCGCTGGCCCTGAATAAGTACAACCTCTCGATCAATCAGATTGCGCAAGCGGTGGATGCCAACAACCAAAACGCCGGCGGCGCGCAACTCGATAATCGGCAGCAGGCCATGGTGGTGCGTGGGGTCGGATTAATTCGATCCGTCACCGACATCGAGGACATTGTTGTCACCGCAGTGAATGGCGTGCCGGTGTTTATTCGGGACGTCGGGAAAGTGCACATTGGCGCCGCGCCGCAGACCGGGATCTTCGGCGTGAACGGCGACTCCGGTGGCGTCGAAGGCATCGTCCTCATGCGCCGTGGCGAGAATCCAAGTGACGTCTTACAGGGCATCAAAGAGGCGGTGGATGAACTCAACACCTCACGTTTGCCACCAGGGGTACACATTACGCCAATCTATGATCGCGTGGACTTGGTCGACAATACGCTCCATACCGTAACCCACACATTGTTGGAAGGGTTAGTCATCGTCGTGACGGTTTTATTTCTGTTCTTGGGCAGCGTCCGGGCGGCCTTACTCACCGCCGTTACCATTCCCTTATCGCTCCTGTTCGCCTTCGTGTGTATGCATTTCTCGGGGATTCCAGCCAATCTGTTAAGCTTAGGCGCCCTGGACTTCGGCATTATTGTCGACGGGACGCTGATCATGGTCGAACATATCGTCCACGCGCTCTCCCACCATCAGCGTCACGGTGGCAATCCCAGCGACAGCATCGTGGATACGATTCGCAACGCGGCACTGGAGGTAGAACGCCCCATCTTCTTTTCCCTCCTCATCATCATCTCCGCGTACATCCCGCTGTTCACCCTGGAACGCATCGAGCGGCGGCTCTTTACGCCGATGGCATTCACCGTCTGTTACGCCCTGCTGGGCTCGCTCATACTGGCGCTCACGCTCATCCCGGTGCTCGCGACTTACGTCTTTCGTCACGGATCCCAGGGCTGGGAGAATCCCGTCCTCGCGTGGCTCGCCCGCGGGTACGGGCGAGCGCTGCGTGCCGGCATCCGCCGGGCCGGGCTCGTAGTCGCGGGCGCGGCCGCGGTTGTGAGTGCGGCGTGCGCACTCGGCAGCCGGCTGGGTTCGGAGTTTCTGCCGCAGCTCGACGAAGGCGTGATCTGGGTCCGGGCGAACCTCCCGCCGGGGATCTCCTTGGCCAAGTCGGCGGAGGTGGCGAGCAACATTCGGTCACTCCTCAAACAGGCCTCGGAGGCAAAGCTCGTCAGCTCGCAGAGCGGTCGTAACGACGCCGGGACTGATCCCTATGGTCCCAACCGTAATGAATTTTTTGTGGCGTTGAACCCGTACGACACCTGGCAAGCTGGAAAAGTCAAAGCCGATTTGGTTGAAGAATTCTCACACACCTTGCGCGCGTCGATCCCGGGCGCGTTCTTTAGCTTTACCCAACCGATCATTGATAATGTCACCGAAGCGGTTACCGGCTCTCCTGCTGATCTGGCAGTGATTATCAGCGGTCCTGATCTCAGCGAGTTACGACGGTTAGCGAAGCAAGTGTTAGAAGTTATTCAAGATGTGCGTGGCGCAGCAGATTTCGCTATCGAACAGGAAGATGACCAGGCTCAACTGCGTATTCACATTAATCGCCAAGAAGTAGCACGTTACGGCATTAATGTGCGCGATGTCCAAGATGTGATCGAATTGGCAGTCGGCGGGCGCGCGGTCAGCACCCTATTTGAAGGCGAACGACGCTTTGATATCACCGTTCGTTACGTTCCTGAAGCCCGAGTGGACTCGTCCGCAATTGGGAGCATTGTCATTACGACACGTGATGGGGGTCGCATCCCGCTCGCCCAGCTTGCAGAGATTCAGGTGATCAATGGGGCAACGATCATCGCACGGCGCGAAAACCGCCGGCAGATTTCGGTCCGCACGAACATCCGCGGCCGTGACCAGGGAAGTTTTGTCACCGAGGCGCAAGCCCGTTTTAACAAGAGCATTACCCTTCCCTCCAGTTATCAAGTCACCTGGGGTGGACAGTTTGAAAATTTGGAGCGGGCGCGCAAGCGGCTCACCCTGATCCTCCCGATCACCATCGCCATTATTTTTGCCTTGCTCTTCTTTACCTTTGGCTCGCCCCGTGATGCCGGACTGGTGCTGATAAATGTCCCCTTCTCGTTGGTCGGCGGCATTGTCGCCTTGTACGTGCGCGGGATTAACCTCAGCGTCTCGGCAGCGGTCGGCTTTATTTCGCTCTTCGGCGTCGCGGTGATGAGCGGCGTGCTGGTGGTCGCGGAGATTAATCGGCGTCGACGAGAAGAGCACGAATCACTGTCCGAAGCGGTGGTACAGGGGGCGTTGGCACAGATGCGGCCGGTGTTGCTGATGGTGGTGGTCGCGTTGCTCGGCATGGTCCCTGCCGCGCGCGCGACCGGCATCGGTTCGGACGTCCAACGGCCGTTGGCGACCGTGCTCGTCGGGGGTTTACTGTCGACGCTGTTGCTGACGCTGCTCGCCCTGCCCAGTCTCTACTATGTCATCGCCGGGCTCGAGAAACGGTCCGCAGGAACGTAAACAATAGCATTGAGGATGGCGCCAGCTTCTCCCCTATGTCACGGGAGGAATCCATCTATGACGAAAGGCTCTGCCCCTGGTAATCCAACGATCGTCGTGCGCAAGAAGAAGCGGACGCCGGAGCTGCCAGCTTCTCACCCGCTGAGCCTTCCTGCGGTGCCGTCCGGAACAAGTACCCCTGGAGCCTTGGGCAAGCCTGGAAGCAGTAGTGCGATGACCGAGTCCTCCTCTGCGGAATCCTTTTCCCTCTCATTGGGGCCGGTTCCTCCCAGCCCCTCAAAACCCCAACGTCAGCACGCTGAACGGCGCCGCCGCTTCTTGCAATCGCCGGAATTTACTGCCATCTCCCAAGCTATGGTTGCACGGTGGCCCCAGGTCTTCCGTGTGACCGCACACACGATTCGCCCGTTAGCAGTCGGTATCGCCAAAGAGCTCTGCCGCCAAATCCCTGAGTATCCTGCCAAGCTCGTGCATCTGGCGTTCAATCAGTGGATGGCAGATCACCGTACCACGTATTGGCGGGCCTTGATGCGGGGAGGCCCTCGCTACGATCTTGAGGGGAATCTCAAGGGGGAAGTCACCCCCGAGCAACAAGCTGAGGCGCGGCAGAAGCATGAGGAGTGGGTGGCCCGCAGCGGGCAACAGAAGACGAGCGAAAGGACTCAGCGCAGGAAGAGAGAAAAAAGTTGCTGAAAGACGAAACGGAGCGCAGACGGCTTAGGTTCACGACTCTGCGGGGTACAGGTGGCAAGAGCACGGAGGAGCGATAAAGAAGAAGGAGACAGCCAAAGAGAGAGGAACCCCAGCTTATGCTCCCAGTGGTCGGAGTCCCCAAAACCGTGCAGCAACAGATGCGTCCGTGTCGGGATTTGTTTCGCCGCAGTGAAGGCTTTGAGTACGTAAGTCGGTATATAACGGGCTTGTTGGTCAGTCCGAACAAGACGTTACAAGGGATTCATGCCACTCACGTGTGGGAAGAGAGTAAACCGGGCTACCGGGCAATGCATGAAGCGGTGTTTGAAGCGGGGTGGGAGGCTGATGAATTATTACCCCGGCATCGGCGATTGATTGCGCCGGAGCATCGCCATCGGGGTCGGGAAATGATTTCGTTGGATTGGACATTGGTGCATCATGACCGTGGCCATATATAGATGGAGTAACGAAAAGCTATGATTATGTAGAACGACGGATGGCGCGATTTCAGACGACGGTCACCGCCGTGATCGCCAATCGCCAGGGGATTGACGGGATTGAGGCGCAAATTCAAGTGCCGAATCTCTGCAAAGAAGAGGAAGCGTATTTGAAAGCGACGGTAGAAGCGAGTTACGAGCAGATGGAACAGGCGCGCACGCGGCTGTTGGAACTCCTCCATCCCGTGAAACATCGGCTCGCGTATAAGAAGCGCACGGAAATTGTCGTGGAGATGGTGAAACAATTAGAAGCGGAAGGAAACTTCCCGCAAGCCGACTCTGTCTTTGATAATGGGGTGCTCACGGTAGAGTTGACGCAGTTGATTGAGAGCAAAGGCAAACATTGGGTGAGTGAAATCGAGAGGTCGCGCTTGATTCTGTGGCACGATGAATGGCGACGGGTGGATGAAGTGGCCACCGAATTACGGCAGCAGCATCCCGAGAGTTTTCGCAAAGTCTCGGTCCGGTGTCGCAATGGGGAGAAAAAAGAGTTCTGGGCCTTTACCAAAACGGTGCAGCTCAAGAAGTATGTGCGTAAACGGCTCGCGATCGTACACGAACGTGCCGAGCTGACAGATACTCCCCGCTTTTTACTGACCGATGCAGTACATTGGGAGAGTGGACGGATGATCGAGACGTGGAGTTTCCGCTGGGCAGCCGAAGTGTTTCACGAGTTCAGCAAACAAAGGTGTGGTTTGGAAGCGGCTCTGGGGCGCAATGAGGAGGCGGTCAAACGTCACCTCCGTTTAAGTTGCCTCGCGCAGTCGATCCTCCAACGCGCCCCTGCAATTGCCTCGACTTCAGAACAGTTCGCGTTTGCCAAAGGGACGATCACCTTTGGACAACGCTGCCGTGCGATCACGCGTGAAGTCTTCTCCTCCTTACTCTCCATGGCCCAACGGTTGTTTGCGGGCGGCTATTCGTGTGAACAAGTCACCGAGGCGTTGATGCCTGCGTAATTCACTCCCAGTGCAGAGACGTTTCGTGTGAAACCCGCATAGTCGTGTGAGGATACTAATCTGTGTTACTCCTCCCCCCTGCTGAACTCCGTGTTTCCAAGGGAGGCTCTGGCCATTTGTCCGTATGACCACGTCTGCTAGGAATTTTGAGAGTCAGCCAACAGGGAAATCGTATTTTCCTTTCTGTAGCTCGAATAGATACACACCGTGATGACTCAGTGCTAAGCCTCAATCACGTCACTTATGTCCAGTCTGCCCAACAGCGAACTCGCGCCGGTTGGTTGCCCTACAGTCGTGGGCACTTCGCCTGTTTCGATTAGACTCTTGAAACGCCGCAGGTCATCCGCAATCTGTTGTTCGGGGTCTTCCTGGAATAATCGGACAAACGCTGCACCCAGCGCACCGGCTGGCGGAGTATAACGTATAACGACTTTCATCTCTGTTCCGCGCCCATGTGGCGCTGGATGAAAGTGAACTGAGCCGGCATTATACACATCTGCATGCTCCGTAGACTGCCACGAGATATGCTCGTTCTCAACATCGGTGAGGATTTCTGCATCCCACTCTATATTCACTCCGACTGGACCGTTGGCGACCCAACGAGAGCGACGGTCATCAAACCGTTGGACTGCGCGAAGATGGGACATGAAACGCGGCAAGTTCTCGATGTCCCGCCAAACGCGATAGAGCTTTTCCACCGACGCATTAATCGTCAATGTCTTCTCGACGCGAATAGCGCGCTTGGCTACTAGACGTTCCTCCTCACTCGCAGTGCTGATCCCGAGCGCGTTATATAGCTGACACCGCCCGGTCACACCACGCGCGACTAGTCCGCTACCCAACGCCATTGCCCCGGTTGCGGCCACACCACGGTTTCGTGCACCGTATAAAAACAGCGCACTACCCGCGAACACTGACAGTGCGCGTTCGGCCATAGTGACATTCACATCGGAAATGTTGGGTTGTGTGGTATTCATTTCTACTCCTGACATTTTTTTTGCTGCAGAGATGTATGGCACGCAGGTGTGCAAAGTTGTATGGGATTCGCTCAGTCGAGCGGCACGGATGCCTATTCTGCTCTGTTACTGTCAGAGCAGAGAGCCGACCTTATGGTTTTAACACTACCTTGATGCAATTATCTTGCTTATTGCTGAAGATTTCATAGCCGTGAGGTGCGTCATCAAGTGACATACAGTGAGTGATGACAAACGATGGGTCGATTTCTTCCTTCTCAATACGATCGAGCAGCGGCTTCATATACTTATGCACATGCGTCTGGCCAGACTTCAGCGTCAAAGCTTTATTCACCACTGCGCCAAAGGGAATCTTGTCAACAACACCGCCGTAGACCCCCGGAATGGAAACAGTACCGCCTTTGCGGCAAGCAGTAATGGCTTGGCGCAACGCATGCGGTCTATCAGTCGCCAGAAAGGCGGCGGCTTTCACACGATCAAGGACGGCGACGGGGCTGGTGCCGTGTGCCTCCATCCCCACCGCGTCGATGCAGCGGTCGGGACCCCGACCGCCGGTCATCTCTTTGAGTTTGTCGAACACATATTCATCAGCAAAATTGAGGGTCGTTGCTTTTCCATGTTCCTCCGCCATTTGCAAGCGCTCGGGGACCTCATCAATAGCAATGACATGCTCGGCGCCGAGCATGTATGCACTTTTGATAGCGAACTGTCCTACCGGACCACAGCCCCAGATGGCAACGGTGTCACCTGGTTCGATGCCACAGTTCTCCGCAGCCATATAGCCAGTGGGGAAAATATCAGAGAGAAAGACCACTTTCTCATCGGGAATGCCGTCCGGAATTTTGAATGCGCCCACATCAGCGAAGGGAACACGCAAATACTCAGCTTGGCCGCCTGCATAACCGCCGAGCATGTGAGAGTAACCAAATAACCCAGAGGGCGAGTAGCCATAGAAGGTTTCTGCCGTGCGAGCATTAGGATTTGAGTTGTCACACAGGGACCACAACTCTTTCTTACAGAAGAAACACGCACCGCAGGAAATGGTGAAGGGAATTACCACACGATCACCGTTCTTGAGATTTTTGATCGCACTGCCAATCTCTACCACCTCGCCCATATTTTCATGGCCGAGAATATCTCCTTGCTGCATGGTAGGAATGTATCCGTCATAGAGATGGAGGTCTGAGCCGCAGATCGCGGTCGTTGTTAGTTTGATAATAGCGTCGCGCGGGTTGAGAATTTGTGGCTCAGGCACGTTTTCGATACGTACGCTTTTTTTCCCTTGCCAGCACAGTGCTTTCATACAAATTCTCCTTCACCTCGCTACGAAGTGATTGGATAAATTGCCAAACCCGTGCCATAGGAAGCGCAAAAACGCAGTATTGAATTTGTTAAAAAGCCTGACCGCTCTGTCTCAAAATGTTCGACATTTCCCATAGCCGTGTGGGATATTCATCGACGGGGAGCTTGATTTTGCTAAAAGCATAATCTTTTGTCCGAGCCCCAACCGCTGGAGGATAAGTTACACGGCACAGCGCTTGCTGTATCTCCTTTCGGAGATTGCGAAGGAGAATGTCGTACGCATACGGAGTATGAAACCCTGGCTCGCGAACTCCGTCGGCAGCGAGAGGAATTGCTCAAAGAGTTTGGTGAGACCGAAGACGATTTACAGGCTATGGGTGAGGAGCGCGAAAGTGAGTGGACAGAGAATGCCGTAGAAGAACGGCAGCGGTATTTACTCACCAATTTGGACGGACACGAACGAGAAACACTGGGCGAAATTAGAGTAGAATCTAAATCAAAAACACATGAGGGTAGGACACGTTCATCATAGCATGCGCTGCGCGCATGATTCTTCTAACAGCACCTGACCGTCGGCGTGTGCTTGTTGCTTGCAACATGTCTTCACCGCTTGGCCAAAATGAGGAGCTATGAATATTCTATTGATAGATGATAGCGCAGCCGACGTACATCTAACGAAGCTCGCCTTGAATGAGACGCTTTCTGATAGTCATATACAAGTGGCTGAGGATGGAGAACGAGCGTTGCAATACTTGAATGGAGCTGAACAGTATTCCTCGGTCGTACATCCAGATCTTATTCTCCTAGACCTGAATATGCCCCGGTTTGATGGGTTTTCCCTTTTAGCGTGTATCAAAGCATTGCCACAATATCGATCAACACCGGTGATCATTCTCAGTACATCAGATTGGCCACGCGACGTGGAGAGAGCGTATCAGCTCGGTGCACTAACATATTTTACAAAGCCAACAAGTTGGAAGGACTACATTGCGTTAGGATCTGCCATTGCTACTGTATGGAATCAATGGCATGCAGGGTTCTCGTGGCATTGATGGGCAGATCTCACGCTAGTGTCGATTTTTTCTCTCACCCTTCGTCGCTAGCGAAGGACCTCACGACGTGCGGCGCTCGCGGCATGATACCCACACATGCCGTGGACACCACCAAGGGGCGTCGACGCAGAGCACAGATAAAGACCTTTGAGTGGGGTTGTATAGTGCTGCAGTGAAGGGCGAAAAAAAAGTTGCCACAGATCTTGAACTCCGCCATTAATGTCGCCACCGATGAGATTGGCATTCCGTTCCTCTAGTTCGCGAGGAGGGGATATATCAGGGCAAACGCACCTAATTTCAAAACCTTAAGAATACTTAGCACTTACGTCGTGAGGCCGTTTGAGGTGCGGATCTATAACTGTTTGATTGCATGGGCCTTTCATATTTAGATGCGTTTGCCCTAGGGGATATATCCATTCGAACCCATGCGCAGCTAAGGGCATCTTAGCGAAGACTGGAGACGCAACAGCCAAAGGGTACACCGAGGAGCAAACATCGTGGACAAAGCCGGGAAGAGTCAGGGCCGCTGATCGAACACCACCTCCAAGGGTCTCTTGTGCCTCAATGACGAGCACGGTATGCCTGGCCTGGGCGAGGATGATGGCTGCCGTCAAGCCGTTCGGCCCTGCACCCACGACAATCGCATCCCAGGACTTCTGTCGCCACGCGGATGTTAGCATAGGGGTGGTGGAGTCAATTGCCCATCCTCAGTAATCGACAATAGCTGACTCTTAGGTCTCATTGCAAAGAGCGGGGAGTAAATGGCAAGGTTACTCTTTAGTGATAACGCGATGTGGTGAATTACCTACATTAAGGGTAGCGTAAAAGAGTCATTGCAGAGTGCTTTCTGCGAGCCATACAGTAGAACGCCCGAGACGTCGTCATGGATCCTGTGCATAGTTAGCTTAGACTTTTCAGCAGGCACCTAAGCAATTGATCACTATATGTGACTATGCGCGTGCGTCGCACTCTACGTAAAAGGACATCCGTAGTGTCAGAAGCGCGGCCGTACCCGCACTACACTTCGCAGCTCATCGAATAGGCAGTTGCTGCTGGTGCAAAAATTGCACCAGCATATTGAGCCGATGGCGGCCGCGACTATCTTATAGCTGTGAAAGGACTGGTCATGCGTATTGCTCAGGTCGCACCTCTCTATGAGCGTGTACCACCGCGTCTTTACGGAGGGACTGAACGGGTCGTGTCGTACTTGACCGAAGCGCTTGTTCGTCAAGGTCATGATGTTACGTTGTTTGCCAGTGGAGATTCAATTACAGCTGCGAAGCTAGAATCCCCCTGTGCTCAGGCTTTGCGCCTCGACCCCAACTGTCAGGACCCTCTAGCTCCGCACCTACAAATGCTGGGGCAAGTTTACCGGCGTGCTGACGAGTTCGATATTATTCATTGTCACACCTACTACCTCGGTCTTCCACTCACGCGCTACACGCGCACACCGACTGTGCTCACGCTTCATGGACGGTTAGACATCCCTGAACTCGCCCCGTTGTTCGCCGATCATCGCAACGTTGCCTTAGTATCGATTAGTGACGATCAACGACGCCCACTCCCTGATGCCTCTTGGTTCGCAACGGTGTATCACGGGCTGCCGATCAATCTGTATAACTTCCAGCCTCAGTCACGCGCTTCGCTGTTATTTCTTGGCCGTATTTCGCCGGAAAAGCGACCTGACGTAGCTATACGGGTTGCCTGTCAGGCTGGAGTTCCTCTCAAGATTGCCGCTAAAGTCGATAAGGTGGATCAGGCATATTTTGAGGCATGTATTCAGCCGCTGCTCAATCATCCACTTGTACAATTTATTGGCGAAGTGAACGAGCAGCAAAAGGCGCAGTTGCTTGGCGATGCGCTTGCATTGCTCTTTCCGATCGACTGGCCTGAACCCTTTGGTTTGGTGATGATTGAGGCACTAGCGTGTGGGACTCCAGTCATTGCCCGGCGGCGTGGTTCGGTTCCCGAAATATTGCGAGACGGAGTCACTGGACTTTTTTGTGAAACTGAAGAGGATATGGTCAGAGCAATACATCACGTCCCTAGGCTCAGTCGCGCCGCGTGTCGGCGTGAGTTCGAAGAACGCTTTACTGATAACCAAATGGCGCTGAACTATGGGGAGGTTTATCATCGCTGCCTTACCGATCACTCCGAAAGATTTCATCTGTTTCGGCACCCACGAACGGGAATTACCCCGCCCGCTCCTCAGCCTCCTACGCCACAGCTTCTGGCGTGGAGAAACGCGCAATCCGCGAACAAACGCAGGAGCGTGCAGTAAAGTAGTGCGGATTCTTCGCATCGTTCTCATGCCGGGACGGTTATTTGTACACGACCACATCGACGTCTCCCTCTCGGGCCATGACTTCAACTCCAGAGCTCCATTGGCCGCGCGTAATACGTAGATCGACGGTTGCCTCTCCTACGCGTAGACCATAGATCTCTACGCGATTCAGCCAGGTGGGCAGAGCAATGCGCTCAAAGATGATGCGACGTTGCCAGACATCCAGACGCAAGTCTAAAGCCGCTTGCAATAACAGGAACACACTACCTGCAGCCCAGGCCTGAGGCCGACAGGCCACAGGATAGGGAACTGGACGTTGTTGCTCTGTACGACTAAACCCACAGAATAACTCTGGCAAGCGACGGTCATCCGTGGCACGGCTCACCTCAAAGAGTCCGGACAAAAGAGTACGTGCATGTGCCGTCTCGCGATAACGGGAAAAGCCAGCGGCAATTAGTGCGTTATCGTGCGGCCATACGGAGCCATTATGATAGCTCATTGGGTTATATCGGACTGCATGTTCCGAGAGGGTACGAATACCCCACCCGCAAAACATATCATTGCCCAACAATCGTGTTCCCATCCGTCGCGCGTGTTCTACACTGGCGATGCCCGCAAACAAACAATGCCCGGCATTAGAACTCACAACGTGACACAATCGGCCCGCACCGTCTCGCGCTAACGCAAACGTTCCCTCTTCTGGCCACCAAAAATCACGATTAAACCGCTCCTGCAGTCGGACCGCGTCGGCCGCCCATCTCTCAGCGAGATCAAGATAGGTAAGGTGCCGTGCAACTCGTGCCATGCCACGGTACGCCGCATAGATATACGCCTGCACTTCAGCCAAGGCGATTGGCGGTTCAGCCAACGTTCCGTCTCTGTGGACAATAGCGTCGTGGGAATCTTTCCAGCCTTGATTAATTAAGCCGTGTGGCGTACGGCGAGCGTAGGATAGATACCCATCTTGATCAACTGTTTTTGTGATCCACGTCATCGCTGCGAGCGCAGCCGGCCACAGCTCGCGTGCAAGTGTCAGATCCCCACTGCGATCCACGTACTCTGCAAGCAACAACAGAAACAAGGGGGTAGCGTCAATACTGCCGTAATAGCAGCCAAAGGGAATTTCACCCAGTGTTGCCATTTCACCAGCACGACGCTCATGCAGAATCTTGCCGACCTCCTCCTCACGCGCATTATTCACCTGAGTCCCTTGTTCTTGCGCCAGTACGCGTAACGTTCCGGCAGCAAGTTCTGGCATAAACGCGATAGTTTCAAGCGCAGTGATCAGACTATCCCGACCGAACAGTGTGGCGAACCAGGGAATGCCAGCATTGACATAAGAGCCGCTGTCAGTGGAGACACGCAGCAATGACAAATCCTGTAATGAGCGATTGAGCCAACTATTAAAATCTTCGTTATCCGAAGAGATGTGCGGGAACTGTTGACGCCAGATCTCACGCTCGGCGCAGATCGCGGTCAGGGCTTGCGTGTAACTACGCGTTAGAGACGGTTGCTGGTCCACATAACAAGCTGTGCGAATCTCGACAGCCGTATGCCCACTTGGAGGTAAGGCGATCTCAAAACGGGCAATATTCACGCTTAACATGGCTGGGGCAGGAAAAAACTCTACAGCCGTCGTCCGGTAGATTGCGTCACGACCGCGGTATCTGAGTTGAAGCTGATTATCAGTCACGATTGGAGAAAGAAGCTCTCCACGCTGAGTGCGTGTCGTTCCCCGAATTTCAAAAATATCAACAAAGTCCGCGGCCATGGTAACTTCGAGCACGAGGTTCAGCGATACGCGTCCATAGTTATGGAGCTGCAGTTGTTCGTATAATGTTCCTTGGAACAACACCTTGCGCCGCGCGATAGCGACAGTATCACGCTGCACGATGATCGTTTTCTCGCGCACTTCATCGGGGTTGGTGATGTACGTCGTCAGCGCACTGCCATCGTGAGTTGATACAGTACTCAATACTAATGGCCATTGGCCGTTAACGCGCAGCTCGTAGCGGCTCAGAAAGCGAGTACCATCGTGAAAGAGTCCATACGACTGAAGTGCAGCACGGGGAATATCGCCAGCCGCGTCATAAATAGCAAAACTATTAGCCTGGCTAAGCAACACCTGAGGTTGACGCTGCGCGAGCGTAGACGCGAGTAAATAGTATTCCTCATTGAGGTGGATGGTTTCGCTGGTCACAACAAGTCCTTTGCAGTTACGCGGCGCCCCTGTGTGATCCGCCCTACACTGTTGATGCCGTTTTGCCGCCAAGATCCAACAATCGAAGCGCCGCCAGATAACAATTGTATCGCCTCACCAGTGCAGCCCGAGGTGACTGTAGTCTATGGACAGTCTGTCTATGTCGCCAGTGCATTTCTGTCCTTTAGCGGGGAATGGAGTCCTCAATGGTAGTGACGCCGGGTGCACACTGAAGAAGAATCATATACGATCTGCACGACATTACCACTCGCCAGGCTGACCAGGCTCAGCATGGCTATTGGCTTGGCTCCGATTCTTTAAGAGCCGAGCAGTGACCGTGCCAGTCTCATCTGTTTCACAGTGACGCAAGTCTTTTGCTTAAACTTCGTAAAGTCTGATCCCAGTGTATCACCGTGAGAACAGCTCAGTTTCTCAAACGGTCGGCACCCCGCTGAGGAACCAGACAACGAAACAGCGCAGCCAAAAGGAGCAACAACAATACGATCTCTACACCAACACCTTGAATGCCCGTAATCGTTTTTGATTGTTGCTCTCGAAGACCAGTCACAGGAAATTACAAGAACAAGGTCTTATGGGTGATTAGAGAGCGAGCTCTACATTTTCTTCTACCCAAACAGGCATACTCTTTGCTCCTCTAGATATAAAAAACTATGGACGATAGGAGGTTTTATGCGTACCCATACATTGTGGATGCTTGGATTGTTATCGACGACAGTGTGCAGTTTTCCAGCTGCGGTAACAGCCCATGATGTGTCCAAATATAAAGGAGAAACACAAGCGACACTTGCGCAAGAACGCCAGGAACTCATGCAACGGGAGGCCCAACTAGCGCAAGACAGCGTTGCACTGGAAGAGCGACGTGCCGCGCTGGCAAAGCGCCGTGCAGCCCTCGTAGAGCGTGAGCGTGATCTGGCTCGAAGGAGCGCAACAGGAAGAAGTAGGCAAGAAATTGACCAGAATGTGGAACAAGCACTGACAAGTCTGGGAGCCAGAGAAAGTGAGCGAGGGTATGTGCTAACACTTAGCGATATTCAATTTCGGCGTAATGAATCAGAGTTGTCTGCAGATACAATGCGGAAACTCTATCCTTTGGCGACTTTGCTCAAGGATGAACCGCAACGAAGCATTATTATTGAAGGGTATACGGACAGTAGCGGGGATAGAATCTATAACCAGGAGTTATCGGAACGTCGAGCATCTGCGGTGCGTGATTTTCTCGTATCTACTGGTATAGATCCTATGCGTATTAGTGTGCATGGGTACGGCGAGGAGCATCCCGTGGCATCGAATGACAGTGAAAACGGGCGGCGGGAAAATCGGCGCGTAGAAATAATTGTGGCGCGTGATGCTGAGCCCAGAGGTGTAAAACGGTAATGGAGCATGGTAGACGGGCACACGTTGCACGGACTTTTCCTCTGACGGCGAAATTGTCTGTCTACGATGCACGGAGAGCTACCCACGCGCGGCGCGTCAGCCCTCCGTGCTTCAGTCAAAGCACTGCATCAGAAATTAAACCACGGAAAATTCATATTGGTATCACTTATTGTGATACAATTTTTGCTTGTACTGATGTTGTCCGGCTGCCGCCGGTATTTGCTTTGCTTAGCCATCTGATATCACCCTTAGATGGCGCGTTGTTCACGATGAAGCCAAATATGGTTGCTCATTATCCTTTGCGCGGATCTTACCTCGCATCCGGCAACAGGTAGAGCAAGACTTGGCTCAACCAGGCTTACTTTATAACAAAGTTGTGGCGACCGTGGTGTATCTACCTAATACAACGCATATTCGCATTGGCAACGCCGAGTATGCGTGTACGAATCAGTCGTACGGTCTGACGACGATGCACGACTGGCATATTGAAATTAAAGGCGCGACCTTACGTTTCCAGTTTCGCGGGAAAAGCGGCAAGAACCATAAGGGTAGATACAACATGGAATGAGGAGCGCGGCGGCGCTCCTCAGAGCAGATACGAGCAGCTGCGTGAAGCCACACAAGGGCCACGTTACCTTCATTTTTTACTGCTGTGACCTAACTTTATTTAATCGATTTGCGCGCTTTCTTTCCGGTTTCTTCAAGTGCCTCGCCAGCACTATCAACAGCTTTATCTATTTTCTCGCCCGCACGCTCGACGGGTCCCTTAGACCTTGTTAGATCATCGACGGTCTCGTCTAGTTTTCGTCCAGCTCGCTCTGCCGGGCCCTCGGATCTACAGCCTCCAAGTGCGAAAACCATGAGTCCGGCATAAAGCGCACGAGAAAATCTTCTTTTACTGGGCATCGTTTATCTCCTATCTCCCTTATTATTGCTACCTAACTACTGGTGAAGATATGTCGACTACTCGTTTCGCCTACGTCGATCTCTTTCATCACCCACAAGACCACCACCGACCGCCCCGGCCGCTCCACCAATGAGTGCCCCGGTTCCCGGCGCGCCTGTCATTCCACCAATTAATGCCCCGCCGGCTGCTCCAGCCCCACCGCCAATGAGCGCACCCCGCTCTCGGTTACTTAGTGGCTGTGAACATGCCCCCAGTGTAACCATAAAAGTAACAGTCATGATGCCAACCTGGACGTTACGTCTCGCTCTCATATTGTACCTCCTAAGAAAGGATGAGTCTGCAACACGGACACGGTATAAAGAGCAACTGACGTGCCGGAGACATCCAGTACGAATCATTAAGGTTGGCTATTCTGCCTTCGCCATATGTCCCAAAAAAAAGACTAGCTCGGTAGCGAGTCTCTAAAATGGGACAAAACCAATCGGGTTGCAGTTCCTCTCTTCTGGCGCGGTTATTGCTTCTCTATTAATAAAGTAGGAAAGAACGAAAGGAGGACATATGCGACTCTCATTTTTACAGCTGTGTGCAAGGATAAGTCTCTTTGCGACTGTGTCACTTTCGCCTCTCCAAGCCTACGCGATATCACAGCCTCAGCAGTTGTCATGGGTCTCTTTCGCCCCGACGAAAAGCGATTCATTACTGCTAAGCCATCAAATAGTAATCCCTGTACCCCAGGACCAGCGAGACGCGCTGGTGCTGTATAACCTCGTACAAGAGTTACATACATTACCAGTAGGCAAAGAGTACAGTTATTATCAGCAGGTGTTAGAGGAGCGAGGGTATCGCGTCCTCGAAACTTATAATGACCATCGGCACTGGGAGTTTGCTTTGGAAAAAACACGGCAAGACCTCCGACTGATCATTACCTACAATCCGGAAACCAGGAGGAGTATAATGATCGCGGCTTCAGGTCCGCGCGTCGTCGATCGGGGACAAAACGCGCAAGAGTAAAAAGCGCGGGCACGGTTTCATCGATGAAAGTTGACAGACCATTCATGTCATGTATCTATAGTCACCATTAGTGACTATGAAAATGCTAGTGACTGACGGCAGTGTCTGCTACGTACGAACCTCTTCACATGTAGTATCAGAACGAGATAGGAATTCGAGTCCTGAGGGTTCCTTGTGTAGGAATTTCCCTTGGCACGACAAATGCACTTTGAACACTCTTGTGTTAGGAGGCGTAGCAGTGTCGTGGCAGCTCGTATACTCGTACGTTGACTATGTGTTGCAGTTCCGGGCGCTCCGCTCGGACCCGATTTACCGCACAGACCCATCTAGTGCGGGAAGTAAAGATCCCATCCTTCTCATTCCCGGATTTTTAACCGGAGATTGGTCACTACAGGTGATGAGTAACTGGCTCACTCGTAGGGGGCATAAAGTATACCCGTCTACTATTGGATGGAACATCCAGTGCCCACACCAGACCAGTATCTTACTCAAGCATCGGTTAGCATCGCTCTTCGAAGAAAATGCACGTCCTCTAATAGTTATCGGCCATAGCTTAGGAGGTGTGCTCGCACGTTTTCTGAGTATCGAATCCCCCCAGTATGTGCGTCACGCCATTGCACTAGGCTCGCCCATCGACGGGTCTATGCGAGTCCATCCGCTTGTTCCTTTGACCTTTCGCGCGCTACAAAAGAGTCGGCAGATCTCCGGTAGCTCCCCATCCCCTTGTGCCCAAGATCTGCGTTGTTCGTGTCCATTTACGACTACTGTTTTTGCCCCTTTACCGCAGACAGCGCGTTTCAGTGCCCTCTACTCCCGTCAAGACGAAATTGTCCATTGGCAATCGTGTATCGACCCGCACGGAGACAACTATGAAATCAGTGGACTACACATGGGACTAATTGTTAACCCTGAAGTCTATAGGACTCTTGCAAGTATTTTAACATCTCCGGTAAGGTCCCCTGTGCTTGCTAGCAAAACTCGTCCACGGCTTCGTTCCTCTCTTGCTTTCCAATCAGGGTGATGCCACTCGGACCTCTCTGTCCCAACTATGCACTAAATTATTCTTTTTGTTGCGAAGTTGGGACAGCAACCTCAACCAATCCTATGTGAGCTTTAAGAAAATTTCCTTTGTAATGGGTTGTATGTCGCATTTTTGTCACACTTTTATAGATAAACTGTCACAGTCTGTGTTTGATTTATCACTCCTATAGACACAGCAGTAGAAGACGCGCATCAATCGCCTACTTGAGAGCTTTGGTACGATTCATGCACTTCGCCAGAGCTATCACTAGCTGACTCAGCACGAAAGGCGGAAACTTCTCATGACCTATCGCGCTCCTCATCATCCTCATGCGTCGCTGTTAATGTGTCTTATTGGACTTGCACTTTTTTTCGGTGGCTGCTCCGCGACGCAATCGCGACCGCACCCTTTCTTTCTTGCGGAGCAGGATCTCGAAAGTCATGGCCGCAAGACTTGGTTTGATCATCTTGTCGAGTTCGACCCAGGAGGAATTAAAGTCGAGGTTGCGAAGGACTACGCTGAGAATCCGCCGCATCGTATTGCTGTACTCCCCTTTGTCGATCACGGAAGTGCGCAGTTTGTGGTGAACAAAATTCCCCTCACCTTTCGTGATAATGATAAGCAAGCAGCATGGTCTTGGACCTACGCTAACCGTCTGCGTCGCTCTCTTACTGGCTATCTCGCCCAGCGCGAGTTCACCGTTGTCAATTTGCATACGATCAACACGGTTTTGGCTGACCATGGGATTAACGATTGGGACGCTCTGCAAACAGTTTCGCCTCAGCAACTAGGAGAATGGTTGAAGGCGGACACCGTAGTTTATGGACAAGTAAATCATTATGAAGCGTATTATGCCTTCCTTCTCGCGAGTTGGCAGATCAGCGTCGATGTTCGTATGACTTCCGCAACAGACGGACATGAGTTCTTCACCGCATCTGGTAGTCGCTATTCAGTCGACTTGCGTCCTGCCTTTAGTATGATGGATATAGGAATCAATTCTGCGTTGACTTTATTGCAGTTGCGCGACGTCAACTTAGCTCGGGCGGAGGACGAGGTGGGGCGAGAGATAGTGCTCCGCTTGCCTATCGCCGAACGCAATGTTGCTACCCTGGTCGCAACCGCTCACGAGACTTCTGACGATAGCGATAGTCGCCTAGTGGTGCTTGACGATTCTCCTGAGCCAAAACTCACAGATGAGACCCCGGTGGTGCTTGACGATTCTCCTGAGCCAAAACTCACAGAAGTGTCTGTGATCCCATAACGCATTGCGGGAAAGGAGTCTGCGTATGCTACGTCTCGTCGTATTGCTGCTTCTCAATCTGCTACTAGTTGTCCCGCAGTCTAGAGCTGCAACTCACTCACCAGTACCCCACACTCTTCCGGAACAGCGCTGTGGGCAACCGGTGATTGGAGGGGAAGAAGCCGTTGTTGGTCCTTACCCTCTTCAGGTCATAGTGGCAGAAATTGACTATGAGAATGCGACTATTGATTTTTTAACTGAAATGAAGACGACTCTACATGTCAGGCAGGCTTCGGCAAATCAACTCAAGCAACTCCAAGTTGGAGATACAGTAGAAATCTGTATTGTCGAAGCGTTGCGCGGCGAGGAGGAGGTATAAGCAAAATCTTTTAATGTTTGACTGGTGAACGCACACCTTGTCGAAGCATGAGCATTCGCTTTTTCAACAGCTTGGCCAGATTTTTACCTCTTATTCAGCCGTAGGGAGTGTCACAGTAAAAGTCGTCCCCTGCTCAGGTGTACTCACGTAGGTAATAGTTCCTTTATGGGCAGTAACAATTTGCTGTACAATTGCTAACCCCAACCCTGTCCCAGTCTCTTTTGTGGTGATAAACGGCTCAAAGATATTGACCTCCGCCGCAACGCCGACTCCGGTATCGCTAACGACGAGCGAAACTTGCGTTTCCGTGCAGCTTCCATTGACCGTAAGCGTTCCCCCCTGAGGCATAGCCTCGACCGCATTCTTACACAGGTTCAGTAACACTTGGGCGAGTTTCTCTTGGTCGACCATGACTAGAGGCAGCTCTCGCGGAACGTTTTGCTCAAGGTGAATATCTCGCTCGACATAATAGGGCACTTGTGCTCTGAGCACTTCGGTCACCAGTTCGGCCAAGGAGGTTGGCTGAAGATTGAGTTGTTGCGGACGGGCCAACAACCGCCATCCCTGCAACAGTGATTGCAATCGACTAATCTCGTGTTTGAGATCTTGCACGGATTCGTGCAACACAGTATTCGCCAGGGGTTGTTCTTTGCCGAGAGAGCGCTCAAGGATTTGCACGGTTGTGGCCAGCCCATTGAGAGGATTGCCAATTTCATGAGCCAACTTCGCTGCCGCGGTAACGATGGCAGCGAATCGCTGACTTTGGCGGAGCTTTTCCTCGGCTCGTTGGCGCTCTACCATTTCGACTCGCAATGCTTCGTTGGCGGTAACTAACTCTGAGGTTCGTTCGCGCACTCGCAGTTCTAGTTCATCGCGAGCCTTTTGTAACGCAACCGTCACGCGCTTGTGTTCGAGCGCATAACGAATCGAACGCTCCAGCAAGTCGGCAGTAAGCTGCGTTTTCGCAAGATAATCTGCTGCCCCCGCTTCCATCGCCTCTAGATCCACCATCTGATTGCCAACCCCAGTCAGCAAAATAACCGGCGCAGCACAACCACGCTCTATGAGGGTACGTACCAGGTCTACGCCACTATACACGCCGAGACGATAATCGACCAAATAAACCTCGTAGTGACTGTGAGTGAGAGATTCGAGCGCTTGCTGATACGAGCTGACCCGCTCGACCCTAAATTTTGCGGTCCGGCTCTCCGCCAGCCACTCGCGAATGAGTAGCGCATCGTCCTCATCATCCTCGACGAGCAGGACGTTTACCTTGCGATCATCCATCGAGGTTCCTCGTGTGTTCAGGCGGCAGGTCAACGATCTCGAACCAATACTTGCCTAACGTACTCACTACCTCTACAAGCCCAGTTAACGTCACTGGCTTGGTAATAAAAGAGTTTACGCCCAGGTCATAGGAGCGATACACATCCACTTCAGCTTTTGAGGTGGTCAACACCACGACCGGGATATGGCGCAACCGTGGATCGCTCTTGATCTCCTGGAGTGCTTTGCGTCCATCTTTCTTCGGCATATTAAGATCGAGAAGAATCAAACCTGGAAGCGGCGCGCTCGCGGGATCAGCGTAGGAGCCGCGCTGATAGAGGTAATCCAGCAGCAGCTCGCCGTTTTCAACGAACTGCAGGGGATTGGTGAGGTGACTGTCAGCAAACGCGTCTGCCATCATCAGTAGGTCTTCAATATCATCATCGGCGATAAGGATCGTAATCGATGTGCCACGTTGGGTCATGATCTTGTCTCCTCCTGTGCTCGCTGGCAAGGGAAAGTCACAGTAAAGACCGTGCCCTGCCCTAGCGTGCTCTGGGCGGTGATAGTTCCACCGTGACGCTCGACGATCTTTTTGCAGATCGCCAAGCCCATACCAGTCCCTTCATACTGCTCACGCCCAACTAGACGTTGAAAGGGCTGAAAGATCTGTGCGCGATATTGTTCGTCGAAGCCGATACCGTTATCTGCTACCCAGATAGAACACTGTCGTCCAGCGCTTCCGTTACGGTCGGCGTTCTGTTCCTGGTCTTGCAAGTATGTGCCCTGAATCTTTACCTGTGGCGGGACTCCGTCGCGATGGAATTTCAGGGCGTTGGCGATGAGGTTCTGCAATAATTGCCCCATCTGGACTGGGTCAGCCTCTATCGTTGGTAGCTGATCGATTTGTACGCTTCCACCGACTCGCTGGATGCTCACTTCTAGATCTGAGACAATCGTGTGCGCCACCGCAGTTAAATCAACCTCGACAAAGGGCCGCGGTGTGGTAGTCACTCGTGAGAACGTCAGCAGATCGCTGATTAACCTCTGCATTCGCGCGGCCGCAGATTGCATGCGTTCGACATAGTCGCGTCCTTGCTCGCTGAGATCCTGACTGCACTTCAATTTGAGCCGGTCGCCAAAAGCTTGAATCTTACGCAGCGGTTCTTGCAAGTCGTGTGAGGCAATATGAGCAAAATGTTCTAACTCGCTGTTGGACCGGGCTAATTCCTGCGCCTGACGGGCAAGAGATTCTTCTGCTCGCCGCCGTTGCAGGTTTTCGCGTTGCAGCCCGAGGTTCGCCCGGGCTAATTCTGCAGTCCGTTCTTCGACCCGTTGTTCTAACTCGGAGTGAGCAACACGCAACGCCGCCTCTGCACGCTGACGCTCAGCCATCTCCGCAGACAGTCCGATATACGCGACTGTGGTTTCCCGGGCGCGTCGTCGTGCTGCTTGTGCCAGTGCCACTAACCAAGCGGATAAGAAAGCCATCACGACCCCAGCGCCTAGTGTCACCTCAGGAAGCGCAGATCGTCCCCTTGCTAACTCGTTCGGCAATGGCCAGACCCGCGCCCGCCACATGACTCCGTAGGGATCAATAATCGTCTCTTGGCCCCATTTTATTTCGTCGGGTCCACCTACCATCCCACGACGATAGACCTCCTCTTGATCCGCATAGAGAGCAACAGCATAGCCGGGGGCAATGTTCTTAAGAAGAGCTTCTAGTAACTCCTGAAAAGCAAAGAGTCCGACGACGAAGCCTACGTCGTCCTGCCTATGCCGAGCGGCGACGAGCACGATAAAGCCCTTGCCGCCCCGCCGCAGATTAATCGCCGGCAGCACGGTAACCGCGTCCTGAGCCCGCGCTGCCTGGAGGGCCGCTTGATCGTATTGTAAAAGTGTGACGCGCAGATCTTCGGGGGCCTGAACGGTATCACGCGACACGAGCCAACGGACCTGCAGCGCAGGGTCTACCCAAGCGAGGCTCTGATACCCTGGGAAATGGCGTAGATTCAGCGCTGCTTCAGACTCCCATTCCTCCTGTGAAGGTGTGGTGGCGTCCTCCCAACGTTGAGCCATACGTGCGAGCGCGAGAATTCGCATGTCCATACGGGTCGTAATCTCGCTGCGGACACTGGCTGCAGCAGCAGCAATCGCTTGTTCCATATGCTCGTCTTCTTGCATCAGTAGCGCCTGGCACAACAAGAGTGTAGCACTGGCGACTGCAAGGCCAACCAGCACTGACATCCACAGTGCCTTTTGCGGAGGCACTGTGCGATGCTCACTCCAGGCAAGGGAGACAAATCCTATTCCGAGCACAGAAAAACCAGCAGCAGTAGCAAGAGCCATGTTTACCACGCGACCCCAGCCATACGGCGTCATTAGACCCGTTAAATAAAGGACGCACGTCACCAAACCCAACACTGCGAGCAGGACACCAAGGAATTCCAGTAATGCGATTGTGGACAGAGACGAAGGAAGTCTATCCTGATTTGTGCTTGTAGGTACGGTCCGCAGAGCTGATGAAGCTTTTTGTCGAGTGTGCCTGCCGACTAATAGTAATGCTGCTCCACTGAGTGCAAAACAGACTGCAGTCGTCGGTGCCATCCGTCCGGGGTAGGGGTTGGCAAAACCAGAAATGTCTCTCATTGCTACTTGGTCGATTCCAAGATCAATGCCACCTAGGTACTCACTCAGAGTTCCCAGACCCAAGAGGACCGACAACACACCACTCGCTCGTACCAATGGCAGCCAACCATATACACCCGCCGTCACTCCTACACCACACAGGAAAAAACCGACCGCCGTGTTGTAATACATCGGTGCCGAAACAGGCAGTGCACGGATCAGGGTGAGATTCTGCGTATGCCATCCTATCAGGAATATAAGCCCCAAGGCCACGCAAAAGCCTCCACTCATGATGACGACGAACCCTGACCAAGCCGCAAATGGGCGCACTGTTACCATCTCTTATCCTGCAACACGAGAAACTCCTCCAGTATTGTGGAGCGAAAGCTCGGGGCACGCAATAGACACATTTTGTCCTAAGCCCTCTGCAGACAACAGGAATCGTAGATCAAGGACAGAAATCTCTAATGAATGTTCACAGAGAGTGAGATATTTTGTTGAGTGCTCGCCGATCCTCGGTTCCGCGTAGTTTATCCTGAGTCTCTCAGCATGCTGCCGCACTCAGCATCTCCACAGAAACAACACGCGGCGTCATGCCGGCACAACCTGTCCCAGGTTGTGCCAGAACTTGTTCCCAGTCCTTACTGGGGAGCGGGAATCCATTTTTGCCTTCTGGATTCCCGGTCGCGCTCGCCTTCGCTTGCCCGCCCGGAATAACGGTGCTCGGGAACCTCCGGCACGAGTAGAAGATTTTGTTTCTGAGCAGTGGACCCCTAGCTTGTTGAAGGGTTCCATCGAGACTACGTTCGGCCTCTTTTTCGCAGCAATCACCACCTAACTATGTCCTAATTTTGCAACAAGCAAGCGCTCTTTTCCCATTTCTGGAACACTTTAGCATAGAGCGTCAGGGTTTGCTGTCATTTTTATGTCTTTTTCGGACTAGGTGATGGCACGCTATTTGGTCCTCCTCCGAACGGAAGAGCAATAAGGAGTTCGGTCTCATGAATGGAACGATACTAGTTGCCGAGGATGAAGCGTTATCACGCAAGAATGTCTGCCGCGTTCTACAAGAAGAAGGGTATCAGGTGCACGAAGCCACCAATGGTCGTGCGGCTCTCGAAGCGATCGAAAAAATTGACTTTGATGTGGTGTTGACCGATCTACAGATGCCAGGAGCCGACGGCCTTGCTGTCCTCAATCGTGTGCGTGAGGTGGCACCGCAAACCTTCGTGCTCATCATGACCGCCTTTGCGACAGTGGACACATCCGTCGCCGCGTTGCAACTCGGTGCCCAGGATTATCTCCTGAAACCGATCGTCTTCGAAGATCTCTTGCGTAAGCTTCACAAATTGATGGAGCATAAAGACCTAGCCTGGGAAAACCAGATGCTGCGGCGCGAAGTCAACAAACGCGCTGACCCGAGCGATCTTGTCGGCCAGAGCCAAGTCATGCGTAACATTTCAGCTTTGGTAACTAAGGTTGCGTCTTCCACTGCCACCGTTCTGATCACTGGTGAGAGTGGAGTGGGCAAAGAGGTAATTGCGCGCGCTATTCATCTACAAAGTCCACGTGCAGACAAAATCTTCCTCCCGGTCAACTGCGGTGCGATTCCCGAACATTTGCTTGAGAGCCAACTCTTTGGTCATGTAAAGGGCGCGTTTACCGGCGCGGTCGGTACACAAGAGGGTCTGTTTCAGAGAGCGCGATTAGGAACCATCTTTCTCGACGAAATCGGCGAAATGGCGGCGAATCTGCAAGTGAAGTTGTTGCGGGCAATAGAGGCGAAGGAGGTATTGCCGGTAGGCGCTTCCAATCCGGTGCAGGTCGATGTGCGTATTCTCGCCGCCACCAATCGGGATCTCAAAAAAGAGGTCGAGGCAGGCCGTTTTCGCGAAGATTTGTATTATCGACTCAATGTTATCAACATTCCCATCCCGCCTCTGCGCGAACGGCGTGAAGATATCCCTCTTCTGGTAGAGTACTTACTTCGGCGCCACAACCTTGAGATGAAACAATCGTACAAGGGTGCTGATAATGCGGCCTTGAAGATCTTGATGTCCCTGCCATGGAAGGGAAACATCCGCGAGCTCGATAATGTCCTTGAGCGCGCGATGATTTTAGGCAATGGCACGTGGATCACACCGGAGGATTTGCCGCGCGCAGAAGAATCTGCGGAGTCTCAGGAAGAAGCTCGTCCAGCCTGGGGGGGTCGTCTAAAAGATGCTCTGCGGGCCTACGAAAAGAGTTATATCGAAAATATACTCAAGGAAACTGAGTGTGATCGAACGCGTGTGGCTAAGCTTCTAGGGTTAAGCCGCTCATCTCTCTACCGCAAAATGGAGCAACTCGGTATTCCTCTCGATGAGGGGCAATAGAACGTCTTGCTCTTCTCACCTTTCGCGGTGCGGCAGGATATCGCGGTTCCCAAGGCCTCAGCTTATGAGGGCTTCTCCGGCCGGCAGAACAAACCAAAAGGTCGCTCCCTGCCCTGGAGTCGATTCCACCCAGATGCGCCCGCCGTGCTGGTCGATGATCTTCTTGCAGATCGCTAGCCCTATGCCTGTGCCCGTGTACTCTTTACGTGTATGCAGTCGCTGGAAGATCTGAAAGATACGATCGGCATGCTTGGGGTCAAACCCGATGCCGTGGTCACGAATGGAGAACCGCCACTGCTGGTCTTCGCGATGGGCTGAGATGTGAATGCGCGGCGGGGCAGCACCGTGAAACTTCAACGCATTGCCAATCAAGTTCTGGAAGACTTGCCCTAACCGGACTCCGTCGCCATACACCGTCGGTAAGGGATCGTGCGTGACCTCCGCACCGCTGTCCACAATTGCTGAATGCAGATCACTCAAGGTGCGGACCAGCAGGGTTTCACAATCTATCAGCGCAAAGGGTCGCTCCTGATTGTCGATACGGGTATAAGCCAACAAATCGGCGAGAAGCTGTTGCATACGTTTGGTCCCCTCGACCGCAAAGGCGATGCACTCCTGTGCGGTAGTATCGAGCTTCCCCTGACAACGTAGCTCCAGCAGTTGCACGTAGTTGGTCACTGTGCGCAGCGGCTCGTTAAGATCATGGGAGACGATGTGAGCAAACTGTTGCAGTTCGCTATTAGCACGCTGCACTGCGTCCAGCAGTTGTGCTTGCGCCTCCTCTGCCAGCTTCCGTTCAGTGATATCGATAACAACTCCTCTTTTGCCCGCCCACCCTGATGAGGTAGAAAAGGACTGCCCAACGGACAAGACCCAACGCACCGTTCCGTCCGGCCGCACAATGCGATATTCGAGGCGCTCGCGTACTCCATCGATGGTAGCCTGCGTCCGTGCGCGCTGCACACGGTCCCGGTCTTCAGGATGCACGGTAGCGAGGAAGGCAGTAGAAGTACCAGCAAAGCTGCCGGGTGCCAGATTCCAGAGAGCTTCAGTTTCCGGGGACCATCGCTCCTCGTCGGTCACGGTGTTGATCTCCCACGTACCCATCCCGGCAGCGTCTAGAGCGAGTCGTAGCCGCCCCTCGCTCTCTTCTAACGCGTGGTTGCTTTGCTCCAACGCCTGACGTTGCGTTTCTAGATCCTTATTGGTTTCTCGCAGGTCCATCTCAATCTGCCGCACCCGTAACAAGGCCTGAATGGTCGCGAGGAGGACCGAAGGATCGATTGGCCCGGTCAGGTAGCTATCAGCACCCATGGTCAACCCTAACACTCGGTCTTGATCTCTGATATGTACAGCGGAGATCTGCAGCACTGGGATCATCGCTGTCGTGGGAGTGGCTTTCAAGCGCTGACAGACGTCAAAACCACTGATGTCGGGCAGTTTCACATCCAAGATAATGAGGTTGGGCTCCTCACCTGCGAGCCGTAAGGCCTCATACCCGGTGGCCGCTTCAATAACGGTAAAACCAGCGTGCCGCAGCATGCGGCTCATCGCATAACGGCCGGTCTCGTTGTCATCTACCAGTAAGATCTTTAGCCCTGAGCCATCAGGTCCCATATTGTCTCCTGACAGGATCCCGGTTGCCAACCCCGTAGCTATCACGAAGAAGCTGGTGATAGAGGCAGGTGTAAAGCCGCATTGATCGTCGCTATCACCTTCTCTCGTGACAAAGTGTCTTTCGTGAGCACCGCTGCTACCTTGGGAGCAAGTCCAGCACACTCACTCTCTGTGAGTACTTTTGAAGTGTGGATGATCACTGGAATACCGCTGGTCATCGGATCGTCTTTGAGCTGCTCCAGCACCATGTAGCCATCAACCCCGGGCATATTCAGATCCAGAAAAATGACCTGAGGTTGCTCTTTACGCGCGCGGTGCAACCCTTCCAAACCCGTTTCGGCTTCGCTGACGAGGTAGGGCTTACCTACCAGACATTGGCTCAGCACGTAGCGCGAGATTTCTTCATCATCGATAATGAGCACTCGCGGAGTCGGGACGTAGTTGGTCAGCCGGGTAAGTTCCGCGAGGAGCCAACTGCGTTCAACCGGTTTGACGGTATAGGCGTCAGCGCCCAATGAGAGTCCTTTGCGTTGATCCTCCAGGGTCGTCGCGACCAGCACAGGAATGTCTTTGGTGGCGTCTTCACTTTTGAGGCTAGCCAGAAAACCCCAGGCATCTTTCCCAGGCAGCAGTATATCGAGCAGAATAGCCGCAGGGCGTATACGTTGCAGCGCCTCCTGAGCGTCTCGCACCGTACCCACAGAAAAGGCTTGGAACCGTGATCCCTTGAGGAATTTCTCGTAAATGAATTGGGTCTCGGTATGATCCTCTACCACCAGTACCGGAATGCGTGATGGATCAGCCACCAATTCCACTTGGGGCTCATCAACAGCTGCACGCGACGAGCGATAGACCACTGGAATTACGGCTGAGAAGGTCGAGCCGACACCAACCGTACTGGCAACCTGTACATGACCACCCAAGAGCTCCGCCAAGCGTTTGCAGAGCGGTAAGCCTAACCCTGTCCCTTTGACCTTCTTCTGCACGGGATTGTCGAGCTGGGTAAATTCCAGGAAAATGGTGTCTTGATCTTCTGGTGCGATGCCAATTCCAGTATCTGTCACCGAAAAGACGACGGCATCGCTATCCGGGGTAAGCGCAGCGGACACTCGTACTTCACCGCGTTCGGTGAATTTTAGCGCATTGGAGATAAAGTTACGGAGGATTTGCGATACTTTGCCTTCGTCAGTAAAGAGAAGAGGCATTTCTATCGGTTCGTCAAAGATCAGATTCAAGGGGTCAGTCACTAGCAGTGGTCGGAGCATCCCGCGTAGCGCGCTGAAGAGGTCGCGGACGTCAAACTCAGCGGGTCTCACGGTAAGCTTACCAGCCTCGATCTTCGCGAGGTCGAGCAAGTCGTTAACGAGTTCTAAGAGCGTATCGGCAGCTTTGCGAATGAAGGTTACCTGCTTGACTTGCTCCGGTGGTAACGCCCCATCTATTCCGTCTAACAAGAGCCGCGTGAGCGCAAGGATCGAATTGACCGGCGTGCGAAACTCATGGCTCATGTTGGAGAGAAAGCGGGTCTTCAGTTCATCGGCGCGTCGCAAATGATCGGCCTTTTCGTCCAACTCGGCGTAGAGCGCTACCACGCCGCGGTTCGTGTCTTCCAGCTCGTGATTGATACGTTCCAGATCCTCTTGTTGCTTGCGTACCTCTGCCAGGGTCTGGACCAGCTCCTGGTTTTGCTGCTGAATCTCAGTCATCGGGTCGTGTGGACGTTGCCGGGTGAGTTCATCAATAAGATTATTCAGCCGCGACACGGTAAACAGCGGAACATGCTTCGGCAGGAGCTTCTTCAGCCATACAGTTGTACCCTGCCCAGGGGTGGAAGTGATGTCGAACTGATCCATGAGTCGGCGTGCACCGACAATTCCCATCCCCATCCCCGTGTTCGAGTGGTACCGTGCGTCGAGAATGGGCTGGAGAAAGGTAATCCCTGGTCCCTGATCGCTGATACAGATCTGCAAGAGTTGCGGCGACGTGTTCCCCTCAATGAAGAATTCGACTTTTCCCCCGTCGGCATAACTCACGGCGTTGCGGGCGATTTCCGACACGGCGGTGGCAATGCGAGTCTGGTCTTGGGGCTCGCACCCCAGCAGGGCAGCGATCTGGCGTGCCCGCTGGCGTACAAAGACGATATCGTGTTCGTGCTCAAGAGTCATGTTGAGAATGCGCATCACTTGTATTCCCGTCAGTCTACATGGGACCACGGAAGATTCATACACTTCGTAACATGTTGTGCTCTGTCTCCGCCGACGCTCAATCATCGGGCTAACGGTACGAAGCCTGGTAAACCGGGCTCTGAGGGGACTTCAGTCCCCTTTGTTGCTTGAGCCCGGTGCTTTAGCGCCGAGCGACTTCAGCTCATGACGCTCTCACGACCACGACTGTTACATCATCTCGTCCCCTGGCGTATTGGCGATATAAGACACCGGCGGCTAGACTCGGATGCCTGAGCGCCAGCCCAGGGTAGGCGTCAAGGTCCCAGCGGGACAAGAGCCCATCAGAGTACATGACCAAGAGTGTTTTGTCTGTCCACGGATATGTAAATGCTTGGATCTTCGGCACGGCGTAACCGACAATGCCGTTATGGGAAGTGAGGCCATACCGGCCTCCGGGCGTCAGCACTGTGCCGGCGATATTCCCGACCCCCGCAAACGATACAATTTGCTGTGTGAGATCGATTTCGGCTACCGCCACAGCCGCCCCGCGAGTCCCCCGAAGGGCCGTATGGGTGACCTCCAGTAGGGCTGCTGGGGCCAAGGTTGAGCGAGCCCTGAAGACACGGACGGCCTCTTGCGCCGCCTCCGCAGCTAATTGACCGTGGCCCAATCCGTCCGCGACCATGACTACAACGCGCCGGCTACGCTGATCTATAGCCCAGGCATCACCACACTCTGTTTCTCCCGTGCGCGGTAGACACACGGCCCCAATGGTGGCAGGCAGGCAACTCACAGTTGGCTCCCTCGCAGCACCCGCATCCTGTGGCTGCAACCGCGCCAATACCGCTGTCCCTTTTCCCTGTAGAGAATAGATCTCACTCAGGGAAGAGAGGCGGATAATCGCTCCCAGCCCAGTGCCTGGGCTGCCGGCGGTAGAATACCCGTCCCGCACACACGCGGTGATATCAGCTATACCTGGCCCGGCATCGAGCGCTAAGACCTCAACACTACTGCCGTTAGCTTCGGACACGACCCGCAGAACCAGCACACCATTCGTGGCGTGCTTAACCAGATTGGTCGCCAGCTCGGTTACTACCAGAGCCACCTGACCAGTAGCGGTCTCGTTGAAGCCGACCCCGCGAGCCAAGGCTGTGGCGCTCCGGCGTGCTTCTGCGACTTGGCTTGATTCCGTGACCGCACGACATATCTGCTTGTTCGGTACTGAAGCGTCGAAAAAAAATTCCCCTCTGACATAATCATGCATAAAGCGTGTCCACCTCTCCGAGTGTAAGCACAGTGGGCCTGTGCTTACTTCCATTTCGTAATACACACGCGCGTGCCCTCACCCATACGCGAGGCGATATCAAACTCATTCACCAATCGCTTGGCGCCTCCCAAGCCGAGTCCCATTCCCGCACCAGTCGTGTACCCATCTTTGAGTGCCAGCGCAATGTCCGGAATGCCTGGCCCTTGGTCCACGAACGTCAGACGCAAGCCCCTACGGTTGTTGTCATTGAGCGCTTCCAGGATTACCTCTCCCCCACCGCCATAAATCACCGTATTACGGGCCAACTCACTGGCCGCGGTCACGAGCTTGGTCTGGTCGACGAGGCTCAAGCCTACCTCAACCGCCCACTGGCGGGCGATTTGCCGAACACGGACAATATCTTGTTCTAAGCGTAAAAGCAGCGTTTCAGTCTTCAGGACGGCCATTATGGCTCTCCCTATCTGCACTCCCGTTTTGCAGCAGGGCCATACCCTTTTCGACGTTCAGCGCCGTGCGCACCCCGGTGAGAGAAAGTCCTAACTCGACCAGCGTGATAGCAACAGCCGGCTGCATGCCGACAACGACTGTGTCTGCATCAAGCACACGGGCCATGGCCGCGATGTTCCCGAACATACGGCCGATGAACGAGTCCACAATTTCTAACGACGAGATATCAATGAGCACACCTTTGGGATGGGTCTGCACGATCCGCTCGGTTAGATCGTCCTGTAGGGTCAACGCCAAGCGGTCGTGCATATCCACCTGGATTGATACGAGAAGAAAGTCTCCCATCTTCAAGATCGGGATGTGTTCCACACTGTCTCCTATCTGGCGTTTGGTGGTTCGTTTCCTGCCCGCTTTTGTACGGTCAGTCCAGCACGTTGGAGCGCCACCGCAAAGGCGGCAGCCAGGCTCGCCTTGGTCGTGATATCGCCTAAGTTCACCCCCAGATGCACAATTGTCTGGGCGATTTGCGGGCGGATGCCGCTAATAATGCAATCCGCTCCCATCAAGCGGGCGGCGGCGACGGTCTTCAACAAGTGCTGAGCGACCAGTGTGTCAACCGTCGGCACACCAGTAATGTCGATAATCGCAATCGACGAACCAGTCTCGACGATCCGCTGCAACAAATTCTCCATCACAACCTGGGTGCGTGCACTGTCCAACGTACCGATGAGCGGTAAGGCAAGCACCCCCTCCCAGAGCAGCACCACAGGGGTAGAGAGTTCGAGCAGTTCTTGTTGCTGGCGACCGATGATAGCTTCACGGCTCTTCTGAAACATCTCGGTCGTATAGAGTCCCAATTTGTCTAACAGCACGCTCGTACTCCACAGATCTTCGGCCAACCCTTCGGTATCGCGTCCATGTTCTTTACGTAGACGATCGAACAGCGGCTGTTTCAACGAGAAGACAAAAGTGGCGGTTTCCAACGGCGTGAATCCGTGCTCTGCTCGCGAGCGCGAGAGAGGTTCAAGGAAGTCACGCACTTTTTCCCAGTAGGAATCGCTCGTATCCACCAGACTCCCTTTTTGTGTCGCTTCACGGAACAGGTTCAAAAACTCTTGTGACTGGGTATGCAGGTCTGCGTCCTTGATCAGGTCGCGACGCAGGGTAGGAGAGGCCAGTTGTTGTTCCATCCAATCAGCTAATAGTTCACGTTCATACTTCCGCAGAATCTCCGGGAGTTTACTGACACTCTCTCGACTCATCGCTTCCTCCTTAGTGGAGCGAGATACGCTCAAACAATTCTCTTGTTTCATGTTGATTCACACGACAGGATTGATTTCCTGCAAAACTATCATGCCCTATTCGGTTTCCTATTCAAGTGTCGTTTCTGACACAAAGGAAAATGAACTGGCCTAGTGTATACTTTGGAGAGAAGTAAAAATCGAGTATTTTCAGTCATTACACTTCGTAAGGATAATTTTGCTACACTGTGTTGTTTTCCCAACAAAAGGTAGAGCAAAACTTGTTCTGTCAGATGCTATATGCGTCACTCTGTGCTGGCTTGCTACAGAAAATCGCTGTAGGGTGAAGCTATTTCAGGATCGCAGGTTAGTTTCAAGGTGTAACCCGCAGTTCCAGACATCCATAAAGCCGCTTGTAGCAGAACGAAAGGAAATTGATGGGTGAGGATGACGACCGACAAACGAAACACTATCTTCTTGCACGGTTTTGGGAAGCGGCTCTCGGCTTTTGGCGCAAAGATGGCGAACAAACGGCTTGGTTACTGACGTGCACAGTGATTGCAATCACATTGGTGGGCCTCGGTGTTCAGTATTGGCTGAACGTATGGAATCGCACCATGTTCGATGCGCTGGACAAGCGTGATAGCAGCGGAGTGCTTTACCAATCTCTGATTTTCTTTCCATTGATTTCCGTCAGCGTGGGTGTAGGAGTGGCAGCTACCTATGCAAAGATGACACTGCAGCGCAGGTGGCGAGACTGGCTGAACGCACACGCACTTGATCAATGGCTCTCTAGTGGCCGGTATTATCAACTCAATCTCGTTCCGGGCGATCATAGCAATCCGGAGTATCGCGTGGCCGAGGATCTCCGTCTGAGCGTCGACGCTCCAGTCGAGTTTGCAGTCGGCCTCTTCTCGGCAATCCTCTCAGCGATTCTCTTCATTGGGGTACTCTGGTTTATTGGCGGGGAACTCACGTTTGCGGTCGGGCACACGACACTCTGCATTCCCGGGTTTTTGGTGATCGCCGCCTTCTTGTACGCGTTGTTGGCTAGCGGGTCGATGGTGCTCATCGCCCGTGGCTTCGCCGTTGTGGCTGAGAATAAGAATCAGGCAGAGGCCAACTACCGGTCTGCGCTTACCCGGTTGCGTGAAAATGGAGAAAGCATTGCAATGCTTGGCGGTGAGACTGAAGAGCGCGCTGGCCTGGATTCGGCTTTCGGCACAGTTCGCCGGCGCTGGCGTGAGCTAATGATGCAGTATATCCGCACCACGATTGTGTCACAGACTAGTAGCGGCGTGGCACCGATCATTCCGATCCTTCTCTGTGCGCCCAAGTACGTCGGGGGGACTATGACCCTAGGCGAAGTCATGCAAGCAGCCTCTGCGTTTGTCACCGTGCAGATGGCGTTTAATTGGCTGGTGGAAAACTATCCCCGTCTGGCAGATTGGACTGCATCGGCGCGCCGGCTTGCCTCACTGCTAGTGGCACTTGATCATTTGGAGCGCGCCGAGAACGACGGAACGACGGGTCGCATTGTTCGTAAGCCAGCCGCGGATGGGGCGCTACGGCTGCGGAATCTCTCAGTAACTTTGAGCGATGGGAGCGCGGTAGTTAACGAAGCCGATGTTGAGATAGCGGCTGGCGAGAAAGTGCTGGTCGTTGGTGAATCCGGCACAGGCAAAAGTACGCTAGTGCGGGCCATCGCTGGTTTGTGGCCGTGGGGAAGTGGAGAGATTCTAATCAAATTTGAAGGATTGTTCTTGATGCCGCAACAGCCTTATGTGCCGCTAGGCACGTTACGCCGCGCTATCACTTATCCGCTCTCATCCGAGGCGGTCGACGATACAGTGGTTCGTCAGACGGTCGAAGAAGTGGGGCTAGGTCATTTTCTCGATCGGCTAGATGAAGAAGACACACATTGGGAACACATACTTTCTGGCGGGGAAAAGCAACGGCTCGCGTTTGCCCGGGCGTTGCTCCAGCATCCTCATGTCATCGTGATGGATGAAGCCACCGCGGCCCTCGACCCATTAAGTCAAGAACGACTCATGCGACTGATCCTCAAGCGACTCCCTGAAGCCACTGTCGTTAGTGTCGGGCACCGGGCCGAGCTGGAAGCATTCCACACTCGCAAGCTCGTGCTGGAATACCATTCGGACGGCGCGCGCCTAGTGGGCGATGAACCACTACAACGTACGTTCCCTCGCTCCGCACGATTGCTCGCGAGACTGAGATCTGGAGGAAAACCATCGCAGGTAGCAAAAGCAGGGATAGCGAAGGGACGTGCAAAAATAGGCCAGAGAGGTTAGCGGCGCGTTTCGGCTTAGAGTACCGATGCTCGCTCTAGACTCGTGTCAAGCTCTAGCCCGCGATCTTTGTGAGTCAGCCGAACACTGACATTCGTCAGCTCTAGAGACGAGGCTGCTCTTTCTGCGTCTGCACCTGATTCAAATCCGACCAGGGCTACCCATTTGCCGTTCACAGTTTGTGTAACACAGAACATAAGATGGAGATTTTGCTCCGCCATGACCTGGGCAAATTTATACTCGAGTCCAGGAACCGAATCATTTTCTATGAGTAACGCTGGAACCTTAAGAAATTTTGAGTCCTGCTACACTCATCACTGCATGACATCGACTTTCCTCTTCTTCAGTGTAAGGGCAAACCTCCACGACTGCCCGCTTTTCATCGCGGAAGTGGCGATACCGCATAAACACCTGTAATCGTATAGCGGCTTCGGCTAAAGGCTGGAGCGCATTGGCAAGAGCATGAGAACTCGCATCAATCTCACCGCGCCATAGAGTGATTTTTCTGATGATAAGTGGTTGCGCTTCTCCGAGCTTTGTCTCATCGCTCACACAAACACCTCAATTTCTTAATGTAGTAATGACGATGGTAACGAATTGTGACTTCAATTCACTCCTCCTCATAGGGTTGATATTTCCTCGACTCCTAGGCCGCGCCCTTGTGCTTCTTTTTGGAATGCTGCCGTAATATCATCATCACCTCGACTTGCACCATCCCACACGATGACGGCACTTACGGGTTGATCTAATTGGTGGCCTAGAGAGACCGCTAATTCCAAGATTACATGGTTGGTCTCAAGATAGGCGGCCTCATTATCTAGTGCATAGCCTAAGATGATAGCCTTTTCTTGGGCTTCAACTTCATCAAGGATCGCGTCAAAAGGTGCTCCCCATTCGGAACCACGATCCACAACAGACACAGTGCGAAATTGTTCCCGGGGAAAGGGTAGGATGACATGACGTTGCACGCCGAACTTCTCCGCCGCGGTTAGCGCTAGCAAATCGGCACCACAGGCTGCGGAACATACCAGTGTGTGGACATCATGCCGGCTAAACCAGTCAGTTAGACGTTTCCGTACCTGGGGAACATTCGCAAGCGGAAAACGCGCAGTATCTGCCTTTGGGGCATCCACTCGCCGCCCAGCTAATGCAATGACCATAATATTCTTTCCTTTTTCCTACGTTCCTAGAGGGTGACCGAAAAGTAGAGAGAGCTGTCATTGTCAGGAGTTCTCTTCAACTAGGCTCCTCTGTGCCTACGGCACTGGCGCAGGTAGGACAGGCTGCGGCGGAAGTAATCGTTTTTCGGGCAGAGATTGCTTTACAGAGTTTATCCTGTATGTACTCGAAGGATTCAATGACTTAATTCCTAGGCTCTACTATCGCGTAAGAGACCTGCCGTTTTCGCTACCTTATAAGGAAACCATAGCTTACCGCGTCTGCTACTTTCTCCCAAGCTTCATCATTCTGGCTTTCCCAGGAGCGCTGAATTTGTCTCTCGATCTCATCCCAGTTCTTCTTATCGTAACGGTTATCGCTCGCGAGCTGGTAGCCATACGCGGGAGCATAATGTTCGTAGGGAAGGTCACTATCTGAGTAGGTAAGTTTCCTTTTATTGACGATGTTGTGTGGCCGCATGGATATATCTCCAAACACTCCTTTTGTTCCGCTTTCATGAGCGACCACACTAGAGCTCGTTGCGACTAAACCCACAGCACAGCAAAATCCTTACTACCCGCTCAACTTGTGAAAAGCTATCAAAGAGGCCAACGGTTGTTGTTATCATTATCCCGCCTCCTCCTTACCCTACACTTCTTTGAAGTAGGAATCTATCGTTTACTGAAGAATGGGTGAAGATAAGTCTCTACTCAGGAGACAAGTCTCTGTTCAACCGTTTTCCAATTGATATTAGTAAAAAAAGCATCAATATACTGAGAGCGCTCGGCTGGTGTATAGTCTAAGAGGAACGCATGTTCCCACACGTCCATCACAAGTATTGGCTTATAGCCGGCGATATTTCCTATTTCATGTAAGGTAACCCAGTGATTCGACAACCGACTTCTTACGGGGTCTTGGTAACAGATAGCCCATCCCACGCCGCGCATATTACCTATGTTTCTGAAGTCGGTCTTCCATACTTCATAGCTCCCAAACCGCTGTTCAACCGCCGTAACAAAGGCTGAACCTTTCTTCGGCTCCCCACCATCCTTCTTAAGATTGCCGAAATAGTATTCGTGCAGAACCATGCCATTGTATTCAAACCCAAGACGCCGCGTGAGTTCTCCGAACGTCTGTTTCTCTTTTTCAAACTCATGACTACTATTCGACAGCTGTTCGAGTTTTTCCGTTAAATTGTTCGTCTCTTTGACATACCCTTCATAAAGTTGGAAATGCATCTCTAGGGTTTTATCAGAAATCCCGTGCAATCCACTCAGATTAAAGTGCTGCGGTTGGAAGAAAGCTGATGCGCTCATTTGATTTCTCCTCATTGTTCGTTTTAAGGTTTGGCATTCAGCGTAGTGAGTCCAGAGAACCAGTTTTTAATTTTAAGTGGCAAGAGCCATGCCAGTAACAAAGCGGTCTGTATGCTGCTTGAGGATGAGTTTTACATGTGAAGCTGCGTAGAGTGTGAGATTTTCCCAGTCCCATTGTTGGTTTTTCGCCACGCGAACGGCTAAATAAAAACCTTTACTGCTCATGATTTATCGACAGAATTGTTCTCCAGCTTCTTAGCTAGAAATAGTCTCGTCTCCTTGCCCTATCATGGCGCTGATGACTTACGGCATAACGATTGCTCCTACTAAAGAAATAAAGGTAGAAGAAAGGAGGTGAGAATATGGCACAGACAAACCAGCACAAGTGTCAGAAGTGCGGCAAAACATTTACTTCCGAGAGAGAACTCAGCGAGCACGGAAAGCAATGCAAATAATTAGCTGAGCAGCTCGTGTGAGGTAAGGGACAATAGCGTCTGGCGAAAAAGCTTCGCTATGGAATGTGATTAATACAACAGCTAGGCGCTATTGAACTATACTTCACCCTACATTTGACAATAAGGAGATTACTTCATGCCACGCGGAGACAAATCGTCGTACACTACTAAACAAAAACGCCAAGCCCAGCATATAGAAAAAAGCTATGAAGAACGGGGGGTATCAGAGAATGAAGCTGAAAAACGCGCTTGGGCAACAGTCAACAAAATGACTGGTGGGGGTAAAAAAGGTGGCTCTGGGCGCGGTCAATCAGTTAATAAGGCCCCGGCTCAGAAAGGCGGGAAAAAAGGCGGTGCTGCAACTGCTTCTCGTTCCGCTGCTTCACGCTCAGCAAGTGCAAAAAAGGCAGCGCAAACTCGCACAGGCACGCAAAAGCGCTAGCCACTAAGAATACGGGGACAAGGGGCTTTAGTAACCAGTGCTAAGTGTAGGTTATTCATTCCTTAAATGCCGGTTATGCGCAGATCGTCAAATGTTGTAATTCCATTACTTTTTGCTGCCACGCCTGCCTTACCTCTACCTCATAAATGATACTCTGACCCTCTTGAGCATAGAGGGGAGTAAGACTGAAACGGCAAAGCCTGCAAATCCCCCATCAAGAAAGAACGAGCGAGACGTAGTACTTACCTTTACCTTCTATATTCTTTAAGGTTTTTTTGCTTTAGGGTCGTGGTCGTTCCTCGTATACTTTTACATTGTTCGTGCTCATATCTGCCCGACGAACAGAAATAATCTCTGGAGGCGCAAGAAAACCAAAGTAGCCGGCAACAATCGCCGTCACTGCGTGTAACCATACGTCATGACCGAAAAGAGGAACAAAACCAAAAAGTGTATGCGCTTCCGGGAACAGTCCCATTACTGCAAGCAAACCATAAAATACCGCTATGCCGACAGCAAATCTTCGAGCCATCGGAATACTATTAGATGATAAGAGTCCCCAGATTCCAATACCGATATGCACAATGTTATGAAGCACATTGATAGGGAAGAGACCTAAAAGGTAACCATAACCATTCTGTACTGTTAGTGAAGGAGCATCTGGAGGTGGAAGTGAAGTTATGCCAGGAATAAAGCCCAAAATTCCAGCAACAACGTAGATAAGACCAAGCATCAACGCAAAGGCGCGGATAGACATTATATACTCCTGTCTGAGGACTAACTGTCCGACTTCAATATATAAATGAGCAAAAAGTGCACCAAGCGCAGCGCTGGTGAGGAATCCTGTATCTCCTCTTAATATCAATATGTAGTGTGAAAACGCGATCTAGGGATCGCTTAGACTGATTACAGCGGAAAAACTGGTGGGATTTTATCACGGTAATTGTCGAGATTTTCTCTCACTTCGGGATTCTCTTCTTTGGCCTGCTACAGCCACAGGTGGAAAAGGAAAATAGGAGAATTTCGCCGACAGTGTCTTTTCATCTTTCTTCCTCAAGACATGGCTTATCTATTCACTCTAGGTGATCTCTGAGAAATACTTCTTCTCAAGGTGCTCATATACCGTCGTTGATGCGACTGCTTCCTTATACGGCTTGCGTTTCCTTGATGGCATTCATATTGCTCTAGCTGTGTCTGCTGTGCATTTCGCACGAAAAAACTACATGAAAGTGATAAACAATAGAAAGTGGATTCCTAATTATTCAATTGGGCAATGAGGCTCCTGCAAGCGCACCTCTTCCTGGTATCTTCCGACTCTATGCTGCGCCTTACAGTTTCAACAATAATCCTCGGGCTGACACTTTGCTTACTCTCCGCTTGTGGAGGAGTGCTTACTTTAGTATCCCAAGGAGGAGAGACACAGCTACGCACGATTCTTCCCCCGCCTGCACCAGGACCCCGCGTGCTGGTCTTTGCTATTGACGGCGCTGGCTATCACGAACTAATGCAGGCCCTCCACTCTGGAAAAGCCTCTTACTTACAGAGATTGTTAGGCGCCGAGCAGCAAGAGGGACGTTTCGCCCATGGCTATGCGGTACCTAATGCGCTGAGCATATTGCCGTCAACGACAGTTGCTGCGTGGTCGTCGATTTTCACCGGAGCACCACCAGCCCAGAACGGAGTCCCGGGAAACGAGTGGTTTATCCGAGAACAGCGCCAATTTGTTGCCCCTGCGCCGGTGTCAGTCTCCGATACAGAGGACTTTCGCAAAACACTCATGGAAGGCTTAGTGGGTAATGCTCTCCAGACCCCGACGCTATACGAGTTGTTAGGGGTACCTTCCTACGTCTCCCTCTCCCAAGTCTATCGCGGGGCGACTCTCTTTACTACAGTTGAGCCGACGGCATTTGTCTCTATGATGGCTAAATTTGCCACTGGAGTCGTTTTTGACGCATCAGTTAAGCAGGATCTGTATGCCGGAATTGACCAGGAGTCGGTCACGAAGCTGGTCGCAGCACTCAAAGAGCATGGCGCTCCTTCTCTACAAGTCGTCTATCTTCCTGGTAATGATCTCTTCACCCATGAGGCTGAGGAGCCGCGGGCCCCACAGGATACTGAGCCACTTCCCATGCAGATAGCATACTTGGAAAGCATTACTGATAAATCTATCGGTGAGGTACTTACAGCATACGAACAGCTAGGGTTATTGGACGAGACCTACGTACTCTTCATTGCCGACCATGGGCATACGCCAGTGCTTGATGATGACCGTCACGCGCTAGGCACCGAGGGAGACGATGAGCCACCTGCACTCATAGAGAGAACCGGGTTCCGACTGCGTCCGTTTGTTCTCACTCCAAGTGATACCGAACAAGACTACCAAGCGGCCGTCGCCTACCAAGGCGCTATCGCCTACATCTACTTAGCGGACCGCTCTACCTGTCCCGCCGAAGGCGATGAGTGCGAGTGGCAGCGACCTCCGCGCTTTAAAGCTGATGTTATGCCCCTAGTGCGAGCTTTTTACAGAGTCAACACTACCGGCGATCCGATCCCCCAATTGAAAGGTACACTAGACCTGATCTTTGCTCGTGAGCCGCGTGCGCCCGGACAGCCGGCCCTCCCTTTTCAGATCTTTGATGGCAAAAAGCTTCTGCCGATACCTCAATACTTGGCTCGGCATCCCCGGCCGGATTTGATTCAGCTGGACGCGCGCATGCGCTGGCTGAGCGCCGGCCCCTACGGACATCGGGCAGGGGACATCCTATTACTCGCACGCTCTGGACTTGAGCGACCTCTAGAAGAGCGTTTTTACTTCTCCGGCCCTTACCACTCCTGGCACGGTAGCCCTACCCTGCAAGACAGCCATATCCCTTTTATCCTCGCCCGCAAAGGCGACTCTGGCGAGCGGCTGCAAAGGATCGTCAACGCTGCCATAGGTCAGTTTCCCTCCCAACTCGATTTTGTTCCCCTTGTGCAAGCCCTCCTCAAGCACCCTCGGGAAAACAGTCCTAAACTTCCCGTCGAGTCGGCAAAGGCGCAAAAGATTTCTCCTCCGGGTAAAGAAAATACAACGTTGGGGAAGTCGCGATAAGAAGGCACAAGATCTCTGACCAATCTGAACCCATCATACTTGGTGTAGTGGTCTAGTACTGTCTCCTAGCTCTGCGCCAAAGCATCCGCCGGTGAGTCCTCTCCCGCTAGTAGGGTGAACCAGAACGTCGTCCCCGTCCCTAAGGTAGACTCAACCCATATACGCCCGCCGTGCCGTTCAAGGATCTTCTTACAAATCGCCAAGCCCATGCCGGTGCCCGGATACTCACTTCTGGTGTGGAGGCGTTGGAAGACCTGAAAGAGCCGGCCAGTCTGTGCGGGGTCAATGCCAATACCATTGTCACGAATGGCAAAGTGCCAATACGGTCCTACTCGCTGGGAAGAGATCTGAATTTGCGGCGCCGCCGTACCGCGGAACTTGAGTGCATTACTGATAAGATTTTGCAACAGCTGTCCAAGGCGTGTTGCGTCACCGCGCACAACCGGCAAGTGATCGTGGATAATTGTGGCGCTACTTTCCTTGATGGCGATCTGCAGATCACTGAGTACGCGGGTCAGCAGGGCTTCACAATCTACAGGAGTAAATGTGAGGTCTTGGCCGCCTGCCCTGGTGTAGATGAGGAGATCACTGATCATCTGCTGTAGTCGCCGGGAACCATCAACCGCAAGACCAAAGAACTCATCGGCAGTCGTATCAAGCTTGCCCTGATAACGGCGAGCCAGGAGTTGAAGGTAATTACTAATAGTCCGTAACGGCTCGCTGAGATCATGCGAGACGATGTAGGCAAACTGCTGCAGCTCCTCGTTCATGTGTCGGACTGCATCCTCAGCTTGCTTGCGAGCGGTGACATCAATGGCATAACCGATTATGCCAATTGGCAATCCTTGGGGGTCGCGCCGCAATGAGAGGGAAAGACGGACGTAATTTTCTTCCCCGGATTTTTGCCGCTGGCGTAGCTCTAGCTCATGCTGACCGTGCTCCTGCAAAGGTGCCATTACCATTGTGGGGAAATGGGACCGGAGATCCCCGGGGAACAGCATAAGCACAGAACATCCAATGATCTCCGCTGCTGTGTAGCCAAACAATCGATCCGCACCCTTGTTCCAACTGGTAATCCGCCCGTCGAGGTCTGTGGCAATCACCGCATCGTGGGTCTGGTCGATAATCTCGGCCTGCTGTCGCAGTGCCTCCTCAGCCTGTTTGCGATCGTGGATGTCAGTAGTAGTTCCGTACCACCCGATGATGCGCCCTGTGTCGTCGCGGGCCGGCACTGCACGGGTCAAGAACCAACGATACTCACCGTCATGCCTACGATTACGGACTTCGACCTCATAATTTGTGCCCTGTGCGAGAGCGTGGCTCCACTGAGCCATGCAGCGCTCGTAATCATCCGGGTGCAGCACCAGTCGCGGCCAGTCACGGGCGAGCTGTTCCGCTGTCATGCCGCAATATTCTTCCCATTGTCCACTGACGAGGGTCATTGTACCATCAGGGGCGGCGGCCCAGACAAATGCAGGCACGGCATTCACCAAAGCGCGGAAGCGCGCCTCGCTCTGGCGCAACTGCTGATGTTGCGCTTCCAACGTGCGATACAGCTTGACCTTCTCGATAGCATTGGTCACTGTACGCTGAAGATTCTCCAAAGCTAAGGCACCTTTCACCAGGTAATCCTGTGCTCCGTGTTTCATAGCCCCCACTGCAACGATCTCGTCACCTGTTCCCGTCAACATTACCACCGCCGGCATTTGAGAGCCGACCTGTTCACGCAGGCGTGCCAGAAACTGTAGTCCATCTATATCTAGAAGGCGGTAATCAAGCAGAAGACAATCAGGGTGGGCGGTCTGGCAGATAGCCAGGCCTGTGCTGCCTAGGTTTGCTTCATCAATAGAATATGTGGTGTCGGGATCGCGCTGTAGGACGCGTCGGTAGCTCGCTCGATCATCCGGGTTATCATCTACAATCAGTACTTTGTAGTGGGGTTTGGGCATAACTGCTTCGCAGAATGAAGAATTAAAAAGGAACAATTACGAAGTATGACAAAAAAGAGTCAGATTTCTGTCTTTCTCATTTTGCATTTTTAATTCTTCATTCTCTTAATTTCCTCCCGACGGCAACGTAACCGTCGTGAACCAATAGGTACACAATGTCTGCAACGCCGAGACAAGACGCTCATAGGCGAGTGGCTTCACGAGGTAACCACTACACCCTGCCGTGTAGCAGTGCGCGATGTCAGCAGGGTTATTCGACGTGGTTACCATGACCACCGGCAACGCACACAGCTTCGTGTCGTGTTTAACCTGCTCTAGCACCTCACGGCCATCTGTGCCTGGAAGGTTCAGGTCTAAGAGAACGAGCGATGGTGGAACCGCTTGCTGGTAAGCGCCACGCCGGAACAAATAATTGAGGGCCTCATCACCTGTTTGGCAGCGCACTATCATACAAGGCAAATTTTGCCCTAACGCCCGTCGCATCGCATAAAAATCTGCGTCACTATCTTCCACGATTAATAATGGGCCGTACGGCATATATGCTCCAAGCACAGTAGTCAGTAGAGAATGAATTAAGAATGAAGAGTGCACAATAAAAAATGAATACGATGAGCCCTCGTCCTCAATTTTTCATTCTGCATTGTTAATTTTTAATTGCTCTTGCCATGCTGGCTACTGGCTACTCTTCTCCTCCTTGCTGAAAGTAAAAAAGAACGTCGTTCCCTCACCCGGCACTGACTCTAGCCAAATCCGTCCGCCGTGCCGTTCGATGATCTTCTTGACAATAGTAAGCCCTGCACCTGTTCCCCCACCATAGGCATCACGAGGATGCAAGCGGCGAAAGATTTCGAAGACTTTCTCCCTATGCTCTGGAGAGATGCCAATGCCATTGTCACGTACATAGAAGATAGGCAGTCTACTATTCGTAGTATTCTGCACGCCCACCTCCACCCACTTCTCGGCTTTGTCGTTATATTTTAAGGCGTTGCTGAGGAGATTAGTGAAGACCTCGGCGAGCTGCGTCCGGTCTCCACGCACGCTCGGCAAGGACTGCGGCAGATGTATCTGCACGTGCTCCGTTTGTAGTCGCCCTTGGAGTTGGTCGAGCGCCTCTTGCACGACCTGCTTGAGACTAAAGTCACTCTGAGTGATCTCATGTCGCTCCACGCGCGAATAGTGTAACAAGGAGTTGAGCAGGTCTTCCATCCGTTGGATCAGCCGCTGGATGGTCGCGAGCTGCTGACGGCCCTCAACACCGAGCGTTTCGTTATAGTCTTCCATTAAGAACTGGGCGTAGTTGCTAATGCCACGCAGAGGTTCCTTCAAATCATGAGAGGCGATATAGGTGAAAGCGTCGAGCTCTTGATTGCGATGGGTCAATTCGGCGTTGAGTTTCTGTAGCGCTTCGGCTTTGCCTTGTAACTCCTCAGTTCGTTCTACTACGCGCTGTTCCAACTCGCGGTTCAACTGTTCCAACTGCTGTGTCTTACGATATAACTCGGCGAACACACTGACTTTAGCTCGCAAGATCTCCGGGATAATCGGAACCGCGATGTAATCTACCGCGCCGTGTGCATACCCCTTAAGCAGGTCGATGTCGGTTAGGTGCACAGCAGAGATAAAGATAATTGCCGTCTTCTGGTAACGAGGGTGTTGGCGGATAATCTCCGCCAACTCAAAGCCATCTAGCTCCGGCATGCTCACGTCCATCAGGACGATGGCGATGTCGGTTTTCAGTAGATGTTCTAGAGCCTCCCTGCCCGAACTTGCCTTGATCAGGTTCTCCCCTAGCTCACCGAGAATGACTTCGTAACTGAGCAGCTTAGCCGGCTGATCATCCACCATGAGGATGTTGACCTTGTCATGCGCAGCCATTTTCCTCCTCTTAAGAAGTAGTCAACATGGCAAAACGAGTAGTCAGTAGCCAGCATGGGAGAATGAAGAGGCGCGTCACACTATTCCTTTTTCTCTACTGAATGCTGACTACTGACTACTTCTTCACCGATGCAGCCACATGCGTAGGGCCGATAAGAGTTGTTCAGTGTTGACCGGTTTGGCGAGATAATCAGATGCACCAGCCTCCAGGCACTTCTCACGATCTCCTTTCATCGCTTTGGCAGTCAACGCAATGATCGGCAACCGCTGGAACGCAGGGTTTTGTCTGATCACCTGCATCGTTTCATAACCGTCCATCTCTGGCATCATAATATCCATCAGCACAATCGCCAGGTCAGGTGTGGAGTCGAGCATCGCAATCGCCTCACGGCCCGTCCCCGCGGTCAGCACACTCATTCCACGACGCTCTAGTACGCTGCTGAGTGCGAAGATATTACGCACGTCATCATCTACTACTAACACCTTTCTCCCCACCAAAGCATCATCGGAGTGGTGGAGCCGGTCGAGCATTTGCCGTTTTTCCGGCGGCAGGTCAGCGACCACCCGGTGGAGGAACAATGCCGTCTCGTCAAGCAGACGTTCTGGCGACTCGACGCCTTTGACGACCACGCTGCGAGCCAGCGTGTGCAGTCGAGCGTCTTCCTCGGGTGACAATTCTTTTCCGGTGAAGACCACCACCGGCAAGTCACTCAGCGCGGCAGTATCGCGCAGGCGCTCCAACACCTCGAACCCCGACATGTCCGGCAGGCGCAAGTCGAGCACCATGCAATCGAACGGCTGCTCCCTGAGCATGGTAAGCGCCTCATTGCCCGTGCTTGCTACGGCGACATCAATGTCATCATACCCTAGTAGCTCCATAATACTCAGCTGCTCAGCGGGATTGTCTTCAACCACAAGAAGCCGCTTGCGATGCGGCATCGTGTATTCCTTGATCCGAGTCAGAGAAGCTTCCAAGCCCTCAGTCGTCGCGGGTTTGGTTACAAAGGCGAACGCCCCCCGGGCCAGGCCATGTTGTCGGTTTTCGTCCAGCGTCAGCATCTGCACCGGAATGTGCCGTGTCGTCGGATCTTGCTTCAGATGGGTGAGGACCGTCCATCCCAGCATGTCAGGCAGGAACACGTCCAGTGACACAGCCGTCGGGTGATATTCACGGGCCAGGGCGAGAGCCTCTGCGCCTTTCATAGCTACGAGCACCTTGAACCCGCGGTCACGGGAGAGGTCGCACATAACACGGGCGTAGTGCGGGTCATCTTCAACAATAAGCAAGATGGCATCGTCGGGCTGTAGGTTGTCGCGGTCATCTGAAATCTGCTCGACCGGGCGTTCCGACATGCGCGCCACAGGAGAAGTACCAGACTGTGAGGTTGGCTCACCCTTGCCGTCCTTCACCGACACGCTAGATACCGACGGGCCAACATAGGTCTGCGGCAGGTACAGCGTAAACGTACTCCCTGAGCCGGGTGCGCTCCGTAACTGAATTTCGCCGCCAAGCAGCGTGGCCAGCTCACGGCTAATAGCGAGCCCCAGCCCAGTGCCGCCGTACTTGCGACTAGTGCCAGCGTCGGCTTGCTGGAAGGCTTCGAAGATGATTCGCTGTTTTTCAAACGGAATGCCAATCCCTGTGTCAGCAACCTCAAAGGCTACGACCGATGCCGCTCCTTTCAGGATCGGATGGTCATCGCTCCAGCCGCCGACGGCGGCAGAGACGCTCAGCCGTACACCGCCCTGTTCAGTAAACTTGAAGGCGTTCGAGAGCAGATTCTTCAGCACTTGCTGTAGACGCTTCGAATCGGTGACAAGACTGCGACTGAGGTGTGGATCAATGTGCGCCTCGAACGTAAGCCGCCGATTCTCGGCTTCATGTCGAAACGGGCGCGCCACCATGTCGACCAGACTGGCGAAGAAGATCTCCTGCGCATCCACCGTTACTGTGCCGGATTCGATCTTGGACAGATCAAGAATATCGCTGATCAGGTTTAACAAATCTGTTCCCGCGCCATGAATAGTACGAGCGAAGTCAACCTGCCGGTCTGTTAGATTGCCACCAGGATTTTCACTTAGCTGTTGGCCTAAGACCAGAATGCTGTTAAGCGGGGTGCGCAGCTCGTGCGACATGTTGGCCAGAAATTCGGACTTGTATTTAGAAGTCAGGGCCAGCTCTGCAGCCTTCTCTTCCAATGCCCGGCGGGCTTGTTCGATCTCCTGATTCTTGCGCTCCACCTCGACGTTTTGCTCGGCTAGCTGCTGGGCTTTCTGTGCGAGCTGCTCGTTAGTTTGCTGCAGCTCCTTCTGTTGCGTCTGGAGTTCGGTAGCCAGCTGTTGCGACTGCTTGAGCAGCCCCTCAGTCTGCATAGTGGCCTCAATACTGTTGAGCACAATACCGATACTGGCTGTTAGTTGTTCAAGGAAAGCCAAGTGTGAAGCAGTGAAGGCGTTCAACGAGGCGAGTTCTATCACCGCCTTCACTTGATCTTCAAAGAGCACAGGCAGCACGATGATGTTGCGCGGAATAGCCCGGAATAAGCCCGAGCGGATCGGGACAGTGTGCGACGGCAGGTCTGTAATCAGCATTCGCCGCTTCTCGACCGCACATTGTCCAATGAGTCCCTCGCCAATCTCCAGGTGCCGACGATGTCCGTTCTGCCCATCATCAGCAAACGCCGACAACAAGGTCATCCCTGGCGATCCTTCCATCGCCATTTGATAAATCACACCCTGTTGGGCGTTGACGAGCGGAGCCAATTCCGACAACAACATGCGTCCGACCGTGGACAGATCACGCTGGCCCTGTAACATGCCAGTGAGCCGTGCCAAGTTGGTTTTGAGCCAGTCCTGTTCGGTATTCCGATCAGTGGTAAGTCGCAGGTTGTCGATCATGGTGTTGATGTTGTCTTTCAACTCGGCAACTTCGCCGCTGGCTTCGACCTGAATGGAACGGGTTAGGTCACCTTTAGTGACAGCGGTGGCGACTTCAGCGATGGCTCGCACCTGGCGGGTCAAGTTGTCGGCTAACAGGTTGACATTGCCGGTGAGGTCTTTCCAGGTGCCAGCGGCACCTGGCACGTTGGCTTGGCCACCCAGGCGGCCTTCCACCCCTACCTCACGTGCTACAGTCGTGACTTGATCGGCGAAGGTAGCCAGCGTATCGGTGACGTTGTTAATCGTATCAGCCAGGGCCGCGACTTCGCCTTTCGCATTGACGGTGAGCTTCTGCGTGAGTTCGCCGTTAGCGACGGCAGTCACGACTTTGACGATACCACGTACTTGCTCGGTGAGGTTGGCGGCCATCACGTTGACATTGTCGGTGAGATCCTTCCACGTCCCGGCGACCCCTGGCACCTGCGCCTGCCCGCCCAGGCGGCCTTCAGTCCCTACTTCACGCGCCACCCGCGTCACTTCAGCAGCAAAAGCATTGAGCTGATCGACCATGGTATTGATCGTATTCTTCAGCTCCAAGATCTCACCTTTCACATCGACGGTGATCTTGCGCGAGAGGTCGCCGCGGGCTACCGCAGTGGTCACCTCGGCGATATTGCGTACTTGCGTCGTGAGGTTGGCGGCCAGCAGGTTGACGTTGTCAGTGAGGTCTTTCCAGGTGCCAGCCACCCCCGGCACCTGCGCCTGGCCACCGAGTTTGCCCTCTGTCCCGACTTCACGCGCCACCCGGGTCACTTCGGCAGCGAATGAGCGTAACTGCTCGACCATGGTGTTGAGCGTTTCTTTGAGCTGCAGAATTTCGCCACGGACGTCGACGGTGATCTTCTTCGAGAGATCCCCGTTGGCGATAGCGGTGGCGACTTCAGCGATGTTGCGCACTTGACCAGTGAGGTTACTGGCCATGAAATTGACATTATCAGTGAGATCCTTCCACGTGCCGGCCACCCCTGGCACCTGCGCCTGCCCGCCCAGGCGGCCTTCAGTCCCGACTTCACGCGCCACGCGGGTCACTTCGCCAGCAAAGGCGTTAAGCTGGTCCACCATCGTATTCAGCGTTTCCTTCAACTGCAGAATCTCACCCTTCACATCGACGGTGATCTTGCGTGAGAGGTCGCCGCGGGCTACCGCAGTGGTCACCTCGGCGATATTGCGTACTTGCGTCGTGAGGTTGGCGGCCAGCAGGTTGACGTTGTCAGTGAGGTCTTTCCACGTGCCGGCCACCCCCGGCACCTGCGCCTGCCCGCCCAGGCGGCCTTCGGTGCCAACTTCGCGTGCGACGCGCGTCACCTCGCCGGCGAAGCGGTTGAGTTGGTCCACCATCGTATTCAACGTTTCCTTCAACTGCAGAATCTCGCCACGTACGTCCACGGTAATTTTGCGCGAGAGATCACCACTCGCGATAGCGGTGGCGACTTCAGCGATGTTGCGCACTTGACCAGTGAGGTTACTGGCCATGAAATTGACATTATCAGTGAGATCCTTCCACGTGCCGCCGACGCCAGGCACTTGCGCCTGACCACCCAATTTCCCTTCGGTGCCGACTTCACGTGCGACACGCGTGACCTCGCCAGCAAAGGCATTAAGTTGGTCGACCATGGTATTGAGCGTATCCTTCAATTCCAGGATCTCGCCTTTCACATCGACAGTAATCTTGCGCGAGAGATCGCCACGAGCCACGGCGGTGGCGACTTCAGCGATGTTGCGCACTTGACCAGTGAGGTTACTGGCCATGAAATTGACATTATCAGTGAGATCCTTCCACGTCCCGGCGACCCCCGGTACTTGCGCCTGCCCGCCCAGGCGGCCTTCAGTGCCAACTTCACGCGCTACCCTGGTCACTTCGCCGGCGAAGGAGTTAAGTTGATCCACCATGGTGTTGATGGTGTTCTTGAGCTCCAAGATCTCGCCCTTTACATCCACGGTGATCTTGCGTGAGAGGTCACCGCGGGCCACGGCCGTAGTCACCTCGGCGATGTTGCGCACCTGCGCGGTGAGGTTACTGGCCATCGAATTGACATTATCAGTAAGGTCTTTCCACGTCCCGGCGACGCCAAGGACGTTAGCCTGCCCGCCCAGGCGGCCTTCAGTCCCTACTTCACGCGCTACCCTGGTCACTTCGCCGGCGAAGGAGTTAAGTTGATCCACCATGGTGTTGATAGTTTCTTTGAGCAAAAGGATTTCGCCGCTGACGTTCACAGTAATTTTCTTGGAGAGGTCACCGCGGGCAATAGCCGTAGCCACTTCGGCGATGTTGCGCACTTGGCCGGTGAGATTACTCGCCATTGAGTTAACGGAGTCGGTGAGATCTTTCCACGTCCCGGCGACCCCTGGCACCACCGCCTGACCGCCGAGCTTGCCATCGGTGCCGACTTCACGCGCTACGCGCGTCACTTCCGA
>Ga0081539_10000547_pt1 | contig 77531 bp, 69 predicted proteins | sample TabmetS4T2R2_FD_71023 | JGI IMG/M metagenome (GOLD analysis project Ga0081539, IMG submission 71023) | Tabebuia heterophylla rhizosphere microbial communities from the University of Puerto Rico - S4T2R2 | ecosystem: Host-associated > Plants > Roots > Rhizosphere ...
TCCCACAAATCACCGCCGGCGGACTGGTCGGCCGACCCGACCCACCACTCGGCACACTCACCGTTGGAGCAACCGGAGCCACCACCGACGGCGACACCGACACACTCGCCGTCACCGACGGCGCAGCGACACCAGGCGTCCGGCCGGACGACGACGGTCGTTGCCGCACGGCGTTCGCCGTGAACAGCCCGGCGGCAACGCTGACGGCCACCAGAACGGCAATGGTCAAGGCCTTGCGCCTGCCCATCGGCGTCCCCCGTGTGACCTCACCAGATCCCTATCCGGAAACAGGCTACCGTCCCATTGTCATGATTTGGCGGGATCTCGCCGAGCGCGCAGACCGATCGCTCAACGCAACGCCCGAAGGTCGGTTGGGGGACGGCGCCTGCGCGGCTAGGAACGCGGAGCCAGTGGCGGACCAACCGCGGGACGTTGCTCAGCTCCCGGAACGGCTGCGAACCCGGCGGGGTCCGGTGGGCTGTCCGGAGCAAGGGTCGCCAGGTAATCGCGTTGGCCGCGGAAGAAATCCTCAATCCCGCTCGGCGTGATCACGGTGATGAACCGGCAAGGCTTCCCGGTGAGGTTGGCAACCGCGTGCGGCACCTGCCGGGGAAACCACAACACGCCGCCCGCAGCAAGTTCGCCTCGCTCATTGCCCACTTGGTAGTCGAGTTGTCCCTCGAGCACGATGATGACCTCATCCTCGGCCTCGTGGACGTGTAGTGGGGGCCCGCCGGAGCGGACCACGCCCTCCAAGACCGTGACCAGGCCGCGGGACTGCCGACCGGTCACCTTGAGCGACAACACGCTGCCGTCTCCCATGTCGAGGTCCTCAAGTGCATGCCCGGGATCCAAGGCGTAGCCACGGTTGAAGGTCACGCCGCCAGCATGTGCCATGATCAGACCGGCTGGCAACACGCGCTCGTGCCGCCATTGGGTAATGTCCGTCCACCGGTACCGCAGGGGTGTCGGCTGCGGCCCTCGCCCTTCCGGCTTGGTGTCCGCCGACCGCCATGACGACGAGAGCGTGGGCGCCCGCCTTTAGACGTACGTGCAAATCGCGATCTTGGCGCACTCATTTGCCGCGAGTCGGATTGAGCCGGCCAATGCACCTGCAGTCGCTCGCTCCGTACACCATGGTGCCGTGACCTTTGAGACTGGACGGGCCACCCAGGTTGACCCGAGCAACATCGAGACGCGCGATGACTTCGCCCGCTTCCTTGCGGCTGTGCTCGCCGACTTCCGGTCAAACGGGCACGCCACGTGGGAGAACAGCAGCCTGGATCGTTTCCTCGACGGGCTATCGGCCTTCGCCGATGCCCGCGTCGTCAACGCGCCGAAGCTTGATCAAGAGCAAGCATCCTGGCGCTTGTTTGCCGAGATCGTGCGGGCCGCAACCGGGTACGAGTAACACGCACACATTTGCCGCGCCGCGTGCGCGGCTGCGCGAATGTCTGGGGCTGCCGTGCTCATTACTCACCGTCACGCTGATCATCCGGGCTGGCTTCCCGTCGGGACCGAGACTAGTGTTGACGTGCTTTTTGTCGAAGTAGCTGGGCGGCGAGCGGCCGGGCCGTCAGTCGAGTTCTAGCCGTCCGCCCGCCTCGGTGTCGTGCTCCAGCAGGCCAGCCAGATGACCGCTTCGCGGTGGTCCTCGCCGCAGGCTTCGGTCACTTCGGCGGCGACGACTGACTGTTTGCTGATCCCGGCCGGGCTGTGCCGTGCCCGGCAGGCGTCTCGCGCTGTGGTGTCTCCCCGCACCGGGCTATCCCGGCCACGCAGTTAGCGGCCACCACGGAAGGGCATCAGCCCAGGCTGACGTGTAGGTCGATTAGGTTCACGTGCCGGTCCGTGAACGCCTGCTGGTCGCTCCACACGCCGTTGTCGAGCTGGGACCACCAAAGGGTCGGGCCGGTGTTGCCGATCCATACCATCACCACACCGCGGTCGGTGCGGCCCAGCGCTGGAGCACCCCCGCTCCGCCGGTCGTAGAGTGGTAGCGGCGGGGTCCAGATCGAGCCCTCCAGCATGGACCAGGTGATGTGGTCGTCCGTGACGTTGCGCCAGGCCATGTGCAGGCGGACGGGGGACGGCGTCCTGCCTGGGTTACGACGAGGGCTGGAAGAGCAGGATCCAGTCGCCGTTCCCCTCGGAATTCTTGCCGGGTGTGGTGAAGGTGCTCGACATCGTGACGGCCTGACTGCTGCCGGAGGCGGGGTCGATCCACGCCGCCCGGGTTCCGCTCGCCATCTCCGCAGGGTTCACCGTGATGGTGCGTTGCGTGGGCACGTAGATCACGGCCACGTGCCCGTCGGCCGTACGGGAGGCGGTCACGTACTCGTTGTCCAGTACGTCCATCGGACGGTCCGTGGTTACCGGCTTGCCGCGCCCGCCGATCACGAGACGGCTGGTGGTGTCGGGCACGAGCCGCCACCACGGCAGACCGGAAAACAGCTCATGCAACCTGATCAGCTGTGACAGTGACCGGGTGGAAAGTCGCTGCTCCCAGCTCGGCTTGAACTTCCAGTCCTGGCTGCCGACGAAGCTACCGGCCGCCCCGGACGTCATCGCCCAGAGCAGCTGACGCCGCAGCGTCTCGTTGGTCGTGGGCTTCGTGTCCGGCTGGTTGTTCTCGCCCTCGTAGTTCGCTTCCCCGAGGATCGCCGGGATGGGCGGGGACCACCGGTAGGCGTCGAGGACGGCCTTGTAGGTGGGGTAGTACGTGTACACGAAGTTCCAGTCGGCATGCTGCGCCCAGTACGGGTTCTCGGTCGTCACCGACTTGTCGTAGCCGAGCTGTATCGAGAACGGACGATCGTCCCCACTGGCTCGGATGGCGCGCATCATGGCATCGATGCAGTGGTCGACGTCGCTACCCCGGGCCAAATCGTCGGTGTGCGGGAAGTAGTCCCCGCCGGACATCCAGACGATATTCGGCAGTTGACGGAAGCGCTTGGCCACCATGGCGCCGAACTGGTGGCATTGCTGGATGGACTTGGGAACGAACGAGTGCCCGATGGTCCAGCCGTCGACCGGGTAGAGCATCACGGTTATCCCGTGCTGGGCGGCCAGTTCCAGATATCTGGTGACCCGGTTCCAGTACGGCTCCTGCCACGTCAAGATGTTGCCGGCCACGAACGGGTTCAGGCCGTCGAAGGTGGTGCCGTCGTCGTTCGGCCCTCCGTTCGCCGTGGCGCCGATCAGCGAGACGATCGCGGCGTTGAACCCCTTCCGCTCGCGGTCGGTAAACCATGAGTCGGCCTGCTGCGGCGACAGCCTGGTCATCAGGGCCCAGGGCGAGTCGCCCTTCACGAGGAACGGCTCGCCATACTGGTCGACGAGATATCGGCCGTCGGCGCTCACCGACGTGATGAACGGGGGACCCGGCACCTTGTCCCGCGGGCTAGGTTTCGCCCACGGCCCGGTCGCGGGGCGCGGATCGTTGTCATGGATCCGCATGGCCTGACCCGAATGCTCGAGCCGCCACCAATACCCGGCTCCGCCCGCGCCGACCAACAGGGACAGCGCAAGGCCTGCCAACAGCAGGAGGCGCAGTGTGCGACGCTGCCGTAGGTCTCGCATCGCCACGATTGCCTGGTTGATGACTGCCACTCGCGCCGCCCTCACGTGAAGATCAGCGCCTGGTCAGGAACAGGTAAGCGTAGCGCTCGTCAAGCTGGTTCTTCGGGACCAGCGTGCACAAGTGGGGCGTGAGGCCGGTGTCGATGCAAAGCTGCCAGAACTCTGGGATCTGGAAGCTGGTCATCGCGGCGATCTGCCGTCTGTAGCTCCAGGAACGGGCTCGCGTCGACAACGCGGACGTCTGATACTTGATCTGGATCATTGCGCTGCCGCCGGGGCGGAGCAGCCGGGCGGCGATCGCCAGCACCCGCTCGGCATGCGCCTTGCTCGGCAGCAACTCGAAGACGTACGCACACAAGAACAGGTCGACCTTCTCGCCGATCTGACTCATGGCGTCCTCGGGAGTGTCCACGCCGACCAGGACCGAGATGAACGGTGTGGAGCAGACGTTGGCGACTTCCGTGGCGCAGGCTGCCAGGCTCTCAGGGGAGACATCGACGCCGATGAACTCCATAGCCGATGGCGCGAACGCGACAGCGTTGGCTCCCCCGCCACAGCCCCACTCGAGTACTCGAGCCGGCTGTAGGTCGACGCCGACGCCACGGGCGAATGTCTCGAACAACTCCCGGTGCTGCGGTCCGATCTGGTCCCAGCCGGGCACCGTGTCGCGCAGGTGGGAGTCCGAGGCCCAACGGTGTGCGGAGGATGCTGTCCAGTAGTCCTGTGCGTCGGCGGCCCGCCGGCGCAGGCTCTGCTGTAGGGGCAAGGCGAGCACAGCGTTACGCAGCAACGAGTGGTAATCGCGCATCATGGGCCCTTCCTTCCGCGGCAGGACCCTCTCAGGTTCGGCGACCCCTATAAGCCCATGCCGGTCCGTGCGTGGCCGATAGAACCATTTGTATGCGGCGTTGTCCGTCGTTCAACCCCAGATGTCTCGATGCGCGTTGAAGATGACCCGCGAGCCCATCGGCTCAATCTTGATCGGTAGCTCGCGCAGCGGCGCGAGCCGCTCGCGCACGGCTCGCTGGTACTCCAACGGGCAGACCACCAGCAAGAACCCGCCCCCGCCGGCACCGGTCACCTTTGCCCCGGTCGCCCCGGCGGAAAGGGCCGTTTCCACCGCATCGTCGATCTGGGAGTTCGACACCCCGGACGCCAGCGCTCGTTTGGCCTGCCAGCTCTTGTTCAATGCCGTCCCCAGCGCGTTGACGTCACCCTCACGCAGGCCTCGAACGGCCTCACCGGCAAGGTCACGCAGCTGTGCCAGCTGCGGAAGGCGGTCCGCGATGTTCGCGGTCTGCTCGGCGAGCACGGTGTTCGCGCTGCGCGTCGTGCCCGTGAAGAACAGCAGCAGCTCGTCCTGAACCTGCCGGCGCAGCTCGGATGGCAGCTGGACCCGATCGACGAACACCCGATCGCCTGGCCCCAACTGAAGGTCGCAGATGCCGCCGAACGCCGCGGCGTACTGGTCCTGCTTGCCGATCGGCTTGCGGCAGCGATCGATCTCGATAGTGCAGGCCCGCTCGGCGAGCTCCTCTGCCGACACTTGCTTGCCCTGGTAGGCGAAGAGGGCATGCAGCAGCCCGACAGTGACCGACGACGAGGAGCCCAATCCGGAACCAGCAGAAGGAATGTCCGCCAGTGTGGTGATCTCCACGCCGCTCCGGACGCCCGCCATGTGCAACGCCTCGCGGACCAGTTCGTGCTCCACGTCCTCGACCCGCGAGACGATCTCCTTGCGTGAGTAGTTCACGTAGATGTCGTCGTCGAACCGCTGCTTGACGATGACGTAGACGTACTTGTCGATGGCGGCGTTGAGCACTCTCCCGCCATGCTCGCGGTAGTAGGCCGGTAGATCTGTTCCACCGCCGACCAGTCCGACGCGCAATGGCGTCTGGGTGACGATCACGGCACCTGCCTGCCTTCCCAATCCTCGCGAGCGCGCTGCAGGGCGGCCGGTGTCCCGATGTCGATGAAGTAGTCCCCGTCCAACGCGACGGCGGCCGCTCGGCCCACGAGCCGGGGGAGCAGGTGATAGCCGATGTCCTTTGGCGGCGGCGGGCTGATCTCGTCGAGGACGGCCGGATGGAAGGCATAGATGCCGGCATTGGCAAGATCGCCGGGTGGGTCCGCCGGCTTCTCGACGAAGCCGACCACTTGCCCATCGGCCACCTCGACGATCCCGCACTCGGTGGGTCGCGGCGTCCGGAACACCGTCAGCGTGGCGATCTGGCCCTCGGCGCGATGTGCGTCGATCAGCAACTGCAGATCGAAGTCGGTGAGGTTGTCGGCATTGATGGCCAGGAACATGTCCTCGCCGGCCACGAAGTCCCGGTTGGCCAGCAGCGTGCCGGCGCTACCCAGAAGCTCCGGCTCGTGCGCCAACTGCACACGCGGCACGCTGGTGCGCGCGCCGATATGGGCGTTGACCAGGTCCGCCAGGTGGTGGGTGTTGACCAGCACGTCGGTCACGCCGGCCTTGGCGAGCGCATCCAGCCAGATGTCCAGCAGCGGTCGTCCGCCGATCTCCAGCAGACACTTGGGCGTGTGATCGGTGATCGGGCGGAGCCTGGTTCCCAGGCCGGCGGCGAGCAGGAACGCCTTCATCCGTCTGCCTTTCGCACCACGCCCAGCGACCGCATCGTGGCGTCCGCCTGGGCCAGGATGACATCCAGGCCCGGCATTCCCTCCAGCCAGGCCGCGTACTCGGCAACCGACTCCGCCGGACTGCGTCGCGGCACCCAGCCGAGCTGCTTGAGCGCGTCGACGTCGGAGATGATGTGCCGGGTGTCGCCGAATCGGTACTCTCCGCTGACCTTCCCGGGCAGCTGCGAGCCGTACTGACGGCGAACGATCTCCGCGAACTCAGCAGTGGTGTACGCGGTGCCACCCCCGACGTTGAAGACCCGGCCGACGGCCCGTTCGTCGGTGAGCACGAGCACGTTGGCATCGACCACGTCATGGATGTTGACATAGTCGCGGATCGCCTGCCCGTCCTCGTACAGCGTCGGCGCGCTGCCCAACCGGTAATGCAGATTGAAGATCCGGCAGGCTCCGGAGTAGGCGTTGTACACCGACTGCCGGGGGCCCTGCACGATGCTGTAGCGCAGCGCCACGCTCGGGATGCCGTACCGCTTGCCGAGGTTGATCGCCACGGTCTCCTCACCGAACTTGGACATTCCGTAGGCGTTCTGCGGGTTGGAGATGCGCTCCGGCGTGTGCTGCAGCTCCAGCGGACCCTCACAGACCGGGCAGGTGAGCTCCCAGCGCGCCCGCCGCAGCGCGGACTCCGGTCGCATGTCGGGCGTCTGCTCGCCGTGCTCGGCGCAGGTGTAGAGCCCTTCGCCCATCGCCGCCTGGGAGGAGGCCACCACGATCCGGGTCAAGTCCAGCCGCTCTGCCACAGCGATCTCGTAGATGAGCGCGGTGGACGTGACATTGACGTCGGTGAAGCGCGCGAAGTCGGGCAGGTAGTCCTGATAGGCCGCGAAGTGGTACACGGCATCAACGCGACGCAAGAGGTTGGCGAGCAGTTCCCGGTTGCGGACGTCGCCGATGAAGAGCTCCACGCCGGGGGTGAGATAGCTGGGCTTGCCGTCCCGGTGCACCGGTGGGGTGAGCGCGTCGAGCACGACGACCTCGTGCCCAAGCGCGACCAACCGGTCGCAGGTGTGCGAGCCGATAAATCCGGCTCCCCCGGTGACGAGGATTCTCACCGTCTGCCTCCCTTGGCCGCCCGGCGGGCGTAGACGTCTCGGTATACGGCAAGAGTGCGCTCGGCCGTCGCAGTCCAGGTGAACTCGGCGGCCCGCTTCGGGCCGGCTGCGCGCAGTGGCTCACCGTCGGGGCCGCAGGCGGCGACGATAGCCTCAGCAAGAGACTGTGGATCCTTGGGGTCGGCAAGCAATGCCGCGCCGCCGGCCGTCTCCGGCATCGCGCTGGTGTCCGAGGTGACGACCGGGCAGCCGCACGCCATTGCTTCCAGCAGGGGCAGGCCGAAGGTCTCGGTGAACGACGGGTACACGAAGACATCGGCGCAGCGGTAGAAGTGCACCGTTTCCTCCAACGGCACCCCGCCCACCCACACGACGTCGTCGGCGATGCCGAGGTCGGCGGCGAGCGCGCGGAGAGTGGCACGGTACTCCACATCCCGCCCCGGCCCGACGACTGCCAGCTGCCGATCACCCAATCGAGGCTTGGCCCGGGCAAAGGCGCGCAGGAGCCCGTCGCAGTTCTTGTATCGCCACAGGGACGACACGAAGAGCACGAACGGCCTGTCGACGCCGTACTGGCTGTGGACGTGCTGCCACGCCTCGTCACGATCGCCAGGGCGGAACAGCTCGTGGTCCACTGCTTCGGGTATCAAATGCAACTTGGCCGGATCGACGTCCAAGTACTGCTGTACCTCTCGGCGCAGGCTCTCGGAGTTGATGATGACCGCATCCGCGACTCGGGCCGAGCGTGGGTAGCTCATCCGGCGATAGATCCGGTTCGGCAGGCGCACCGAGCCCGGATCGGTGTAGGCATGCATCGTCTTGAAGTGGACGACCAGTCCGGGCGCCGATCTGACCAGCGGCGCCATGAGCGTGCTGAGCACGTCGATCTTCGACAGCGGCAGCCGGATCGGGGAGTACAGATGCTCGGTAAGGGTCCGCTTCGGCGGACTCTCGTTCGACCAGGGAAAGGTGATGTAACCAACGTTCGGCCCGTAGCCGGAGTGCATCGGGCGCGTCTTCGGGCTGACCAGGAGCCTGAACTCCTCGTCGTCCCGCATCATCTTCGCCATCTCCGGAATGATCCGAGTCCAGAACCAGTGCGCCCCCGACGGGTTGGCGGGATCGTCGGTCAGCAGGTTGATCGCAACACGCATCGTGTCCTCAGAACGTCTGCGCCGCAACGGCATCGGAGGTCATCTGGGATTGCCGGACGTACTGGGCCAGCAGATGCATGCACGCCTGGTGGGCGTCTTCGACAACGCCGTAGTTGTCCGAGTTGACGTGCACGGCCGCCTGCGCCAACTGCCGGGAGGCCCCGCCGGAGAAGCCGGTCAAGGCAATGGTGCGCATGTCGTGCGCGTTCGCCCACTCCAGCGCGCGAATGATGTTTGGCGACCGGCCGGACGACGAGACGGCGAGGAGCACGTCACCGGGTCGGGCCATCGACTGAAGCTGGTACTCGAAGACGTGATCGTAACCGTGATCGTTGGCGATTGCGCTGAAGATCTCGATGTTCGTGCTCAGGCTGAACACCCGGGTCCGGATGTCGGTGCCGTTCCGCACGCCCTTGACGTGGTCGCACTGCAGGTGATTCGCGATCGAGGCGGATCCCCCGTTTCCGCAGGCGAACACCGCCTGGTCCCGATCGTAGGCGGCGCAGAGGATGTCTGCGGCCAGCGTGAGGGTCCGCGGATCGACCGAGGCCAGCGCGCGCCCGATTTCGTCGGCGTAGGCGCTGCCGAAGGTGCCGGCGTCGGGGTAGCGGTACGCCGGGAACGACGGGCGCTTGATGCTACCGCCGGCCGAGTGGTCGGCGAGGATGAACTGGACCGCGGCGGCCAGGTCAGGGAACGACGTGACGTCCAGGTCCGGGAACGCCACCGCACCGACGTGCAACGCGCGGGCGCCCACAGCCCTGGCCAGCCCGATGTCGGACGGGCTGTCCCCCACGACCCAGGAGGCGGTCAGGTCGAGATCCAGGGCATGGGCTGCGGCTAACGCCATTCCGGGACCGGGTTTGCGGTCGGCGCTGACGCGACGGAACGCCGACACTGTGCCGTCCGGGTGGTACGGGCAGAAGAGCCACAGATCGATGTGCGCGCCGGCCCGGGCCAGCTCGGCGATCATGTGCTTGTGCACCTGCTCGACGTCGTCGATGCCGTAGTGACCGCGAGCCACGCCGGCCTGGTTCGTCACCACCGCCACGGGCAGGCCGGCCCGGTTGAGTGCGGCGATTGCCTCGATCGCACCGTCGATGAACTCGACGCGGTCCACCGACCCGACGTAGCCGGTGTCGGCGATGATCGTGCCATCGCGGTCGAGGAGAACTCCTGGTCGGCTCACAGGTTGCCCGCCTTTCGGAGAGGTCCGCTCAGTCATCAGCTACTGCCTTGCCGGGCTTGGAGAGTCACCCACAGGTGCCAACCCCATCGATTTCCGCCCGGCAACCCGTGGACCGGCAGGGGGGGAGCGTGCATGTATCGCTGGAAGGAGTCAACGACGACGAAGTCCGGGAAGTCCTCGGCCACTTGGCGTAGCGAGTAGACCCGGGCATACGGGTTGAGCGGCCCGTCCGTGCTGCGGTGCGTAAAGGTGTCAAGATCAAGATAACGTCGCAGTCCGACGCGTTCAGCGTTATCCAGATGTTGGCTCAGCATGGCCGAACGGCGCACCTGCCGGGTCTTGCGCAGCGGATAGGCGCCGGCCAGCATCGCCCGCCGCACCAGCCGGATACTTACCTGGTAGTTCAATGATGCGCGTGCGTAGAGCATGGCCACGAGCGTCCCGCCGGGCTGTAGGACGCGGTGGATCTCCGCCTGCGCGGTGCGGATATCCGGAATGTGGTGCAAGACCCCATGGCTGAACACGACATCGAAGGTGTTGTCCGGCCAGGGGATCGACAGCGCCGAGCCCTTCTTGATGTCGTCGAAGGAAAGGTCGCGCACCGTCATCCGGGCGCGCACCCGATCCACCGACTCCTGGGTGAGGTCCAGCCCTGACCACCGAGCCCCCCGCCGGATCAGCTGTTCCGATTCCGCGCCTTGCCCGAGTCCGATCTCCAGGGCCTTCTTGTCCCGCCAGTCGAAGCGGTCCAGGCATCCGAGAATGTGTCGCTCCTGGCGATAGCGCCACGAATCGTAGGCTGCAAAGAACTGTTCGTAGTCGTCCGAGAACTGATCGTGCAGGCCGCCCACGATGTGATCGCCGCAGGGGTGTGCGTTCCAGAAGGACTGCACTTCGGTCTCGTTCATGCTGTCTCCGTGGGAGCTGTTGGGTGAACGGCGGCAGGCGGCGCGATGGTCGTGGGCTCGGCGGCGGCGCTGGGATGCGGGATGACCGGTGACGGCTGCTGCTCGTGGTAGTCGCGAAGGGCGGCGCGCAGGTGGTACCACCACACCAGTGCCGAGAACGTGTTCGCGACGGCCACTCCCCATACTGTTCCCAACGCCCCGCCCAGCACGGCACCGGTGGCGCCGCCCAGCACGTAGGCCGTGGAGCTGGTGAGCTGGGCCCGCAGGCTGCGCCAGGAGACTCCCATCGCGCGCAGCCCTCCCATGGCGGCGTTGCAATAGCTCCCCATGACCAGGGTCAGCGTCACGGCGGGCAGCAACTGCGCGGCGGGTCGCCAGATCTCCTTCATGAGAGCATCGCCCAACCCGAGCGGGAGGACGGTCATCAGGATGATCCCCCAGGCCAGCGCACCTGCCGCCACTGCGCTGCCGAGGGCGAAGCAGAAGCGAGCCAGGCGGCCGGAGGACCGCTTGAGCGCCTTGGACACCTCCGGAACGGCCACCTGGGCCACGCCGTTCTGGATGACGACGAAGGGTCCCATCAGGATCTCCGCGCCGCGAACGTAGCCGACTGAGGCCAGGCCGGCGACTGCGCCCAGCACGGTGGAGCGGATCTGCGCACTACCGCTGGCTGCGACGTTCTCCAGCAAGTACCGGAACGAGAGCCGGTGATGGTCGCGGAACCAGTGCAAGGTAACACCCGGCCGAGGCATGACACCTGACTGCACCGCGCCGAAGATGGCGGCAAGCCAGGCGGTCCCGCCGAGAGCCAAGATACAGCGGGGGACGGTGCCGGTCCGGCTGAGATCAAGAGCTGCGATCACGCCGACCAGCAGCACCGTCCACACCAGGTCGTTCATCAACGCTGAGCCGCCCTTGCCCGCGGTGAAGAAACTGAACCGCCAGCTGTCCTGCAGCATCAGCCCGGGCAGTCCGAAGCCCAGCGCCACGAATGCCGGCCCCAACGGATTCGGCAGGAGCAGCCCCGCCCCCAGGCAGATCAGACCGGCGACAGTGCCGACCAGCAGAGCGACCCCCGTGGCAGAGGCTGTGGCCTGTCGCCAATGACGGCGCACCGCGCCGCTGTAGCGGACCAGCATCGGGTCGGTGGCCATCCCGCGAGAGGCGTTCAGCACCACCGTGTAGGTGATGAAGGCAAGCGAGAACGCGCCGAAGTGAATCGGCCCGAAGGTGCGTGCAACGTAAATGCCCAGCGCGAAATTGCTCAGGCTGGAGACGGCCTGGTCGGCAACTCCCCAGCTGAGACGGCCGACCACATCCAGGAGGCGGCCGCCTCCACTTGCCGAGTGCCGTGTCGCCGTTGCCACGGCCACGCCGGCGCCCGGAGCCTCGCGCGAGCGATCTTCCGTCAAGTGAGCGCCCCGAACCATTCGCTCAGCATTGGCTCCACGATCGCCAGCGAAGGGGCGTCGCGATCCCGATCGGACATCCCCGTCACGGGCAGTGCCCACGGGATGGCCAGGTCGGGATCGTCGTATCGGATCACCGCATCGAAGCCGGGGTGATGAATCCGGTTGATCCGGTAACACACGTCAGCCCACTCGGTCAGCGCCTGGAAGCCATGGGCCAAACCGGGAGGCAGCCACAGCGAGCGGTGCTCGATGTCGTCCAAGACGAGGGTCATCCACTCCCGGTACGTCGGCGAGGTCGGTCGCAGGTCGACCGCCACGTCCAGCACCGCGCCCCAGGAGCAGCGGACCAGCTTGCCCTCGCCGCCGTCGGTCCGAATGTGGAGCCCGCGTACCACGCCGCGGCGGGTGCGGCTTTGGCTGTCCTGCACAAGGCTGCTGGGCACCAGCCCGGCGGCAGCGGCAATCTCCGCGTCGAAGGTCCGGGTGAAGAATCCCCGGTCATCATGGAAGGCCGTGGGCTCGAATATCACCGTGCCCTCGAGAACGCCCGGTGTCGCCTTCATCGCATCGCCCCTTGCATGGCGGCAGGCTGCACGGTGTGCGGGGTGGGAACGGGGAGCACGTATTGCGTCCCCCAGCCACCGCCATCCTCTAGATAACTCATGACCTCCTCCGCGATGTCCCACGTCAGCACGAGCACCACCTCCGGGCGGGCGGCCACCAGGTCCTGTACCGGCCGGATCGGCACACGAACCCCAGGGACCGCCAGGCCATGCTTGGCCGGTGCGGCGTCCACGGTGAACTCCAGCAGGTGCGGGCCGACGTCGGCGACGCCGAGCAGGACGGCAGCTTTGGACGGCGCGCCATAGCCCAGCACTCGCCGGCCGGCCGCACGCTGCTCGGACAGGAAGCTATGCAGCGCCGCTGCCGAGGCTCGGGCGCGCTCTTGGAGCCGCTCCAGCCCGGAACCGTCGTGCAGTCCGGCCCGGCGCTCCGCGGCAAGCAGTGCCCGCACGGACTCATCCATCCGGTGAGCGCTGGACTCATGGGTCAGCACGAGGCGGAGGCTGCCGCCGAACACTGGTTCAGCGACTGCCTGGACAACGGTCAGGCCGCGCTCCGCGCCGAGCCGCTCGACGGTGGTGAGGGACAAGTAGGTCCAGTGGCCGTGGCGAATCGTGTCGAACTGCGCCTGCTCCACCAGAGGCAGCAGGTGATGGAATTCCAGGATGAGCAGGCCGCCCTCGGCGAGTACGGCAACGCGCTGGTCCAGGGCGGCGCGCACGTTCTCCTCGTGGGCCAGCGCGTGCACGTCGATCACCAGCGCGGCCGGTCCGCCCGGTTCTGGTCGGCAACCGTGTTCCTGCAGGGCCTCAAGCCAGGAGCCACCGTGATGACTGGCGAACTCACGCACGGTGCCGCCGGCCAGCCAGGGCCGTTCCGCCAGCACGGCGGCCACCACCCGGCGTGCGTGATCCCGGCTGGTCTGCGACTCGACGGCCCGGACCGGCTCCTCGTCCAGTGCCGCGATGGGTCCGAGTTGGACGAGCGCGCAGTTGGGGCAGTGCCAGACCTGCAGCGGCCACTGCGGATCCGGCCCGGGGTCTGTGATGCCGGGGAAGTGGTCGGACGCCGGTTGCCGGCCTAGGTCGACCACCATGCGCGAGTCGGTCTGACCGCAGCCACGGCAGACCAGCGGAGATGCCGGCGGCATCCGTTCCGCCGTCACCACGTCAGAGTCGCCTTCGACAGCGCGAACGCCTCTGCGTACCGCGACCGGCATTCCATGCCGCGCAACCGAGCCAGGCCGAGGAACGTCTCCTCGTCCCACCAGTCTCTCCCGGCCTGCGACGGGTAGGCCTTGTACAGCAGGCGCACCTTGTCCCGGGCGATCTCCTCATCGAGCGGCACGTACACCGACGGACGGCCCAGATCCCCGTCGTACTTGGGGATCTCGTAACCGAGCACCAAATGGTTACGCCACACGGTGGGCACGATCTCGGCGACCGTCCGGTGATCCTGGTGCGCGTCGTCGGCCCGCGGAGCGAGAATCAGGTCCACGTCGATCTCCGCGGCAACGTCCTCCAGATGCTGCTTCACATCGCCCCACACCGACGGCAGGCGCCCGTCCGGCAGCGTGAACGTCCGCAAGTCTGCTCTGCAGCCGGCGAGGAAGAGCTCGCAGGCAGTCCGGGACTCCTCTTGGCGCAAGGCAGAACCGGTCAGCAGCACCACAGTTACCGGCAGCCCGGGCCATTGCCGCGCCAACCGGAGGAGCGTGCCACCGCAGCCGATCTCCACGTCGTCCGGATGAGCGCCGAGCGCCAGCACTCCGCGCGGCCGCTCGGCGATCGTCAAGCCATTCATTGCATGCGCTCCATGGCCGGCGTGCCGGACACCGGGGCGAGCGAGGGGGCCGGGTCGTTCCCCGGGCGGGTCCACAGCTTCCACGGCGCGGCGCCGTTGCGGTCCAGATCCTCCAGGTAGCTGCGCTCCTTAAGGGTGTCCATCGGCGCCCAGAAACCGTTGTACCGCACGGCCTTGAGCTGTCCCTGCTCCGCCAGCCGAACGAATGCGTCGCCGACCAGATCCTCCTCCTCATGAAGGACGTCGAACACACCCTGACGGAGCACGAAGTAACCACCGTTCTCCCACAACGGGAGGCTGGCCACTGAGTTGATGCCGTTCACCCGATCGCCGCTGCCCACCGAGACGACGTGAAAGGACGACTGGGGCGGCACGGCGAGCAGGCTGGCAGTGGCGTCCGAGGCCATGAAATCGTCGACGATCTGGTTCATCGGCGCGTCGGTCAGCACGTCGCCGTAGTTGGCCAGGAACACCTCGTCCTCATCGAGCAGGTGCCGGACTCTCCGCAGCCGTTCCCCGATGCTCGTGTTGATTCCCGTCTCGATGAACGAGATCCGCCACTCCGAGATGTCGGACTGCAGCAGTTCGATCTGCTGGCCCCCCTTGCTGAGCACAAAGTCGTTCGAGTGCGTCTCGTCGTAGGTGAGGAAGTACTTCTTGACCGAGGCGGCGCCGTATCCCAGGCACAGGATGAAGTCAGTGTGGCCGAAGTAGGCGTAGTACCGCATGATGTGCCAGAGCACCGGCCGATCGCCGATGGTCATCATCGGTTTCGGAGCGGAGTCGACCTGCGACCGCATCCGAAGGCCGAGACCTCCACAGAAGAGCACAACCTTCACGACAACCTCCGGTTACTCGGAAACGATCGCAGGGCGAGGGATGGGAAGAATGAATCGGCCGCCCCAGTCACGGACATAGGACAGCTGGCCGACGATCTCCTCGCGTAGGTTCCAGGGCAGGATCAGCACGAGGTCAGGACGGGTCTCGCGCAACCGCTCCGGCGCGTGGATCGGGATATGCGTGCCGGGCAGGAACAGGCCCTGTTTATAAGGGCTGCGGTCCACGGTGTAGGGCAGCAGGTCGCTGCGGATCCCGCAGTGGTTGAGCAGCGTATTGCCCTTACCGGGCGCGCCGTAACCGGCCACCGACAGGCCGTCTCGGGAGGCGGCGATGAGCAGCTCCAGCAGATCTCGCTTGACCTCCAGCACCGCGCCGGCGAACCCGTCGTGTCCCTGGACGGTATGCAGCCCCGCCGCCGCCTCGTCGGCAAGCACCCTCGCCACGGCAGGGGAGGCCTCCCCGGCTTGCGCGGACGGGCGTGCCAGCACCCGCAGCGACCCACCGTGGGTTGCCAGCTCCACAACGTCGACGACCGTCAGGTCGGCCGAAGCGAGTGCGGCGGCGGCCGTGCGCAACGTGAAGTACGAGTAGTGCTCGTGGTAGATCGTGTCGTACTGCCGGCCCTCGATCAGCCGCAACAGGTGCGGGAACTCCAGCGAGACCAAGCCGGTGTCGGCCACGAGTGCACGCAGGCCCAGCACGAAGTCGAGTAGTTCCGGGGTGTGGGCGAAGACATTGTTGCCCACCACCAAGTCGGCCTTCCCGTACTGCTCCGCCAGCCGCGTGCCCACCGATTCACCGAGGAAGGCGATCTCCGTGCGGATGCCCTTGTCCCGAGCCACCTCGGCGATGTTCGCGGCCGGCTCGATGCCGAGGACCGGGATGCCCCGCTGTACGGCATGCTGCAGCAGATACCCGTCGTTGCTGGCGACCTCCACGATGAGGCTGGATCCGTCCAGCCCAAGCCGAGAGGTCATCTCGACGACGAACCGCTCGGCATGTGCCACCCAGCTGTCGGAGTAGGAGGAAAAGTACGCGTAGTCGGAAAAGATGTCGTGGTTGTCGACGTAGGCGGGCAGCTGCACCAGCAGGCAGCGCTCGCAGATTCGCACATGCAGCGGGTAGAAGACCTCGGGCTGGTCCAGCTGGTCAGCTCGCAGATAGCTCTCGCACGGCGGGGACGAGCCGAGGTCGACGAAGGTCCGGTTCAGCTGCTCGCCACACAGCCGGCACACCGGGCCCTTCATCGGGCTCCCTCCGCCCCGGCCGGGTCGGCCTGCACGGTGAGCAGTTCATCGATCACGCCGGCATCGAGCAGCTCTTTGATCCGGCGCAGCCGGGTGAACCGCGCTGAGCCGAACTCCTCCGCGGTCAACCCGTGTTCGGCGTATGCCGCCACGAGCTCGGCCACCCCGTCAGCCACTGTCATCTCCAGGCGCAGGTGCGGGAAGGTCTCGCTCAACTTGGCGAAATCGACTCGATAGTCGCGGCGGTCCGGGCCGGCCCCGGGGGCGAACGTGATCTGTGAGCCGGGCACCGCCGCGGCGACCAACTCCGCGATCGTCCGGATCTGCACGTTGTCCTCCTCCCGGCCCACGTTGAACGCCTGGTCATGGACGAGGTCGCGGGGGGCCTCCAGCGCGGCCAGGGCGGCACGCGAGATGTCGGCCACGTGCACCAGCGGTCGCCAGGGGGTGCCATCGCTCTCCAACCGAACCTGGCCGGTGGTCGTGGCGATGCCGACCAGGTTGTTCACCACGATGTCCAGTCGAAGTCGCGGTGAAGCCCCGTAGGCGGTGGCGTTGCGCATGTAGGTGGGGCTGAAGGAATCCGTGGCAAGCTCCGCCAGGCCTCGCTCGGCGAGTGCCTTGGTCTCGCCGTACGGCGTCACCGGGTGCATGGGCGCGTCCTCGTCGACCGCAGCCGAGCCGGCAGCGCCGTACAGGCTGCACGAGGAGGCGAACACGAATCGTTCGGCTCCCGCGTCCCGCGCTGCGCGGGCGAGGTTGAGCGTCCCGTCCAGGTTGATCGAATACGTCGCCTTGGGATTCAGGTGGCCCAGGGGATCGTTGGACAGGGCGGCGAGACAGACGACGGCGTCGTAGCCGTCGAGGTCCGCCGCCGTCACGTCCCGGATGTCCTTGCGCAGCCCGGAGAACGGCTGCGGCCCCGACCGGAAGTCACATCCCTCGTACAGCCCTGTATCCAGACCGTCCACCTGGTGTCCCGCGTCGCGGAACAAGGGGACCAGGACGGTGCCGATGTACCCTCGGTCTCCCGCCACCAGAACGCGCACCCGATTCCTCCTGAAATCAGCCCGGCCGACCGACGTCTTCGGATCGGCCTCTGTACAGGAGAGCGTCCACGGTGGCCCGCGATACCCCGACTTCGCACTGGTCGGGAGAAATTCAGGCGTTGGTCACGTTGGGACTCTGCGGCCTGGTACTCCAGCCGGCGCCGCGAGCACCGAGCCGGCCAGGAACAGCTCCATCAGGTACGGCGAGGCGTCACCTAGGCCCGTCTCGGTGAATGAGGCGATCAGGCAGTAAGTGACGAGGAACAGTGCGATCGCGCGTCGTAGGCCGCGCCGATGCATGATCGCCAGAAGGAGGAGGGTGATCAGCAACGCCGCGTCGACAAACAGGCCGAACCATCCCGAATCCAGGTACGTGGCGACCCAGTTGCTGTCGATGGCCAATCCGTTGAACGACTTGTTGGACAGCCCCGAGCCGAACAGTTCCTCCGGTCGCGAACGTCGCATCGCGATAACCGCGGACCACACTTGGGTCCGCCCGGTGAGCCCGGTGGCATCCTGCCTCGACTGTCCACGCAGCAACCAGTCCACGATCAACGGTGCGAACAGTGTGACTGTTGTCACCACGAGCACGCCGACCATGGCCGAGGTCCGCCGCACGCGAGCGTGCCCCAGAAACAGGCTCGCACCCGCCACTACCAGCCCGACCACCAGGCCCAGCAGGGCGGTGCGAGTATGCGTTCCGATCAATGCGGCGCCGACACCCAGCAGCGTGAGTAGAGCGGTCCGACCCGACGTCGCGCCGCAGAACCACAGCACGATGGTGCAGCCGAGCAGTACCGCGGAGTAGTGCGCGACCTGAGTCGGCGGAAGCGGGTAGATGGCTCCGGTCAGCCGGCCGCCGTAGGAGAAGGCCTTGCCCGGCGCCAGAAGTACTCCGATCAGAACCGACACGACCAAGACCCGCAGGCAGAGCAGATGGCAGCGCAACAGGATCAGGTCCGAACGCCCCCACCAGGCGGTCAGCAGCCACAGTACGAGCACGAAGGCCAGCAGGCGCACGGCACGGTACGTCGATCCCACCATGAACTGGCTGTGGATGCTCACCATGAAGGAGACGATGGCGAAGATCGTCAACATGGTAATGAAGAAGCTTGGGCGGACGAGACCACCCGGATTGGCGAGCAGACCGAGCAGGATGGCCAGCGGCAGGGCGCCCTGACAAGCCATCTGGCCAATGGCGTGGGGGATCGGCACCACCATGGGCAGCGCGCCGAAAGTCAGGACGTTGAGCAGCAGCGCGGTCCAGATCAGGAAGGGTCCGCGCAGCAAGGCCTGGGCCCGCGTGACGCCAGGCAGCTGCGAATCGACCCCGACGGTCGCGGTGGTCACTGCTGCGCTGCCTGGCTCTCGGCTTGCGCCCGCATGGTCCCGGAGGACTCGTCGGTCATGTCGAGCCGGATCATTGTCGCGAGGCTCAGGTGCAAGCCGGCGGCTCGGACCAGGTCTCCTGCGGTGCGGACTCGCTCCGCGCTGGAGCGCCCGGCGGTCACCGCGAGCACCACCCAGTCGGTCCACTCCACGAGATGCGCCGCGCCCACGGCCGGATCGATGTCGGCGAGAATGAGCAATACGTCGACCGGCTCCCGCTCGGGGACGGCGTCACCCTGGCCGGCGATCCGCAGATCCGGCAGTCCCTTTGCCAGGGCGGGAACCCCGTACGGCCGCAGCACGGTGGGTCGTCGCCCGTCGGATGGCGGGATCAGCCGGTCGACCGCGTCGGCGAGCTGCCCGGCATCGCTGAGATCGATCAGGAGCGCGGTGTGGCCCCGGCCGATCATGTCCGCCGCGGCCGTTACGACCGCGAAGCGCACCTCGTCGGCATTGTCGATACACCCCACCGCGAGTGCTCCGCGGCGATGCGGCACGGCCAGCGCCGAACCGATCGCGTGCGCCAGCAGCTGGCGCTCCCGGTCGCGTCGGGCGTGCAGCGACTTCAGCGGAGGGATACTCCGCATGACCCGAGGCAGCGGAGCCAGCCGCCCGACGCTCACGGGGACGGGCGCACCCAGGGCCGCGGACACCTCGAATCGCCGGCGCAGCCGGTCGGACGTGATGGCCTGGAAGAGCACCAGGCCAATGCCCAGTCCGGCCCCGCCGATGACCCCCGATGCCAGCGTGAGCACCAGCCGCTTGCGACCCTTGGTGACCACCGCTGCAGGCGCATCGATCACCCGGCTGCTGGAGACGATCGAGGTGGTCTGCAGGGTTTCGTCCTGCACCTGCTGCTCCAGGAGATCCATCCGTGCGCTGATCGAGCCACGCTGGGTGATCGCATCATTCAGCTCGCTGGTGGCACTGGTGCCGGACAGCTGGTCGATGCGCTGGTTGAGCTGGTCGATCTGAGTCCGCGAGGCGGCGATGCGCTGCTTGGTGGCGTCGATCACGTAATTCGACTGCCGGGTGATTTGGGTGTTCCGGAACGTCAGGTATACCGCCGTCAGAGCCTGCAGCCGCCGGACGGCCTCGTCGTAGTCCGGCGCCTTCAACTCGATCTGCATGACGCCGGAGCTCGCCGGCGTCGCCGAGAAGGTCTGCTGGAACTCCTGCGGTCCGAGCGGAAGACTGAGGCGTTCAATGGTTTGCTGCGCGACCGTCCGGGTGTTCAGCAGACTGATGTCGGTGGTCATCGCCTGGTCCGCCTCAGCCGAGGGGTCGTGCGCGAGCACCAGCATGGCCGTTGCCGTTCGCGGCGGCGGCATTAAGAACAGGAACGCGGCCGACGCCAGCAGCCCGATCAGCGTCGCGGTCAGCCAGGCCACGCGTCGCCGCCGCAGCGCAGCCTTCAGGAAGTGCAGGCTGACCAGAGTTGGCGTCGGGCGGCCGGGAGCGCTCGGGTCGTCCGGCTCGAGTTCGGCGGGGTCCCAGGCGGCTGGGATCATCGGCGCGTCCGGGGTTTGGCTTCACCAGCGGGATCGACCGGCCCGAGGCCGGTGAGCCGCACCGGCAGCGAGACATGCGTGGCTCGCTCGTCCAGCGTGTGGCGGCCGGTGGTGCGGTCGGTCCGGTCCGGGTCTGCCACGAGGATGCCGTCGATTCGCCGGCCGGCGTCGTCCACCGCGACGGCGACCCGCGCCAGCTCCTGTTCAGTGGCGGTTGACGCAGCCACCGCGAGCACGGTCCGGGCTGTCTCGGGAATGTTGCCCAGCCACGGCCTTTCCCGGTCGACGACGGCCAGCACGATGGTCAAGTCTGCACCCTCATACATCCACGGCCCGACGTACAGGTCCGGACGCGGCTGCGAGCCGGGCGCCGCCGCGCAGGCGGCCCACAGCGGCGCCGCCTTGTCGTCACCGAGCGCCGTGACCAGGACAGTGACCACCCCGAGCGATGCCGCGAACCCGGCCAGCTGCGGCGCGAGGGCGAGGCCTTGGGTGTCGCCGGCCAGGCACACGACGGCCAATGTGCTCGGATGATCGACCCGGCTGCCGGATCGCGCCTCGACGCGCCGTTCGGTACCGCGCGTGTCGGCAGTAGCCAGCGTGCGCAGCACCTGGCGGAACGCCCAGGAGTCCACCGGCGGCGCCTCGTAGGTCTTCAGCAGCGTCGACCACCCGGCGACGGAGCCCTGTGGCCGGCTGCGCACCGCCGCCAGCACCGGGCTGCCCACCGCGTCGGCGATCTCGTCGCGCAGCGCCAGCCGCGGGTCCCGACGGAGCCGAATCACGATCACGATCAGGGCCACCAGGGCCGCGAAGACTGCTCCGGCCGGTCCGAGCACCGCCATCCGGCGCAGCATGGATGGCCCGATAGGTTGAGTGGCGTTCTGCACGATGGACACCCCGGCAGCGGCCGAGTCGGCCGGCAGACTGGTGTCGAGCTCGCCCTTGACCTTGTCCAGCCGCAGCGACAGATCCGCTTGCTCGGTGCGCAGCTGGGCCATCAATCGCGCGTCCGTCTTGGCGTCGGCCGAGTTCGGTGCGTCGTCCTTGAGCCGTTTGCTGGTCGCGTCGATCTCCGTCTGCAGATCTGCGAGCCGCTGCTGGAGGTCCTTCTGTCGGACCTGCAGATCAGCCTGCGCCGCGTTGACCACCGCGCGGGCCGCCCGCTGGACGTAGGAGACGTAGGACGTGGCGACCGCCTGAGCCAGGGCCTGGGCTTGGGCGCCCTCGTGGTCTGAGGCGCGGATCGCCAGCAGCTCGTCGGTTTCGGACGACACCGCTACCCGGTTCTCCACGGCGCGCACCGACAGTTGTGGGTGCACCGCCTGGCCCGCCGCGCCCAGCACGTCAGTGCTGCGGGCGACCCGGACCTGGGTCGTGATGTCCGTCTGCCCGGCCGAGCCCTCTGGCGGAGAGGGCAACAGGATGAGCGAGGTGCTGGTCAACTCGGGCGGCACGAGTGCCACGTATCCGATCCCGGCGCCCAGGCCGACCGCGGCGGCTGCGGCCAGCCACCAGCTGCGGCGGCGGATAACCGCGAGACTGGAGCGCAGGTCTCTAACCTGGTCCGACACCTGAGCGCCCTCCTCTCGCGCGGCGGGCCCTCAGGCACCGGAAACGGGATGAGTTGCCCATTTTATGCAGGCGGGCTGGCAGTCGCGTTAATAGCATCACGGCAGTTGCAACACCGTGACAAAACGACTCAGGCCCGGCCCTCGTCCCACCAGGGACGTCGTCTCGACCCGGCGTCCGAACGCCGGCGAGTACCACCCCGAGATCGGATCAAGTTCCCCCCGATGTGCCGACCATTGCAGGCTCTCGGGCAGCCGCATCGTGCCGCTCAACTGGCCCTGGCCGGACTCATCCGTCGTTTCACCCCGCGTGGGCCAGCTGAGGCGAGCCGTCGTGCCGTCCAGTTCGACCGAGACGCTCGGCCCGAAGTGCCAGAACAACCGCAGCGAGACCTCGCTGTCGGCCTGGATCGTGTCGTGGACTGTCACGGTGCGTTCCGGAGAGTTCAGCGTCACCGAACGCCGATGGACGGCGGGAGTGGCCAGTCGCCGGTAGCCGTCGTGCTGTGCGGTCCAGGTCTGGGTCTGCCTGCCGAACTCGGTGCCCAGTGCGGTGATGCGGGCGTGGCGGGTCCACAGGAACGGACCGCCGGACTCGGACTGGTCGACGCCGCCCACCTCAAGCGTGTTGTGTGCAGCCGTGGAACGGAACCACGCCCGCCATTCCGGCTCGCCGTGGTAGCAGTACGTGCCGGGGTCGGCCAGGATGTCCACCCCGTCGTGCCGCACCTCGATGGACAACGCATCGGCATGGGCGTGCGCCGCGATGGACAGGAACCCGTGCGGACCCTCGTCGCAGCGGCACCAGATCTCGCGACCGTCCTCGGCCGCCGAGCGCAGAAGCACGATGCCGGCATCCGGGAAGGACTGCGGGCGGGGCTCTCGCCGGACCACCCGCCGCGGACCGGCCAGCGCACCGAGCAACACCGGCAGCACGCCACCGTCCAGGCGCGGCCACCACTCGGCGGGACCGGCGACCGCGGCTCCCGCTGCGAGCGCGGCCGCCCATGGGTCATGATCGGCGTCATCGACCAGCAGGGCACGCCCTTCATCGCCGTCCCCCTGGCGCGGCGGCCGGCCGGTGCCGTCCAGCATTGCTACCCCCGCGTCAAGCATCCTGGTCAGCAGCTGCCAGGTGGCCTCCGACGCGCTAGGCCCGTTCGAGTCGGCCTCGATGGCGGCCAACAGCGCGAGTTCCACCACGAATCGGTGGTAGTCGCTGGCCAGCTCCCGGTTGACGCCGCTGGCGAAGGTGTTGGCGGCAAGCTCCCGCTCCAACAGGGCGAGGGCATCCCGCCGCCACTTCGCCGACCGCTCGTACCAGGGAAACGCGCACGCCGCGACCAGTTGCCCGGCCGCCTCGGCGATGACGTGGTTGTTGGCCGAAGAGCCGCGACTGACGAAGGCAGCGAGAAACTCCTGATGCCAGGCGATCTGGCGCAGCGCGTCATCGTTGTCCTCGAAGAGATCGCCCACCTTGGGCCACTCGTCGAGCAGGCGCCGGCACCACGCCCAGGAGATGAGTCGTACGCCGGCCTCGATCCCACTGGTCCAGTGCACACCGCTGAGAAAGGGATTCGCCTGCCACCAGGACCGCAGCTGCCGCGCGGTCGCATCGGCATAGCGCTCCTCGCGGGTCAGCCACCACGCGCAGGCGAGAACTGTCAGGTGGTGATGCCGGGACAGCTCCCAGACCTGCTTGATGTTGCCCGTCTCGGTCTCGTCCCGGTGATTTACCCGGAACGCCAGCAGGCCGTCCGGGGCCCGCCGTCCCGTGATCGGATCGTGGAACCAATCCGGATCGGCGCTGTCCGGGCGCTGCGTGCCGAGCACGGTCCAGGTCCCGCTGAGGATCCGGTCCGCCGCCGCGACGACTCGTGCTGCCGCATCGCGGGGGACGGCGTCGCGCGCCGAGGTGGGCAATGAGGGTCCGAAACCGCGATCAGCGCGCAACCCACTGGGCGCCGGGAGCGCGGCGCCGGGCCGGACCTGCCGACGTCGCCATTGCCTACGGCGGACGTGGTCGACGCTGCGATGCGCCACCTCCCCGGCCGACATTCGGCGGAGGCGGCGGACGTACCAACTGAAGCGCGGAGCGGTCACAGGGTCACCGGTTGCCGGGTTGCCAGGCCGGCGGCCACTGCGAGCGTGGCGCGCGTGGTGGCGACCAGGGACTCCAGCGGGATCGGCATCGGGTCTCCGGTCCGCACCGAATGCACGAAGCGCTTCAGCTGGGCGCGCTGGCCCTTGTCCTGTCCACTCAACGCTCGCTTGCCGGCCTTCCCCTTGGCCGACCACACCGTCACGCGCTGGAAGTTGTCCAGCCGTCCGGTCAGGCCACCGCCGGACAGGTCGATGGTCTCCTTCGGGAACCGCGGGCTGCCCCCGGTCACATAGCTGATGCTCGCCATCGAGTCGTCGGCGTAACGCAGGGTCGCGTGGACGTCGGCGCCGTTCCCGACGGCGTGCACCTCCACCGGCAGGGCCCCGATCAGCGCGCTCAACGTGTCGATGAAGTGGCCGCCCTCGCCGGTGAACCGGGACCCCTCCTGCTCCTCGTTGAGGTACCAGCTGTTCGTGGCCAGCCGGCCGGCGTTGATCAGGTACCGGCCGGCCACCGGGGCGCGTGTCGTGCCGAGCCGGTGCCGCAAGTCCTCCAGGAGAGGTGCGAACCGGCGGTTGAAACCGACCATTAGCCGGTCGTTTCCGGTCCGTTCAACCGTGGCCAGGATGTCGTCCAGCTGCTCCTGGGTGAGGGCGAGCGGCTTCTCCACGAACACCGTGAGTCCGCGCTCGAGCGCGCGGCAGACGAAGGCCGCGTGCGAGTGGTGCCGAGTCACGATCGCCACCGCGTTGAGCGAGGTGTCCCCGAGCACCTCCTCGACGTCGGTGGTGACGGACTGGAAGCCGAACTTGCGCTGCGCGTTGATCCCGGACAGCGACGTCGTCGTGGCAACCGTCACCAGCTCGACCCCGGAATCCTCGCGCAGGTGCGGGAGCAGCATGGACGTGGCGTAGTTGCCGGCGCCGATGAATCCCAGGCGCACCACCTTCGACGACGCATCCGACGACTGTGTGCGGGGCGCGGCAGCTCGGGAGGCAGTGGCAGTGGTGCCGGGCCGGTGCAGAGTCCGTTGCGGCTGCCGGTCCACCGGCGGCTCGGGGTAGGACAGCAGGAAGCCGACGCCCTGCAGATCCCCCGATCCGATCCGGTCGTAGACGCTGACCGCGTCAGCGATCGGGTGCACGCCGGAGACCAGCGACGCGACGTCCACCGAGCCGTCGGCCAGCAGATCGAGAAAGCAGGCCAGGTTTCGCCGTTCGGTCCACCGGACGTATCCCGCGGGATAGTCGATGCCCTCCAGCTCGTATCGGTCGTCGTATCGCCCAGGACCGTAGGAGCGGGAAAACCGGACGTCCAGCTCCTTGTCGTAGTAGGCGTTCCACGGCAGGTCCAAGCGGGTCTTGCCGATGTCGACCACCCGGGCGCGGTCGCGGGCCAGCCGGGCCGCCGTCTCCACCGGACCGTTCGAATCCCCACCGGCCGCCAGCAGGATGTGGTCGGCGCCCAATCCGTCGGTGCGCTCCAGGATGGCGCGTTCCAGCTGGGCCAGACCCGCGTCGTCCGGCGCGGCGCAGAGCAGCGCGCCGGCCTTCTCGGCCTCCCGGCAGCGGGCGGGCACCACGTCCAGCCCGAACACCTGGACTCCAGCCGCCACCAGCAGCCGGACCACCAGCTGCCCGATCAGCCCCAGGCCGATGACGCAGGCGGTCTCGCCGAGCGCGACCTCGGCACGACGGACCCCCTGCATGGCGATGGCGCCGACGGTCGCGAACGCAGCATGCTCCGGTGCAACCCCCTCCGGCACCGGGACACAGAGGTTGATCGGCACCCAGTTGACCTCGGCGTGCAGGGCGAACTCGTTGCCGGCGGCGGCGACCAGCTGCCCGACCGCGTACTGCTCGGCGCCGGCGCCAACCTCCACCACTACCCCGCACAGCGAGTAGCCCAGCGGGGTGTAGCTGTCCAGCCGGTCCATTGCCTTCTTGTACGTGGCGACGGCGCCCTGCTGGGCCACCGAGTCAAGCAGCTTGCGCACCTGATCGGGCCGCGCTCGCGCCTTGCCGAGCAGGGACAGCCGCGCCTCGCTGACCTTCATCATCTCGGTGCCGGTCGAGATGAGGGAGCACAGGGAGCGGACCAGCACCCCACCCGGCTTGCAGGCGGGTTCCGGCACCTCGAGCACGGTGAGCTCACCGGACCGGTAGTTCTGTGCGATCTGCTTCATCTGACTTTCCTGCTCCTGTTCACCCAGCTCCACCCAGCTCCACCCACCCAGGACCGGCCGCCGGCCTTCACCCGATCGGGTGAAGGTCAGCAGCGACAGCCTGAGATGAAATCTACGGTGCCCCGACACCCGCTGCCCTGGAGTTGCGATACCACAACTCCATTGAGAGCAACTGCCACAGCTGCTTGGACTGATCGCGCCGCCCGCTGCGCTGATCCAGCACCAACTGTCGCAGCGGCTCCGGACGAAGGAAGCCGGAGCTCACCAGCTCCCCGTCGATCAGCACGTCGTCGATCAGTGGTCCAAGATCGTTGGTCACCCAGGCCCGCAGGGGCGCCCCGAACGACGCCTTCGGCCGTTCGAGAATGTCACGCGGCACCCACTCGTCCGCGATCTCGCGGAGCGGGACCTTCTGCGTCCGGCCGCGGATCTTGCGATTGCCCGGGAAGCTGAAGGCGGCGGTGAACACATGCGGGTCAACGAACGGAACCCGCACCTCGGTGGATGCGGCCATGCTGGAGCGGTCGGTGTAGGCGAGGTTCAGTCCGGGGAGAAACAGCCGCGCGTCCGTCAGGCACATCCGGTTGACGTGATCGGCCAGCCCGCCGCCGTCGTACAGCTCCCGGTGGCCCTCGACGACGGCGTCCACGTGCGGCGCCAGCTCCGGCCCGAGCAGCGCGGTGAGTTCCTCCGGGTCGTAAAGCGTGTAGCTACGGCGGAAGGCCGCCTCCTCCGGCAGCTCGGCGAAGGACAGGAACCGCTTGGCCCAGCGGGAGTAGCGCAGCCCGCGGCCACCGGCCACCACCGGCAGCCGCTCGACGCTGGGTGCCACGATGCGCGAACGGAGTGTTCGCGGCAGGCCCTGGTACTTCGCGCCGATCAGGCAGGCCAGATGCTTGCGGTACCCGCCGAACAGCTCGTCCGCGCCCATTCCGGACAGCAGCACCTTGACACCGGCGTCGCGGGCCGCCTGACACATCAGCACGGTGTTGATGGCAGCGGGGTCTCCGATCGGCTCATCGAGCACGTCCACGATGCGCGGCAGCATATCCACGACGTCCGGGCTGATCTCGATCTCGTGCAGCCGGATTCCCAAGTGGGCCGCCATCTTCCGGGCGTACACCGCGTCGTCCGGCATCGCCTCCAGGCGCTGGTCCTCCGGCCGGAACGTGATGGTGTACGCCTCGATTCCCGGCTCGCGGGCCGCGGCGATCGCGGTCACCAGGCTGGAGTCCAGGCCGCCACTGAGGAAGGAGGCCACCGGGACGTCGGCCACCATGTGGGCGGCCACCGACTCCTCGATCACCGCGGCGAGGTCGGCGGCGGGCTGGGTGGCCGCGTTCCTTGCCTCCGCCACCGGATCCCAGTACCGCTGAGGGGGCGTGGTCGTGCCGTCCAGACACCACTGCGCCCACGACGCGGGCGGCAACTTGAACACTCCCTTGAGCGCGGTCTGCTCCTCCGGGAGGAAGTAGAAGAGTGTCGAGGCCACAAGCGCCTGCGGATTGATGCTGAGCTGCGATCCGGCCGCGGCCACCAGAGCCTTGAGCTCGGAGGCGAACAGGATGCCGTCGCCGCGCGGCATCACGTACATCGGCTTGATGCCCAACGGATCCCGGGCCAGAGTCAGCGCCCCGCGGCGTTCGTCGTACAGCGCGAAGGAGAACATGCCGCGGAACCGGCGCAGCGCCCCCGGGCCCCAGACCCGCCACGCCTCCAGGACGACCTCGGTGTCCGAGTGGGTGACGAAGCGGACTCCCCGGCCTTCCAGGGCGGTACGCAACTCCCGGTAGTTGTAGACCTCACCGTTGTAGCTGATGTGCAGGCCGTCCTTGACGAACGGCTGATCCGCGGCGGTGGACAGATCGATGATGGACAGCCGCAGATGCCCCAGATCGACCGAGCCCGTCGCCGCGGGAGGCGCGCTCTGCCCCACCGCGTCGGGCCCACGATGCGCGATCCGGTTCAGCATCGTGGCGAGGAGCTCGGCTCCGTCGGGTTGCCGAAAGGCTCCGGCCACACCGCACACGATCAGCTCACCCCACGTTCCCGGGGAGCGGCTTGCACTTGTTCGTCGTAGGAGCGCAGGTCGATCAGGGTCGCGGGGGTCCGCGTCGACTCACGGTCGAGCAGCCCGTCGTAAACGCCGATATAGGCCAGTCGCTGCGGGGGCCAGCCGAGCTCCTGCTCGATCCGGGACCGGCCGATCATCCCCATCCGGTCCCGCCGCCCTGCGTCGTCCAGCAGGCTCACGATCGCCCGCGCGTAGGCGGGCACATCGCCGGAGGGCACATAGGTGGCGGCCTCACCTCCGGAGACTCTCGTCTCCTTGAGATCGAAGGCCACGACCGGGACGCCGAAAGCCATGTACTCCAGGGTCTTGTTCATCGTGGACACGTCGTTCAGTGGATTCTTCGGGTCCGGGGAGAGGCCGACGTCCGCCGTGGACAGGACATCGAACACCGTCTGGTCGGGCACCCGTCCCGGCAGGTCGAGGTAGTCGGTGAGTCGCAGCTCTTCGCGCAAGGCCACCAGCTCGGCGTGGCAGTCACCGGAGCCCATGAAGGTGAACGAAACGTCTTCTCTGCCCAGCTCGTGCACGATGTACGCCGCCGCACGCACGGCGAGATCCACGCCGTCCTGCGGGCCCATCACGCCGATGTAGGCCACTAGGTGACGGCGGCCTCGGCGCAACTGCGGCTGCGCGGCGCCGCGACGCAACTTCGCCGGGTCCGGACCGCTGCGCACCACGGTGATGTCGGTGGCGGACTTTCCCCCGCGGGTCGCCGCTACCTGTGCGTAGGAGCCGTTGGTGGCGATGACATGATCGGCGGTGACGAAGGTGGTGCGCTCCAGCGCAAGTAGCGCACGGTGCGGCATACGACTTCCCTCTGGGAAACGGGACTCGTAGAGCTCCGGGCAGAGGTCGTGGTGGTCGAAGACGAACCGTGAACCGTCGCGCCACCGCAGCCACCGGGCGATCGGCCAGAAGATGTCCGGGGGGTTGCACGCCTGCAGCACGTCGAACCGCCCTCGCCGACGGGCCTTGCTCACCAGGAGTGCGGTAGCCAGGAAGGAGTACAGGTACTCCAGCAGGTAGCTCAGCCCGCCGCCGCCAGGGGCGTACTGCCGGTACTTGTAGAGCTCGACACCGTCCACGATCGCGTAACCGGGGTCACCCTCGCCCTTGGGGCAGACCACGCTGACGTGATAGCCCACCGAGGTCAGGGCCTGGCACTCCAGCCAGACCCGACGGTCGAACGGGACCGGAAGGTTCTGGACGATGATCAGTACTCTGGGATGCTCGGACCGCCCCGAGGGAGTGCCCTTGCCATGGGTCATGCCGGCCATCCGATCCCGTCGTACCCGGGCAGCCTTTCCACCTCAGGCCCGAGCCGTCCGGTCAGATCGAAGATCATGGCTGGCGGCGCGGCGCACAGATCCTCGATGACGCTGCGGTCCGAGGTGGCCACCACCGCGGTGTCGCTGCCGTGCAACGCCTCGCGCGCGCTGCCGTGGAGCAACCGGCGCAGGTGCGGCAGGCGACTTCCGATGTAGCGAAGGTTGGACCCCATCAACCGGTCGGGGTTGATGATCGGGTCATAGATCCGCACCTCGTACCCCTTGCCGATCAGGCGCTCGGCAAGATCGACGTTCGGGCTGGACCGCAGGTCGTCGGTGTCGTTCTTGAAACTGAGGCCGAGCACGGTCACCACGCGCGAGGGACCGGCGATGATCCGATCCAGAAGATCGGAGACCACAATCTCGTTGGTGCGGACGACGCCGGCGAGCAGGGGGAGGTCCACGGCGTTGCTTCGTGCCATGTCGAGCAGGGAACGCAGATCCTTCGGCAGACACGAGCCGCCAAAGGCAAAGCCGGGACGCAGATAGGCCGGTGAGATGTTGAGCACCCGATCCGCGCAGAAGATCTCCATTACTTCGCGCGCGTCCACGCCGTACACCCGGAAGATCCGCGCCATCTCATTCGCGAACGAGACCTTGGTGGCGTGGAAGGCGTTGCAGGCGTACTTCAGCGCCTCGGCGCTGCGGACGTCGACCCGCCGGACTGGCTCATCGCTGAAGGAGAACAACTCCGCCAGCAGGTCCGCCACCCGGGCGTCGGCGGTCCCGGCCACCACGAGCGGCGGGTTGAAGAAGTCGGCCACGCTGGAGCCTTCACGCAGGAACTCCGGGCACATCGCGGTCCCGATGGTCCAGCCGGCCGGTAGGGGCTCCCCGCTGAACGCCGGGGCGACGACCTCTTCCACCGTGCCGGGCGGAACGGTGGAGCGCACCACGACGGCGTGGAACCCGGACGCAGGTGGGGCAGCGAACTCGAGCGCCTTCCGGATGTCGAGGAGCACGCGACGCAGGTAGCTGAGGTCGGCATTTCCCTGTGCAGCGGACGGCGTGCCGACGCAGATCAAGGAAATGTCGGCACCATCCAGGGCGACCGCCGCCTCGGTGGTGGCGCGCAGCGTGCCACCGGCAACGGCCTTCGACAGCAGCTCCTCGATCCCCGGCTCCACCACCGGGCTGCGGCCAGATCGGACCTGCTCGACCTTGACGTCGTCGACGTCGACGCCACACACATCATGGCCACGGGAGGCCAAGCCGGCGGCAGTGACGGTGCCGACATAGCCCAGGCCAAAGACAGCAATCCGCATGGGTGGGGGCCCCCCAAAATAGGACAAAGCAACGCATGATCGAAAGGATGCGTCCTCACGCTAGCTAACGCCCAAGTTACGTGGCGGTCGAATCACAGAAATAGTCGGCGAATTTCGGGAATACAGCTTTGGCGCACGTCCCCATGACTACGTTCAGCAACTGATAAAGCACATTGAGTAAGCATTGGAATTTCCCCCTCAACGCAGCGACTCGAGCCTTAGCGTGGGACCCGGAATGAAATACAGCCGCGGTCCGGCGCTACTTTCGCCGCCGGCTCTGTGAGGTTCGCCTCGAGCCCTGGTGAGAGTCGGTCGTCGGGCAGTTCTTGCCGCGCAAATTCGGAATGTGGGGGCTAGGTGAATCGCTCGCGGAGGACCAACGTCTCCCACGATGAGGAGGTCATCGCGCTGGTCCATGCGGCTGCCCAAGGCGATCGAGAGGCGTGGCGCGGCTTGATTCAGCGCTACTCCTCGTTGCTGTGGTCGGTGGCCCTGCGCCACGGGCTTTGCGAGAGTGACGCCGCCGATGTTGTGCAGACGACCTGGCTGCGGCTCCTGGAGAACATCGACGACGTCCGGGAGCCCGCACGGGTCAAGGCGTGGCTGGTGACCACGGCGCAGCGGGAGGCGCTGCGCTGGGTGGCGCTGCGGCGTCGCGTGGTCCTGATCGATAACGAGGTGACCTTCGACGGACCGGATCGGCTGCTGCCGCCGCTCGACGAGGCGCTGCTGACCAGGGAGAGTGCCGCCGCCGCCCGTGAGGCGCTGCAGGCCCTGCCGGAGTCCTGGCGCTCACTGGTGGAACTGCTGGTGCAGGATCCGCCACTGACCTATGAGCAGATCGGTGCCCGGATGGGTGTTCCGGTCGGCAGCATCGGCCCCACCCGCGGACGGTGTGTGCGGCGGATGCGCGCCATGGTGGAAGCGGTCTAGGACGGTACGGCCGGGTCCATGATCAGATGGAAAAGAAGCTGTTCGTCGTGCCGTTGCGCAGCAGCTTTGTCCCTCTGATCATGTGCACGTCCATCTGATCAAGCCACCCGCGCTCATCACGTGTGGCGGGAAGGCCCTGGGGCGCGGCCGTCCAGGACGCCCGGGCAGACTCCCGGGCGCCTCGATCCGCCGTGGAGGAAATACCACAGTGCGGGCACTCCGGACGTTACTCGGGAGTTCGAAAGCCCCTGGCGACCCATTGATGACGGAAGCCCCATTCGAACCCTTTGCTGCGGATATGCCGCGTTGCCGCCCTCCTCATGGCCAGGCAACTATCTGTTGGTGTTCCGTTAACCTTCTACCCTGGCTGTAGCCGGCTCACCGGTCCTTGGCATTCATTCGGCCGCCCCGGACTGCTGGATCCCGGCCGGAAGATTCAGCGGTTGGCGCCGGGGACGCGGCGGCAGCGCGACGCGAGCCGACCCGTCATGGGCCCATTGATTCCACCCCGCCGCACTTACCGTGACCAGAACCGCCGTGCCCAGCAATATGCCGCCGAACGTATCGGTCGCCCAATGGGCGGCCGTGAGAATGAGCGCAGCCGCCATCGAGAACGCACCAGCGGCCGGCGCCAGCCAGCTCCACCAGCGAGGGTCTCGCCACACCAGGTAGACCGCCAGGCCGAGGCAGACCAGGAGGCTGATGACGTGCCCGGAGGGGAAACTTCCGCCGTGGCTGTCGGCGGTGTGGTGCGGGTCCGGCCGCCCGACCGCCAGCTTCGACAACAGTGTGAGGATCGCCGTCACGGCACCCACGCCGCCGGTGAGGACCAGCGGTCGCACCGAACGGCGCCCTACACAGAAGGCGACGGTCAGGACGGCGAGCAGTGGCGCGACTCGCGACGGACGCAGGCCTTGCACAATGTGGTCGGCACGGATCTGTGCAGGCCCCCACCCGTCATCGGGACGCGCCCACTGCAAGATGTCTGCGTCCCATCCGCCCAGAACGTCTAGCCGAACCAGAACGGCGAGCCCGAAAAAGGCGACCGCCAGCGCGGTCACGACCGCCCACGTTCGGCGCGCTCGGTTCGAGATCACGGCCACGCCTCAGACTATGGGGATCCCCTTCGCGGATGGGTCAGGCACACGGCGTCCGGCCGCGTTCTAGGATTCGCAGGATGCCCGCCCGATACACCTCGCCCGAGGAGGACAGCGCCCGCTGGCGGGGGTTCCCGTTCCGGGAGGGCGACGTCGTCATCAGCACGCGCTCCAAGAGCGGCACGACGTGGATGCAGATGATCTGCCTGCTGCTGGTCCGCCAGACTACGGAACTGCCCGCCCCGCTGGGCGAGCTCTCGCCATGGCTGGACTGGCTGGTGATCCCGCGCGAGGAGGTTTACGGCAGGCTCGCCGCCCAGGAGCATCGCCGTGTCATCAAGACCCATACGCCCCTCGACGGCGTGCCGCTCGACCCTCGCGCCACTTACGTGGTCGTGGCCCGCCACCCGCTGGACATGGCGGTGTCGCTGTACCACCAGGGCGGCAACCTGGACCGGGAGCGGTTGCGCGCCCTCACCGGAAGGGCGTCCCCCGATGCCGATCAGCCCGCCGGTCAGCCGAAAAAGCCGCCGTCTGCCCGCGCGCCGCTGCGCGAATGGCTGCTGACCTGGATCGACCGGGACAGCTCGCCGCAGGAGCACCTCGACGACCTTCCCGGCGTTCTGTGGCATCTGTCCGACGCCTGGGCCCGGCGGCACGAGCCGAACATTGTGCTGGTCCATTACGACGACCTGTTGGCGGACCTCGTGGGCGAGATGCGCCGGCTGGCCGGCCTACTGGGCGTCGACGTGCCGGAGGCGGCCTGGCCGCGGCTGGCGCAGGCCGCGACGTTCACCGAGATGCGCGCCCGGGCCGACCTGCTCGCCCCCGACCCCTCCGGCGTGCTCAAGGACCGGCGGGCGTTCTTCCGGCGCGGTGTCTCCGGCGGCGGGCGGGAACTGCTCAGCGACGCCGAACTGGCCCACTACCACCAGCGGACCGCCACAATGGCGCCCGCCGACCTGCTGGCCTGGCTCCATCGCGGGGAGCTCCCACCGGGATCGTGAAGGATCCGTCGGCCGTTGGCCGACGGATCCTTCACATCGTCCCCGCTCGATCCAACGGTGGGAGTCTGGACACGCACGCGGTCCCCGCCTACGGTCACCGAAACAACGTTGTCTCAGGGAGTCGCGGATGTCGCCGATCTACCGCCTCAACCGGCTCTTCAACCCGCGGTCCCATCGCGCACTGGACGTCGCGGTGGACCACGGGTTCTTCGGGGAGACGTCGTTCCTGGCCGGCATCGAGAACATGCGGTCCGTGATCGACACCCTGGTCGCCGCCGGGCCGGATGCGATTCAGTTGACGCTCGGCCAGGCGCGGCTCCTCCAGGAGTTGCCGGGACGGCACAAGCCGGCGTTGGTGCTGCGGACTGACGTCGCGAACGTCTACGGCAACCCCTTGGACAGCCACATCTTCAGTCACCACGTACCGCACGCCATCGAGGAGGCGGTCCGGCTCGACGCGGTCGCCGTCTGCGCCAACCTGCTGCAACTGCCGGGGCGGCCGGAGATTCGCGAGGCCTGCATCATGTCGATCATGGCGCTGCGCCGGGATGCCACCCGCTTCGGCATCCCGCTCATGATCGAGCCGCTGGTCATGCGGGACAACGCCGGCGGCGGATACATGGTCGACGGCGACGCCGACAAGGTCCGCACCCTCGTCCGCCAGGCGCGTGAACTGGGCGCCGACCTGATCAAGGCGGACCCCACCGACGACGTGGCGGACTACCACCAGGTGATCGAGGTCGCCGGCGACATCCCCGTGCTCGTCCGGGGCGGCGGACGGGTGGACGACCGGACCTTGCTCGAGCGCACGCGGGCCGTGCTCGCGCAGGGCGCCCGCGGAATCGTCTACGGCCGCAACATTGTCCAGCACGAGAATCCGGCCGGGATCACGGCCGCGCTGATGGCGGTCGTGCACGACGACGCCGGCGTCGACGAGGCGCTCGCCATGATCAAGGAGCGGGGGTGACCCCGAAGCCGGTCAACGTCGCCATCGTCGGCGGCGGCCTCATGGGGCGGGAGGTGGCCGCCGCCATCCAACGCTGGCCGGCGCTGATCGACCACCCGGTCCGTCCACGACTGACCGCCGTGTGCGACGTCAACCCGGCCGCGCTCGACTGGTTCCGCGACATCGACACGGTGACCGCGACGGTGACCGACTACCACGACGTCCTGGCGGACGACGGCGTCGACGTCGTGTACGTGGCGGTGCGCCACGATCTGCACGAGCAGATCTACTCCGACGTGATCCGGGCGGGGAAGGCCCTCTTCGCCGAGAAGCCGTTCGGGATCGACGGGAACGCCGCCGCGGCCATCCTCGCCGCGATGGACGAGCACCCGGAGAGCTTCGTGCGCTGCTCGAGTGAGATGCCGTTCTTCCCCGGCGCCCAGTGGGCCGTGCAGTACGTGCGGTCCGGCGCCCTCGGCACCCTCGTCGAGGCGCGGTGTGAGTTCCTGCACTCCAGCGACGTCGACCCGCGCAAGCCGATCAACTGGAAGCGTCAGGCGGCCTACTGCGGAACCGCGGGTGTCCTCAATGATCTCGGCCTGCACACCTGGCACATCCCGTTGCGGCTCGGCTGGGCCCCCGACAGCGTGTTCGGCGTCCTGCAGAACATCGTGCCGCAGCGCCCCGGACCGGACGGATCCATGGTCGACTGCGATACCTGGGACAACGGCGTCCTGCACTGCTGGAGCAGCCGGGATGGCATCCGCTTCCCGCTGACGACCGCGACGAAGCGGATCGCTCCCGGTCACAAGAACACCTGGGCGTTCGAGGCCGTCGGCCTCGACGGCGGCGTCCGATTCAGCACCAAGAACCCCAAACTCGTCGAGGTGTTCACCCGCACCGCCGTTGCCGGGATCGGCACCGAGCAGGCGTGGCAGCGACTGGACGCCGGCAGCCAGGCGGTGTGGCCGACGGTCACCGGACCGATCTTCGAGGCCGGGTTCTCCGACGCCATCCTGCAGATGTGGGCCGCTTATCTGGCCGAGCGTGAAGGTGTGCTGGGCGAGCGCTTCGGCTGCGTGACGGCGCAGGAGGCCGCCTTCACCCACGCCATCTTCGAGGCGGCGCAGCGAGCCAACGAGACCGGGGCCGCCGTCACGCTGTGAAACACAGGCACGCAGAGGGGAGGCCGGGTGCACACCATCGCGGTTGCGGGCCACATCTGCGTCGACCTCTGGCCACGGGTTGACGCCCGAACCCTGTTGGCACCCGGACGGATCATCGAGGTCGGCCCGCTCGCGATGACCCTCGGCGGCCCGGTGGGGAACACCGGCCGGGCTTTGATGGCGCTCGGTGTCGACGCCCGCGCGGTGACGTGCGTCGGTGACGACGGCCTCGGCGAGTTCGTTCGTGCGACCCTTGCCGCGGAGGGCCGGTCCACTGCCGGTCTGCGAACGATCCCGGGCGCCTCGACGTCGTACAGCCTGATCCTGGAGTCGCCCGGGCTCGACCGAACCATCTGGCACAACGTCGGGGCGAACGCGGAGTTCGACGGCGCCGGAATCGACCTGGACGGCGTCGACCTCCTGCACGTCGGCTACCCGCCGCTGCTGCCCGCGTTGCTGGGCGACAACGGCAAGCCACTCGCCGACATGCTCGCCGGCGCCCGGGCGGCGGGCGTCACGACGTCCGTCGACCTGGCCGTCGTGGATCCGCAATCGCCGGTCGCCCGGCTGGATTGGGAACGCATCCTGGCCGCGATGGCGGCGCAGGCCGACGTCCTGACGCCCAGCCTGGACGACCTCACCTCGGCCCTGCGGATCGAACAGCCGTACTCGGCCGATCTGGCCGAGCACCTGGCGGGCCGGTTGATCGAGTGGGGTTCGGCGGTGGTCGCCTTGTCGGCCGGGGAGCACGGGCTGTTCGTCCGGACGGCGTCCGCCGGTCGGCTGTCGGATGCCGGGCGAGCCTTCACCGGCCGCTCGTCGGCCTGGGCGGATCGGCGCATGTACCTGCCGCCGCTGTGGACGGCAGAGCCGGTCACGACCCTGGGCGCGGGTGACGCGTGCAGCGCCGGCCTGCTGTACGGCCTTGCGGTAGGGGCGGACGTGGAGGATGCCGTGCGTCTGGCGGCGGCCTGTGCGGCCGCCGCGGTGTCCGGGCGGCATACGACGCCCGGCGCGATCTGCGATCTGCGACCCGATCTCGCGCCGCTCTTCGATCCGCCGCTGAACGACGCCACGAGGCCATGAAAGGTGTTCCGGTGCAACCGATCCCGCTCCCGTCCAACCAGCCGCCCGACCGGTTCTACCTGGGCGGGCCACGGATCTCGGCATTCCGGCACGAGCCCAGTGGCGGGACCCGTTCGCCGGAGGACTGGGTGGCCTCGACCACGATGGTGCGCGGGCAGGAGCCGGCCGGCCTGACCCGGCTGCCAGGCGGTGCCCTGCTCGCCGACGAGATCGCCGCCCGGCCGCAGGACTGGCTCGGCCCCGACCACGTCCGGCAGTTCGGCGTCGACACCAAGCTGCTCGTGAAACTCCTCGACGCCGGCCAGCGGCTTCCGGTCCACGCCCACCCCGATACGGCCTTCGCCTCCTCGCACCTGGGGACTCGGCACGGGAAGGCCGAGGCGTGGTACCTGCTGGAGCCGGGTGAGGTCTTCCTCGGCCTGCGGCGCGACGTGACGCGGGAGCGGCTCATGGAGCTGGTCCGGGCGCAGGAGGTCGAGCAGCTGCTCGACCTGATGCACAAGGTCGACGTGGACGCCCACCAGACGGTCTACGTCCCGCCGGGCCTCCTGCACGCCATCGGCGAGGGGATCCTGCTTGCCGAGGTCCAGGAGCCGGAGGACCTGTCGATCCTGCTGGAATGGCGCGACTTCGACATCGACGGTCGCGCCGCGGGTCACCTGGGTCTGGGCTTCGACACGGCGTTGCGCGCGGTGGAGACCGCCGCCCGGTCGCAGCGGGAGATCGCCGAGCTGATCGGCGGCAGCCAGCCGCGCGGCGACGTGCTCGCTGCGGCGTCGCGCGCGTTCTTCCGGCTTCAGCGTGTGCCGGTGGATGCGCCGGACGGGCCGGGCGTGGAATGCGAGGCCGGGTTCGCTGTCATGATCGTGGTCGCCGGTGCGCTGAATCTCCTCGCCCCGGACGGGAGCGGCCTGCCCGCGGGTCCCGGGACCACCACGCTCGTGCCGTACGCCGCCGGGCCGTTCCGGCTGACCGGCCGCGGAACGGCGCTGCTGGCCCGACCCCCGGCAGCCTGACCCGCACCCCGAAGCCCAGGAGGCGCCGCTGTGGCACCGAGTCCGACGATGAAGGACGTCGCACGCGAGGCCGGGGTGGCGCTGAAGACCGTGTCGCGGTTCGTCAACGGAGAGACGAACATCAATCCGGCGATGTCGGCCCGGATCGAGGAGGCCATCCTGCGGCTGGGGTACAGGCGCAACCTGGCCGCGGCGAGCATCCGGCCCGGCCGCGCCAGCCACGTTCTGGGCCTCATCATCGAAGACCTCTCCAACCCGTACTACTCGGCGCTGACGGCCGCCGTCGAGGCGTATGCCCACGCGCGCGGATACCTGCTCGTCACCGCCAGCTCGGAGGAGGACGGGTCGCGGCACGACCGGCTCGTGGACCGGATGATGGAGCAGCGGGTGGACGGCCTGCTTGTCGTGCCGCCGCGCCGCCCGGGTCGGCGCTGGGCCCGGGTGGTTCCGCCGGTGCCGCCCGTCGTGTTCCTGGATCGTCCCGTCTCGGCGTCCGATGCCGCTGCCGTGCTCGCCGACACCGTTCTCGCTGACAACGCCGGCGGCGCGCGGGACGCTACCGACGCGCTGATCGCCACCGGCGCCCGCCGCGTGGCCTTTGTCGGGGACACCCTGTCGATCTACACGATGTGGGAGCGCCGCGCCGGATACGAGCGGGCGCTGCGCACTGCAGGTCTCGACGTCCACCCCGCCCTGCTGGACGACGGCGCACACACCGACGACCAAGCGGCACGCATCGTCGCGCGGCTGCTGACGACGACGGACGCGGACGCCGTGTTCGCGGCGAACAACCGGTCATCGGTCGGGGCGCTGCTGGCGTTCCGGGAACTCGGCCGGCGGGTGCGGCTGATCGGGTTCGACGACTTCGAGGCCGCACGCCTCAGCGAGCCCGCGGTCTCCGTCGTGAGTCAGGACGTCATCGGGATGGGCCGGAAGGCCGCCGAGCTCCTGATCGACCGGCTCGGCGGCCCGCCGTCGATCGCTACCGCGCCGATGAAGGGGCCGATGGAGCGCAGGACGCACGTCCTCCCGACCACCCTCGTCCTGCGCGGCTCGGAGCAGCCCTAGGCCGCGCGTCTAGGCTGATCCCATGGCCGTCTCGTCGCTCATGGTGCCGCTCGGTACGCCTGCCCCGGACTTCACGCTGCCGGATCTCAACGACAAGCCCGTCGCACTCGCCGATTTCGCCGGAGCACCGGCGCTCCTCGTGGCCTTCCTGTGCAATCACTGTCCGTACGTGCGGCACGTGGAGGCCGAACTGGGCCGGGTGCTGGCCCGCCAGCCGGATCTCGCCGTCGTGGGGATCTGCACCAACGACGCGGACGCCTATCCCGACGACCGTGCGGAGCGGCTCGCCGAGCAGGCGACCCGGGCCGGGTGGACCTTTCCCTACCTCGTCGACGCGGACCAGTCGGTGGGTCGCGCCTACCAGGCGGTCTGCACCCCAGACTTCTTCCTGTACGACGCCGAACGCCGGCTGGCCTACCGCGGCGCCTTCGACAACTCCACGCCGGGCAATGGACAACCGGTGACCGGCGAGTTGCTGGACGGCGCGATCTCCACTGTTCTCGCCGGCGGCCGCGTGCCGGAGCCGCACCGGCCGAGCCTGGGATGCTCCATCAAGTGGCGGGCGGGAAATCAGCCCTTCCTGACTGTGCTGCCGTAGCGGCCTTCACAGCGTCCGAAACGAGGTGTGCCGTGGCAACCCAGCAACACAAGTTCGTGCTGGACGAGTCGCAGATGCCGACCCGTTGGTACAACATCCTGGCCGACCTGCCCGCTCCGCCGCCGCCCCCGCTGCATCCCGGCACGCTGCAGCCGCTGGGGCCGGAGGACCTCGCGCCGCTCTTCCCGATGGACCTGATCCTCCAGGAGGTCTCCAGCGAGCGGTTCATCGACATCCCGGGGGAGGTCCAGGACGTCTACCGCCTCTGGCGCCCTTCGCCGCTGTACCGGGCGCATCGCCTCGAGCAGGCCCTGCAGACGCCGGCCCGCATCTATTACAAGTACGAGGGCGTTTCGCCGGCCGGCTCGCACAAGCCCAACACCGCAGTGCCACAGGCGTTCTACAACGCCAAGGCGGGCGTGCGGAAGCTGACCACGGAGACCGGCGCGGGACAATGGGGGACGGCGCTCGCGTTCGCCTGCGCGCTGTTCGGGCTGGAGTGCGAGGTCTGGCAGGTCGGCGGGTCGTACGACACGAAGCCGTACCGCCGGACCATGATCGAGACCTTCGGCGGAAGTGTCCACCGCTCGCCGTCCCGCCTCACCGCGGCGGGGCGGGCGTTCGAGGAAGGACACAGCGGGTCGCTCGGCATCGCCATCTCGGAAGCCGTGGAGGTGGCGGCGCAGAGCGAGGACACCAAGTACGCGCTCGGATCGGTGCTCAATCACGTGCTCCTGCACCAGACGATCATCGGCGAGGAAGCGCTGCTGCAGCTGAAGATGGCCGGGGAGGCGCGCGTCGACCTGGTCGTGGGGTGCACCGGCGGTGGATCGAACTTCGGCGGCCTGGCGTTCCCGTTCATCCGGGAGAAGCTCGCCGGGCGGCTGGATCCGGTGATTCGCGCCGTCGAGCCGGCCTCGTGCCCGTCGTTCACGCGTGGTGAGTATCGGTACGACTTCGGCGACACCGCCGGCATGACGCCGCTGCTGAAGATGCACACCCTCGGCCACGACTTCGTGCCGGACCCGATCCACGCCGGAGGCCTGCGCTATCACGGGATGTCGCCGCTTCTCTCGCATGTCTATGAGCTGGGCCTGCTGGAGGCGATGGCGATCGACCAGACCGAGTGCTTCGAAGCGGCGGTCCGGTTCGCGCGCACCGAGGGGATCGTGCCGGCCCCGGAGCCGACCCATGCCCTGGCCGCGATGATGGCCGAGGCGTTGGCGTGCCGAGAGTCCGGTGAGGAGAAGGTGATCCTCACCGCCCTGTGCGGACACGGGTTGCTCGACCTGTCGGCGTACGACGACTACCTGCACGGGCGGATGACCGACTCCGGGCTGTCGGACGCGGCCTTGCAGGAGGCGCTGGCCGGGGTCCCGGCGGTCCCGTGACGCCACGGCCGGGGCACTAGGGTGACGGGCAGCCGAGGGTGAGGAGCCGATCGATGAGTGACGAGGAGATCCTGGAGCGGATCCGGACCCTGGTCGACCGTGAGCACGAGTTGCGTCGGGTCGGGGAGCCGGTGGACGAAGGAGAGTTGCGGCGCCTCGAGGTCACCCTCGACCAGTGCTGGGACCTGCTGCGTCAGCGCCGCGCCCGCCGGGAGTTCGGGGAGAGCGTCGACGAGGCCGCCGTCCGGGACAGCCGGACGGTCGAGGGCTACCGGCAGTAGGCGCGTGGGCGGCACCCACGTCGCGTAGAGGGCGAGTCGCCCCGCCTCGGAAAGATCTTGGAAACTTTTGGGCCGTATAGCCCCAAAAGTTTCCAAGATCTTTGCTGGAGAGCCCCGGACCGGATCTGCAACCCGCAGGGAACGGCCTGGCTCAGCCGAAACGACCGTGCACGTAGTCGGCCGTGCGCGGGTCGACGGGCGACTCGAAGACCGCGGCCGTCGTTCCGTGCTCCACGATGACCCCCGGCGAGTTGGCCTCGGCGAGGAAGAACGCGCAGTAGTCGGACACCCGGGCGGCCTGCTGCATGTTGTGGGTGACGATCACGACCGTCACCTCGTCCACCAGCTCGCGGATCGTCTCCTCGATGCGCAGCGTGGAGGTCGGGTCCAACGCCGAACACGGCTCGTCCATCAGCAGCACCCGCGGCTTGATGGCCAGCGAACGGGCGATGCAAAGCCGCTGCTGCTGCCCACCGGACAGGGCGCCGCCCGGTGAGCGGAGCCGATCGCGGACCTCCCGCCACAGTCCCGCCTTGGTCAGACACTGCTCCACCAGAGCGTCCTTGGCGTCCCGGCCCGCCCGGGTCCCGGTCAGCCGCAGGCCAGCGACGACGTTGTCGTAGATCGACATGGCGGGGAACGGGTTCGGCTTCTGGAACACCATCCCCACCTGACGCCGGGCGTCGACGAGCCGCCGGTCGCGGGCGTACAGGTCCTGCCCGTCCAGCAGCACCTCCCCGGCCAGCGACGCCGACGGGATCAGCTCGTGCATCCGGTTGAGGATGCGCAGGAAGGTGGACTTGCCGCAGCCGGACGGCCCGATCAGCGAGGTGACATGCCCCGCCGGCATCCCTAGTGACACCCGGTCGAGCACCTTGCGCTCACCGAACCAGGCCGAGATGGCGCGTGCCTCCAGGCCGGAGAGGGTCCGGGCGACGTCGGGCGGCAGGAGAACGGAGTCCTCCCGGACGTCGATCACGGGAGGCAGTACGGCCGTTGCGTCCTCGGCATCAGTCACGGTCGCTCCTTGGATTCGCACGTTCGGTCGAAGCGGGCTACGTCAGGTTCGGCAGCAGGCAGGCCACCTGATTGGCCAGGGCTACGCCGAAGGCCGCCAGGAACGGGCCGCCGGCCAGCCAGGTCTGCCATTCCCCCCACCGGTACCGCGCGAGGGTCAGGCCGACCGTCGCCAGCAGCAGGCCCTGGGTCAGCAGCATGATCGAGACCCAAACGCCGGTATCGCCGGACAGCGACTTCTCGGCTTGCGGGAGCGCGGCGGCCGTCAGCGGGCGCGCTCCCGAGGGTTGCGTGGCGGAGACGAGGTCGGCGTCGACGCGCAGCAGCCCCTCCGGGACCCAATTACGGCCCGCGGCGGTGATCAGGGTGATCCGTCCCTTGCCCTGGGCCAGCGCGGGCGGCGCGAGCTCGCCGGCCTTCCGGATCGCGACCACCCGGAAGACCTGCTTCCCCTGCCCGGTGGTCACGGTGAAGACGTTCCCGTTCTGCAACTGGTGGATCGATCCGAAGGGGCCGCCATAGGCCGTCTGCCGTCCCATGATCACCGAGGTCCCGGCCTGACCCGGCATCACCGAATCACGGCGATGCCCCGGCCCGGACATCAGGACCCCGGACGTCGTGCCCTCGAACACCACTTCGCGCAGCCCGATCTGCGGGATGTCCAGGATGGCGATCGGCGTCCCGAGCGGCCACAGCCGGCCGTCGCCGTCGAGCTGGGTCACGGGTGCCGTGGCATTGGCCAGGTTGCTGCGGAGCGTGGCGAACGCCGTCTGCTGGTCGCGCGCGTGTCGGACCGGCCCGACCACCGCCATCGTCGCGGCGAAGGTGAGAGTGAGCACCGCGATGATGTTGAGCATCGTGGAGGGCACGAACAACGGGTGCCGCGGGCCGAGCTCCCGCTTCCGCGGCGGTGGCGCGGGGGATGGAGTCGCGGACGATGGCGGCGTCGGCGGTGGCACCGGCGCGGAGGGTGCCGGCGGCGGGGCGGCGACGGTCGCCGTCACGAGGCGATCCTGGCGGCGGGGCTGAAACGACTCGTCGTGCCGCCGGCGTTGGACGCGTAGATCCGGCAGCGGATCCAGTGGGCGCGGTCGGCCCGCGTCACCCGGTACCGCTGTCCCGTCGCCCCCGCGATGACGGTGCGATCGCGGATCCACGTGAACCTGATGCTCGTGGCGTTCTTGAAAGTGCCGCTGCACGTGAGCGCTCCCCCGACCTTCGCCGGTCCGGTCATGATTGCCGACCGAGGCGGGATCGGGGGCAGCGGCGGAGCGATGGCGTAGACCACCTGACCCGACGTGGAGGCGGCGTACTTCGTCGTCCCGCCGGACGGTGTCAGGGTCGCCGTGAAGTAGTACAGCGATTTCGCAAGGGTCTTGGTGGTGAGCGATGCGCGCCCGTTCCGCACCGTGACGGGGTCGCCGATGGGGGTCACGGTGCCGCTGGACGTGGTCTGGAACTGCACCTTCCCGGTGGCGCCGGGCGGCTCCACGGTGGCGCTGAGGGTGATGGCGGCGCCCGCGTCACCACGGCCGGCCGGGCTGACCGTCATGGTCGTGACGGTGGGGATGCCGACGACTGCCGGGTCGGCGTTCAGCCAGTGCGTGCTGTCGTAGAACCACAGCGAACCGACGAAGCGGCCGAACCGGTTCAGTCCCAGATCGTCCTCGCAGTACACGCTGATGCGGTACTCGCCCGGCTCGATGGTCAGTGCATTGGCTGCGGCCAGCGTGGCGAAGGTGTAGCTGAGGTCCACCTGGAACTCGGCGTCGATCGCGATCTGGGTGTTGCTGGGGATCGCGGCGAGGATGCCGATCGCCCAGGCCCCCGGACCCGTCACGGTTGCGGAGGTGTACGTCGATGGCGCCGGGCATCCCGGAGAGCGCCCTTCGTCGGTCACGGTGACGAGGTGGATGTCGTCCGTGGCCGTGCCGATGGTCTGGAAGTTGGCGCCGCCGCGCACGTTCAGTGTCCCGATCTGCTCCGGCTCCGGCAGCGTGACGCGGTAGGTCACCACCGCGGACTGCGAGCCGAGGTAGGCCGGATCGTCCGGGGCGAACGAGGCGGCGAAGGAGTGCGTGCCGACGTCGGCTGAAGGCAGCGTCAATGACGCCGTACCGTTCGCCGCGAGCCGCACCGGGCCGTCGAGCGCGCCGCCGCCGTCGGTGAAGGTGACCCCGCCCGCGGTCGCCGGATTCACCAGTGCCACGAGGGTCACCGGCGCGCCGCGGACGGCCGATCCCGGTGGGTTCACCACGAGGGAGGTCGTGGTCAGCGTCTGCCCGGCGCCGACGACGGTGTACGCGAGTGGACCGGACTGCGAATTCGAGAACGACGTGGTGGCCGTGGTGAAGGCAGCCCGCAGCGTGTGCGATCCCGGCGCCAGGCTCGTCGTCACGATGGACGCCGTCCCGCCGCTCACCGGCACGGCCGCGCCTAAGGGCGTGGTCGAACCGGCGGTCGAGTCGGTGAACTGCACGGTCCCCGTGGCCGAGGCCGGCGTGACGGTGGCGGTGAGCGTGACGGTGCCACCCTCCTGGACGGACGACGGCGGCGTCGCCGCGATCGTTGTCGTCGTGGAGGTCACGCCGGGGACGGTGAACGTATACGTCGTCCCCGTCACGGTGAAGTGCCCGTCGAACTGGACCGTTGGTGAGCTGAAAGCGTCGGGAAGGCAGACGAGGGAGATGTCGTACGTGCCGTTGACGAGGGTCTTGCCGTTGGTGGAGGCGATGCCCTGGAGGGTGTCGCTCATCGGTACGCCGGTGGTGTTGACGTTGGCGACGTCGGTGTCATTGGTGCCGATGGCGATGACGCCAACCCAGCCCGCGGCCGCGTTGTCGATGAACGCCTGGACGACGCCGGTGCCGGTGGGGCAGGCCGCTGAGGTCTTGAGGTTGAAGGCGACTGTCGTAGACCCGGACGCCGGATCACCGACCGCCGTACCGGCGACGCGCGGCGCATACGTCGCGGCATCCGCCGAGGCCACCCCGGTGGCGGCCGCGGCCAACGCGGCGATGACCAGCGCCGAGATTCGCCGTGCCTGCCGCCTACTTGTCATCAGCGCGGGCCCTCATCCGGCCACGTGACCGTGGTCTTCTTGCCGGCGGTCCGGACCGGGCGGCGGGTCCAGGCGAACCCCACCACCCCCAGTCCGGCAACGACAGCCAGGATCACGAGGAACGGCGTGATGGCGCTCTGGACGAAGCTGGAGGCCGACGTGACCGGCGCGGCGGCCTGCGACGGAGCCGCGGCCGCCGCCGACGGCCCGAGCTTCTTGGCGGCCGCCGCCTCCTTACGGCCCGCCTCTGCCTCCTGGAAGCCCGCAGTGGCCTGGGCGGCCACGACCTTCCGGTACTCGGGAAAGACCAGAGCCAGATAGCCGACCGGCACGCCCTGATCCGGCGGCGTCTTCGGCACCGGAGCCGTGTAGTGGGTGTGGTCGGAGAAGGTGATGGTGCCGCTGAACTCCGCGTACGTCTTCATCGCGAACTGGTCGGTGCACTTCAGCGCCAGACGATAGGCACCTTGCAATTTGATTCCGGCCTGCATGGCGAAGGCGGCCAGTGTGTCCTGCGGGGGTACGCCGAACGACCCGGCATGGTAGGTGGAGGTGTCGTTGTTCGACACGACGACCACCCCCTGTGCCGGAAACCCCTTGCCGTACAGCATTCCGACCACGTTGGTGGCCGCTTGCGGACACCCGCCCGAGGTGACGGCGTACATCGGCGTGGTGTCGCGTCCGGTGCCGGGAATGAAGGTCAGGCTGCCGCGCGTCACGCTCTCACTGACGGGCGCCGCGGCGAGGACAGTACGCGGTGTCGCGTGTGCCGTCCCGCCGACCACCACACCGACGGCGACGCCAAGAATGATCGCGATCGTGATCGCCACGGGGGAGACCCGGGTCACGAGGGCGCCGTCCTTACTGGGCGTCTTCCTGCCGGTCTTCTCCGTCGTTGGCGCAGGCTTGGGCCTCGTGGCCTGACGTGCCCGGTACCAGCGCCAGCCGCGGTATCCGCCGTAGGCGATGACGAGGAGCAGCAGGGCGAGGATGAGCCACGGCACGGCCCAGATCCACGTCCGTGCCGTCGCCTGGGACAGGGCGGGGTCGACATTGCCGGTCACCGACCGCGGGTCGACCGTGACGCGACCTGCCAGGAGGAACGCCGGGAGGACGCGCTTCACCGGAACGGTGAAGTCGACCGAGTTGCCGGGGAGTAGCTCGGCCAGTTCCGGCGTCCCCTTGGCCACCGTGGAACCGCCGAAGAGGTTGTTGACCCGGATCGTCTGGACGCCGACCAGGCGCACGTTTCCGGTGTTCCGCACGGAGTACCGCATCGTGGTCGTGCCCCGCGACAGCAGGCCGCCGGCGGCGAACGCTCCGGACTCTCGGACGATCTCCAGGCGCGGCGTCAGGGCCCCGGCGACACGCACGTACAGCCGGGCACCGACTCGCTGGTCCACCGTGACGGCGTTGCCCTTGCGGTCTTTGGCAAGCGTCTTGAGGGAGGCCACGATGCCGGCCGCGTGGTCGCCCGGCTCGGCGTTCTTCGGCACGGTCAGCGAGAACGGCATGATGAGCGTCGATCGGGCCGGCACCTGGACGCGCTTGCGCGTCAGGTGCACCCACGTGCCCAGGTCGGTGGAGGCCTTTTTCTCGGGCAGGACGTCGAATCCGCCCGCCGCGGTGTTGAACGCGTCCGCGGGGTAGACGTCGAGGAGTGCCGGCTTCGTGCTGATGTTCACGACGGCGACGTGGTCGAAGACCTGTTGACCCGGCTTGAGGTTCTGATACGTCCAGGTGGGCCGGGCGTCCGGCTTCTTCGGGCCGGACGGCCGAATGCCGAAGCTACGGCGGCCGTCATCGTTTCCGGCTGCGGAAATCGCCGCGGCCTGGTGTGCCGACGCCGCTGCGCGCGCGTCGGCCGACGAGGCCGGCGCCGCGACGAGTGTCACCGTCAGGGCAAGCCCGAGTAGTCGTGCGCGCTGCAGTGCGCGACGGGGTGCCGGCCGGGCGGTTGTCGACATCGCGGTGCCTTCCGTTACGTGCGTCGGCGGGAGGGATCGGGGTGAGGTGCTGGGGAACGACGCGCATCGTCCCCCAGCACCCCGATGATCACCGGATCAGATCGCGGTGAGGGTGAGCGTGCTGGTGTAGAGACCGGCCGGCGTGCTCGTCGGCGCCTGGAGAACCAGAGTGGCCGACAGGTGCGCTGTGCCGATGCTGTCGCCGGCCGCCGCCGTCGCCAGCAACTTCGCCGACTTCAGGCCCGCCGTCCCGGTGTCGCTGAGCGCGACGCCGTTCGCCGGAGGCACGACGGGACCGGGCGTCACGCCCGCCGGACCGTCGAGCTTCTTCGGGGTCCAGCCGAGGTTCTCGCTGTTGATCCCGTTGGCCCCGCTGACGAAGTCGCTCGCCTGGCCGTTCACCGTGTAACCGAGCTGGCCGGCCCGGGTGTCGGTGACGGTGACCGTGTTGATGTCCTTGGGCGCGGTCACCAGCAGCGTGTTGGCTGCGTTGAGGGTGGCCGGTCCGAGGTCGACGACCGGGCCGCCCGCGGTGATGGTGAGCGTTCCGGCACCCACCGTGGTCACGATGGTCTCGGTGTCCGACGCGCCCGCGAAGGTCGTGACGCTGATCGTGAGCGGCGACGACGTGGACGTCGTGTAGCTCGCCGGGTTGGTCGGGTTGAAGGTCGCCGTGTAGGTGTGCGAACCGGCCGACACCCCGGTCAGCGAGACCGAGGCCGTACCACCGCTCACCGCGGCGGTGCCGACGACGGTCGCGCCCTCGGTGAACGACACCGTACCCACCGCACTGGTCGGGCTGAGGCCCGCGGTGAGCGTGATGACGTCGGCCGTGGTCGGCGACGACGGGCTGGAGGTCAGCGTCGTCGTCGTGGTCTGGGCCGGTACGTTCACCGTGATGGTCACCGGCGAGGACGTGGAGCCCGCCACCACCGCTGGGTCCGTCGGGACGAACGTCGCGGTGATGGAGTGGCTCCCGCCGCCCAGGGCGCTGGCAGTGGTGGTGAACGTCGCCGTTCCACCGCTGATCGTGCCGCTACCCAGGGTGGTTGCGCCCTCCTTGAAGTCCACCGTTCCCGCGACGGCGGCGGTGGACGTGACGGTGGCCGTGAGAGTCACGCTGTCGCCCGGGTTGAGCGACGTGGCGCTCGCCGACAGCGACGTCGAGGACGAGGCGGCCGGGGCCGCCGCGAACGCATACGCCGTGCCGGTCACCGTGAACTGACCGTCGAACTGGACGGTCGGTGAGCTGAACGCGTCGGGCAGGCAGACCAGGGAGATGTCGTACGTGCCGTTGGAGAGCGTCTTGCCGTTCGAGCTGGCGATGCCGGCGAGGGTGTCGCTCATCGGCACGCCCGTGGTGTTGACGTTGGCGACGTCGGTGTCGTTGGTCCCGATGGCGATAATGCCGGTCCAGCCGGCGGCCGTGTTGTCGATGAACGCCTGAACGACGCCGGTGCCGGCCGGGCAGGCCGCCGACGTCTTGAGGTTGAAGGCGACGGTGGTAGATCCCGACGCCGGAACACCGGTGGCGGTGCCGGCGACAACGGGCGCGTACGTCGCGGCGCTGGCGGTTGTGGCGCCTGCCACGGCCAGGGCTGCGACAACCACCCCGCTGAGGCCGAGGGCCCCGGCGCGGAACATGGTGCGCTTCATGTGAGGTGTGCCCTTCTGGTCATGATGAGCAGAGCGATGCGGACGACGAAGACTCGTGCGAACCATCAGGTGTTCCGCTTGGTGATGGATCCGCAGTCACTGCGGGTCGCGAAACCGTAGAGATGGATGAGCGACGTGGCGGAGCAGACGCTCGAGGATCCGCCCACGAACGTGGCCTGCATGAGGGCATCCACCGTGAGGTAGTTGACCTGCGTGGACCCCGCCGGGGGAGTGAACGTGGAGTCGATCGCCGTCGTGGCCACCACGTTGTAGACCGGTCGCGTCGCGTTGCCGACCGGGCCGCTGAAGCCCGAGCTGGCCACGGTCCCACCGCTGTTCAGCAGGGCCGGAGCGATCAGCGTGGAGTTGCTGACCGTGTTGGTGGTCGACGTGAAGTCGATCGAGGCCATCGACGAGCTGCCCCGGATGTCGGTGATGACAGCACTCTGCTGCGAGAGGTACTGCGCCACCGAGAACGGCACCAGCTGGGTTCCCGTGGTCAGGAACCGGCCGTCGTGCTCCTGGATCCGCGGCGTGTTGTTGTACGCCGTGGTGTCGGCGGGGATCGAGCCGTCCGTGGTGTCACGGACGCAGCTGCCCGGGTGCGGCGTGCCGGGCACCGTCACGCCCGGCAGGTCGAAGTCGTAGTCCGTGAGGCCGAGGACGTTGCCCACGAAGAACGACCTGGTCCCCGAGCCGGTGGACGGCAGCAACGGCGACAGGTTGAAGCAGGCCGCCGTGCCCGGCGTTCCGTTGGCCGCGTACAGCGACTTCAGGAACGTCAGGGTGTACTTGTGCGGCGCGGTGCTGGTCTGCCGCGTGGCCACCGTGACGGCGTCCGTGGCGAACGGGATGTAGGTCATGGTCCCGACGCCCGGGCTGGTGGTGGGGTTGCTACCGCTGGACGAGCGGGCCACGTTGACGCATCCGGTCATGTCCGGTGACGTGACCGGAGTAGCCGCACCGGTGCCGGCGTACGACGCTGCACGCATGGCGGCGCTCAGCGCGTCGCGGCCCTCGTTGGATCCGCGCGGCACGGTCAGCGTGCAGTCCGCATCCGCCGAGCGGGTCGAGATCGTGCGTCCGACCGGCGTCGCCTTGTAGTTGGAGATCACCGGGTTGCCGCCGCTGGTGATGGCGGCCGACAGGCCTTCCACCACGTCCTGCGTCGTGTCCGAGCCCACGGCCACGAACGTGGTGTTGTTGCCCACGTTCGTGTCGGCTTGGGCCGTCCCCGTCATGGCGAGGGTGAGCAACACGGCTGCTGCCGCTCCCCCCGCGATGCCTGTTCTGGTTCTCACAGCAGGTTCCTCTCGTACGCTGTCGCGCTCCGGCGGGGGCCGTAGCGCGGTGTTACTGTCGAACTGCTGCGCTCTGGTGAAGCGCTGTTCAGTTGTGTCTGCCGCTGTTCAGTTGTGCCGGTGCAGCAGTTGGTGCGGCGCCTCACTGGCCGAGGCGCCGCATCAACCTCGGCAGCAGCGGCCCCAAGATGGCGGCCGAGATGCCGAGCGTGAGGGCGATCAGAAAGGCGAAGCGGCCGCCGACATGTGGATCGGCTGGAGTCCGCTGTCCAATGGCCTTGATGACCGCGGTGGGTGTGGGACTCGGGGCAGCACCCGAGGGTGTCGCCGTCGCAGGTGGTGTCGTCGTCGTCGTTCCGGTACTGCCGCCGTTCGTCCCCGAGTTGCCGCCCGAATCGTCGGGCGACTCATTTCCTGATGATCCGTTGGCTGGTCCGCGTCGAGCTTGAATGTCGTTGGCGACAGCCAGCGCACGCTTTCGCAACGCGGAGGGCAACGGCGCATAGCCATCCGGGAGCGTTCCCGGCGCGGTGCCGGGGGTTTGGCCGGAACCGGCGGCGTAGCGGACGAACAGCGCGTAGTCCTTGGCGGCGTCCCTCGTGAGCTTGCTGGGGGCGGCGACCGCGTAGGTGATGGTGGTGAGCGGGTAGGCGTTCTTGCGGGCGACCTCGGGATCGCCGACCGTCACACCGGGCACGCCGGTCCCGCGCATCGTCGCGACGCCGGCCAGCAGGGTCTGGGTCGTGGGCGCCACGAAGTTGCCCGAGGCGTTGCGCAACTTGGCGGTCACCAGCAGGTAGCGCGCCGCCGTCGGCGTGTCGGTGACGCCGAGCAGCGACCGCAGCCCGGTGGCCTGCAGCGGGTCCGCGCCGTAGCCCTGGACGTCCTGCTTCCACGTCGTGCGGGACATCGTGTCGCCCCGCGTCGTCGAGCGGGCGGATTGATGCAGATCGGCGGCGTACGGGTGGTAGTCCAGCGTGCACAGCGACGGACGTTGCACGCCGGTGATGGGATCCGTGGCGCCGAGCGCGCAGTACGGGTCGTACTTGAGGATGTTCGGCCGGGGGATGTCGATGCCCTGGTAGAACGGGTTCACCCGCATGCCCCAGGGGTCGGGGAGTCCGGCGACGAAGTCGCGGGCGTCCTGGTCGGCGGCGATCCACTGCCACAGCAGGGCCGTGGTGTGCGAGGTTCCCGACGGCACGAGCAGGTCGATGTCCGGCTCGTCGAGCTGCTTGAACTCCGGATTGATGGCGAGGAAGTCGGGATCGGCGCCGATGTTCTGCGGGTTGGCGTCGAGGTAGTGCGCCTGGCCACCGCGGGCAATGCCCTTGACGTAGGACTGCGTCATCAGCTTGGCGGCCAGGCGCGGCGTCAGCTTGAGATCAGTGATGCGCTCACCGGCGTGCTGTTTCACGGCCGACGACGCATCCTGTCGTGGTCTGCGCTCGATCATGACGGCGATCGTGATGCCGGAGATGGCGATCGGTGCGTAGACGAGGATGCGGTCGGAGGGGATGGCGACGCTGACGGGCGCATTGAGCAGTCCGAGATCGGTCGCGCTTCCCTCCTCCGATCCCGTGAGGTCCTGCTCGACGGCCGATTCCGGCAACTGGCTGCTGAAGAAGACCGGCCCCTTGTTGCGGCACAGCGCCGGCTCCCACCGGAAGACGGCTTCGCTCGCCGTCTCCACGCCGCCGACGGACCGCTCGCGCTGCCCGATCGGGCACAGCTGGCCGACGGGGGCGAACCCGAGCGGGACGGCGATGCGGTTGGCCCAGTTCGTCGCGCTGAGCGGCGAGGAGTGCAGCCGCTGGTTGTTGACCTGAGGGGAGTTGTACGCGGTGCCGTCCACCTCCGTCGTGCTGCGCGGGACGATGACGAGCCAGCACGGCCGCGGCTTTCCCTTGTTGACGCCGGACTTGGCGATGTCCGCGCAGCCGAGGCCCGCGGCCTCCCGGTAGGTCAGCACCTCGAACGTCTGGTAGCCCGTCCCGTCCGGCCGGGTCGCGGCGAACGGGATCTCGTTGGTGTTCAGCGGGCCGAAGAGCGTGTTCGCGCTGGGGAAGGTGTCGTCGCCCTTCAACCGCTCATTGGTCACCGACTGGAAGGGCACGGCGTAGGAGTGGCCACCGTAGTTGTAGTCGGTGTCCGTGGTGGTCACCTTCTCCGCGGGGTCGGGAAACACCTCGGCGGTCCGCGCGACGGCTGGGTCACTGCCTGGGAAGATCTGCCGGGAGGCTGCGTAGGCACCGGCGGCGTATTTGCTGTCCTCCGTCCCGGCCAGAGCACCGAACTCGCACTGGGTGCGATCCGGCGACGTGTCTCCCCAGCACTGCATGAGCTGCAGGTAGTCGGCGCCGAACTGCGACGTGCTGGGCTTCGTCGCGTGCTTATCCGCGCCGGTCCATTTCCATGTGACGGTCACGGCCTGGTTGACCAGGTTGCGGGTCTGCCCCACGGTGACCGAGAGGTTCTTGAACGCCCCGCGTCCCGGAACGGTCACGGCGCTGGATCCGACACTGCCGGCCGCCACCAGGCTGTCCGCGAAGCCCCCGGCGAGCAGTCCGGGCGGGCCCCCACTGCGAGGTGCGGCACCGAGTACCAGGGCGACCAGGAGGGTCCCCGCAACAACGACGGCCGCGACCTTCACCGGACGTCTCACGTGCGACTGCCCTTGGACAGCCGCCGGGCCAGTAACGGCGGGGCGACCGTGACCCCGATGAGCATGATGGCGGCCAGCGCCATCAAGGCCTTGCGTGTGCCCTGGCTGGCGTAGTCACCGGCGAGGTTGACCGGGAGTGCGGAGACGTCCCCGGTGGTCGATGAGCCGTCACCGCCGCTGATGACGGCGCCCGTATCTGGATCGATCGCGGCGGCGCTGGTCGCGCCCGGCGTCGTTCCCGTCGCCCCGGTGCCGGCTCCGGTCCCGGATCCGCCGCCTCCGGAGCCGGATCCGCCGCCGCCACCCCCGCCGCTGCCGCCGCCGTTCCCACCGGTGACCGGCGTGCCCGTGTCCGAGCACTGGGTCTGCCCCTTCTTGTCGCAAGCGGGGGGTTGTGGTGCGGTCTTGACGAGTGTGTTCGTGCCGTCCGGGGAGAACGTCGGATTGTTGCAGTTCTTGATGTTGATGGATTGCGCGTTGACACCGGGGATCCGCCTCACCTGATCGAACCCCGCCTGCACGAGGTTGATCGGGAGCGGGGAGTAGCCGAGTTTCGGTGCCTGCTGCTGCCCGCCACAGAGGAAGTAGTAGGCGAAGGTGCCGAGGGTGTAACCCTTGTCGGTGGTGAGCGGCGGCTCCAGCTTCGTCGGGATGATCATGTAGCTGTAGCTGGACAGCGGATATGTCCGCGCGTCGGCGTTGTTGTAGACGCCGTCGAGGATCTGGGTGAGATAGGACGACGAGGAAGAGTCCTTGTTGATCTGCGCCTTGGTGAGCGCGACGGCGACGCTCTTCGCCGTCGGAGAGACGTAATAGTTGGCCTTGTTGAGCAGCTTGGCGACCGGGAAGCCCTCGTTCTGCGCGTACGAGTACTCGACGTAGGTGATGGCGCCGACACTGCTCGGCTGCGCCACGTACCCGGCGACCTGCGTCGATCCGGCCTGCGCGGTGAACCCGCTGTTGGCGACCACGGGGTAGATCGAGGTGAGCCCGCACGGCGTGCTGCGGCCCGCCTTCTTGCAGTAGGCGTTCCACAGCGATGGGTATTGCTTGCTCATCCAGAGGGTGAACTGAGCCGTCGTGCCGGAGCCGTCCGACCGCACAACTGGGATGATCTTGCGAGCCGGCAGGGTCAGCGCGGGGTTGTCCTGCTTGATGGCCGGGTCGTTCCACAGCTTGATCTGACCGGTGAAGATCTTGGTGACGGTGTCGCCGGACAGCCTCAGGTTCCGTACCTGCTTGGTGCCGATCTTGAGGTTGTACATGAATGACGTTCCGCCGGCCACGATGGGCATGTAGGCGTAGCCGCGGGTCGGCGGGATGTCGACGACGCCGTTGTCCGTGAGGCCGTAGGGGATCTCGGAGACCGCGAAGTCGACCTGGCTGTTGTAGAAATCCTTGCGGCCCTGACTGGATCCGGTGGCGGAGAAGTTGACGGTGATGCCCGACTGCCGGACGTTCGCGGCCCATTGCTGCAGGGCGTTGGCCGACCACGTGGACCCGGATCCGGTGATGGGTACGTAGCTCGCGGCCTCGGCCGGGGATGCGGTGAGCCCGGCAAGGGCGATGACCGCGAGCGCGGCCAGGGCGCGCCTCCCGCGATGCACGCGACGGCGCACGACGGTCCAGGCGCGGCCGGGTCGGCGTACGGAAGATGCCTGATCACATACAGAGGTGGTCATCGGTCGTCGTCCCCGCTGTCCCCGTCGTTCCCGCCGTCAACGTGGCCCGCGCCGTCGCGGTGATTGGCGCTTGCGTCTTCGCCGTGGGTGTGGCTGTGGGTATCGCTGCGGACATCGCCGGTATCCGCGTACGCGTCGTCCAGGGCGACCATCCGCTGCCTGGCGACGGCGGCAAACCGCTCGGCGTCCTGCAGGGACTGGCGGGCCCGCCGTTGCTGCTGGCGCGGTGTGAGAACGCCCGGCCCGCGCCCACCGATGGTGCGGGCGGTGACGAACAGCAGCACCACCAGGATGAGCAGCACCGCGGCTGCGCCGAATGCCCGGGAGATCATCGGCGCCTCGGGCGACTTGCGCAGCTCGAACGCCAGCAACGGCAGGGACACCATGGGCCCGTGTCGCGGGTCGACGTTGAGGTTCGCACCGAAGCCGGCGGTCAGCAGCACGGGCGACGTCTCGCCGATGCCGCGCGCCGTGCCGAGGATGACCGCGGTGGCGAGACCCGACCGCGCAGTCGGGAGCGTCACAGTCCACACCGTCCGCCAGCGGCTGGCCCCCAGGGCGAGGGACGCCTCGGTGAGGGACCCGGGGACCAGCCGGATCACCACGTCCGCCGCCCGCACGATGATCGGCAGCATCATCACGCCGAGCGCCAGCGCCGCGGCCAGGCCGGAACGCGGAAAGCCGAGCAGGAGCACATAGGTGCTGTAGATGAACAGGCCGGCGACGACGGAGGGAAGCGCCGTCATCGCCTCGACCAGGGTCCGCACGAAGCGCGCGAAGCGTCCGGGGAATTCGTTGAGGAAGACCGCACAGATCAGGCCGGCCGGAACGGTGATCACCAGGGCGATAGTGATCTCGATGAGCGTCCCCGCCACGCCATGCAGGACGCCACCGCTGCTGAGCGGCTGGAGGGGCCCGGTGACCGACAGATCGTGCGTGTAGAAGTTGAGGTGCACCATCGCCGACAGGCCGCGGCCCAGCACATAGACGATGACGAAGCCAAGAGCGATGAGGAGAACGGCGGCCAGGCTGTGAATGACCGCCGCTGCGATCCGGTCACGGACCGCCTGCCCCTCTTCGTCGAACGAGACGACCAGCGCGTACAGCCCGAGAAAGCACAGGTACCACACGACGACCCAGCCGACCGCGCCGGAGAACGGTGCGAGCTGGGTGAACAGCAGCCAAGTGAGCCCGCCGGCGCCGAGAACGCTACCCACGAGCGCGAATACGTCACTGTCCCGCCACTGCGAGAGGGTGCGCCGTTCCTCCGGTGCAGGGGCGGCCGGTGTCCGCGGTGCGCTTGGCGGATTCCTGGGCGGCGTGCCGGCCTCGGCCGCGCCGGAGTCGAGTGCCCGTTCCGCATCGGGCTGGGCGATGGTGGACATGTCAGGCCTCGGCCCCGGCGCCGGATCGGCTGCGGGCCACGATGGAGGAGGCCAGGAAGTTGACCGCCATCGTCAGGAGGAACAGCGACAGGCCGGCGGCGAACAGCGCGGAGAGGCTGAAGGCGCCGGCCTCGCCGTAGCGCAAGGCAATCAGTGACGAGACGGAGATCGAGCCCTTCTGCAGGACATGCCAGTTGATCTCGAAGCTGGGCGAGATGATCATCGCCACGGTGATGGTCTCGCCCAGGGCCCGGCCGAGTCCGAGCATCGTGCCGCCGATGATGGCGCCACGGCCGTAGGGCAGGACGACCGTCCGGATCATTCCCCACCGGGTGGCGCCAAGGGCGTAGGCACCCTCCCGCTCGCCCGCTGGCGCCTGCGAAAAGGCTTCGCGCATAACGGAACTGGCGATCGGCGTCACCATCATGGCGACGACGACGGCGGCCATGAAGGCGGAGGACTTGAGGTCCGTGAGGGATCCCAGGGGGTCGCGCGGATCGCGCCCGGGCACGCCGAACAGCGGGATCCACGCCAGGTACGTCGACATCCAGTTGGCGAGTCCGACCGCGTGTTCCTGGAGGAAGAACACCCCCCAGAGTCCGTAAACGACACTCGGCACGGCGGCCATCAGGTCCACCAGGCTCACGAATGTCCGCTTGAGCCGCGCGGGGGCGTACTCGGAGATGTAGAGGGCTGTTCCGAGCGCAAAGGTCACCGCGATCGAGATGGCCAACGTGCCGATGATCACTGTCCCGAAGAGCACCGCGGCGATGCCGAACCGTCCCGAGCTGGGCTCCCACTCCGTCGTCGTGAGGAACTTCGGGCCGGCCGAGCGCAGAGCGGGAATCGCCTGGATGGTGAGGAACAGCCCGACGATCGCCATGATGACGAGCACCAACAGCCCGCTGCCGCGCGCCACGAAGCCGAACACACGATCCGCGGGTACGGGTGTCGCGGCCGGCCGCCGCCGTACCTCAGGAGAGTCCTGCGTGTCGTCGCGCACGGACGCCATCACGGCTCCTGGGCGCCGGCCAGCACGCCGCCGCGCACCTCGGCGCGTCGGCGATCGTGAGGTTGGGTCGGCAGGAGAGCCGCGGGGAGCGCCGCGAGGAACTGCGTGAGGTTGTACCGGCACTCGCGCTGCCGCTGATAGAGCCGGCCGGCGACGGCGACCCGAATCCCGTCCAGGTCGATCCGCCAGCCCCAGAGCCCGCCGTGCACACTGGTCCCGACGGTCGACCGACCGCCGAGCACCGCCAGCCGCAGATCCAGCATGGCTTCCAGGCAGCGTGCCGCGTCGGGATACCTCAGGGCGCCCCGGCCGAGTTCTCGATTATTGGCGCCCAGCAGCCGCCAGCTGATCCACGGGCCGTCCGGGAGCGCCGAGCGAGCCTGTTCGTCGTACCGGCTCGGCCAGGAGGGTGTCGACTGACCCACCGACGTGCGGCCATGAACCAGGTGAAGCCGTGGCTGAGACACCTGGACCCTCCCCTCCTCGGCCGCGCGGATGCCCCGTCACGGAATGCGTGGTGCGCCCGGTTTTGGCGCATCGCCGGGAGCCCCCGCCGCCGCGGCGTGAGTCGACGGTCCCGATCAAGGGCGAATTGGCCCACAAAGAGATCTGAACGACAGACGTGGGAAACATGAACCGAGGGGGCTCATCGCTCGCTGGGTAACAATTTGGACAGATGAGGGAAACATTCGAACAACGTTCGCCGGCGCGGAGATCGAGTGTGCACTTCCACGGCGAAACGCCGGGCGTGTCGCGTGGAAGTGCACACTCGATCTTTCGCCGCGGTCAGGCGTGCTGTCTGGCCGCGTTTCCCGTCAGCGGCGGCGATAGGCCGGCGCCCGCCCGGGTGTGGTGCGCGGCCGGGCGGCCAGGAGGGGCAGAACCCGGGGGCGGACTACCACGGAGAGCGCGATCACGCTCTCCGAGCGGACCACCGATGACGTGCGGTCCAGCTCCAGCAGGGTGGCCTGCAGATCTTCGTGCGAGCGGGCGGCGATGCGGCACAGCACGTCCGAGGGGCCTGTGGTGGCGTAGGCCTCGAGAACGCCGGGGATCGATTCCAGCTCGGCGGCGACCTCGTCGAGGCGTCCTTGAGCGATCTGCAGGGTGACGAATGCGTGCACCGGGTAGCCGGCCGCGACGACGTCGACGTCCGGCCGGTATCCGGTGACGATGCCGCTGTCCTCGAGGCGCTGGAGACGGGCCTGCACGGTCCCGCGGGCGACGTGCAGGAGCCGGGACAGCTCGAGGACGCCGACGCGCGGGTGCTCGCTGAGCGCTGTCAGCAAATCAAGATCGAGGGCATCGAGCGTCCCGTCGGCCTGCGCCATCGCGTCCTCCGGCGTGCGGGGTCCCGTCCGTCGATCATTCTGCCCACCGACTGGTCACTCTGACCAGTCGCAGAGGAAATCAACTAGGACAACTGTCCAGTATGCATAGGAGAAACCTTACCGATTGAACATCACGACGCAATCCGGTCCTATGGCGGGAGGAAGGCGGGAACTCGCGTGACATGCAGCCGAGGAGGGTCGCCGTCGTGAGCATTCAGGACACGCTGACCAGTCAGGAACGCCTGGCCGAGCTGAGCCTCGATCAGCTGAGGCAATTGGTCGGCCTCGTGGAGTACGACCCGAGCGGGGACCCGTTTCCGGTCACCGGCTGGGACGCCGTCGTCTGGGTGGTCGGCAACGCCACGCAGGCCGCGCATTTCTACGCCTCCGCCTTCGGGATGGAGCTGATCGCCTACTCCGGTCCGGAGACCGGGAATCGTGACCACAAGGCCTACGTGCTGAAGAGCGGCGCGGTGCGGTTCGTGCTCAAGGGCGGCGTGGATCCGAGCAGCCCGATACTGGATCACCACCGGCGGCACGGCGACGGGGTCGTGGACATCGCGTTGGAGGTACCCGACGTCGACCGCTGCATCGAGCATGCCCGCCGGCAGGGCGCCCGGATTCTGCAGGAGCCGCACGACGTCCGCGACAAGAATGGCGTCGTCCGGACCGCCGCGATCGCGGCCTACGGCGAGACCCGGCACTCTCTGGTGGATCGTTCTCGCTACCAGGGCCCGTACCTGCCCGGGTATGTGTCGCGGACATCGAGCTTCGCAAAGCGTCCCGGCGCACCGCGGCGGATCTTCCAGGCGCTCGATCACGTGGTCGGGAACGTCGAACTGGGCAAGATGGACGAGTGGGTGAACTTCTACAACCGGGTCATGGGGTTCACCAACATGGCCGAGTTCATCGGCGACGACATCGCCACGGAGTACTCCGCGCTGATGAGCAAGGTCGTGGCCAACGGCAACCATCGGGTCAAGTTCCCGCTGAACGAGCCGGCGATCGGCAAGAAGAAGTCCCAGATCGATGAGTACCTGGAGTTCTACACCGGCCCGGGCGCGCAGCATCTGGCGCTGGCGACCAACGACATCCTCACGACGGTGGACGCCCTACGGGCCGAGGGAATCGAGTTCCTGACCACCCCGGACACCTACTACGAGGACCCACAGCTGCGGGCCCGGATCGGCACGGTCCGCGTGCCGATCGGGGAGCTGCAGAAGCGCGGCATCCTCGTGGACCGCGACGAGGACGGGTATCTGCTGCAGATCTTCACCAAGCCGATCGGCGACCGGCCTACCGTGTTCTTCGAGTTCATCGAACGACACGGGTCCCTGGGTTTCGGCAAGGGAAATTTCCAGGCGTTGTTCCAAGCCATCGAGCGCGAGCAGGCGCATCGAGGCAACCTGTAGAGGGGTGGCGCAGATGCCCTACTACCGCGCGGTCGGCGACGTGCCGCACAAGCGGCACACCGAATTCCGCGACCCATCGGGTGAGCTGTATCGCGAGGAGCTGATGGGGGAGGAGGGCTTCACCTCGGACGCCTCGCTGCTCTATCACCAGGGAGTTCCGTCGGCGATTGTCGACTCCCGGCCGTGGGAGCTGCCGGACCTGTCCACGACCGCGAACCATCCGCTGCGGCCGCGTCATCTGAAGCTGCACGGGCTGTTCGAGGGTGAGGACTGGAAGGCCGCCGACGTGGTAACCGGCCGGCGGCTGGTGCTCGGCAACGGCGACGTGCGGATCTCCTACGTGGTGGCCGGTGAGCCGTCACCGTTGTACCGCAACGGGATCGGCGACGAATGCGTGTACGTCGAGGCCGGCGCGGCGCGGGTCGAGACGGTATTCGGCGCGCTGGACGTCGGGCAGGGCGATTACGTGATCCTGCCGCGGGCGACGACGCACCGCTGGGTGCCCTCGGGCGAGGAGCCGTTGCGGGCGTACGCGATCGAGGGGAATTCGCACATCACACCGCCGCGCCGGTACCTGTCGAAGTTCGGGCAGTTCCTGGAGCACTCACCGTATTGCGAGCGAGACCTGCGCGGCCCGGTCGACCCGCTGCTTACCGACGGCGAGGACGTCGAGGTGCACGTGAAGCATCGCGGCCCGGGGCCGGGTGGCATCGTCGGGACGGTGCTGGTCTACCCGGGGCATCCGTTCGATGTCGTGGGCTGGGACGGCTGCCTGTACCCGTTCGCATTCAACGTGGCGGACTTCGAGCCGATCACCGGCCGGGTGCACCAGCCGCCGCCGGTGCATCAGGTCTTCGAGGGATACAACTTCGTCGTCTGCAACTTCGTGCCGCGGAAGGTCGACTACCACCCCGGCGCGATCCCCGTGCCCTACTACCACTCCAATGTGGATTCCGACGAGGTGATGTTCTACGTCGGCGGGAACTACGAGGCGCGCAAGGGTTCCGGGATCGGCATCGGATCGATCTCGCTGCACCCCGGCGGCCACGCGCACGGGCCACAGCCGGGCGCGGCGGAAGCGAGCATCGGTGTGGAGTTCTTCGACGAGCTCGCCGTCATGGTCGACACCTTCCGGCCGCTGGAGCTGGGTGAGGGCGGTGTCGCCTGTGAGGATCCGGGCTACGCATGGACCTGGTCGGGTCGCGGCCCGTCGCGATGAGCAGCGGGAGTCTGTTCATCCACCTGGTGGACGACGCCGGCCTCTTCCCGCCCGAGGAACTCGCCATGCCGGACGCGCTGGCGCGGCACCGGCGCGACGAGGCGGCGCACCATCCGCTGCTCACCGGCCGGTTTCTCTGCCCGGCGGCGCGGTGCGAGGAGTTGCTCCGGCTGCTCGGGCCGGCCGACCGGATCCGGCTGGGGCTGATCAGCCCGCTGGATCGGTCGGTACTCCATCCCGCGCTGGGCCTCGTGACTGCCGATCCGCACGTTGAGCTGGCCGCCGTGGAGGGAGTGGGAGAACCGTCGGCGCTGGACCTCCTCCCGGACGGCGTGCCTGGCTACGTCGAACTCGCCATCCGCGGTGACTGGGTGGCCTCGCTCAAGGACGTCGCCGCGGCCGGCCGCGCCGCCAAGGTGCGCTGCGGCGGACAACGCGCTGAGCTCTTCCCCACGCCGGAGCAGCTGGGTGGCTTCGTGTACGAGTGCGCGCGGCTGGGTGTCCCGTTCAAGGCGACGGCAGGCCTGCATCACGCGATGCCGCACCGCGACCCGGAGACAGGCTTTCCCCATCACGGGTTCCTCACGCTGCTGCTCGCGGCGTGCCGCGCCGTCGCCGGAGCGGAGCGGGACGACGTCGTCGACATCCTGCGGTGCACGGACGCCGGTGCCGCGGTCGCCGAGGCTCGCGCCATCCCGACTGACCGTGCGCAGGCCGCGCGTCGGCTCTTCCACGCCTATGGCTCGTGCAGCACGCGCGAGCCCATCGAGGATCTGCATGCCCTCGGCCTGGTGGACGCCTACCGCACGCTCCAGCTATAGCGGTGCTCTGGCCGTCCGGCGGATCCGTACCGCATGGTCATTGCCGCCTTGCCGGCGTCGACCAGATCTGACAGGTATCGCTGTGCGGTGGCCCGGGAGATCCCCACCCGCTGCGCGACCTCCGCCGCGGACATCGGTTCCGCGGTGGCCCGCAGCGCCTCCACGACCAGGGACGCGGTGTGTGGTGAGCGGGCCTTGCGCAACCCGGCGGTTATCCCGTCGCCACGCCGCAAGAGCGATGCCGCCCGATCGATGTCCCTCTGGTCCAGTCGCCGCCGTCCGGACAGGTGGCGTCGGAACATCGCGTACGCCGTGAGCCGTTCGGCGAGATCGTCGGCGCCGAACGGCTTGACCAGGTAGTTGACCACACCACGGCCGAAGGCGGCGCGGACGGCGGCGGCGTCGTCCGCAGCGGTGAGCATGATGACGTCGGCGTTCAGTTCGCGGACGATGTCCAGACCGGAGCGATCCGGCAGGTAGAGGTCGAGCAGCACGAGGTCCGGGCGCAACCTGCGAGCGGCCTCCACTGCCTGCGCCGCGGTGTGCGCGAGCCCGCGGACCTCGAAGTCGGGCGCGGCGCGCACGTAGTGGGCGTGCAGCTGAGCCACCCTGAAGTCGTCATCCACAACCAGGACACCGATCACGTCGAAATCTCCTGTGCCGCAACGGTTCCCCGGCTGGCTCGGGGCTCGGCCGGGAACTGGACGGCGGACGGCAGCACCGCGATGAACAGCGCGCCGTGACCGGCTTCGGGACCACCCGGATCGGTCAGCGTCACGTCGCCACCGTGGCTTCGGGCCACCTGGCGCGCCAGCGCGAGCCCGATCCCGTGCGACCGGGCATCGTCCCGGGTGGTGGTGAAGCCGTCGGCGAACACCAGTTCCCGGCGCTCGGGTGCGACCCCGTTCCCGGTGTCGGCCACCCCGAGGTGCAGTGCCCGGCCGGCAACTGTGACAGACACGTCCACCCGGGCCGGGCGGAGCCGTCCCTCGGCGGCCGCGCGCACTCCGTTGTCGATCAGGTTGCCCAGCACGGTCACCACGTCCAGCGGTGCTCTCACCACGCCCGGAAGCCGGGATTCCGGGATGAGCTCCAGGGTGACGCCGCGCTCGGCGGCGGCGGCCCGCTTGGCCACCAGCAGGCCGCGCAGATATGGGTCCCGGATCGCGGCGATGCCCTCGGTGTCGGCGGCCAGCGGGTCGGCGGCCAGCTCGCGCAGGTAATCCAGCGCCTCCTCGGCGTGCCCCAGCTGGAGCATCCCGGCCAGCGTGTGCAACCGGTTGGTGTACTCGTGCGACTGGGCGCGCAGCGCGTCGGAAAAGGCGCGGACGGCATCCAGCTCCCGGTTCAAATCGTCCAGCCGGCTGCGGTCCCGCAGGGTCACCACGTGGCCGAGGTCGCGGCCGTCCCGCCGGACCAGGTGTGCGGTGAGCAGGACCGCCTTGTCGCCCAGGACCGCCACTTCGCCGCGGATCGCCCGGCGGTGTGCCAGGACGTCGGCCACCTGCGCGGGAAGGCCCGCCTCGGCCAGCGGCACGCCCGCGGACGGCTCGCAGCCGAGCAACCGCGACGCCTCCGCAGTGCAGACGGTGATCCGCCCCGCGGTGTCGACGGCCAGCACGCCGTCGGCGACCCCGTGCAACACCGCCTCCCGCTCCCGCAGCAGCTCGGCGAGATCGGCCGGCTCCAGTCCCATGGTCTGCCGCTTCAACCGCCGGGCGAACAGCGCAGCGGCGAAGGTCCCGACGGCCAGCGCCAGCCCGGCGAACAGCACTGCGGCACCCAGCAGTTCCCGCGAGCGAGCTGTCACTTCCGTCGCGGAGATGCCGACACTGACCACGCCGCGCACCGAACCGTCCGGAGCGCGCAGCGGCACCTTGCCGCGTGCGGACAGCCCGAGGGTGCCCTGCTGCATGGCGGTCACCTCGTGACCGGCCAGCGCGGGGCCGGGGTCCGTGCTCACCAGCTGACCGATGAGCTCCGGGTTCGGGTGTGACAGCCGGATCCCGTGCACGTCGGTGACCACGACGAACAGCGCACCCGTGCGCCGGCGTACCGCCTCAGCCCGCCGCTGCACCTCGACTTCGTCCCGGGCGAGAACGGCCGAAACCAAGTCCGGGTCGGCGGCCACCGTCCGGGCGATGGCCAGCGCCCGCAGCTCGAACTGTTCCTCCATGTTCCGCCGCAGTGACATGGCGACCAGGGCGGTCCCGGCGAGCACCACAGCGGCCAGGACCCCCACCAGGCTCAGGAACGCCTGGGTCCGCAGCCGCAGCGGGCGGAAGGTCACCTCAGCAGGGTACGGCCCATGCCATGGAAGCGACCCGTGAGCAGAACGCGCAGAACGTCAACTACGCGAACTACTCGCACAACCGCCAGAACCGTTCACCGTGAGCGGCGACACACCTACGGTCGACAGGCATGAGAGCTACGGCACAGGTGCCGGCCATCGAGGTACGGCACGCTACCAAGCGATTCCCCACGCGTTCCGGGGAGTACACCGCGATCACCGATGTCAGCCTCACCGTACAGCCCGGCGAGTTCGTCACCGTGGTCGGCCCCACCGGATGCGGGAAGTCCACCACCCTCGGCTTGATCTCTGGGCTCACGACCGCGACCGACGGTGAGGTCCGCGTCAACGACCGGCCGGTGCAGGGCATCCCCGAAGGTCTGGGGTACATGTTCCAGACCGACGCCGTACTGCCTTGGCGGACCGTCCTGGACAACGTCGCTGCCGGCCCGCGCTACCGCGGCACCCCCAGATCCGAGGCCCGCGCGGCCGCCGCCGACTGGGTCGCCCGGGTGGGGCTGGCGGGCTTCGAGCACTACCACCCGCATCAGCTGTCCGGTGGGATGCGCAAGCGAGTCAGCCTCGCCCAGACGCTGATCAACCAGCCGGCCACGCTGCTGATGGACGAGCCGTTCGGCGCACTCGACGTGCAGACCCGCGGCAACATGCAGGACCTGCTGCTGGACCTGTGGTCCGGGTCCGGGACGGCGGTGGTGTTCGTGACCCACGACATCACCGAGGCTGTCGCGCTCGCCGACCGGGTCGTCGTGATGACCGCTGGACCGGCCACCGTCAAGGACGTCATCGATGTCACCCTCCCCCGCCCCCGCGAGGTCGAGGAGATCCGGCTCACCGAGGAGTTCCTGGGCATGTACCGCCGGGTCTGGGACTCCCTCCGCGAAGAGGTCGAGATCACCCGTGCCAGAGGAGCCAACCGTGCCGCCTGAAGTCAGCGGAATCGTCCAAGACGTCCCCGTCGCCACCCGTCCGGCTCCGACAACGGCGCCAGGCACCGGATCCTCCTCGATGCGCCGCAAGGCCCTGCGCAGTCGGCTCGCCGTCCACGGCACCCGGCTCCTGGCCGTCGCCACCCTGATCGGCGGCTGGCAGCTGGCTGCCAGCCACTGGATCGACCCGTTTTACTACTCCAAGCCCACCCGGATCGTCGAGCGACTGCACGACTGGTTCACCGAGGGCACGGCCTTCGGCTCGATCTGGGAACAGATTGCGGTGACCCTGCAGGAGGCCGTCCTCGGGTTCCTGCTCGGCGCGCTGGCCGGCGTCGTCCTGGGCATCCTGCTAGGCCGGTCTCGGTTCCTGGCAGACGTGGCGGCCCCGTTCATCAAGGCGGCCAATGCCATTCCGCGGATTGTGCTGGCCTCGCTGTTCGTCATCTGGTTCGGGCTGGGCATGTCGTCGAAGGTCGCCACCGCCTTCGTGCTGGTGTTCTTCGCGGTGTTCTTCAACGCCTTCCAGGGCGCCCGCGAGGTGGACCGCACGCTGGTGGACAACGCGCGGATCCTCGGCGCCGGCCGGCGGCAGGTGCTCACGTCGATCGTGCTGCCCAGCGCGACGTCCTGGATCCTGGCCAGCCTTCACGTCGCCTTCGGGTTCGCCCTGATCGGCGCCGTGGTGGGCGAGTTCACCGGCGCAGACCGGGGGCTGGGCCTGCTCATCAACAACGCCCAGGGCACCTTCGACGCCGCCGGCATCTACGCCGCCATGATCCTGATCACGGTGATCGCGCTGGCCACGGAATGGGGCCTGACCCTGCTGGAGAAGCGACTGCTCTCTTGGCGGCCGGGCGCCTCCCACGCCGACGCCCCGGCCTGACCGCTGCCACGCGCCGTCCCGAGCCCCACTCCGAGCCAGACCCAATCCACGTCAGAAGTCCAGCCGGGGCACGGAATCCGGCCGGATCAACCCTCGCACAAGGAGCACCCATGCGCCGCCACAGGAGACTGTCATTCACCACAGCAGCCGTCGCACTCACGGCCCTGGCGCTGGCCGGCTGCACCCGGGGAACCGCCCCCGACCAGGCAGCGGCCAAGGACCAGCCGTCCACCGTAAAGATCATGGTCGGTGGCATCGACAAGGTCATCTACCTGCCGGCGAAGCTGACTGAGCAGCTGGGCTACTTCAAGGCCGAAGGGCTCGACGTTCAGCTTCTGAGCGAACCGGCCGGCGCCCAGGCCGAGAACGTTCTGGTCAGCGGCGACGTGGAGGGAGTCGTCGGGTTCTACGACCACACCGTCGACCTGCAGTCGAAGGGCAAGTGCATCACCAGCGTGGTGCAGTTGGCCAAGGTGCCGGGAGAGGTGGAAGTGGTCTCGGCCCAGCAGGCCGGCGCGATCACCTCGGCCAAGGATTTCGCGGGCAAGCGGCTCGGGGTGACCAGCCCGGGCTCCTCCACCGACTTCCTCACCCGCTACATGGCGGTCCGGGCCGGCCTCAAGACCAGCGACTACACGACCGTCAAGGCCGGTGCGGGACAGACCTTCATTTCGGCCATCAGCAACGGCGGAATCGACGCCGGGATGACCACCGACCCGACGGTCGCCCAACTGCTCACCACCGGCAAGGCGAAGGTGCTGTACGACATGCGCACCGAGCAGGGCACTCAGGCCGCACTGGGCGGGCTCTACCCGGCCGCCTCGGTGTACATGGACTGCTCGTTCGTGCAGGAGAATCCGCAGACGGTGCAGAAACTGGTCAATGCCTTCGTCCGAACGCTGCAGTGGATCAGCACGCATGACGCCGAACAGATCGCCACGAAGATGCCCGCCGACTACGGCAAGGGCGATCCCGCCCTGTACGCCAAGGCGATCGCTGACTCGATGCCCATGTTCACCTCCGACGGCAGGATGCCGGCCGAAGGCCCCGGCAACGTGTTGCGCGTGCTGGCGTCGTTCAACGAAACCGTGATCGCCAAGAAGGACACCATCGATCTGTCACAGACCTACACCACGTCGTTCGTGGATGCCGCACCGGCCGAGTAGGCAGCGCAGGTCCATCACCGCGACATCAGGTCAGCAGGCGTTTCGACCCGCACATGGGGTCGGAACGCCTGCTGATGCGGTTCGCCGGTCAGGACGGGACGTACGGCTGCCGTACTGGCTAGGAGCTGATCCGCTCGCCGCGGGCGAGAGCGGCCAGTCCTGCCATGCCGATGTCGCGGGTCAGCGGGTCGGCGTGACGGTGCGCGAGGCGCCATTCGGAGCCCTCGCGGCGGAATACCCACGTCACTCGCAGGGACCAGTCCTGCTCCGGGAAGTCGCCGACCTCGCCGTGCTGCCGTTCGATCATCGCCAGAACGACCATGTCAGTGGACGCATAAGCCGCTGCCACCTCGACGTGCGCCTCACCTCCGTGAAAGAACCGCGCGGTGGCCTCCAGGTTCTGGTCCGAGGAATCGAAACCGTGAGTCGGTTCGCCGCCGGTCGGCCCCATGAGCGTGTAGTCGTCTGTGTGCTTGATCAGCTCGAGATATCGGTGGATGTCACCGCGCAGGTAGGCCGACGCCGCCTCCTGGGTGCGCTCGACAAGCTCCGCCACTTCCGCGTTCGACACGTTCCCCATCGGACCTCCTCCTGTGAAGTTCAGAACCGGGATACCCGATTGCCGGCCCCGCCAATCCAAACACGGAGACGAGCCGTCCGCGCTGGTGTATCTGCCGCCGGACGGTGGGGCTCCTTCTCGACGCCACAAACGCGAGACGGGATCGCCATGGAACTGTTTCTCGGAGCTTTGATCATTTGTGTCATCGCCTTTGGGCTCATCAAGGGCTTCGATTTCCTGGGCACCTGGTGGGATGAACACGGCAGTGGCAACGGCTTCGGCGCCGTGATCGCCGCCATCATCGGCACCGGAGTCATGATCGTGCTCATCGCCTCGCTCAAATCGGCGGCCGGCCACTCACCGTAGCGCCCCGCCGGTGTGCCCCTGCGGGTGTCCGCGCAGGTGTGCGATGGTGAGGCGGTGCAGCAGCCGGACGACGGACGGCCCCCGACGATGGCGGATATCGCCGCGCACCTGGGCGTCTCGAGGCAGTTGGTGTCTCTGGTGCTGCGCGACCAGCCGGGGGCCAGCGAGGAGACCAGGCAGCGGGTGCGGGAGGCCGCTCGGGAGCTTGGCTACCGCCCGCACACCGGAGCGCGGTCGCTGCGGCGGGCCCGCAGTTTCGACCTCGGCGTCGTCTTCAGTCCGGTGCATGCCACCGAGCACGAGATCATCGAGGCGATGTACGACGCCGCGAGCGCCAAGAGGTACCACGTCATTCTCAGCGCCCTCACGCCGAGCCGCGGCCCTCGCCAGGCGGTCGACGAGCTGCTCGGCCATCGCTGTGCGGCGGTCTTGATCATCGGTGCTGAGCTGAGCCACGCCGAGCTCACCGAGATTGTCGACCGAACACCCGTGCCCGTGGTGAACGTGGGCGACGGCCACCGGAATACGCACTACGACGTGGTGCGGTCCTCCGGCGACCGCGGTATCGCCCAGGCCGTGGAGCACCTGATCGGGCTGGGCCACCGCCGGATCTGCTATCTCAACAGCTCCTCGATGTCGCCTGCACCACTGCGGCTGGAGGGCTATCTGCGAATGATGCGGGCGCACGGGCTGGAGCCGGATCCGGTCACGTGGGTCGGGGGCTACGACGAGGAGGCGGGCGCCGTCGCGGCCCGGGGCTTGCTGGACCGTGGAGACCTGCCGACCGCCGTCGTCGCCGGCAACGACCAGATCGCCTTCGGCCTCCTTCAGGTCATGGTGCGAAGCGGTGTCCGCGTCCCGCAGCGACTGTCGATCACCGGGTTCGACGACATCCGAATCGCGCACCTGCCGGGTGTGGAGCTCACGACGGTCCGCCAGGATCCCGGGCTCATGGGCGCCGCCGCCGTCGAGGTGGCTATTCGCAGGATCGAATCACCCCGGCTGTCACCCGTGCTGCGCGTCGTGCCGACGACGCTCATGCTCCGCAGCAGTACGGCCCCCGCGCCCGCCTAGTCGTCCTGGGTCACGACGTCGTTGACGGCATGCCGCCGACGGATGGTGGCTCCTTGGCGCTTCTAGTGTGCGGTTCCGCGGCGACACGCCCTGCGTGTCTCCCCCAAGTGCACACTTGATCTTGCGGATCGGCCGCCACACCTTGCCGGCAACGACCGCGAGCCGCTCGGCGCTCATGTCAGAACAAACTCTTGACAGGAACTAGCACGTGCTAGTTCCATGGTCGCGTGACCGTGGTCACGTCCGGAGGCGCCCCGGATCCATCTGATGCACGTCCGTGATCAACGGCCTTGCCGTGCGCGGACGCCCGAGAAAGGACGACGGTGTCTATGCCTTCGCTAACGTCGCGCCTCGTGGCGCTGGCTGCCCTCGCGATCGTGCCGTTAGGGGTACTGACCGCGTGCAGTTCCTCCAGCTCCTCCGGCGGCGGGGCCAGCGCCGGGTCGGCCGGCTCGGCCGAACTCAAGGACGGTTTCGGCGGCCGCTCCACCAATCGGAACGTGGAGTTCATCACCTACTACGACCCGACCCAGGACGCGTTCTGGAACCAGATCAAGCAGGGTGCGGAGGATGCGGCCAAGCTGGCGAACTTTACTCTGAAGGAGGAGACCGCCGCCGGCGACACCGGCAAGATGACGGACCTGATCAACGCGGCTGTTGCGAGCAAACCGGCGGCCCTGGTGATTCCGTTCAACGACCCGGCCTGGGAGAACGCCGCCTGCGAGGCATCCCAAGCGGGAATCCCCGTTTTCGCTTACAACGTGCCGCCCGCCGGCCCGGCGAAGAGCTGCATCCAGGCCTTTGTCGGTCAGGACTTCTACGAGGTCGGCGCCTTGGTCGGCCAGAAACTGATCGACAGTGTGCAGCTCACCGCGGGTGACAAGGTGCTCTGCCCGGCCGAGGAGCCGTCGCAGCAGTATGCGATCCAGCGCGGTGGTGGCGTCGAGTCTGTCCTCAAGACCAAAGGTGTGAAGTGCACCTACTTGCAGACCACCGGTGAGGATGCGCCGGCCCTCGACAAGATGCAGGCGTGGCTCACCGCCAATAAGGACGTCAAGGCGATCGTGCCGTTGGGCGGCACACCGCACCGCAACGCCGTGCAGGCCGAGGACGCGGCCGGCGTGAAGGTTCCCATCGTGGGCTTTGACACCTCGCCCCAGGTCATCGACGGCATCAAGTCCGGCCGGATCATCGCGACCGCCGACCAGCAGGGCTACGTCCAGGGCTTCCAGCCGGTGGCGGAGGCCGCGCTGTTCCTGGACTTCGGCCTGTCTCCGGCCACCATCAACTCCGGTGGCAACTCTCTCATCGACAAGTCGAACGTCAACAACCTCGAGGACAAGGCGCTGCAGGGCGTTCGCTGGTAACCCCTTTGCGTGGCCGGGTCCGGCCGGCACAGATCGCTCGGACCCGGCTGACGCTCCACCTGTCCCGTCGCGCTTGCCTCGACGGCTGCCTGAAACAAGTGAGAAGGCATGACCATCAGAACTCCCGATGGAACCGGGTTGGGCGAAGGTGCCCAGGTTCCGCTGATGCTGGAGGAGCAGGCTCCTTCACGTCGCCGGCTGGCGGACAGCCAGCCGGCGACGTTCACCGGCCGGCTCCGCGACAACCTCTACTATCTGCGCGGCCGAGGCGCGCTGGAAATCAGCATCGTGTACGTGCTGATCCTGGTCGCGTTCGTCGTCGCGTCGCTGGCCAATCCCGGCGGATTCGCCTTCCTCAACTCCAACAACCTGTCCGGGGTGCTCTCGCAGAACATCCCGGTGCTGAGCATCCTCGCCATCGGTGCGGGCTTCCTGATGATCGCCGGTGAGTTCGACTTGTCCATCGGCGCGACGATCGGCCTATGTGGGGTGGTCTTCATCCGGACGGCCAATCACACTAACTGGATCGTCGCGTTTCTTGCCACCGTGGCGGTCGGCATGGGTGTGATGCTGGTCAACGGGCTCATCGTCGTCGTGACAAGGATCCCGTCGTTCATCGCAACGCTCGGCATGTCGTTCTTCTGGACGGGTGCCAGCATCTACATCAACGGAAGCACTCCGGCCACCTTCTTCCCGGGCGTGCGCACTGACACCATGGTGAATCTCATGGCGGGGAACCATGGCTACTTCCGCTCCCAGCTGGTCTGGCTCCTGGTGATCGGTGTCGCCGCCTGGTTTCTGCTGCACCGCCACCGCGCCGGAAACAAAGTCTTCGCGGTGGGCGGCAACCGGGCGGCCGCAGCCGCGGTCTCCATCAAGCCCAACGTGGTCAGGCTGCAGGCATTCGTCTTTCTCGGGCTGATGGTCGGCATCGCCTCGTCGCTGTACGTCGCGCGCACCTCGGGGATGCAGCCCGGCACGACGGACAGCTACACGCTGCTGTCCATCGCGGCGGCCGTCGTGGGCGGCTGCTCGCTCACGGGTGGGCGCGGTTCGGTCACCGGGATGGTGATCGGCGCGGCACTCATCCTGACCATCGAGAACGGCCTGGTCCTCGGGAACGCGCCGGGTTTCTACGTCCAGCTCTTCCTCGGCGTCGCCATCGTGATCGCCGCGGTTTTCAACAAGTTCATGGAAGGCAAGGCGACATGAGTGCGGTGGCCGAGGACGTCTCCCGGCGCGCGGTGTCCGGCGGCGAGCCGCTGTTGCGCCTGGAGGGGATCACCAAGAACTACGGGCCTAACACCGTGCTGAAGGACGTGTCGTTCGGCATCGGCAAAGGCGAGGTGCTGGGATTGCTCGGCGACAACGGCGCCGGCAAGTCCACGCTCGTGAAGATCATGTCCGGCGTGGTACCGATGAGCAGCGGTCGCTATCTGTGGGAGGGCGAGGAGGTCCAGCGCGTGACGCGCCCGGAGACCGAGCGCCGCGGTGTCGAAACCATCTTCCAGGACTCCGCGCTCGTTCCCACGATGTCGATCACTCGGAACATCTTCGCCGGCCGGGAAATGACCAACCGTTTCGGCTTCATGAAGCTCCGTGCGATGGACGCCATCACCACCGAGATCCTCGACAGCGTCGTGTCGATCGAAGGAATCAAGAGCGCCAGGCAGCTGGTGAGCTCACTGTCCGGTGGGCAGGCCCAGGCGGTGGCGATCGCGCGGGCTGTGCATTTCAAGCGCTCCTTGCTGATCCTGGACGAGCCCACCAGCGCGCTGGCGGTGCGCGCCACCGAGGCGCTGCTCGATTACCTGGTGCAGCTCAAGAGCGAGGGAGTCTCCTCGATCCTCGTCACGCACAACCTGCACCACGCCTACAAGGTGTGCGATCGGCACATCGTGATGAACCACGGCCGCAAGATTCTCGATATCCGACGTGAAGACACCAGCGTCGAAGAATTGACGGCCGCCGTCGTCGAGGGTGCCGAAGGCGTCAAGCGTCTTCGCCAGGGCACGCCGCTTGCCTGAGCAGGAGAGCTTTCAGCATGACACTTCGCCTCGGAGTCATCGGCACAGGCATGATCGGCCAGGACCACATCCGCCGAATCACGCAGGTGCTGCACGGCGGTGAGATCAGCGCGGTCAATGACGCGAACTACGCGGTGGCCAAGCAGGTCGCGCAAGATCTGCCCGACGCAGCCGTGTTCGACAGCGGTCAGCAGCTCATCGAGTCGAATCTGGTTGACGCGGTGATCGTCACCTCGTGGGGGCCGACGCACGAGGAGTTCGTGCTGGCGTCGATGGCCGCCGGGAAGCCGGTCTTCTGCGAGAAGCCGCTCGCGACCACTGCCGAGGCGTGCCGCCGCATCGTTGACGCGGAAGTCGTGACGGGACGGCGACTGGTCCAGGTGGGTTTCATGCGCCGGTACGACGCGGCGTATCGGGCGCTGAAGGCAGTCATCGCCTCGGGGGAGATCGGCGCTCCGCTCATTTACTACTCCGGGCACCGCAATCCCGAGGTGCCGGGCACCTACACCCGCGACATGGCCATTGTCGACACGGCCGTGCACGACGTCGACGTCGTCCGCTGGCTGCTGGACGAGGAGCTGGTCGCCATTCGCGTCATGCCGGCCAAATCCAACAGACTGGGCAAGGGCCTGCAGGATCCGCTGCTCATGATCGGGGAGACCGAGAGCGGCGTCCTGGTGAATATTGAGACCAGCGTGAACATCCGGTACGGCTATGACATTCGCGGCGAGGTGGTCGGTGAGACCGGCACCGCATCGCTGGCCGGGCGCAACCTCGTTGAGGTACGGGCAAACGGGCGGCACGCCGGACGTGTCCCAGCCGGCTGGCGAGAGCGCTTCACCTCGGCGTTCGATACCGAGCTGCAGGAGTGGATCGACACGATCGCGTCCGGATCCCCGCCGACGGGACCGAGTTCCTGGGATGGATACGCCGCGACCGTGGTCTGCGACGCCGGCGTGCTGGCCATGCACAGCGACGAGCGAGTCGCGGTCGTACTCGGTGAGAAGCCGGCGCTGTACGGCACCGACGGGTACGAGAGTAACGGAGTAATGAGATGAAGATCGCCCTGGATCCGTACATGTTCCGCCGCATCCCGTTGCTTCAACTCCCCGCCGTCGTTGCCGAACTCGGCTACGAGTACATCGAACTCAGTCCCCGGGAAGACTTCATGCCGTTCTTCCTGCACCCGCGGGCGGACGACGGGACGATCACGGCGTTCAAGAAGGCACTGGCCGCGGCAGGAGTGAGGATTGCCAGCAATCTGCCGCTGTATCGCTGGTCCGGGCCGGACGAGGATGAACGCCAAGCGGCAGTCCGGTACTGGAGGCGCGCCATCCAGATCACGGTCGATCTGGATTGCCGGGTCATGAACTCGGAGTTCAACGGCAGGCCGGAACAAGCGACGCGATCCGAGGCACAGTTCTGGAAGTCCATGGAGGAACTGTTACCGGTCTTCGAGCGTGAGGGTGTCCAGCTCCGGCTGGAACCGCATCCGGACGACTTCGTGGAGGACGGCAAGGTTGCCGTCGACATGGTCCGCGGCATCAACAGCCCGCTGGTGTCGTTCCTGTATTGCGCGCCGCACACGTTCCACATGGGTGGCACGACGGCGGACAAGATGGTCGAGATCATGGAGTACGCCGGAGATCTCATGACGCACCTGCATCTCGCGGATGCGTTCGACCACACGGCGTCCTCCGGCTTGCGCTACATCGTCAATCCACCCGGCTCCGCGGCGCGGGTGCATCAACACCTCGACATCGGTCAGGGCGAGGTGAAGTGGGAGGAGTTCTTCGCGACGCTGAACCGCCTCGGCTTCGGCGGCAAGGAAGGGAACGTCATGACGGCGTGCGTCTTCGCCTGGGAGGACCGCGCCCGCGAGTCAACGCTTTTCATGCGCGAGACCATCGATCGGTACGTCAACGCTTGGTAGGTGCGGGGCCGTCCGGTAGTGCCGCGCGAACGCAAGGTTCCCCGAACGGCGGTCATTACTTGCGGGCCGTGCCGTCCTGTGCGTGACGCTCGGCAAGCTGCTTCAGGTTCAGCAACTGTCGTCTGGCCATGATCAGGTCGCCGACGGACAGCGCGGTAGCAGGCCAGCGGGTCGCCTCCATGACGACCTTGAACAGCAGGCGGGTTGTGCCGTGATCCGCGGGCACCAGGACGTAGGACACGAAGGCGCCCATGATGGCACCCGTCAGGTGTTTCCCCCGATCGACGGAGACGATGCGGCCGCGCGGGCGGCCGCCGACGCTGGTGAACCTCTCTCCGACGCGAGGTTCGGGAAGGCCGAGGAGTTCTCGCGGTGAGCGGCGGCCCAGGTTGTCGATCCAGTCGTAGGAGTACGGCGCGAGCCGCACCTGGCCGATCCACGGCCACAGCGCTTCGGGGGGCGCCTCGACGTGTACGCCCCGCCACGCCTGCAACGTGGGCGACACGACGAAGTCGTCGCACGGGTAGGAGCGCGCGGTCTCGGCGTCGGTCACGCCCCAGCGGTCACCGATCACACACTTATCCTGCGCCATGCCTGAACACGGTCTTCGGCGAGGGCCGGCGCCTGGGCCCAGGGCACGCGCCGTCATTTCGGCTCAGGGTTGGCCCTCAAGCCTCGCCTTGAGCAGGCCGAGTCCGCGGGAGACGTCGGGCTTGATCAGGAACGTGACGACCAAAGGGAACACGACGCCGGTGGCGCCTCCGGGGCGGGGCATGTCCACGGATCGTTGCAGCCTGGTGCCCGACCCTTCCGGGGCGAGGGCGAAGGTGTGGATGAACTGCTCACCATGGTCGGTGGACGTGAGGACCAGGCGCTCGGGCGGCTCCAAGATCTTCGAGTCGGGCCCGCGCCCGCTGAGCCCAACGACACCGGGACTTCGCTCAACCGATGAGGCCGCGGGGTCGTTACGAGGAAGATCCCTTCACCCGTCGCCCCGCCTTCCAGACGCCGACCACGCGGCTGGGGTCGGCCAAGATCGATATGTCCGCGAGCGGGTCACCGTCCACGACGATGACGTCCGCGTCATACCCTTCGACCAGTTGCCCGCTGGGTGGTCCCTGCGGCCCGAGGGTCAGTGGGCCGTTGGCGGTGGCCGCCCGGATCGCCTCCAGTGGCGTCAGGCCCGCCTCCACGAGCAGCGGCAGTTCTCGGCCGTTGCGGCCCCAGGAGCTCGGGAGATGGCTGCCGCTCAAGAAGATGTCCGTGCCGGACGCGAAGGTGACCCCTCTTTCGTATGCCATCGCGACGGCCTTGGCATGCACGTCAACCGTTGCCGCCATCTTGCGCGCGGCGAATGCCGGCATGTCCGAGATTTCCACGGCCTCCCGAAGGACAGTACGGGTCGCGACGAGGATGGCGCCTGTTTCGCGCATCGCGTCGCAGGCTTCCTCGTCAAGATAAGTGCCGTGTTCGATGGTGCGCACACCGGCTTCAAGCGCGGCCATGATCCCGGGCTTCCCGTGGCAATGCGCGGCCACAACGCGATCCGCCATCCCGGCCACTTCGACGATGGCCCGCAGCTCGGTCGCGGTGAATTGCTGGTGTATCGGATCGTCCACTTCGGACAGGACCCCGCCGGAGGCGCAGATCTTGATCACCTTGGCGTTGCGGCGCAGTTGCTCCCGCACCGCGCGCATGCAGTCATCCACTCCGTCGCAGAGCCGCAGGACGCCGGCCCATCGACTCACGTCCGTCATCCACGGCAACGGCATCGCGTGGATGTCGCCGTGCCCACCGGTGACGCTGAGAATCGCTCCAGCCCCGTAGATCGCAGGGCCCGCCACGCTGCCCTCCTCCACAGCGCGCGCAAGCTGAACGCCGAGTCCACCCACCTCGCGTACCGACGTCACGCCGGCATCCAGAGCAGCGCGCAGGTCGGTGACACATCGCGCCGCCTGCAACGGGATCGGCTCCAGGGGCAAGCGGCTAAGATCCGCCGAGCGCACGCCCATCAGGTGAGCGTGGCAGTCCCACAGTCCCGGAAGCGCCGTCGGTGCCCGGGTGGTCGTCGTCGGGGCGGCCGGCGGTGCATCTGCGGATGGGCCGGCGTAGCTGATTCTGGGCCCGTCCATCAGGACGACGCCATCACGGATAGGCTCACCGATCCCCGGAATCAGCAGATCCACCTCGATGCGTTCCACCTCACGCACTCCCTCCGGTGGCCGTGCCAGCTCGCCGATGCCCATCCTGCCCGCGTTCCGCGACTGCGGCCGCTCACGGCCGCTTTTGGCCGGCGTGGTTGGCGGCGCAGGCGAAGCGGTCACTGGATGAAGGTGGCTACGGCAAGATTCAGCACAGCCAGCAGACATCGGCACGGGTGAGGTGCAGCCAATGATTGCGCGGACATGGCGAGGATGGGCCTCGAACGCGACGGCCGACGACTACCAGCATCACTATGAAACCGAGGTGGCCGAGCATCTTCAGCAAGTCCCCGGCTTCTGCGGTGCCCGCTTGCTTCGCCGCCATGACGGCGAAGAGGTGATGTTCACCTCGATCACCTTCTTCACCACCCTGGACGACGTGCGCGCATTCGCCGGTGACGACCCTGAGCAAGCCGTGGTCGAGGAGACGGCCCGCCGCGCTCTGAGCCGGTGGGACGAACGCGTCACCCACCACGAGGTCACCGTCGACCTCCTGCGATGACCGACCAATCCGAAGCTTTATGGCGATCATGTGGGCCGGGCCAGCCTGCGTGATCTTGTGCTGATCGACTGCGGCCAGCACTCCTGCCGACCTGCCTGGTGTGTGGGCCCCCCGGGGCTCGAACCCGGAACCTACGGATTAAAAGTCCGCAGCTCTGCCGATTGAGCTAGAGGCCCGCGATGGCCTGCAGCCGCCGTGGAGCGC
>Ga0081539_10000345_pt2 | contig 77499 bp, 73 predicted proteins | sample TabmetS4T2R2_FD_71023 | JGI IMG/M metagenome (GOLD analysis project Ga0081539, IMG submission 71023) | Tabebuia heterophylla rhizosphere microbial communities from the University of Puerto Rico - S4T2R2 | ecosystem: Host-associated > Plants > Roots > Rhizosphere ...
CGTGTATCGCATAATAATATAAATGATGATTTATTTCATCATCATGAAACTTTATCGTTTGCAGATATTCATTATGAAGAAAATAATCAATCGCCCTTTTAAAAAATTGAAAATACGGAAGCAGAATTTTCTTTTTTTCCGCTAATAAATCCATCACGTTGCTTTTTATTGCTTTTATACAGTTTTGCCGAATACTGATAAAACACGTTTCGGTTCACAAAAGAAGAATGAATTGAAAAGCGAAGAATTGGTGTCAGACAATCTGCGAGTGTGCAAATGCCTACGCAAGCACAGAATTGCGTACCAGTTGTTTCATGTATTGCAAGGAAATTTTTGTTGCATAGTCTATATCTTCAATTCCTGCTATCCTATGATTTTTTATAACAGGCAAACAATATTCAGAAGTTAAATACCCGTTGTAACCGACGTTCTGTAATTCCTCAATGAACACTTGATAATTGATAAGCTCACCTGTTGAAGGAGATGGCTCTTGCACAATTTCACCTTCACTTGTCTCGCTAAAATTCCATGCACCAAAATGTGTGTGAACAATATGCTTCCTGCATTTTTGAACTGCTTCGCGAACATATTCATCTTTTTGCCTGTCGTAGAACAAAGGAACATCTAAACACAGCTTTACATTTTTACGGTCAACTTCCTGCATCATAGCAAGTGTATCTTCATAACCCGGTCTTAACACAGGTGCATGATTTTGTAGTGCAAGTGTTATTCCCATGTCTGCAGCTATATCTGCAATTTCACGAATGCCGTTTACACAATGATGCCATTTGCGCAAATCGGCAGGGAATAAACGTTTGTAATAAGCGCCTCGTTCATATTGCGCATACGTTGCAACTTCTTCTTCATCGTTGATAAGTCCGGGCCATGCTGCAAAAATTTTTACAAGCTCAACCCCGAGGTCTTTTGCAAGCTCAAGAACCATCTGCATCATTGCAAGATTGTTCTCTCTTTCTTCCATATATCTTCCCGCAAAATTCGACATGCTTTCAACTGCACATAAAGCGATGCCTTCATCTGCCGCAATCTGTTTTATGCGGTTGCGGTCTGCTTTGGTTAAATCAAGCGGAGAAGCAACAGGGCGTTTGGTTTCAATCGCCAACCCATCAAAGCCAAATTGTTTTGCTTTATGAATTTGTTGTTCGAGAGAAAGTGCATGTCCTTTATAAAACAAGCCGCCGTATGTTACAGAGAGCAATGCAAATTTCATACGTTAGAAGTTTTGATGTAACTAAGGTAAGAGGTTTCCTACAAAGAGTACAAAGCACACAAAGTTTTTGTTCTGTGTTGCATTTTTTCATCGCGAGTGCGTTTCAAAAGAGAACCAAAAGTTGAAGAGTGCGACGCAACGGAAGTATCATAGTAGATGTGAAGATGGGCTAATAAAAAAATTCGCCTGTTCAAACAAAAGCATTATTCAATATTAAATGAAACAGGCTGAAGTGATTTATCTTCCCTCAGCCTGCATCCAAAAAAATAATTTAAAACGATTATTTAAGCGGCAAATCAAAGACTCCTTCTGTAATTGTTTTTGTGCGTGTACCTCCTAAACCCAAATCTGTAACCTTGCCGCTAAAAGTTCCTTTTATACGTGTGCCGGTAATGCTTGTAATTTTAATTGTAAATGGTGGATTGGGCGAAAGAAATGAACTGCTGGTATTCCATCTTACAGCATCTTGATCTGCGCCAACTTCAAGGTAATCAATTTCGATATTGTATTGGAGAAAATGATCTATATCATAAGTGCCGGCAGCCACCGGTGAATTATCCGCATTATGTATAAAAAATTGAAGCTCCGGTACGTTGCCACCATTTGGCGGACCGGTATAACCGTCCAATATCAAAGTCAATTCTCCAAAAAGATCTTCATTTGAAGCTTGGGCTCTATCATTGAATGCAGTGAACACACCATCTATCTTGCAAGTAAAAATCGCAGGATCGGTTTGCTGTTCTTCAACGGTAATATCAAATGTGCAGGAAGATGAACCTATCTGCGGCGTAAGCGTGCTAACACCCTTTGCAGCCGGAGTTCCGTATCCTATTAACGTAATATCTTGTTCGCCTGTGTTTGTGAATGTACCTGTTGAAGAAAATGTGATTCCGTTTACGGTATTGGTTGTAAACGTGTAAGGACCAATTGCAGTTACGTTGACTTTCACAACAACGGTGTTCGTATTGTTTAAAGCAACGCCTTCCGTATAAGTGCCATTTACTGTTGCATTGGTGCATGCGTTAGGTGCTCCTGCCAAAGTAAATTCAGCAGCTCCTGTAAACCCAACTTTAAAGCTACAAGTGCTTCCATTACCGTTTACAGGAAAATCAAAATCACCTTTAGCAGCCGGAGTACCGGTGGCTACAAGTATAATATCGCGGCTTGATGCAACAGTAAAGGTTCCCGATGCAGAAAAACTTATTCCATTTACACTCGTTGTACTGATGTTGTATTTGCCCGGCGTGTTTACAGTAACCGAAATGGTTGCAGTGTTTGTAGCATCCATAGGAACGCCGCTTGAGTATGTTCCATTCAATTGAACCGAAGCGCAATTAATAGTATACGCAGCAGGATTATTATTTTCAGCCACCATAGTAATAGTAAAATTGCAGGCTGATGTACCATTACTAATTGTTGCATCAAAATCTCCTGCGGCAGAAGGAGTGCCCGCGCCTTGCAATATCACATGTTGTATGCCTGTATCTGTAAAAGACCCTACGCTTGTAAATGCAATGCCATTTATAGGAGCAACACTTAGCGTGTATGTACCCACTTTGGTTACATGCACATCAGCCTCCAGATAATTAGAAGTATCCAAAGGAATATTCTGCATATATACACCTTTTGTAATTACACCGATGCAATTGCCTAAAGTATCTGTAAGAGTATATTCAGAAGTGTTTGCACCCATAACTGCTACATCAATATCACAACTGCTGCTGTTGTAAGTAATGGTAAAAGTAAATATGCCTTCGGTAAGAGGTGTCCCAATTCCTGTTAAGCGCACAGACTGTAACCCTTTTAAAGTAAGTGTACCTTCTCCTTTAAATGAAAAACCATTTACAATGTTTGATTTGATAGAGTAGTCACCCGGCTCGGTAACATTTATCTGCACGTCAATATAGTTAGACGCAGTGAGCGCAGAATCTTTTTGATACACACCAGCTACAGCAGAAGATAAACAATTGCCTGCAGAATCTTTCAAGGTGCCTGCAGAATCAAAAAAACCATCGGAAAAAACTTTTTGACAAGAAACTATTGCAAAGAGGGAAAGAAAAACGCCCAGCGTAAGGAACAGGGTTGATTTCATTTTGTGATTGTTTAACGGTTTACAAAAAAAGTTGGTTTTAAGCTCAATGCCAAATAATTAGTGATTAAAATTGTTTGATGCTGTTATATTCGTCAATGCAATTGTTATTTATGATTAATTAACCACTTCATTTTATTTTGTATTTATTTCGTTTACATCCCGCAATACGGGACATTTTTGCTAATTGATAAATTATGTTCTCCAATCGCATTACTCAACTCTTTAACATACAATACCCCATCGTGCAAGCTGGAATGGTTTGGGCAAGTGGCTGGCGTTTAGCAAGCGCGGTAAGCAATGCAGGCGCTTTGGGATTAATTGGAAGTGGCAGCATGTATCCACACATTTTACGGGAGCACATTCAAAAATGCAAAGCCGCAACCGATAAACCTTTTGGTGTAAATGTGCCGATATTATATGGGCATACTGAAAAAAACATAGAAGTAATATTGGAAGAGGGAGTGAAGATTGTGTTTACATCGGCAGGCAATCCTAAATTATATACGTCCAAACTACAAGAAAAGGGAATTACAGTTGTGCATGTTGTAAGCAGCAGCAAGTTTGCTTTTAAAGCACAGGAAGCAGGTTGTAATGCTGTAGTTGCAGAAGGTTTTGAAGCGGGCGGTCATAATGGGAGAGAAGAGACAACAACAATGATATTAGTCCCTGCAGTAAGAGATGCTGTCACAATTCCTGTAGTTGCTGCCGGTGGTATTGCTACAGGTCGTCAAATGCTGGCTGCAATGATACTCGGCGCAGAAGGTGTTCAAATGGGAACACGGTTTGTTTGCAGTCCAGAAGCCTCATCGCACAACAATTTTAAAGAGGCTGTAATTAAAGCCGAAGAAGGTGATACAAGGTTGAGCATGAAAAAACTTGTGCCGGTGCGGTTATTGAAGAATCAGTTTTTTGAACAAGTTCATCAGGCTGAAATGCGCGGTGCAACAGAAGATGAAATGAAGCAATTATTGGGCAGAGGCAGATCGAGGATTGGAATGTTTGAGGGAAATCTTGATGAAGGTGAATTAGAAATAGGAGAGGTGAGTGCATTAATAAAAGAAATAAAACCTGCCGCTACAATTGTTGAGGATGTTTGGAAAGAATTTATAACTGCAGCGAACGATTCGCTATTCAATTCTGCGAAATTTAAAACATAAAACCCATTGTGTTAATTTCACGCAATCGTTTTTTTGGATAATTTTAAAAATAGATTTTTATTTGGTATATGAATGCTGCCAATGTGATACAATTTAAATCAGTAAATGATTTTAGGTTAAATGGTGCAAAATATTTCATGCCTTGTATATCTATTGACTGCGTAATATTTGGGTTCCATGATAATCAGCTAAAGGTACTATTGTTGAAGATTGCTAATTTAGATCTGTGGGGTTTGCCGGCAGGTTTTATTTACAAAGAAGAACACATTGAGGACGCAGCAAAACGTATTGTTTGCGAAAGAACCGGTTTGCAAGATTTGTTTCTTCAACAGTTTTATGTGTTTGGTGATCCCCACAGATGTGATAACAATATAACGAAATCTGCTTTTGAAAAAGATCATATTCAAGCGCCAAAGGATAATTGGCTGCTGCAAAGATTTTTAACTGTTGGTTATTATGCGCTCGTAGATTTTGAAGCAGTGAAAGCAAGCACGGATATTTTTAATGAGGATTACGAGTGGCACGATATCCATAACCTTCCAAAGCTCGCAATGGATCATAATGAAATTGTTCAAAGGGCATTACTTACACTACGTATTCACTTACGCTACCAACCCGTTGGATACAGTCTTTTGCAAGAAAAATTCACAATGCCCGAACTTCAGAAATTATACGAAACGATACTCGATGAAAAACTTGACCGCCGCAATTTTCAACGTAAAATGCTTTCTTATGGAATACTTCGCCGTTTAAAACAGCGCCGCAGAGGTGTGGCTCATAAAGCTCCTTACTTATATTCTTTCGATCTTCGTAAATATCACAAAGCTTTGAGAGAAGGTTTTCAAACAGCTTGGTAATTGCAAACGCTTCTGCTTTAAATTTTTCTCATGAATATATATCAGCATATATGGCTTGCCGCATGTTGGATAATTTTTGGCATCGTGCACAGTGTATTTGCCTCTGATGCAGTAAAAGATTTTATTAAGCGGCCAATGAAAAGCGGTTTCAAATTTTATCGCCTTTCTTATTCAATCGTGGCCTTCGTAATGATTATTTATATTTTGTATTTCAATTTTATAATTACTACCACTGAATTATGGCATTCATCAGTAATCGAAAAAATTATTTCTGTTGCGGCAGGCATTGCGGGCGTGTTTGTAATGGCGGTTTGTATTCAAAAATATTTTTTCGATTTAAGTGGCATAGATGTTTTTTTCGGGCGTAAGGCCGCCGATACTTTGCAAATAAATGGCCTAAACAAATATGTGCGTCATCCTTTGTATGCAGGCACATTGTTGTTTGGCTGGAGTTTCTTTTTTTGGCAACCGCTTCTTTCGAATCTTATTTCTTGTACATGCATTACTTTGTACACACTTATCGGCGCTTATTTCGAGGAGAGACGCCTTATAAAAACTTTTGGTGAGGACTATAAAAACTATGCCGCGAAAGTACCCATGATTATCCCAAAATTCGTGTGACAAAATAATCTATTTTTATAAGTCAGGTTTATACATCCACTTTTTATGCTGATGAAAATTCTATGAAACCTTAACCCTCTCTACAGAAAAGCCTGAAAAATTCTTCTGTTAAATTTCATTAACCTTTCAAACTAACAATGCTTTTCTTTAACTTTATAATTCCAAAAACTGCGATATGAAAACCCTTCTGCTCATTTGTTTGTTTAGTTCTTTAGGCACTGCATGCTTAGCTTCTGCAAAGGGACCCGGAAGTGAAATTTCTTTATCAGGAACTGTTATAGATGCAACATCAAAAAAGCCCGTGGCGGATGTGGTAGTTGTTGCAAAAGGCTTAACGAGCGAACAAAAATTTGTCACGAATCAACAAGGTGAATTTACCATTCCTTCTTTGCCCGATGGTACATATACTTTTAGGTTTGAAAAGAATCATTACAAGCCGGTGGAAAAGAAAAATGTAGTGGTAAAAAAGAATTCAGCAAAATTTAATGTTGAGCTTTTATTGAATGAAGAGAGCGATGAAAATTATCATAACTGGTTGCTGAAAATAGATTTTCTCTAATTAATAAACAACCTTCAATTCTACTCATATCATTTACTTTTTAGCTATTGATTTTCTGAATGATGAATAAAGTTCAGAACCTAGAAGTGAGTGACACAACAAACGATGAGAAGCATTACTAAAGCCCGTCACCAAAAATCCTCTATTAAAAATTAATAAATGACTGTGCATTTATAAAGTGGACCTATGCCCATTAAAAGGCAATTAATTCCACCCTCAATCGTTATATATTGCTTTATCTGCTTATATTCGATGCTTAAAATTCAATTGCCGGTAAAAACTATTTACAAAAAGATAAACTCGGTTTCAATTTTTCTTTTTGGACATAATAGGCAGCACCATACATTTGCAAACAATTAATAACCAACAGAAACTAATGAAAATTTTGAGATCCCTTACCGAATCACTGCTTATTCCCTTTTTTGTACTTGTTGTTTTTTCTCTTTCAATTTCTTCCTGCCGAACCGAACGAATTGCAATGTTGAAGGATATTCCTGATACAGCATCTGTAAGATATATACCTTTACCCAACTATACACCTCCGGTAGTACAATCAGATGACATTTTGAACATAGTTATTCAAACGCTCGACCCACAGGCTAATACGATTTTGAATCAGGGAAATCTTCCTATAAATTCTGGTGCTGTCACCGGTGGAAATATAAGCAGTGCTTCATCTCAACAATCTGTAGTTGCCGGTTATCTTGTTACAAAAGATGGTCATATACGTATGCCTTATATAGGGAATGTAAAAGTACAAGGCTTAACTACCGAGGCTGTAAGAGATACTGTTGCAGCAAGAATTGCATTTTACTTTAAAGATCCTGTTGTGAACGTAAGATTTGCGAACTTTAAGGTAAGCGTTTTGGGCGAAGTAAATCATCCTTCTACTTATTTGATTCCAAACGAAAAACCAACTTTAATGGATGCAATAAGTTTAGCGGGGGATTTAACTATCTTTGGAAGGAGAGATAATGTGATGCTTATTCGCGACAATGAAGGAAAAAAAGAAATTACAAGATTTAACCTCGACAGTTCTAGAACCATAACCTCCAAGTATTTTTACTTACGTCCCAACGATGTAGTTTATGTTGAAGCTTCGGCATCAAGGGTATTGAGTACAGATGCTTACCGAAACAGAAACTATGCAATAATTGGCGCTGCGTTAGGATTCTTAACAGTGTTAGCAGCAAGATTGTTGTTTCAATAAATTAAAACCGTGCGTTTGAAGTCGAAATTTTGATCTTAAATTAATTTATATGCAAAACAATAATGGAAGTAATGGAAGTGTGAAGAGTAGTAATGGCGCCATAAGCAGCTATATTTCACAGCAATCAGACGGATTTGATTTTAAGTACCTCGTGGCAAAAGTGGTGGGCAACTGGCAATGGTTTGCTCTTTCTCTTATTTTGTGTGTTGGTGTTGGTGTTTTGTATATTCTATATGGCATTCCTACGTTTACCATTACGGCAAGAGTAATGGTAAATGGTCAAAATGCCCACAAAGTAAGCAGCGGTACAACAGAAACCGATTTGCTTAGTAAATTGGGATTGTTTTCACAAGAGGTCGATGTAAATAATGAGATACAGCAATTGCATTCACGTTCCTTGATTGAACAAACAATGCATGATTTGCAATACAATGTTCAGTATTGGGCACAGGGCGATATTCGTTTTACAGAATCGTACAAAAAATCACCATTCTATATTGATCTTCTCGATTTAAAACAAGGTCTCGATAATCCGCTTGCATGGGATGTTCGAATAGACGGCGACAAGGTAAAGTTCTTAGATAACTATGTAGATACGTCTTTTGTAAAAACGTGGGGCGATACTGTGAAACTAAAATTCTGCACTTTTGTTCTGCAAAAGAATCCCGATGTAACTATTCGCAATCCTAATTTTCCTATGGAGTTAAAGATTGCTCCCTACGGTGCAACTTATTACGCGCTTTCTGAAAACTTGCTCACATTTTTATCTGCAGAAAATACTACTTCAATAGATATAACGCTCGATGCGTCGTGTCCGCCGAAAGGAGAAGATTTTATAAATCATTTAATCGAGCTATACGTACAAAGACATATTTACAATACGAATGCTATTGCAGATAGCACCATTGCTTTCATCAACGACAGAATAAGCAGGGTGCAGCGTGAATTAAGTGGTGTTGAGCAGGGTATTGAACAATTAAAAACATCAGGGAACATCACCGACATATCTGAAATAGGAAAGGCATTGATTTCACAAACAAGTGAAGCAAGCAAGGCCCTTGATGCTCAGGAAGCTCAAATAAAATGGGTTGAAACGCTTGAAAATTATCTTGGAGATGAAGGTAATAATCAAAGGATAATGCCCACAACGGCGCCAATATCTGACGCAGCATATATTTCACAAGTGGAAAAATATAATAATCTGCAGCAGCAACGACAGAGTATGTTATTAACCACTACAGAGCAGAATCCAGCCGTTAAAGGTATTGATGTGCAATTGTATCAAATAAGACAAAATCTGCTGAAAACCCTAAGAACTTTTAAAGATGGATTAATAGCGCAAGAAAATTATCTTAGAAGTCAAAGTACTAATGTTCAAACTGCAGCCCAAAAATTGCCTACACAACAACGACAATATTTGGAAGCTTCAAGAAGACAAGATGTTTTGCAACAACTGTATATTTACCTGCTTACCGTTAGAGAGCAAACCCAGGTAGGCAAGTCAAGCAACATTGCGCCAATTACTATTATTGATCCTGCTCAATCCGGTGTGTATCCATATTGGCCAAATAAAATCATTGTTATAATTGCGGCAATATTTCTTGGAGTTCTTATTCCTTCCATAGCAATTCTATTGAATGAATTAAGCAACAATAAAGTAACCACACCTGCCGACATTGTTGCAAGCACCACTGCACCGCTGATTGCAGAAATAAGCCAGTCAAAATCTAATAGTCCGGTTGTAGTAAAGAAGGAATCACGTACTGCAGTAGCGGAACAATTCAGAACACTTCGTACAAATCTGCTCTTCAGGCTTACCGGTACCAACAATAAAGTGATTATGGTTACTTCGACAATGAGCGGAGAAGGAAAATCTTTTGTTACGCTTAATCTTGCCACTGCTCTCGCACTTTCCGGCAAGAAAACGTTGGTAGTAGATTTAGAATTACGCAAAGGACAATTAAGTGCAGACCTTAATCTCGAAAATAAAATTGGTATAGCCGATTATCTTGAAAGAAATGCATCGTTAAATGAAGTTATTATGCCCTCCGGTATTAACGAGAATTTGTGGGTACTTTCTTCAGGTGAACTTGAATCAAATCCTTCTGAAACTTTGTTAAACAGCAAAATGGGAATTTTATTTGAAGAGATGAGACGCAAGTTCGATTACATTGTTGTTGATACGCCTCCCGCAGCTGTTGTAACAGATGCGCTTGTTTCCGGTCTTTATTCAGATCTTACATTGTATGTAGTAAGACAAAAATATACTTATAAGAGACATATTGAAGTTATTCAAGATTTAAAAGCAAATAACAAGCTCAAAAATATTTATGTGATATTGAACGATGTTAAGCTCGTTCCTGGATACAATCACGGGTATGGTTTCGGATATAGATTAGATGAAGATCTCGGCTACTATCACGCAGAAGAAACTAAAAAAAATATTTTAAGAAGAATATTTCCCGAAGTATAATAACTTTAAAAGTAACATGAAACGTGTGTTGAAATTCGCTTCGGTGAATGTAAATCTCGCTTTTCATGTTTCTTGATAGTAATGAAAGTTATAGTTGGTTATTAGTAGATGTGTTATTTTGAAAAAATTTCTTAACCCCTAAAAAATGATTATGGATGACATGAAAAACATATCTCGCCCCGTCATTTTTATAGGATCGGGCAGATCGGGTACAACAATCATTTCTGAAATAGTGTTCAGGCATGAAACACTTGCATGGCCATCTAATTATCAGCAACGGTATCCTTCAATTTCTGCGGTTAATCTTCTTAGAATTATTTTCGAAAACAAGCTGTGGCATCTCGAAGGTCAGAAAAAACAACTCAACAAAGTTTCTGCAATTAACAAGTTTTTATTCAAACCGGCAGAGGCATACAATTTTTGGGAGCATGTCACCGGTAAGCGCATAGATTTTTCACGCGGCTTTCTCATCAACGAAAGAGCAACTCCAGAGGAAGCAAAAAGAATAAGAAAAATATTCAGCAAACTTGTTTCTTATCAGTTTAAAGAAAGGCTTGCGTTTAAATTAACAGGTCCTTCGCGGATGGGCTATTTGCAAAGTATTTTTCCTGATGCAGTCTTCATTAATATTGTACGCGACCCTTTGCCTACAATTAATTCGTGGCTGAATGTAGATTTTTGGCAAGACAAAGGCAAGCATCAACTTTGGTGGAAAGGCGCTTACACAAGGAAAGAAGAAGAATGGGCGGCAAAAAATTCAAACAAACCTGAATTGCTTGCCGCTATGCAATACAGAAAATTGATGGATGTAACGCAAATGGAAATAAATAAAAACAAAGAAAATTGCTTAACGGTGCGTTACGAAGATTTTGTAAAGAAGCCTGTTGATGTGATCAATAACATACTCGATTTTGCAGGGCTTAAAAGCTCGGAACAGATTTATAAATATTTGCAGCGAAATAAAATTTATAACCAAAACGAAGCTGAAGGATCAAGGGAAAACAAGTGGAACGAAAGATTTGGAACAAAGGAGATAAACATGATATTACGCGGTGAATATGCTTATGCAGAGACAAGGGTGTAGTTAAATATGATTTTTAAGATACCTGCTTAGTTTTTCAGAACATCACCCGTTACGTCGCACTCTTAGCTTTTTGAAGCGATGAGCGGCATTACTAAAGCACATTTCGACAATTACCCTTAACTGATAAGCATTACAAGCTGCGAATATTTTTTCTTAATTTGAAGACTACTGCACTAAAGAATCATCAATGCTATAATTGTATAACCGTAATTATATAACCGCGGCGTGAAGATGATTAAAGATTGGAACGGTGCAGTGTGCGACGCAACAAAAGTATAATAGTGCTACTTCCGTTGAGGTCACAATAAAAAACAATATCTTCGATTGCACGCAAGTGATAATCAGAAATGTAAAGTTAAGCATAACGTGCATGAAAAATAAAGCGACAGTTATTTATGTAGTTTCTGACAGGCGCTCCGGCTCTACGCTGCTGGAGAATATTCTTTCCAAATCATCGCAGGTTACATCTGTGGGGGAGCTTAATACGTTGAAGGGACATATTCTGAAACAAGGACCCGGTGAGCGTTGGAATTGGAATTGCGCATGCGGACAACCTGTGCTTAAATGTTCATTCTGGTCGCCGGTTTTGAAAGATACTTATCAAACAAATCCTTCTTCCTTCAACACAAACATTGAGTGGAATTATAAATCAAAAAAACTGTGGCTCACTTCATTTTTGCCTTTCGTTTTTAAAAGCAAACTTCTTACTGTAATCAATAACAGAAAAAATAAAAGTGTTGCTGCAACGCTCAACAATATTTACACTAAAATTTTTGAACAAACGGGCAGTCCGTTTATTGTAGATTCATCAAAAGATCCGTTGCAAGCTTTGGTGATTTATCGCAGCGTGCGCAACTACGATGTTAAGATAATCTGGCTGAAAAGAGATTTGCGTGCCATTGCAGTTTCAAAAAGCAAATGGAAGGAATTGAACGCAAAAAAACAGAAGACGCTGAAGAGACTTTTGATGGATGTGTTTTATTATCGCCGCATATGTTTTGCTGCTTCGCTGTTTTTCAAAAAAGAAGATTTGCTTCAAATGAATTACGAAGACCTTGCACAAAGAACGCAGCAGCAACTTGACCTCATAACCGCTAAATTTGGAATGGTAAAATATACTGCACCGGAATACATGTTCGTAGAAGAAGACCACACGATTGGCGGCACACCAAACAGGTTCACAAAACGACAAATCACTTACGAAGACGGATGGAAACAAACCTACAGCAAAAAGAAAATGCTTTACATAGCAGGCAACGTGCTGAATAAATTCTAAACAAAAGTATGGGCGTAAACAAACAAAAACTGGTTAAATCGGGCATTTGGCAATTGTCAAATACAATGGTGATTGTTGTATCGCAAATTGTATGTAATGCCATTATTGCCCGTTATGTTACAAAGGTTGAGTTTGGTATAATGGCAATTACAAACGCCTTTATCAATTTTGTTTGTTTTATTTCGGAAGCTGGTATGGGCGACGCTTTAATGCAGCGCAAAGATGTAGAACCTCAACATAAAAATGCAGCGCTTTTTTTCAGCTTGCTAATTTCCGTTTTGCTATATGGAATATTATGGATTGCTGCTCCGTGGATTGCATCCTTTTACGATAATGAAACCATTCTTATTCCTGTATTAAGAGTGCTTGGTTTAAGTTTTGTATTCTTATCGCTTGGTTCATCTTCACTCAACCTCTTGCAAAAAGACTTTAAATTCAAACATGTTTTCTACAGCGACAGCTTGAGTCTGTTTGCATCCAACATTTTAGGGGTTGTACTTGCAATGAATGGTTGGGGTGTTTGGTCATTGGTGTATTCAATTTTGTTTTATAATGTTGCACGCCTCATCATGGTATGGATATTTGAACCTATTCCTATATGGCTTGGCGCATCGCTTCAACATTGGAAAGACTTGTTTAAATATGGCGCTGGTTTAACATTAATACGTATCTACAATTTCATAAGCGGTTTCGGCATCATGCTCGAAATAGGTAAGTTAGTTCCTATAAGAACGTTGGGGATTTTTGAGCGTTCCTATCGCATTACGAATATACCTGTAAGATACCTGGGCGATATGATTCAAAAAATCATGATGCCCTTCATGGTTAAAATAAATGATGAAGATGATAAGCTCTATGCTTTTTTTTATAAAGGAATGTCTTTCTCGAATGCACTGTTATTACCGATAAGCGTATTCTCATTTATTTTTTGTAAACCGATTGTATTAATCTTGCTCGGTAGCAAATGGAGCGATGCAGTGTTGCCGATGCAAATACTTTTTATATCTCTTCCTTTCAGAATTACTTCAAAAGTTGCTGATGTACTAATGCGGGCAAAAAATCTTGTATATAAAAATGCCAACAGAAAATTGCAATATGTTATTGTGCTGTGTGTGAGTGTATATTTTGCAAGCAGATGGGGCATCACAGGCATATCAATCGCCGTTACTGGTTCTGCCGTCTTTAGTTATGTGGCTATGCTGCTTACTGTTAAAAGAAGAGTATTTAAAAAAGGATGGGAAAGATTAATTATCAACCCTTTTAAAGATGGCGCAGTAATTAGTGTATTAACAATGATTCCTGCGTATGGGTTCTATGCTTTGTTGATATTTGTATTGAAAGATGAATTGATTGCTTTCACCATTATGTCTGTCGTACTCGGGTTATTCTTCGGATATGCATTCTTTAAAAAACCAAAACTGTTGGGTAAAGAATTTGCACAATTGAAAACCGAATTAATGAAAATGGTAAAGAATAAAGGCAACAAAGGTGAGAAGAGAAGGAGAAGGCAAGGCTTGAAAGATGAAACAACAGAAACGACACAGATCATTGAAGATGTAAACGTTGATGTAACGCCAGAACAAAATATAAAATAACATGTGTTGTATGTTGGACTTGTGAAGTATAAACTGTTGATAAGAAAAGTCCCGCGTTTCACGATTAAAATCATAATATCTTAAGAAACTTAAAATAACTATGTATCCGAATTTTATCATACTTGGTCCTCCAAAATGCGCTTCATCTTCTTTGCATTTTTATCTTGGACAACATCCCGAAATCTATACATCAAAAATAAAAGAGACAAAATTTTTTAGTCAGGATTATAGCAAAGGATTATCTTTTTACGAAACTTATTTTAAAGATGCAGGCAATGCAAAAGCCATTGGAGAAGCTACACCGGTGTATAGTTTTTTACCGTTTGTTGCAGACCATATTAAGCGTCATTTCCCAGACATAAAAATGATACTTTGTTTCCGCAATCCGATGGACAGAGCTTTTTCAAGCTGGTTGATGCAAAAAGGGATGGGCAAAGAATTGCTTCCTCTTCGCGATGCAATAGAAATAAACCGTAAACAGTTGAGTTACGTAACGCTTGAAGGCGAAGAGGGCGAAAAGAAATGGACTGGCAGTTTGGGTATTTATACAAAAGATGAAACAAGATTGCGCACTTATATACAGGCAGGCATGTATGCAGCATCACTTAAATCTTATTATAAGAGATTTAAACCTGAACAAATAAAAGTTATTTTTCTCGAAGACCTTAAAAATGATTTTGACGGAACAATGAAATCTTTGTTTCAATTTCTTGGTGTTGACCACAGCTTTATCGTTCCTAATAAAGAGATTGTAAACTTTCATTTCGACAGGAAAGCAAGTAAAATTACCAACAAACTGTTTGGTGTTAATGGTACAAAATTTCTTATTAAGCTTACACCAAAATCTATAAAAAACAAACTAAAAAGGCAATGGAAAACAAAAGTGCCGCCAAAGCTTGGAATAGAAGACAGGCTTTATCTTTGGGAGATATATAAAGACGATATTGCCGAACTGGAGAAAATGGTTGGCAAAGATTTATCCCATTGGCGTCCTGTTGTAAAAGAGCAGATGGTTGCCCAAGGTTGATAATACAGTGAATGATGATTAAATAAATTTTTTATGAACGCGAATTTGAAGATAAAAGATATATGGTATTGGGTTGCAAATTTTGCAATGATGGGTTCGGCGTTTCTTTCTATGTATCTAAATAATGGCTTGCCCTTTGTTGCTGTTACATTACCACTTGTTTTATTAGACAGAGCTTATGCCATTCCGTTGTTGTTGTTTATTGCCGCCATTCAAGGTTCGTTTAAAACCGTTGATTCGGGAAACTCAAGCATAGAAACTACTACAATAATGCTAATGATGCCGCTCTTTATGTACGACTACATAAAGAACAATTCCAAAATGATTCCCTATAAGTTTACGTTGCTATATATCTTTTTCGGGTTGCTTGTAATAATCGGCATGTTTACATGGAACAGTCATCCGCAAATAAAACAGTTTGTTGTTGGTCTTGCGGGTAAAGAAGCAATTAGTGGCATTCGTTTTAAAATGATCATGAAATTATTTAAAATAGCTTTTTTCTTTATATACCTGAAAGTTCTTATCAATAAAGACAGAGAACTATTATACCGTGCTCTTACTATGCTTAAAGACATGGTTCCATATCTTACAATTCTTGTAATGCTCAATATGATGCTGTTTGGGTATCAGCAAGATGCTTCCCACTTTTCTACCATACATTTTGGAGATGCAAATCATGGAGATTTTTCCGCTAACATGAACGCCATGGGCATTTTCATTTATATAGGCGTTTTTGAACCGCGCTCTAACTGGTACAAGCGACTAATAAGCCTCGCAGGCATTGGCGCTTTGTTATTTATTATCATGAATCTTGCCTCAAGAAACGGCTTGCTTACTTTTTGTATTCTTGGTTTGTTTGGTGCTTTGGTTGGGTTATGGAACAGAAACTGGGGGTTTAAAGTAGTAACCATAACTGCCGCAATATTGGCGGCAACTGTAGCAGGATATATTTTCAAAGATTCTCCAACGGTTGAAAGATTTATTTATCAAACTGAAGTAGAGGGCGGTGGGGATAGGCTTGACTACTGGACGGCAGGCATAACGGCGCTTCATGAAGAACCTATTCTTGGCTTGGGCGGTGATGAAACCGCATCGGTTTATGCGGTAGGAAAATACTCACCTAATGTTCCCGATCATGTAATGCACAATACTTTTATTGAAGCACTTGTGGAGTATGGCATAGTAGGCGGAGTGTTTTTTATAGTTTGGGTATTGTTTATTTTATGGCACGGGTTTAAAAATTTCAGGCTGGGACTAAGACTGAATAATATGCTTCTTTGTGCACCATCGGTAAGTTATTTTATTTCCATATTTGCAGGCTGCTTTATCAGCCGCATTTGGGAAACTACTTTGTGGTATAACTTAACATTGGTTTTTGCAGTGTATCTTGTTTATTGCATGCCTATAGAAGTGGCGGTAAAAAGACGAAAAGTATATTTACTTCATGGCTTGTCCGATCCGCTTGAAAATCCATCTTTGGCAATTCCTGTTTAATTTAAAATTTACAAACCTACTGCCGTGAATGGATTTCTTACAAAGAATGAACATCTGCTAAACAAACCAGTCATTATATTTGGTACAGGCCGTTCAGGCACAACTATTATTTCTGATATTATTTTTCATCATGAATATTTAGCGTGGCACTCCAATTATCAGGAGTTGTTTCCAAAATTTGCAGGTATTAATTATCTGCGCCGTGTGTTTGATAACAGCCTATGGCATATCATGGGTATGAACACACAAAACAACAAGTCATTAATAAACCAGTTGTGTTTTCGTCCGATTGAGCGTTATAATTTTTGGCAGTCTGTTACAGGGCCACGCATAGATTTTTCAAGAAATTTTTTGCTGAACGAAAAAGCAACAGAACAGGAACGTCTTTATATAAGAACGTTTTTTGCTAAAATGGTGAAGTATCAAAACCGCAAACGGCTCGCTTTTAAAATAACTGGCCCCTCCCGGATGGAATATTTGCACAGTATTTTTCCTGATGCAATTTTTGTGCAGATTATGAGAGACCCTGTTGCTACAGTTCGCTCCTGGCTTGAGGTTCAGTGGAGCGATCAAATAACGGAACAACTTTGGTGGGAAGGTGCATACAGCGATGATGAACTTACAACAGCAAAAGAAATTTCAAACGATAAAGCTTTGTTCGCGGCCTTTCAATACAAAAAGCTGATGGAAACAACAGAGTATGAAATAAAAAAACTAAACGCGAATGTTTATACGGTGCATTACGAAGATTTTGTAAAAAACCCTAAACAGTTTATTGAAAAAATGATGCTGCGTCTTGAGTTAAAGCCTTCTAAGTATATAGATGAGTTTATGGAAAAAATATCGGTGCAAAACAGAAACAACAGAGCTTCTGCTTCTGCAAAAACAGCATTGAGCGAAGAAACAAAAAGAAAGATACTCGAAATGGTAAGTGCATGAATGTTTATGATATTTAGCTGCATTACTGCTATTAAGCTTTGGTTGTGTCACTTAGTTGTACGCTTTAAACTTTGCTCAACAATGAACAGAACCTTGAAGTGAGTGACACAACGGAAGATGAGTAAAGATGTAAAAGCCGGTCACAAAAAATTCAATCATAAATTTTAATTCCAAAAAATTCAAAATCTCTCTGAGTGATAAGATGTAAACTGCGAAGTATATTAAGATTCTATCACCAATGACAATAAAATAATTTTATGAGTGATGCACGGGTAAAATATGAGGAATTGCTTAAGAAGCCGATTATTATTTTCGGCAGCGGGCGCTCGGGTACCACCATTATTTCCGAAATTATTTTTCAACACGAGCATCTTGCTTGGCATTCTAATTATCAGGAATTATTTACAAGCTCAACGCGAATAAATTATCTGCGCCGTTTGTTCGAAAACAAATGGTGGCGGTTTGTTAAGTTCTGGAATTTCGTGGGTGTGAGTAAAAATACACATCAAAAATGGCGCTCTTACTTAAGTCTGCTTGTATTCAGCCCGATTGAGCGTTACGCATTTTGGGAATATATCACCGGACCACGTATTGATTTTTCAAGAGGATTTTTATTGGGTGAAAAAGCAACCGAACAAGAGAGAATAAAAATCCGTGCACATCTTGCCAAGCAGATAAAATATCAGGGAAGAAAAAGATTGATCATGAAGTTTACCGGACCTGCACGGCTTGAATATCTAACAAGCATTTTTCCCGATGCTGTTTTTGTAAGCATTACACGTGAGCCAATCGCTACAGTTCGCTCCTGGCTCGAAGTTGGATTTTGGCAAACAAAAGGGATTAACAGATTGTGGTGGGTTGGTGCATATACCCCCGAGGAAGAAGCAGAAGCAGAAAAACTAAAGAATGATCCTGCGCTTATCACTGCATTTCAATACAAAAAATTAATGGAGACAACAGAAGCAGAGGCAAAAAAGTTAGGCGTGCCTTTGCTTGAAACACGATACGAAGATTTTGTAAAAGATCCAAAGGCACTTATAAAAAAGATATTAGACTTTGTTGAATTACCACAGTCAGGTTATGTAGATAGATATATTAATGAGATGGTGGTGAGCAACAGAAATGCAAGAAGCTCTAAAAAAACAGTTTTCTCCGATGAAACAAAACAGCGCATACTTGAAATAACATCGCAACCCCCAACCCCTAAAGGGGAGTTATAAAACGAACTTTATTAAAAATGGAAGAAACACAAAATATAGACGAACATAAGAACCCACCTTTAGGGGTTGGTGACATGGATGGGCGTATAAAAGTTGCTCATGTTATCCGCGTTTTTAGTTATGGCGGTGCTGAAGTTTTATTGCGTGAATTTTTTGAACAAAAGGAATTTAAAGAAAACATTATTTCTGATGTATTTGTGCTCGATCATATAAAGCTTGGATTGCGAGACGACGTTACCCCTAATATTCGCAGATTCTATTATTACAAAATCATTACATGGCGCTTCTTCTTTGAATACATAAAATTTCTTACTCACATTGCCAAAGGTAAATACGATGTTGTGCACATGCATCTGCCTGTTGCAGCCTGGATGGGGATTGTAGCCAAGTTGTTTACACGAAAAACAAAATACATTTACTCAGAACATAACCTTGTAACATTTTATTCTAAATACAATTATTATTTAAGCGGACTTACTTATGGTTTTTTTGATTGTGTAATTTTTGTTTCACACGAAGTAGGAGAGGTGATAAAAAAAGTGCAAAAAGATTGGTTCTTTAAAACAAAAAAATCTGCGACGATTTTAAATGGTATTGATACAAATAAATTTTATTGTACACACCGCCTGCAAATAGACTCCGCAAAAGCATTAACGGTGGGCTTGGTAGCAAGATTTCGTCCGCAAAAACGTGTTGACCGTTGGGTTGAAGCGGCTTCAGTTATTCATAAAAAAAATCCTAACATAAAATTCCTCATGGTAGGCGATGGTCCCGATGATGAAATGTTGCGTAAAAAAATAGGACAGCATAACTTAACCGGCATTATAGAATTGCCTGGCAAATTGACCGATACATACAGTGCTTATAAAAAGATTGATATTTTTTTATTGACAAGTGATTTTGAAGGATTGCCTCTGGCGTTGCTCGAAGCAATGAGTTGTGGCTGCATTCCGGTAGTAAGTAATGTTGGTGGTATTAAGCAACTCAATTTCGGTGGTGTTGGCTTTAAGTTTGATGAGTTTGATGCGGAACAAATTGCAGACAAGATAAACTGTTACACAAAACAACCCGCCAATTATTTTGCCGAAAGTATTAAAGCAAGAGAATTTGTTATAAAAAATTATTCGTTAACAAAACAGGTAAATGAAATTATTGATTTATATAGAAAGTTGATAAAGAACTAATATGGAATAGAGCCTGACAGGTTTTTTATTGCTGTGGTTTAAATAAAATAATAAAAATGTCTGATTTTTGACAGGAGCGCTCAATAAGCTAATCTTAAAAACTACAAATTAAAACTGCAAACTTCTTTGTCCCTATTTCTAAACATAGATACTGCTACAGAACAAGCAAGTGCCTGTTTAACCGATAATGAAAAAGTGCTTGCTATCGAAAAAAGTTCGGATCAAAAGAATCATGCATCTTTTATACATCCCACTATAAAAAATTTATTTCAATCTATTGGAAAATATTTTTCTGAAATTGATGCAATTGCAGTTACTGCCGGTCCCGGCAGTTACACAGGTTTGCGTGTTGGGTTAGCCACCGCTAAAGGTTTGTGTTATGCTTTAAACAAACCACTTATTCTTTTAAACACACTTGAAGTAATGGCACAAGCCTCAATGAATGCACAATTTTACAATAAACTTCCAACATCCAACCTCCAACATCCAACCTCCAACCTCCAACATTCAACATCCAACCTCCAACCTCCAACTCTTTATTGTCCTATGATTGATGCTCGCCGCATGGAAGTTTTCACAGCTATTTATGATGACAATCTGCAAATAATTTTTCGTCCTTCAGCCATTATCCTTGATGAAAATATTTTCAATGAATACTTAAATGACTATAGGGTAATATTTTCGGGAAGCGGCAATTTAAAGCTGAAAACCATTCTTCATCACTCCAATGCAATTTTTTTACAGGTGCAGCATAATGCGTCCGATATGGTACCCTTAACTGTGAAAGCCTTTGCCCAACAGCAATTTTCCGATATTGCCTACAGCGAACCTTTTTATCTGAAAGAATTTTTTACCCCTTCACGAAACGTTATAGATAAAAAATTTTAATTTAATTTTACAGTACCGCTCAAAGTTGCTGTTTTTAACCAATGTAATACCACCTGTATGACTAATCATCAACAAGTTGCCGTAATCACAGATCCAAACACCAACGACAATATCCGAATAGATTTTTTGCACATGAAGAAAGCAATGCTTATATTAAGAGCGTTGAATCATAAACTTCGCCAGCAAATATTAAAACTTCTTGATGAACGAAGAAAGATGACCGTTACTGAAATTTATATCGAGCTTCGACTTGAACAATCGGTAACCTCACAACATCTTGCTATTCTGCGACGCGCAAACCTCGTAAATGCTACCCGCGAAGGAAAATTTATCTATTACTCTATCAACTATAAACGTGTAAAAGAAGTGAACTCATTTGTAGAAGATTTCATTGCATAGCAATATCATATATTTTTTGCGAAATTATTTTTTTGAGGCTGTCGTAAAACAATTCTATTCATCACCGGTTGCCTCGTCACTTATCCGAGTGAGGTTTTGTGTGCTAAATTGGGGCATTCTTGTACTGCTGAATATGAGAAGGCAAAGTCGGAAAGACCGCAAGTGAAAAAAATGCTTGTTCCATTTATGGCCTTCTTTCTGACTTTTAGACATGCAAAACTTCTGCGATATTTTATTTCCATTCGTCCTGTTCATTTATCGCTAATCACAAAAGCATAATAACAGCCTCATCTTTTTTGGTAGCTTTCTATAAAACATTTTTTATGAAAAAGTTATTTACCTTAACCGTTGTTCTTTTTCTGCTTTATAGTACACATGCACAACTGCTTACCACTCCGCCTAATGGGGGCAACAAGAAAGCTGTGGTTGGTGAACGCATTGGTATTACCGATGTAACCATTCATTACGACCGTCCCGCCGTAAAGGGCCGTGAGGGAAAAATTTGGGGGCAATTAATTCTCGCTGGTTATAACGATTTAGGTTTCGGTAACAGTAAAGAAGCACCATGGCGTGCGGGTGCTAATGAAAACACTACCATTGAATTTTCAACCGATGTAAAAATTGAAGGACAAAATTTACCTGCAGGTAAGTATGGTTTTTTTGTTGCGTATGATCCCAACGAATGCACACTTATCTTTTCGAAAAACACAACATCGTGGGGAAGTTTCTTTTATGATCCAAAAGAAGATGCATTACGTGTAAAAGTTAAGCCAACACAAACAGATAAGAGTGTTGAATGGCTGAAGTATGAATTTACAAATGAAACGGCGAACAGTGCAACTGTTACTTTACAGTGGGAAAAATTAATGATTCCTTTTAAAGTTGAGGTAGATTTAAATCAAACACAACTTGCTGCATTCAGAAATGAGTTGCGGACAGACAAAGGCTTTTTGTGGGAGTCATGGAATCAGGCTGCACAATGGTGTTTACAAAACAATGTAAACTTGGATGAGGCTTTGCTTTGGAGCGATACTGCAACAAGCTTAAACTTTGGCGGTGACAGAAGTTTTCAAGCATGGAGCACAAAAGCAGGAATTCTTGAAAAAATGGGCAAAACTGCACAGGCAGATTCGATCATGAAAAAATCACTTCCCTATGCGAGTATGTTTGAACTGCATCAATACGGAAGACAACTCATTCAACAAAAGAAATACAAAGAAGCACTTGCCGTTTTTAAAATGAATTACGAAAAAAACCCTAATCAGTTTATACCATTAATGGGACTTACGCGGGGTTACTCTGCAAACGGTGATTACAAAACAGCACTTAAGTATGCACAGATGGCGCAACCTTTGGCAGATAATCAAAACAAACAAAACGTTGCTACCATGATTGAAAAGCTGCAACAAGGAAAAGATGTGAATTAGCAAAGTTTGCGAGGCAATAATTATTTCAATGAAAAACACATAGTGTACGACCATGTGTTTTTTATCTTATGTTATTTAAAACAATTAGGTTTTCGTAAAAATTTTATCATAGTGTGATGTGACTTTACTTTAGCACTTCATGAAGCTTCGCCTTTAATTCTTCCCCACGTAAATTTTTTGCTATGATAGTTCCGTTGGGATCAATAAGAAAATTTTGCGGAATGGATTCAACATGATAGAGCTTTGCAACTTCATTACCCCAAAATTGAAGATCACTTACATGTGTCCAGTTTAAATGATCTGTTTTAATAGCATTCATCCAATTGTCTTTATCCTGATCGAGCGATACACTTAGAATAGTGAAATTTTTATTCTTATATTGATTATACGCTTCAACTACATTGGGGTTTTCCATGCGGCAAGGTCTGCACCAGCTTGCCCAAAAATCAAGTAGCACATACTTGCCTCTGAATTGTGAAAGCGAAACTTTTTTTCCTGCTGTATCTTGTTGTGCAAACTCTAATGCTTTTGTTCCTACTGCGCCGATTTTTCCATTTTCAATTACACGTTTAACGCCTTCTGCATAACGGTTTTCGAGAGCAGCTGTATCAAGGATTTTGAATCTTTTCTCGAGCAATACAACATCTTTGTTTGGATCCATGTCATAACTATAGGCTAACAGCAATGCAGCGGCAGGTGAATTTTTTTTCCGTGCTATAAAGCGGTCAATACTGGTTTGATAAATATTATAGGCTGCATTCAGCATAATTGCAGCAGAGTCATGTGCCTCTTTGTTTTGAGCACTCTGCATTTGTGCCCGATAATAATTTACAAAATCACCGAGCGGTTTTATATGATTGATAAATTCTTCGTAATCCGTTTGTGAAGACGAACCTGTGATAACTACATCACTAAGGTCTGCATTTGAACCGGAAATATTGAGATGTTCATTACCTGTAAATAAAAACAATCTTGCATTTGAAGATGGAAAAATCAGCATTCTTCCATCAATATTCTCCACTTTACCCTTTAAAGTAAAGCTACTTTCTTTAACAGTTGTTTTAACAATAGTATCATTTTCATTATTGCCTGCGAGATATACCACACTGTTATCAGGCAACCGGTTTATTTTACCGGAAATAATAAAACCCTTATCGGAATTTGTTTGCGCATTAAGAAGCAAGGGAAGAAATAAAAAAAGCGATGCAACACATTTCATTTTGAATGACGTTTTTGAAGTACACCTATCACGTCCTGCAATTTATATCCTTTTGCGTTAAGCAAAACCAAATAGTGAAAAAGCAGGTCGGCAGATTCATTTAAAAATAATTTATCGTTACTATCTTTTGCTTCTATTACCATTTCAACGGCTTCCTCACCTACTTTCTGCGCAATTTTATTAATGCCGTTTGCAAAGAGCTTTGCAACATACGATTCATCGGGCGAAGCTTTGCTGCGCAGGTTAATTATATCTTCAAGGTAATATAGAAAATCTTCATGATGATTTTTTTCGCTCCAGCAGGTATCAGCACCGGTGTGGCAAACAGGACCTGTTGGATGAGCTTTTATAAGTAATGTATCATTATCGCAATCTACTGCAATACTTTTCAACTCAAGATAATTGCCGCTTTCTTCTCCTTTTGTCCACAAACGTTTTTTGCTGCGGCTGTAAAACGTAACTCTGCCAGATGTCTCCGTTTTTTGGAGTGCTTCTTTATTCATAAAGCCCATCATCAAAACTTTATGAGTAGAATAATCCTGAATGATTGCAGGCACAAGTCCGTCACTGTATTTTTTAAAATCAACATTCATTATATGTAGGTTGCAGTGCGAAGTTATATTTTTTGATGAAATGGTGTAAGGTTTAAGGTGTAGGGCATAGGGCTAAGACCTTCTACCTACGCCTTTCACCTTTCACCTTCCTTCTTGCAACTTACTCAACTACCGTCGCACTCATTACTGATAACGCAATGCTATCGGTTCCTTTTGGTAAACGATAACGTGTTTTGAAATTTGTTGTACTGTTGGGTTTAATAACATCGTCAATTACATCTTCATGCTCTTCTGCGAGTTTGTCATTTTTATAGCAGAGCATTTTTATGCGCACATCTTTGTAAGAACTAATAGTCGCTTTGTTTGAAATTTTCCCGCGAATCACTGTTTGCCCGATCAGATTCTTTTTATTATCTCCTTCAACACTTAAAAATGAAAGAGGATTTTTCTTTTCTCTTGAGGCAAGACTTTCTTTATGCTGCTCGTAAGATTGTTCATCAAATTTTTTGTTGCTGCCCCCACAAGAAAGCGAGAAGATTGCAGCGACAAATAAACTTAGGATTGATTTAGAAAACATATTATTGGGCTCTATTTTTTTAAGAAACGATTTTTATAAACATCTATTACATCAGTTTCTTTTTTCTAATTTCTTATTAACGATAACTCATCACTTAAAACTTGCGAAGTCTTTAAACCTTCAACTTAAACTTTATCAGGCTTCTTGCCCAATCCATACCGCTCCGCCTATGCTGCTTCGTGATGCTCCTGTGACAGAATTCATTACGGTATTTTCTTCCCTCCATCGTAATACCCCCAGCAAAGCCATTATCAATGCTTCTTTATACTTGATCAAGGTTTCATCAGGCAGAATAGCTTCAATATTAAATTTTTTTAAGCCTTTTTGTAATTGTTCTACTAAAAATTTATTGAATGCTCCTCCGCCGGTTACGAGTAATTTTCCCATTGACCATTGACCATTCACCGTCTCAACAGCATTCTCTACTTGTTGCACTATATGCTCAACATACGTTCTCAATGCATCCCTAACTGAAATATTAAACGATTCTATTAATGGATAAACTACATTTATTCCAAACTCATTTGTAAGTGATTTTGGGTAAGATTGTTTATAATAATCAAGCATATTTAATTGAGTAAGCAAAGAGTTATTTACAGAACCACTTCTTGCTATCTCGCCTTTATCATCATAAAGTTTGCCTTCTTTATTCGCAAGCATGTTCAAAATTCTATTCGCAGGACAAATATCGAAGGCGATATAAGTTCCGAGCGGAGTCGAGGAACTTTGCGTAACGCCGAGCGAAGTCGAGACGTTGGCTGAAATATTTGCGATGCCGCCCAGATTTAAGAAGTAATCGTATTCTTTCAACAATAATTTTTCACCCATAGGAACAATTGGTGCACCCTCGCCACCAAGAGCAACATCCATCATTCGTAAATCGCATACTACATTTATGCCTGTTAATGCGGCTATTGTCGCGCCATCTCCTAACTGGGCTGTCATGCATAAATCTGGTACATGAAATACTGTATGACCATGGGATGCAATCAGCTGCACTTTATGATGAAGATTGCCTTCATCAATAAATCCATTTACTGTTTCTGCTATAAATTTTCCATAAGCAGTATGCAGTAACAGATATTCATAAGCGTTTAAATGCTGTGCTGCTTGTAACTTCTGAGTCCATTCATTGTTGTATTCAACACATGCTGCCGCTTTAATTTCATAACTCCATTTACTGCCACTTTCTTCAAGTTCTGTATAAACAATATCCAATCCATCTAAAGAAGAACCGCTCATTAAACCAATTACTCTATACTGCATGTTTAATTATTGATTTGCGCAAAGATGAGGATTGTTATTATTAAGAATCACATTATGTTACGTTTTCCTGTAACCTCATGCTTGATATAAAAAAACCACTAAAACGGCCGCTTTCTGATTCATGCAAACATCAACTTTAGTTATTAGTTTATATTTTCAATTTCAAAAGTACCAATGGAGCTATCACAAGCAATCGCACTTATAAATCATAAAAAAATTCCCACTACCCAAACAACAACATGGGCTGATTTGGGATGTGGCTCCGGCCTATTTACAAATGCTCTTGCTCATTTACTTAAACCCGGCAGTAAAATATTTGCGATTGACAAAAGCATAAGTGCACTGAAAAAGATTCAATTACCAAATGCTATCCAAATAGAAACAATACAGGCAAACTTTATTACCGAAGATATTAACATCAATAACCTTGATGGAATATTAATGGCCAACTCGTTACATTATGTGAAAGACAAAATTGCATTGATACATAAGCTTGAGAACTACTTTAAATCATCAGGTTGCTTTCTTATAGTAGAGTACGATACGGATAAACCAAATTCATGGGTTCCATATCCTATAAGCTTCTCTTTAATAAAAATACTTTTCGAAAGAGTGGGATATGATTCGATTAAAATAAATGAGTTGCCTTCAAGGTATAGCCATGCAAATATTTACGGTGCACTAATTCTAAAAAAGACATGATTTTTTCTTCAAATTTTTGACATATTTTAAGGAAAAATTCTAAACTCTAACAGTTTGTTAAGTCTGATTTTCAGGTCCTTCGATGACTTATTCATGACAGTAAAAAAACATTATAGCCGTACCTTTGTCCTCCATTTTTCCGCCTATAAAAACTATTCCAAATTTTATTTGTTATATAAAAAATAATTCAAGCATGAATAAACTGATGAAGAGGGTCGTGTGTGTAATTGGTGTGTTTTTAATTGCTTTTACGCAATTTTCCTTCGTAAATAATCCTATAGAAACAAAAACTGCTGCTCCGGTAAATAATGTTGTTGCAAGCAATAAAGCTTATCTCTTCGATTTTCTTCATTTGGGTGAGTTGGGTTTATCGAGGCAAGCATTTGATTATGCTATTAAAGGCTACAACTCTTTACTGTCTTCCGGTAAAATTAAAAATGATGAAACAGTTTCAATAGTGGATTTTAGCTTACCTTCTTATGCAAAGAGATTATTTGTAATAGATGTTAAAAAGGGAAAAGTGTTGTTTAACACTTATGTATCGCATGGTCGCAACTCGGGCAATGCCATGGCAACGGAATTTTCAAACGAAATCAATAGTAATAAAAGTAGCTTGGGTTTTTACACAACCTGTAATATCTACAAAGGGAAACATGGCTATTCTTTAAGGCTTAACGGTGAAGAAACCGGTATAAATGATAATGCTTATAATCGCGGCATTGTAATGCACAGTGCACAGTATGTAAGCGAAAGCACAATAAAACAACTTGGTTTTCTTGGTCGTAGCGAGGGTTGCCCTGCCGTACCGCAAAATTTGTACAAAGCGATTATCGCAAAAATAAAAAACGGAAGTTGCCTTTTTATGTATAGCCCTAATGAAGATTACTTGTCACATTCTCAAATACTTAATAAAATCGGTGTATAATACACCGCATTTTGCTTTATAGAAGAAATGAATTGCATAGATTTACAAAAATTATCTGCGAAAAATGAGTAATAAAAAATCCCAAACCTTGCAATTTGTTTTTAATTGTTTTTTTCTTGCCGTTCTTATCAACAGTGTTGTGGCTACAGCACAAATATTGCACGAGAAAGACTTTCAATTTTTTCAAGAAATACAAATTTTTCTTTTGTGTGCGGGTATAAGTGCTGTTGTTTTTGCTGCTGCATGCCTGTTGCTTTATCTTATTTGTCGAGTTACCGGTATGGGTTCAGAAAGAACATTTTGGTTTTTAATTACCCTGGCAATTATTGCTGCAGCAGTTTTAGCCGGTTTCTTTAAGAGCGAATTTTATCAATACACAAATGAGCACAATTATTTTTACTTTGGTGCAATATCAGCCTTTTCAATAATGGTAAGCCTCGCTTCTCAATACCAGTTTTTCCACAAGGGCAATGTTCAGGCTCAAGCTTCGCATTAATTCTTTACTTGTTTCTGTCACCTTAGTTCCCCACACCAATCAAGCATACTTTAACAATATGTAAAACAAAAGCATTCTGGACTGTAAAAATATAATGGAACAAATTTTGATTTGTAGTTGGCAAAAATGATAACTATGAAAAAGACCATTTTAATTTTACTGGCAACAGTTCTCACAGCCGGTATTCTGCATGCGCAAAAACCTGAAGTCGTAACAAGCGGTAAACCCGGTTGGCACAAAATCGGTGATGCAAGCGTTAATTTCAAAACCGACAAAGATGAGTTTATTGTGCTTGGCAAAGACAGATTCAAATCTATTCAATTAAAGGTAACTGATGCTCCTGTTCATGTTGAAGATTTACAGGTATTTTACGAAGGTGGTGGTAAAGAAGACGTAGCTATAAAAGAAGATTTTAACGCCGGCAGCAAAAGCAGGGTTATTCCTTTAAAGAATCACAGCGCTGAAATTAACAAAGTGGTATTTATTTATCGTACCAAGCCAAACGCAAAAGTGGAGAAGGCGCATATAGAACTGTGGGGGTTGAAGTAAAAAATTTTCTTAAAAGCCGCGCAATTAATTAAAATAATTGCGCGGTTGTTTTTATGGATTTTTGGAGGCCAGCATTAGTATAATATGGCATCGCCTGTTGTGTCACTCACTTGTACTGTTTGTTTTTACGGCAACTATGGTTTCCCTCGTTAAGTTCTAAAAAATATTCTCGACAGTTGCATAATATTTGTGCATATTTATTTTTATTCATGCTTAAATTATTTTGTTATGACTGGAAGAAATGATGATTACCAATCAAGAACTGATAAACCTGAAGCAGATACAGCTTCCAAGCAAAATGCGCATATAGATCGCGATGAAGATATGGGTGAAATAGATCCCGAGTATAGAAACGAAGTTGATAAAGCTTTGCGAAAAAATGTGAGTTCTAACAAACAACCCGATGATGTAAAAACCAACTCGGATGGCGGAGGGGCTAAAAAAAGATAAGCGTAAAAGGAAAGTTTTTTGTCTTCCAAAAAATGAAAAAAATATAAAAGGGATTTGTTTTCAGCGCAAGTCCCTTTCTTATTTTCAATTGTTATAATCAACATTCTTTTTTCTTAGTAGTTTCGTTTGCATGAGCTACTCCTCACTCGAAGAATGTTTAATTGATCTTGAAAAAAATGGTCATCTCATAAGAATAAAAGAAGAAGTTGATCCATATCTTGAAATGGCTGCCATTCATTTAAGGGTTCATGAGGCACAAGGTCCTGCATTATTGTTTGAAAATGTAAAAGGCACAAAATACCGGGCAGCATCAAATATTTTTGGAACACTTGAGCGCAGCAGATTTATTTTTCGCCAAACGCTCGAAACGGTTCAAAAAATTATTGAATTAAAAAATGATCCGTTGCTTGTTTTCAAAAAGGCTTTTAAAAATATCAAGCCCGGTTTTGCTGCATTAAAAGCAATGCCTTTAAAAAATCCTTCACACAAACCAATTCTCGCAAATGAAATTCAAATAACAGATCTGCCCTTAATTTATCATTGGAAAAATGATGGTGGCGCATTTGTTACACTGCCCCAGGTTTATACAGAAAATGCCGATATGCCGGGCATCATGTATTCTAATCTCGGAATGTACCGGATTCAACTAACGGGCAACGATTATAAAATAAACGAAGAAGCGGGCTTGCATTATCAAATACATCGCGGCATCGGCGTGCATCAAACCATATCAAATAAAAAGGGTATTCCTTTAAAGGTAAGTGTGTTTGCAGGCGGACCTCCGGCACACACGCTTGCCGCCGTAATGCCATTGCCTGAAGGAATGAGTGAAGTAACGTTTGCCGGAATATTAGGTAACAGACGTTTTCGCTATTTTTATAACGATGGATTTTGTATTAGCGCCGATGCAGATTTTGTTATAACAGGCGAAGTATATCCGGGAGAAAACAAGCCGGAAGGCCCTTTTGGTGATCATCTTGGTTACTACAGTTTGATGCACCCTTTTCCCTTAATGCATGTGCGTAAAGTATATGCGAAAAAAAATGCGATTTGGCCATTTACGGTTGTAGGTCGTCCGCCACAGGAAGATACCAGCTTCGGCAAACTTATACATGCAATAACGGGTGATGCTATAAAAAAAGAAATTCCGGGTTTAAAAGAAGTGCATGCTGTGGACGCTGCAGGTGTGCATCCTCTTTTGCTCGCTATTGGAAGTGAGCGATACACGCCTTATTTAAAAGAAAAACGCCCATCGGAAATTCTAACCATTGCCAATCATATTTTAGGAACGGGTCAGCTAAGTCTTGCAAAATTTCTTTTTATTACAGCAGACGAAACAAACCAGCTTTCAACAAACGATGTAGAAAAGTTCTTGATTCATATTTTAGAAAGAATAGACTTTAGGACCGATTTACATTTTCAAACTAATACCAGCATAGATACGCTTGATTATTCGGGAACAGGTTTGAACCGGGGCAGTAAGGTTATTTTTGCTGCATACGGGGAGCAGAAAAGGCAATTGTGCAAAAAAATTCCCGAGATTTTTCAAAAAACTGAGGGAACAGAGGTTCAATTAGTTCTGCCAGGAGCGGTGGCAGTTACAGCGTCACCTTTTCAGTCTTATGCCAAAGCGGAAGAGGAAATTGATCTTTTAAATGAACAATTAATTGTAGAAATTGACAATCTGCAGCAGTTGGCTTTAATAGTTCTTTGTGATGACAGTGAATTTGTTGGTAAGAAACTCGAAAATTTTTTATGGGTAACTTTTACAAGATGTAATCCATCCCACGATATATATGGAATAGACAGCTTTTATGAGAATAAACACTGGGGTAGCAATGGTCCATTGATTATTGATGCCCGGCTAAAACCACATCATGCTCCGGTATTGGAAAAAGACTTTGAAACAGAAAGGAATATTGAAAGGCTATTTAATAAGGGCGGAAGCTTACATGGGGTTCTAAAATAAAATAGGGGCGGCGGAGAACCGTTGCCCCTTTTTTCAACCCTAAACCCTTAAAAAACTGGTGTAAAAGTACTAAAAATCATGCCATAATTTGAAAATGATCGGTTTATATGAAAATATTTAGTCACTTAAGTAAAATTTAATGTAATCTCATTTTTTTATATGATATGAGTTGCCAAAATTTTATTGCATTATCGAAATAATTTCAAGAAGGAGCGAATGCCGTCGTTTTATTAAAATGAAAGGATTTTGTCTACGCAACTTTTTGAATGTTTGGAAAGGTAACGAACACTTTATTTCTTTTAAACTCGTAAAGTGTAAACCATGCGGTTATAAAGGAAGCAAAAACGAAATAGGCAATAAGACCATACTTGACGCCCGAAAAATATTTTTCTACACCAAACCAATCGCCAAGGCAGTAAATGATAACAATTCCCAAAATGTTTTTAATTAGTTCCCATATAAGGGCAGAAGAATGCACATCCATTAATTCAGTATAGGCATAAACAGTTAAAAAAATAAAGCTCCCATAAATAAACATGTTAGGACTGCCAATAGATGCGATATTATTAAAGAGATAAGTTATCAACAGGAGTAATACTATCATTTGTATCCAAATCCATATAAAGAGGGCTTTAGAGTGAGGTGGATTATATTTTTGAAAATTATACGCATCTTCAATTTTATATACCGGATATTTTTCTGTAACATCTGCGGGACGCCAACCAGTTGGCATAAACCATATTCGCAATTTATCTTTCCAGTTTTTTGTACGCCAAGCATCTTTTATTAAAAGCCACAGATGCTGAAAATTTATTTTGATAGGATTCCATGTAGTGGCAGGTCTGGTAATGCCATAAACAGGCGGCACATTTGGCAATTCCTCCTGAAATGTACCGAAAAGTTTATCCCAAAAAATAAATATTTGCGAAAGGTTTTTATCAATATATTCCGGGTTTAGCGCATGATGTACGCGATGATGCGAGGGCGTTACAATTATCTTTTCTAAAAAACCCATTTTATTGATGTGCCTTGTATGATACCAAAACTGTGCAAACAAATGAATAGGAGCCACAATCGCAATTACTTTTGCAGGAACGCCCAATAATGCTGCTGGTATAAGCAAAAAAGTAAATAGCTGAACAAATATTGAAATACTTTGTCGTAAAGCACAGGCAAGGTTAAATTCTTCGCTGCTGTGATGAATGATATGACTGTTCCAGAAGAAATTTACTTTATGTTCTATTCTATGCACCCAATAACCTGCAAAATCCAAAACAAAAAACGCAATCACATACGTCCATACAGTTGATTGAATATGATAAAGAGCAATTTTATCTACAAGCCATTCATACGTAATAATTGAAACGCTTAAACCCAACACATCTTTTGTAACGTTGGTGATGCCGCTGCTAAGGCTGCTTAACATATCCATGCCACGGACTGTATTTTTTCCTTTGTACCAATCGTAACATTTTTCGAGTAACACCAACAAAAGAAATATCGGGATTGCAATTACTAAGATTTTACCATAAGTTTCCATACAGCAATAGAGAAAAAACAAAGGTAGAAATCTTACAAATCTCCACACATTAATGTTTGAAAAGATTACAAGCTTGGAATTTGCAGCCAATTGATTTAACAGAAGAGTTTTGATGATTGGCGAATAGTGAACAGAACGTACAAGTGAGTGACACAACGGAAGATTAATAGTAGCAATGTAGATTGGCTAATAAAAAAAATCATCATTCAAACAGAGATTATAATACTTTTCCCGGACAGCCACACTGTTTCTTTGCTTTTTTTGAATACCATCCACCTGAAGATCCAAGGTTATCGAGAGAGAAAGCGAGTTTTATTAAACATGTATAGTAAACATCTTTTTTGTGAGGATTACCTCTTTGCATTTTTGTATTAAATACCAATGGGTCTGGTATTTCATCGCCTCTGAAAGAGAGTTTAGCGCTAAGATCGCTCACTTCGCGGCGAAGAATGGCAGTGTCTGCATAAGTTTCACTGCTTACATCATCGAGATAATCAGTAAATAATTTTCTAAAACCAAGCTCTGCACTTACGACGATGCTGTTTGAAATAGCATAAGATAAACCGCCTCCAAAAGGAATGGCAAATTGTGTAAGCTTATATGGTTTGCGGTTGGGATATTCTGGCAAGCCTTCTCCCTCGGTTCTTAATGGCTTAAGATAAATTTTCTCTCCGGCATAATACGTGTATGGATTAAAATGAAACACCGCTACTCCTGCAAAAGCATAAGGTGTAAACTTGAAAGTGCCGGGAACATCTTTCAATTGACCTTCTAACCTTAAACTGCCCTCTGTGAGATTGGAATAAAAACTAAGATTGCGTTTATAACGCTCCTGATTTGTTTTTGCATCGCTTGCAGCAAGTTTTCCACCCGTTATTGCTGCGCTTATAAAAAGATTATTCATCAATTTGTAAGCAACGCCTGCGCTTAGTGCAGAGTTCGATTGATTAAATGTGAAAGATGTATTCTGTAAATCTCCGCCATAGTTTATCATTCCGCCTGCAACATTAAAAAACAATCTCTGTGCATGTAATGAAGCTGTTATAATTAAAGCAAAAATTATTAATGTCGTGTTTTTCATAAAGTTCGTTTCAAATACCATCAAAAATAATTTGTCAGGACCCGTTAAATCTAAAAAACGTTTTGTGGTATTAATTTGTTGTTGATAAATCGAATGGTTTTTTTTAGGTGATGAGCATTAGAATATTATGGCATCACCTCTTGTGTCACTCACTTGTACTTTCTGTTTTCACATCGGCAAATACGCATTCCTCTTATGCTGTACTCTTCAATTGTAAAAAATTGTGCCATAAATATTTTTTGGAAGAAAAAGTAAGAACGGAAGAGTGGAAACTACACTAAATAACTAAACAAAATATCATCCTTATTCAACTCGGTAAAATCAATATTGTATTTATTCATTCTTGTAACCAATTCTTCATAATCATGTTTTGATTGTAATTCGATCCCTACTAAAGCAGGTCCGGTTTCTTTGTTTGTTTTTTGCATGTATTCAAAACGGGTAATATCATCTGTTGGGCCTAATACATTATTTACAAATTCTTTTAAAGCACCCGGACGTTGCGCAAACTTGATGAGGAAATAATGTTTTAAACCTTCGTATTGAAGAGAGCGTTCTTTTATTTCGGGCATGCGATCAATATCGTTGTTGCTACCACTTACAATGCACACAACTGTTTTGCCTTCGATTTGTTTTGCATAATCATCAAGAACTGCGATGGATAAAGCACCGGCAGGTTCTGCAACAATTGCATCTTCATTATATAATTTCAAAATCGTTGTGCAAACTTTTCCTTCAGGAACAAGATGCAGATCATCTAAAACTTCCTTACAAATATTGAAAGTAATATCACCTGTACGTTTTACAGCAGCGCCATCAACAAATCGGTCAATACTTTCAAGTGTTACAGGATGCCCCGCTTTAAATGCTTCATACATTGAAGGAGCACCTTGCGGTTCTGCGCCAATGATTTTTGTTTGTGGTGAAAATGTTTTGAAATAAGTTCCAACACCCGATGCTAAACCACCACCACCAATTGGAATAAATAAGTAATCGCAATGATCTTCCTCTTTATTCAGTTGTTCCAAAATTTCAACGCCAACAGTTCCCTGCCCCTCAATGATTCTATAATCTTCAAATGGCGGAATAAATGTCATGCCGTTTTCTTCTGTAAATTTTTTTGCAGCAACGGCACAATCATCGAAAGTATCGCCAATCAATTTTATTTCTATATTTTCCTCACCGAACATTCTTGTTTGATCCACTTTCTGTTTAGGCGTTATTACCGGCATAAACACCACACCTTTTACATGCAGCCTTTTACAACTGAATGCAAATCCTTGTGCATGATTGCCTGCACTCGCACATACAACTCCACACTGTAATTGTTCTTTTGGCAACGAGCACATCATGTTATAAGCGCCACGCACTTTGTAGGAACGAACAACCTGCAGGTCTTCACGCTTTAAATAAATTTTTGCGTTATATCTCTTGGATAAATTTCTATTTAGTTGCAAAGGTGTTTTTGAAGCGACTTTTTTTAAGCGGTGCTCGGCGTCCTGAAAATTTAGTTGAAACTTTTCATGGATTGATGTACTCATAAAAAATGCTTTGAAATCACCTGTCAGATCATAAATTTTTTTACAAACTCGTCAGGATAGTAAACAGGGAGTTCCGGTTTAGCCTGTTTTCTAAAATTCTTGTCTCTTGAAATAAAACAGTCCAGCTTGTGGTGCAATGCTGTATAGTATTGAAGGGCATCTTCAATATCTGTCATATCTGAATGAATAGCATTGACTGAAATATCATGACTTGCTTCGATAACTCTTACATCATTCAGTATGCCGAGTAAAATTAGTTTTGCCTCATTCACATTTCGATAATATTTCAGCCAGTAACCACAAATGTGAATAATGGAAGTTGTGATATAACATTTAAAGGCACCTGAAATTATTTTTTCATAAATACCTCTTAACGTTAAATAGTCATCCGATCTTTTAAGAGAAAGGTCTAACAGAATATTTGCATCCATGATTATTTTAGAGCCCATATTTTTTCGCTCTTTGTTTGTAATATTCCTCTTTAAAATCGAAGTCTTTTGGCAGATTCACTTTTGGCTTCGGCAACTCATCAATAATATCCAACAATGATTTTTTTCTTGATCTTCTTGTAATAGTTCTAAAATAATCCTCTACAAGCTGTGAAAGACTTGAATTTTGCTTTGCTGCGTAAATTTTTACCTTATCAAGCAAATCTTCCTCAATGGTGATATTTAATCTCGTTTTCATGCGAACAAAAATACGCATAATTTTAATTTATGCGTATTGACTTGCCTTTATATTGCTCAATAGAAAATAAAGATAAAAGTAGTGCGACGCAACAAAAAGTTCAATAGCAGCCCTTTCGCTCGTCACCAAAACTATTTTTGATTTTCCGGTCTCAAACTTCTTACCGTTTTTCCTGCCTGCCACATTTCACTTTCACGCAACTCTTTTAATTCTTCATTCAGCTTTTCGCGATAATCAGGCTGACTGTTGCTATCAATTGAGCGCTTTGATTCTTTACCTGCTGCAACACTGTCATACAATTCGTTGAACACCGGCAAAGTCGCATCACGAAAGCGTTTCCACCAATCAAGTGCACCTCGTTGTGCAGTGGTTGAGCAATTCGCGTACATCCAATCCATGCCATTCTCTGCAACAAGCGGCATGAGCGATTGTGTAAGTTCTTCAACCGTTTCGTTGAATGCTTCTGAAGGTGAATGACCTCTTTCGCGCAACACCTGATACTGCGCTGCAAATACACCTTGTATGCAACCCATCAGCGTACCACGTTCACCGGTTAAATCGCTATAGACTTCCTTTTTGAAATCTGTTTCAAATAAATAACCACTGCCAACTGCAATGCCCAACGCAATCACTCTTTCTTTTGCACGACCGGTTGCATCTTGATAAATCGCATAACTGCTGTTGAGTCCGCGACCTTGCAAAAACATTCTGCGCAATGAAGTGCCGCTGCCTTTTGGTGCAACCAAAAACACATCAACATCTTTCGGCGGAATAATTCCGGTTTGTTCATTGAACGTTATGCCAAAGCCATGTGAAAAATATAACGCTTTACCTGCGGTTAAATGTTTCTTCACTGTTGGCCACAATTCAATTTGTGCCGCATCGCTAAGCAAGTAACAAATGATAGTGCCGCGTTGCAATGCTTCTTCAATTTCAAACAATGTTTTGCCGGGTACAAAACCATCTGACACAGCTTTATCCCAAGTTTTAGAATTTTTGCGCTGACCAACAATAACATTAATACCATTGTCGCGTTGATTTAATGCTTGCCCCGGACCCTGCACGCCATAACCAATTACTGCCACTGTTTCGTTTTTCAAAATTTCCTGTGCTTTTGAAAGTGGAAATTCTTCGCGTGTTACAACGTTTTCTTCCACTCCGCCGAAATTTAATTTTGCCATTTTTTTAATGCCCCCTTCCCCTAAAGGGGGGAATTTAAGTTATCAATTATGCTTATGCAATAACATAGGGGTTGTTATGCAATTTGAATTGTATGTCCACGCTTTTATTACTACTATTTTTCTTCCGTTGTGTCACTCACTTGTACGCTTTGAACTTGTCTGAACAGGGATTTATAGGATTTTATGGATTACGAGGATATTAAATTTTATTCTTCATAATCCTTTTAATCTCCCCAATCAAGGTTCAGACTTTTCATTAAACGTTAGCCTGTTCCCAAATGGGTCAATTACCTGAACACACCATGTTCCGTAAAATGTTTCTTCGAATCCCGGTCTGTTGTATTTGTATTTTTTATCGAGCAACTGTTTATGATATTCTTTCAAACCTGTGCATTCGATATATACTCGTTGCCCCGGAGTTGAATCACCGTGATGTTCACTTAAATGCAAAGTGATTCCTTCTCTTGAGACTTGCATATAGATTGGTGTATTTGCTTCAAATGTGTGTTCCCAATCTATTTTGAATTCCAACCAATCAACATAAAATTCAATTGCTTTATTATAATCGAAAATGCGCAAGATTGGTATCACTTTTTGAACATTCATAAGACCTCACCCTTTATTCCCTCTCCAAAGGAGAGGGAGACCCAACTTTATGGTTAAATGAATATTTGCAATTAAGCATTTCAGCATTTATTTTTTACTCATCTTTCACGTCTTCATTTAATAATCTTTTTAATCAGCTCTGCTCTTTCTTCTTGAATATCTTTTCTTGCATTAACAACTCTATCTACAATTTCTTTGTCTGCTGTGTTTGGTGAACCAGCATTGAAAGGCGGTGAAGGATTATACTCCAACATCAGTTGTACTTCTTTTGCAACTTCTTCATTAAAGAGTTTTTCAACAACATACAAACCAAAATCAATTCCTGCTGTTACACCGCCGCCTGTTATCCTGTTTCTGTCTATCACTACTCTTTCTTCAATCACATCAACATTGAACAATTTCAAGAGATTGAGAGATAACCAGTGTGTTGTTGCTTTATAACCATCCAACAAACCTGCTACTGCAAGAATCAAGGAACCGGTGCAAACTGAAGTAATATATTTTGCATTCACAGCTTGTTGTTGTAAAAAATTTATCAACTTTTTGTTTTGCATTGCTTCGAAAACTCCTCTGCCACCCGGAACAAATAAAACATCTGCTTGCGGCGCGGTTTCAAATATTGCATCAGGAGTGAGGAGCAATCCATTATCACTTTTTACAGGTTGCAAAGTTTCAGCTATTAAAAGAACTTTTGTATTGAGTAATCTTCCAAATACTTCATAAGGACCCGTAAGATCCAGTTGCGTTAAGTTTGGAAATATTACCATTGAGATTATCATATCACATACCTCATCCTTTTATCCCTCTCCTGATGAGAGAGGGAGACCGAGCTTTTCATTTTTTATTGAACTTTTGTAATTAAGCATTTCAACTTTTATCTTTTATTCAGCATCAAAACAACCGTCTCCGAATTTATTTAAGGACTTTAAATAGTTACGTTGTTTGAAGCCTCCCCTTCAGGGGAGGTTTGGTAGGGTTCCTACATTGAAAACACTTCTTGTTGTTTATCGAGATATTCGTTCTCTATTACTTCTTCTCCCGGTTCTGCCTGTTCAAACTCTTTTAATCTTTCATGAAAGTCGTTACTGCCTTTAATGATACCTACTCTTCCGCTGCGAACAAATTCAATCAATCCGTAAGGTTCGAGTGCTTTTATCAGAGCATCTGTTTCTTCACGATGTCCTGTAGTTTCAAACACCGTATAATCTTTGCGAATGGCAACTGCTCTTGCTCCATATTTTCTTAATAATCTTTCTACTTTTACTTTCTCTGTAATCTCATCAGTCGGCACTTTGTACAATGCAAGTTCCTGCCAAACGATTTCATCTTCTGTGTTGTAATATGCTTTCAATACTTCAACCTGTTTTTCAATTTGCCGACAAAGTTTTCTTACTACATCTTCTGTTTCGTTAATTACAATAGTAAAGCGATGTACGCTATCTACTTCAGAAGGAGAAGTGTTCAAACTTTCAATATTAATTTTGCGACGTGAAAAAATTATCGCTATACGATTGAGTAAACCAATCTGGTTTTCTGTATAAACTGTTATGGTGAATTCTTTTTTTTGCATGACTAAGAAATTAAAAAGTAAAAATTTGTTGTTGTGCTGTTCGTGGCGTTCTGCTGTTTCTGCTGTTCGTGGCGTCCTCGCCACGAACCATTATTCTATCGCCTCCGGCGATTATATTTTTAAAACAAATAATCAATTTCCATGATGCCTTTTCCTTTATAATAATTAGAAGCACTGGAGTACAAATAATCTTCCGGATTTTCAACCCATCTTGCTCTCACCGGATTTTCATGTATATAATTTAATTTGCTTTTCAAAAAATCTTCTGAAAATATTTCCTCAGGATGATTATCGCCTGTCCATATTTTGAACTCTTTATTTTGATTTGTTCTGTTCGCATAAAAACGAAACATGTGTAATAACCAGTCTCTTCTGCTTTCTGATTCGTTCATTATCGTCTCAACAAATTCTTTTGTAGAGAATGACTTAAAATCTCTCAACGTATCGCTCAACTTTCCCTTTGTGGACTGCCAGATAACATGTACATGATTCGTCATAATTACATAGGCGCCAATTTTAAGTGATTTATTTTTACGGCAATATTCCATGTTCTTTATTAAAATATCACGGTATAATGTACTGCTGAACAAATCAATCCATCCCACAATGGTAAAAGTCATAAAATGCAAACCGAATTGATTTCTTATTTTATATCCATCTGCAAATTCATAGCTCATAAGCAAGATTTTATCGCCACAGGCGATAGAATATACCGTGTGAAGCGAGGACGCTTTACACAGCACTATTTCAATCTTATCTCTGCTACACTGCATCCTTGCGGCACCATCGGGAATACATTATTTTCTTTGCCTACCATCACTTCAAGAAGATAAGAACCTTTGTGCTCCAACATCTCCTTCAATGCAGCTTTCAAATCTTTTCTGTCGCTCACAGATTTTCCTTCGATGCCATAACCTCTTGCAATAGTTACAAAATCGGGACTTTGAATATCCACAAACGAATAGCGTTTCGAATGAAACAATTCCTGCCACTGCCGCACCATGCCAAGAAAATTGTTGTTGAGAATAAGAATTTTTACATCTGCGCCAAACTGCATAATAGTACCGAGTTCTTGCAACGTCATTTGAAAACCACCATCACCAATAATAGCAACAACAGTTCTGTCTTGTGCACCATACTTCGCACCAATCGCAGCAGGCAATGCAAAACCCATTGTGCCAAGACCACCGCTTGTAACATTACTTTTTGATTGAACAAATTTTGCATAACGACATGCTACCATTTGATGCTGACCAACATCTGTAACAATTACTGCATCACCTTTTGTTAATTCATTTAATGCATCAATTACTTCGCCCATACTCATTTGATCTGCTGTTGGATGAAGCTCATTGTATATCACCAACTCTTCTTCTTGTTTTGTATGCTCTTTAAAACGCTGCAACCATTCTTTGTGCTCTTTCTTTTCAATCAATTCTGTAAGCAACGGCAATGTTTCTTTGCAATCGCCCCAAACAGGAACAGTTGATTTTACATTCTTGTCAATTTCTGCAGGATCGATGTCAAGGTGAATTACTTTCGCCTGCTTTGCATATTTATCCAAACGACCAGTAACGCGATCATCGAATCGCATACCTATTGCGATCAATACATCGCATTCATTTGTTAAAACATTTGGTCCGTAGTTGCCATGCATGCCAAGCATCCCCACATTCAACGGATGATTTGTTGGTAAAGCACTCAAACCAAGAATCGTCCATGCAGCAGGCAGTCCGCCTTTTTCAATAAATGTTTTGAATTCATTTTCTGCGCCACCAAGAATAACACCCTGACCAAAAATCACAAATGGCTTTTGTGCTTCATTAATAAGTTTAGCAGCCTGTTCAATATATTCTTTGCGGATGATTGGTTTTGGACGATAACTGCGAATATGATTGCAAGGTTCATAACCTTTGTAATCGAATTTTTGAATTTGTGCATTCTTTGTTATATCAATCACAACAGGCCCGGGACGACCACTCTTTGCGATATAAAAAGCTTTCGCTAACACAGAAGGAATTTCTGTCGCATCAGTAACTTGGTAATTCCATTTTGTAACAGGCGTTGTAATGTTGATAACATCAGTTTCCTGAAATGCATCTGTTCCCAATAAATGCGCAAACACTTGCCCGGTGATGCATACAACAGGAGTGCTGTCAATCTGCGCATCAGCCAAACCTGTTACAAGATTTGTTGCGCCGGGTCCGCTTGTTGCAAACACCACACCTACTTTACCCGATGTTCTTGCATAACCTTGCGCCGCATGTATTGCGCCTTGTTCGTGACGCACCAGTATGTGTTCGAGTTCATTTTCGTAATCAAACAATGCGTCGTATATCGGCATAATAGCGCCGCCCGGATAACCGAAAATTGTTTTTACATCTTCGGCTATCAATGCTTTCAAAACTGCTTCGGAACCGGAAATATTCTCCGTTGTTGATTTTGCTTCCTTCGCTTTTGTTATTTCGAGAGTTTCCATAAATAAATTTTTAAATAACGTAGAGTGATTTTTATATCATCTCAATGTTTCAAAAAGTTGTAAAAATGTGCCAACTTCATTTTCAATCACTTCCCAAACAATCTCATAGTTAATGCCAAAATAATGGTATATTAATCTGTTCCTAAAGTCAGTGAACTTCTGCCATTCAATTTCGGGATGAATTGATTTAAAGTCAGGAGAAATATAATTTGCCGCTTCTCTTATGATTTCAAAATTTCTTATTACAGCATCAATACACATTTGATTGTTCAGGAAATCATCATAGGTCATCCCTTTTGTATAATGTTGTATCGCGTTTAGCGAATGCACGATGTCACCAATTAACAAAGTATCATCGCGTTTAGACATAAATCAAATCTTGTTGAATTGCCTGAAGATATTTTGGTTTAATTCCTTTTTTGCTTACAACCTGTACCTCTTTATTAAATAATTTGTCGAGATCATATACCAGATCAAGAAACTGCATGCCCATTTTTTTATCATGTGATACCAAAATATCAATATCACTTTTTTCTGTTTGCTCATCACGACTATAACTGCCAAACAAAGCGAGTTCAGTAACGCCATACTTCTCTTGGAGAAGAGGTTTTATTGATTTTAATTTTTCGATGATTTGATTTTTGTCCATACATGCAGAGACTTTAAATTCAAATATGATTTAATTATTTCTTCTGTAGATTCCCAATAAATCAGTTGCAGTAACATTTGAGAATCCTACCTGCCGCAGCATGGTAACCAATTGTCCGCGATGATAAGTCGCATGATTGACGACATGCGCAAACAATTGGTAATAAGGCATTGAATAAGCATCGCCATTCAATCTTCTGAAATCAAGATTTGTTTGCAAACATGTTTCATCAAAATTGTCTATAAATGTTTTCAATTCTTGAGAAGTTTGTTTCCATAAAATAATGTGTTCATCTTTTGTGCCTTTGAATGAAGATTGTATCCAAACCGTTTGCGGATTCTTTTTAAATCTTTCAAGCCATGCTCTTTCTGCACTTATCACATGCAGTACGGTTTCCTGAATACTGTTGAAGCTGCTGACGACTTCCTGCTTCCATTGCTCATCATTAATTTGTTCAAGCCAATTGCAGACAATATTGTTTGCCCATACATTATATTCAGCCAGTTCCTGAAAATATTTTTTTGTCATAGCTATGCCCCCATCCTTTAAAGGGGAGTAATTATCATTTCATTTTTTAAATCCTATTCTTTCTCGTTCTTTCCATTTTTTCTCTTCAACTTTTTCATCTAATAGGTTTTCAATAGCATCATAAATTTGATTTAGTTGCGCATCATGATTACCAACTCGATCTTTTAGTTCTCTTAATTGTTCTAATAAATCGTCATACTGAATAGCAAATTTTCTTAAAGCAATAAAAGCTCTTATAATTGCCACGCACATCTTGGATGCCATTTCACTTTTCAACACGCTCGCCAACATAGCAACACCGTGTTCTGTAAAGGCATAAGGCGTTACTGATTTATTTCTTTTAGACTGTGATGCGGTCACAAATTGTGACCAGTTACCATCTTGATTTTCAGTTACTTCTTCGTATGCGGTCACAAATTGTGACCGCATATTTATCCATTCTTGTCTCGTTAACCTGAACATGAAATCTTCAGGAAACCGATCTATATTTCGTTTCACCGCCTGATTCAACGCTTTTGTTTCTACTTCATACAACTCAGCAAGATCAAAAATCGAGCATTACCTTTTGTCCTCTTATATCAAATATCTTTTGTTGTATCATTTGCAGGTGCATGGTTTATTTTTTAAGTTTTAAGGTTATAAATTACATCTTTTACATAAATGTTTGTATTAGGCATTTATTGATGTCATCACAATTTGTGATGACATGTTTTTGTTGATTGGAATGTTCTTTCTGAATGTTCCTTCATATACCTAAGTATAAGTGTGCCCCGATGCAGCACACAAAATCTAACTCGGAGGTGAGTGACGCAAGGAACGATTCATGAAAAACAAAAGCTGGGCTCATAAAAAATTCATTTACTCATAAAAAATTTATTACTCCCACTAACATCACTGCGCTCTTGTATTGTTCCCCCTTCAGGGGGTTAGGGGGCATCCGTAACACAACCTTCTGCTGCAGTCTTTACAAACTTTGCATATTTATATAGAACACCACTTGTTGCTTTTAGCGGAGGCTTTTCCCATGCAGCTTTTCGTTTTGCAATTTCTTCATCACTCACTTTAAGTGTGATGGTATTTTTTACCGCATCAATTTCAATGATGTCATCATCTTCAACAAGGGCAATCAGACCGCCTTCATAAGCTTCAGGAGTGATATGACCAACAACGAATCCATGCGTGCCGCCACTAAATCTTCCATCCGTAATGAGTGCAACACTCTTACCCAAACCCGCACCAATAATGGCTCCTGTGGGTTTCAACATCTCGGGCATACCCGGCGCTCCCTTTGGACCGATGTAACGAATCACCACAACATCACCTGCATGCACTCTGCCACTTTGCAAACCTTCAATCAAATGTTTTTCACCTTCAAATACTTTTGCGGTGCCTTCAAAACGCTCGCCCTCTTTACCGCTGATTTTTGCAACGCTTCCGCCTTCTGCAAGATTGCCGTATAATATTTGCAAATGCCCTGTAGCTTTCAGCGGTTTTTCAAGCGGCATGATAATTTTTTGTTTTTCAAAATCAAGATCGGGTGCGTTTTTCAAATTTTCTGCAACAGTTTTTCCTGTTACTGTTAAACAATCGCTGTGCAACAAACCTTTGCTCAGCAAATATTTCATCACGGCAGGAACACCACCATGTTGATGTAAATCTTCCATCAAATATTTTCCGCTTGGTTTAAAATCCGCAAGCACCGGAATTTTATTGCTTATCTTTTGAAAATCATCCTGCGACAATTCAACACCAACACTCTTCGCCATCGCAATTAAATGCAACACTGCGTTTGTGCTTCCACCTAACACCATGATAACCGTAATTGCATTTTCAAATGCTTTGCGTGTCATAATATCACGCGGCTTGATATCTTTTTCAAGCAACAATTTTATTGCTGCACCTATCGCCGCACATTCTTTTTGTTTGTCTTCACTCAATGCGGGATTTGATGATGAATTTGGCAAACTCATACCCAATGCTTCAATCGCGCTTGCCATTGTGTTCGCAGTGTACATGCCGCCGCAAGCACCTGCACCCGGACAGGCATGTTGCACAATTCCTTTAAAATCCGCTTCGCTCAAATTGCCTGCAATCTTTTGTCCAAGCGCTTCAAACGCACTTACAATATTCAAATCTTCGCCTTTATAATGACCCGGTGCAATTGTTCCTCCATACAACATAATCGAAGGGCGATTCAATCTTCCCATCGCTATCACAGAACCCGGCATATTTTTATCACAACCGGGAATGCAAATCAATGCGTCGTAATATTGTGCACCTGCGTTTGTTTCAATGCTGTCTGCAATTAAATCGCGGCTCACCAAACTGTAGCGCATTCCATCTGTTCCCATGCTGATGCCATCGCTCACACCAATTGTGTAGAAACGCAGTCCCAGCAAGCCTTCCGTGTTGTCAACACTTTTCTTCACACTCGTTGCAAGATCATTCAAATGCATGTTACACGGGTTACCATCCCATCCCATGCTTGCAATGCCCACCTGCGCTTTCGAAAAATCTTCTTCTTTAAAACCAATCGCATAATACATTGCCTGCGCCGCGGGCTGTGTTACATCTTGTGTTAATGTTCGGGAATAGCGATTTATGCTTCCATCTCCGCCAGTTGGCGAAGAGTTTTGCAAATCGCTTTCTATATTCTTTGTTTCTTCCATTCTATATTTTCTTTTATGAACTTAGCTTTTTGATTTACTATTAAGCTTTGGTTGTGTCACTCACTTGTACATTCTGAACTTTATTGAGCAACTGTCTGAACCACGATTTATCTGATTTGTCTGAATAACCTGATGATTATGTTAATACTGTTTCTCTTTTCTCTTGTTTGATATTCATCTTTTCCGTGACTCTATCTTTATATGCTGATTGAATTTTTTTGCACAACGTATCATTCCAGTTTTTTGTAAACTTTACATCATCCAGACTTTCCCAACCAATTACTTCACCAGCGGTTCCGCAGAAGAATGCTCCATCTGTACCTTTTACGTCTTCTGTCGTAAATAATTTTTGTTCAACGGGAATATTTAATTCATCGCATAATTCAAGAACAGTTGCTCTTGTTATACCGGGAAGAATATTTCCTAATGGCGGTGTAAATAACTTTCCATCTTTTTCATAAAACATGTTTGCACCGGTTCCTTCTGCAACAAAACCATTCATGTCTGTAAGCAATGCTTCATCATATCCTTTTAATTTTGCTTCCTGGCTTGCAAGAATTGAGTTCACATAATGACCGCTTGCTTTTGCTTCTATTTTGAATCCTTTTGGATTTGGTCTTTGAAAAGAGGATGTCATTATGCGCAGTAGCTTCTCTCCAAAGAACGGCGCCATTTCCCACACTTCAATCACAATAAATGATTCGGTGTTTTTTGTAAAGCTCATGTTTGCAGGGGCATAAACAACAGGTCTTATATATGCATCCTGCAAATTGTTTTTGCGCAGCAACTCATAAGTTACATCAATCAATTCTTCTGTTGTCCAGTTGTATGGCATGTTCATAGCAACAGCAGAATTTTTCAAACGATTATAGTGTTCAACTGCTTTAAAAATCTTTGTATCACCGTTCACTGTTTTGTACGAACGTATTCCTTCAAACACTGCGTAACCATAATGCAAAGACTGACTGTAGAAATCCATCTTTGCTTCGGTTGCTTTGATGTATTCTCCGTTCAGATAGAGAATGGTGTTTTCGTTGTAATAAGATGCCATTTTTTTGATTTTAGTTGTGATGTGTCAGACACTCTTCGAGTGTACAGACACATTCTACAGTACAAGAGTGCGACGCAACAGAAGTATTATTTATAACCGAAAGTTCGGCTCATAAATATTTTCATCATACTCCTTCTAATCCAACAAATCATGGTTCAGACAGATTATATGATTGTTGACTTTCTCAACTCAATATTTTTCTGATTCACTTCACCGGTGATTTTGTTGTTGATGAAATCTGCAATGAGATCGCCAATGGTAGAAGTGAAATAAAAGTTGATGCTGTCAATATCTTTTGTAACGAATTTGTTTTGTAAAGTCCAGTCAACCGCTTTTCTTACGAGGCTTGCTTCTTCGTGCATCTTGAGATAATCGAGCATCATTGCGGTTGATAAAATTGAACCAAGAGGGTTCGCAATATCCTTGCCTGCAGCCTGCGGATACGAACCATGAATAGGCTCGAACAATGCAGTGCCTGTACCGATAGACGCAGAAGGCAACATGCCGAGCGAACCAGCCAACACACTCGCTTCATCGCTGATGATATCGCCAAACATATTTTCTGTGAGCACCACATCAAATTGTTTTGGATAGAGAATTATTTGCATAGCTGCGTTGTCAACAAACATGTAATCAACCGCAACTTCAGGATATTGCGGCACGATTTCCTGCACAACTTTTCTCCAGAGACGCGAAGTTTCGAGCACATTCGCTTTATCAACCAGCGTAAGTTTTTTTCTGCGCTGCATTGCATATTGAAATGCAAGATGCGTGATGCGCTCTATCTCTGGTTTTGTATAAACACACTCATCAATCGCTTGTGTTTTTTCTTCATTGATTTCTTTTTTGCCGAAATAAATTCCGCCGGTGAGTTCGCGGAAAATGATGAAATCAATGCCTTCCAACTGCTTTGGTTTTAGCGGAGATAAATGATGCAACGCCTGATAAGTTGTAATAGGACGGATGTTTGCATATAGTTGTAATGTTTTGCGCAGCTTGAGCAAACCCTGTTCCGGCCTCACTTTCGCCGTTGGGTCATTATCATATTTAGGGTGACCGATTGCGCCGAACAAAACGGCATCGCTATTTAAGCAAGCGGTGATTGTTTCATCGGGCAAAGGATTTCCTGTTTTATCAATCGCATCTGCACCCATTAAACCATAAGTGTAATGAAACTCGTGATTAAACTGTGCTGCAATGGCATCAAGCACTTTTAAAGATTGTTTAGTGACTTCCGGGCCGATGCCGTCTCCGAATATTACTGCAATGTTTTTTGTCATGTCGCCCCCATCCCCTAAAGGGGAGTATTTTAATTGTTTAAAAAATAATTTTCAAACTGCGATAGCAGCTTGTTTGTTTATAAAATAAATTTTTTGTTCGCCTTTGTTTAACTCAAGAACCCTATCTATGCAACTTGGCACTTCGTGATCGTAATGACTAATATAAACGAGTGTTTTGTTGAGTTGCTCGCACAACACATCAACCAACTCAACAAACTGTGTTGTTTGATTTTCATCCAAACCTTGACAAGGCTCATCTAAAAGAAGCAATGGCGGATCTTTTACCAAAGCCCTTAACAGCAAAGTCAATCGTTGCTCACTCGTTGAAATCGTTGAAACCGGCTTGTGTTGCACATGAGAAAGTTGTAAAAGATACAACCATTGTTCAGTAAGTTGATGTTGATGAGGTGTAAGTTTTTTATACAAACCTATCGTATCAAAAAATCCTGATGCAACCGCATCGAAAACTGTTATGCTTGTATCAAAGTACCATTGCAATTCCGGAGAAACATAACCAATTTTTTGTTTGATATCCCAAATGCTTTCACCGCTTCCTCTTCGTTTGTCAAACAAATAAATTTCGTTGGCATAACCTTGAGGATTATCCCCGTAAATCAAACTTAACAACGTTGATTTACCTGCACCGTTATGACCTTTCAGCAACCACTTCTCGCCGCGTTGAATTATCCAGTTAATGTTGTGAAGGATTTTTTTATCACCATATTCAACAGATACGTTTACCATTTTTACTATGCCCCCTCTAACTCCCCCTGAAGGCGGAGGACAAGTTGCAAGATCGTCTTGCTGTTTAATAATGGGTAATGTGTTTCTGTTGATGTAGTGGTATGTGTTTTGATGAATCACTTCACTAAAATTGAAAGAAGATTTTTTTGAAAAGTTTATCAGCTTTCCTTTTTCAAGATGAGCTATATGTGTGATGCAATCAGGAATTTGATGAGCATCAGTTATCAAAATTATTTGAGTTTCTTTTGTTGCAACTTCATTCAAAATGTTATGTAATTGTTTCCTGTTGTAAACATCAAGACCAACAAAAGGTTCATCTAATATCAATATTTGTGAGGGAACCAATAATGCTTTGATGAGTTGGAAGCGTTTATGCTCGCCGCTTGATAAATGTAATAATGGAGATTGTTTTTTGTGTGATAACTGCAAACGAGATAACAGTGAGTTTATTTTTTCTTCATCATCACTTACTGTTTGCAATTCGTCTATTACAGTTAACGCATCATTGCTGTCGAAGCTATTGTAGCGTTGCTGATAATAAAAGTCGTTTGTGTTTGAGCGGTTTTTGAAATGATAGTGCTGTTCAACAAAATTGATAGAAGGTTTCTCTTCATCAAATTCTATTGCTCCCTGAAAAAATATTCTTCCGCTCAAAGCCTTTGCCAGCGTGGTTTTACCGCTGCCTGATGAGCCAATAATGGCGAGGTGTTCATTAGCTTTTAATTCAAATGAAACAGCCTCGAGGATAATATTGCCTTGTTGTTGAATACACAAATTTTTTACTATGACGCCCCCTCTAACTCCCCCGAAAGGAGGAGGACAATGATGATTCGTATTTAAAATTTCATTTGCCATCTCAATTTATCTGCGAACTCTAAAAGTCTCCCTTTAGGAAGATTTAGAGGGTCTTTTCGTATTGCTCAATATTTTGTTTGATGCTTAAGAGAAAATCTATATCATCATACCCATTGAGTAAACAGGTCTTCTTGTAATTGTTGATGTCGAAATTTTCGACCTCACCCAAACCTTCTTCAAAGGAGAGGGCTTTAGAAGCCGCTATCCTAATAGTTTGTTCGGGAAGATTTACTTCAATTTCTGTTTTGGGGTCTTTCCCAACTGCTGCAAAAATCTTTTGAAGAAAACCTTCACTTACCGTTACAGGTAAAAGAAAATTATTGAGTGCATTGTTTTTGAAAATGTCTGCAAAGAAGCTGCTTACCACAACATCAAATCCATAATCTTTAATTGCCCATGCAGCATGTTCTCTTGAAGAGCCTGAACCGAAATTTTTTCCCGCAACCAAAATCTTCCCTGTGTAAGTCGGATTGTTTAAAACAAAATCTTTCTTTGGCTGTGTTTCATCATCGTTTTCATAACGCCAGTCGCGGAAAAGATTTTTTCCAAAGCCTTCACGACTTGTTGCTTTTAAAAATCTTGCAGGAATAATTTGGTCTGTGTCAACATTCTCAATGTTAACAGGAACTACTGTTGATTTTACTATGTTTATGCCCCTATCCCCTGAAGGGGAATTTTTATCAATGCTCATTAGTGAAATTTTTCTGTTAAATATTTTTCTTTGATTTATTTTTTTCAAGTCTGGAGACTTGACGCATATTATCTGCGAAGTCTGGAGACTTCGCAGAGCACTTCGCAGGCGCTTTTATACTTTAATTTCAAGTCTGGAGACTTGATGCATATTATCTGCGAAGTCTGGAGACTTCGCAGAGCATACTTTCGCCTTTACTCCCCTTTAGGGGTTAGGGGGCATCATCTCCCTCACATCTGCAACCTCACCTGTAATTGCAGCAGCGGCAGCGGTTAAAGGACTTGCTAAAAATGTTCTTGCACCGGGTCCTTGGCGACCTTCAAAATTTCTGTTGCTGGTACTTACTGCATATTTGCCTGCAGGAATTTTATCTTCATTCATTGCAAGACATGCGGAGCATCCGGGTTGGCGCAACATAAATCCTGCTTCTTCAAATATTTTATGAATGCCTTCTTCCATTGCTTGCTTCTCTACCTGCTTGCTTCCCGGAACAATCCACACTTCAACATCGTCTGCTTTCTTTTTTCCTTTTACAAACGATGCAACCATGCGCAGGTCTTCAATGCGGCTGTTGGTACAACTGCCGATGAAAACATAATCCACTTTTTTTCCTTTGATATTGATGCCTGGCTGCAAACCCATATATTGAAGTGATTTTTCAAAAGAAGGTTTTTCTTTTTCTTCAATCTCATTCAATGCAGGAACATGACCCGTAACACCAATGCCCATTCCCGGGTTTGTTCCGTAAGTAATCATTGGTTCAATATCTTCTGCTCTTATATTTATTTCTTTATCAAACTTCGCATCTTCGTCGCTGTGCAAGGTTTTCCAGTAGGCAAGCGCTTTATCCCACTCTTCACCTTGCGGCGCAAACAATCTTCCTTTTATATAATTGAATGTTATTTCATCAGCGCCAATCATGCCGCAACGTGCACCCATTTCGATGCTCATGTTGCAAATCGTCATGCGTGCTTCCATTGAAAGATTGCGAATTGCAGAGCCTGCAAATTCAACTGCATAACCAGTTGCGCCACTTGCAGAAATTTTCGAAATGATATACAATACAATGTCTTTCGAAACCACTCCTTTATTAAGTGTTCCTTCAACGTTTATGCGCATAAGCTTGGGTTTGCTCTGCATTAAACATTGTGTTGCAAGCACCATTTCGACTTCACTTGTACCAATACCAAATGCCATGCAACCAAATGCGCCGTGTGTTGATGTATGACTGTCACCGCATACGATTGTCATGCCGGGTTGAGTTATTCCTAACTCTGGCCCAATCACGTGAACGATTCCCTGAAACGGATGTCCCAAGCCATATAATTCGATACCGAATTTTTCGCAGTTCTCTTTCAGTTTTTGAACCTGTAATCTTGATAGCTCTTCTTTTATTGGTAAGTGCTGGTTCAATGTAGGCACGTTGTGGTCGGCGGTTGCAACAACTTGTTTTGGACGAAATACTTTCAATCCGCGTTTTTCCAATCCGCCGAATGCCTGCGGACTGGTTACTTCGTGAATGAAGTGCCTATCAATGTACAATACAGAAGGTCCGCCTTCTATGTTTTTTACAACATGTTTGTCCCAGATTTTTTCGAATAATGTTTTACCCATTTTGAGTTGAAGTTATATGTTATATGTAATAAGTTTTTTATGTAATCAGCTTTTGTTTTTCATGGCATCGCCTGTTGTGTCACTCACTTGTACGTCCTGAACTTTATGAGCTTTGAAAGTCGCTTTTAATTTGTTTTTGCTCATTTATTCATGCCCTCCATTTACTTTCTTTTGCCTTGATGCAAAAGAAAGTAACAAAGAAAAAATCAAGAAAGAAAAGATATACAGCACTTTTCTTTCATTCGCCTTGATTAAGCTGCAGTGCTACTGTGACTTCAACTGTTAAGCCTTGATGTTTGATTCGATCTGCTTCATTAAAATTCAACTTCATTAATGAAGTAAGTTTGAATCATGAACCGGCATCAGAAAAATGGCGTTAAGAAATTTTCGGAGTGAAGCCTTAAACAGCAAAAGCTGCTTAGCTCTTATAAAAATTCTTTCACAAGTCTTCGCTTAGTTATTTTCTGCAGTTTGGCTTTAGACTCTTTTGCTGTAGCGGAACGCAGAAAATTTTAGCCATTTTTCTGGAGCCTTGACTTTTTTTGTTACTTTTTTGTGTCAAGACAAAAAAGTAAATAACGATTTAGCAAAACCAAAAAGAACTTAGATAGGCGTCTCTTGTTGAATAGATAACTAAACGTTGAAGTGTGCGACGCAATAAAAGCTTCATGCATATTCTTTTGCTCGGCTCATAAATATATTTCTACACACTTACAGCTTCAGGTTTATATACTTTCGCCATTTCATGCAAATCGTTGTCGTCAACTTCTTTCTTGCGGTCGGCTACTTCTAAAAATTTTTCATATAAAACATCTACATCATTGCGGTTAAATTGATACCCGAGTTTTTGAAAACGGTGTGCCAATGCACTTCGACCACTTCGCGCAGTGAGCACAATTTTTGAACCATCGGCACCAACTTCAGCCGGGTTGATGATTTCGTAATTCTGCGCATTCTTTAAAAATCCATCCTGATGAATGCCGCTTGAATGCGCAAAAGCATTGCTTCCAACGATCGCTTTGTTTGGTTGCACCGGCATACGCATCGTGTCGCTCACCAAACGGCTGATGGGATTGAGCATCTGCGTTCTTATGTTTGTGTAAAAACCAAGTGAATGATGTTGTTTGATAATCATTACGCATTCCTCAAGAGATGTATTGCCGGCACGCTCGCCAAGACCATTAATGGTGCATTCAATTTGACCTGCACCGGCAATTACTCCTGCGATTGAGTTGGCAGTCGCCAACCCCAAATCGTTGTGGCAATGACATGAAATCGTAGCTTTATCAATGTTGGGAACATTGTTCACGAGATAGGCGATTTTTTCGCCGTATTGATGAGGCAGGCAATAGCCTGTAGTATCGGGAATGTTTACAACCGTTGCACCTGCGGCAATCACCGCTTCAATAACTTTTGCGAGATAATCGTTATCTGTGCGACCGGCATCTTCTGCATAAAACTCAACATCATCCACAAAATTTTTTGCCCACTTTACACACTGAATGGCGCGTTGCAAAATTTCTTCACGTGTAGAATTGAATTTTGTTTTGATGTGAAAATCGGATGTGCCGATGCCGGTATGAATGCGAGGACGTGCAGCATAACGCAACGCATCAGCAGCAACTTCAATATCTTTTTGCACAGCTCGACTAAGACCCGCAACAGTTGCATGCTTTATAACTTTTGTGATTTCACGAACAGAATTGAAATCGCCGGGACTTGAAATGGGGAAGCCTGCTTCAATAATATCAACGCCTAAATCTTCTAATGATAGTGCTAATTCAATTTTTTCTTTGGTGTTTAACTTGCAACCCGGAACCTGTTCGCCGTCTCTTAAAGTGGTGTCAAAAATGTTTATCTTTTTTTGAGGCATAGCAAATATTTAGAAATGAAAATTGCAGACTGCTTAATTTTGATTGCCTGCCTATTATTTAAGCAGCCTGCAAAATCAAATATAGCATCGCAACATTTTATGTGTTATACAAAGTTATGTTGATTTTACGGTTGATGAGCAGCATTAGAAGTATTGAAACGCTTGTGTAGCAAGGATTTCACAAATTAATAATTACGATGCCTAACAGAAGTACAGACGAGTTATTTCAGTTAATAAAATCACTTGAAACGAGTGAGAAGCGGTTATTTAAGTTGTATATAAAACGATCAACCGGTAGTATTGATTTAAAGATGATACAATTGTTTGATGCTTTGGATAAGATGAATGAGTATGATGAAAAAGTTCTTCTTGAAAAAAATAAAAGCATAAAGAAGGAACAGCTTTCAAACATGAAGGCAAGTCTTTACAAACAATTGTTAGCGAGCTTAAGGTTGATGAGAGACGATGATAATATTGACATGCAGCTTCATGAACAGATGGGTTATGCAAGAATTTTATACAATAAAGGTTTGTACTTGCAGGCATTGAAAGTGTTGGATAAAATAAAACAGACAGCAAAAGAAAATTATCAAATCACGTTTCAGTTGCAGGCGCTGATATTTGAAAAAAAGATAGAGGCACTCCACATTACACGAAGCATTGAAAACCGTGCAGAGCAACTGTCTCATGAAGTAGATGATGCGGATGCACATTTAACTGTGTTGAATAAATTATCGAATCTTTCCCTTCAATTATACAGTTGGTATATAAAGATGGGACATGCAAGAGATGAAAAAGATGTGAATGCAGTGAAGATGTTTTTTGAGGCGAATCTTCCTCAATATGACCATCACAAAATGTGTTTTTATGAGAAGTTGTATCTGTATCAATCTTACTGCTGGTATGGTTTTATTTTACAGGATTTATTGATGTATTATCGCTATGCGCAGAAGTGGGTAAATCTTTTCGAGCACGAACCGTTTATGAAGACGATTGAAACGGTGCAATACATAAAAGGCTTGCATAATCTTTTGAGCGCACATTTTAGTCTTAATAACTTTGAAAAGTTTGATGAAGCGTTAAAGAAGTTTGAGGAGTTTGAGGATTCTTATCATGGAACAATGAATGTGAATGCGCGGATACAAACCTTTGTGTATTTATATACCGAGAAAATAAATAAACATTTCTTAGAGGGAACATTTACTGAAGGTTTGGAGTTAGTTCCATGTATAGAAAGGAAACTGGAAGAATACAGTATAAATCTTGACAGGCATCGAATCCTAATCTTCTATTATAAAATAGCCTGTTTGTATTTCGGTAGCGGCGACAATGAAAAAGCAATTGAATATCTCAACAAAATCATTAACTGGAGGGTTGATTTAAGAACAGACCTTCAATGTTATGCAAGATTGCTGCATTTAATTGCTCATTATGAGTTGGGTAATTATGCTTTGCTCGAGTATCTTATAAAATCAGTATATCGCTTTATGGCGAAGATGAAGAATTTGAGTGTGGTTGAAGAAGAGATATTTAAGTTTTTGCGTAAATCGTTTTCACTTGCGCCGGATAAGGTAATCCCCGCTTTTAAAATGCTGAAGGAAAAACTGCAAGGCTATCAAGGCAACCCACTTGAAACAAGGTCATTTATGTATCTTGACATAATTGCCTGGCTAGAATCCAAAATTCGAAATGTTCCGGTACAGCAGGTGCGAAGGGAGAAATTTCTTGCAGGGAGAAAGAAAGTACTCAATTAGCACTTCCTTTCTGTTTATAAATTAGTTCTTACAAAAGATGTAATATTTTGTTGTAGCATCTATTCCCTCTTCAAACGCATTTCTAATCTTAGCACTTCTTGTAACCAGTTTATGATTATGTATATCGAAGATTTCATTGTTAGCGAGAAATGTGTTGAATGATTCTATGTACGGTAATAATCTCTTCATAGTTTCAATTTCCATTTCTACTTTTCTTCTGTCATAATTGGCGTCTTTAACCGGTAGTATTAATTCTCTTTCCATGACTAAAAGTTTTGTTGTTCAACATAAAAATACGTCCATATTACAAGCATTAGTGTATAGCGGTTGATAAAACAAGCATTTTATATCATCTTTAATTTTTACAGTTCTTTTATAGAGCATTTTAATTCTGCCGCTAATAATCAATGCTTTAATTTTACAAAATGTTTCAAAGATGACTTCAATGAATAGTGAGGCAATATCTATGCCACCGGTTGCTAAGTAATCCTTTATTTTTTCCAAAAGAGTGTGAACGAAGCGTTAAGACGAAAGTAAGAAACAGCAGAAAAGCCTGTTCAACCCCGACAACATCAACCCTTGTTTGTTGAAGTTATCTATGGGATTTTTTTCCTGAATAGTTCTTGACTTGTTGATAAATGTTCCGGCAGTTGGAGAGTCCCGTATAGGAATCAGATAAATAGAATTTATAAAGCCGGATTCAAAAAAATCCAATTAATAGAATATTATAAATAAAATATTTAAGCAAATAGAGTAGATATAATTGTTAGCTCCCAATGGTTAAACTAAATATGAAAAACTGTTACGGATTTTTATTGCTGTTTTGCACTTTTGGTTTTATATCACTTGCTTCATTATCATGTATTAGCACTAGGTCAGTAGCATATTTCAATAATCTTTCGGATTCTGCAAACATTCATCTTAATCAGGTACAACCTCCTCCTTTTGTTGTGCAGGTTAACGATGTACTTGATATAAATATCGGTGGTGAAAGCGAAAAAACTGTTCAATATATCAATCAATATTTCACAGGTGGCGGAGGTATGCAGGCTACTGTAGATGTAAACGGATACATTGAGTTGCCCAAAGTTGGAAGGTTTAAAGTTGCGGGTCTTTCGAAAGAAGCAGTAAGAGATACTCTTACCAATGCTTATAAAGAATATCTTATAGACCCTATTGTAAATGTAAAGTTTGGAAAATTTAAATTCTCGGTGATAGGTGAAGTAAAGTCGCCGGGAAGTTTTGAAGCCGATGGCGAAAAGCTGAATATATTCGAAGCTGTTACAAGAGCAGGAGACATTACGGAATATGGAAAAAAGGACAGAGTTAGAATAATCAGAGAGGTTAACGGGAACAGAGAGATAATCATAGTTAATTTAAATGATAAAAGCATTCTTAATTCTCCCAATTTTTACCTAAACAGGTATGATATAGTTTATGTGGAATCGAGGAAGCTAAAAGCAACAAGTGGAAATGTGCAAAGAACTGTATCGTATGTTGGAGCAGTTGGTGCTATATTGGCTTTCTTACTAACATTAGTTAAATAATATTATAATGAGCTATCCAGTAACAGAGAATGAGGGCGGAGAAATTGCGGCATCAAGTACGCAATTTGATATAAAAAAGTTTGTGTACAAATTAGTGGGCTTTTTGCCCTGGATTCTTATCTCAGTTTTGATAGCCTACAGCATTGCCCAACTTTATCTGCGCTACACTCCAAAAATGCACAGAATATCCGGGAATCTTTTAATTAAAGATGCATCGGAATCTTCTCCTGATTATAATATATTGAGAGAGTTGGGTGTTAGTCCGGGGGGCAGTGAAGTTCAGAATCAGATAGATATTCTTCAATCGTACGAACTATCTGCAGCGGTTGTTGATTCTTTAAATCTTCAGATTAAATTAGTCTCACAGGGACGCATCACTTCTTCAATTTTATACGGTAAAACTTCTCCGATTTTTATTCATACCGCTTATAAGGATACAACCGACTTTCAACCTGGGTCTTATCAACTTTTTTTGGATGAAGATAAGTTTACTCTTGTAAAAGGGAATTCGAGAATTGAACATCGCTATAGCGATACCTTTTCATTATCTGGCAAAAGAGTGTGTTTTGAGCGCAATAATGCAGTAAAAGCAGATGCAAGCGGATATGATTTTATTATACAGGACAAACGCCAAGTGGCTGTGGGGGTTCGTCATGCTGTTACTGTAACAAAGACGCACGAGATGGGGGGTATTATTGAAATTGCTATGCTTAGTGAATCGCCCGAACTTGCTATTGACATTATCAATAAGCTTATCGAAACCTTTAATGTTGCGGGTTTAAACGATAAAAATCTTGTTGGATATAAAGCGACCCGCTTCGTTGTTGATCGTGTTGAAACTGTTTCCAAAGAACTTGATGAATTAGAATTACAGGCGGAAGCATTTAAGCGCGCTAATAAAATAAATGATATAAGCAGCGCAGGAAGCGAATATCTTCAAGAAACCCATAAGTATGATGATCAGCAGACAGAACAAAGAGGGCAACTTCAAACATTAGACGCTCTTGAGCAGTTTATTGTGCAATCCAAAAATTTTACCGACATTATTCCTTCACAGAACGGATTATCTGAACCCACCTTAACCACTTTAATTGTTCAATACAATGAAGCAGTGTCACATTACCAGGAACAATTAAAAATAAGCACTCCAAAAGATCCGGTTTTGGGAAGGATGAGAGATAAGTTAGCCGATATAAAGGGGAATATTATTAAAAATATTGCAAGTATAAGAGGGGGATACCAGTTAAAGCTTAATCAACTACAGACAAGGCGTGATAATTTTGAGGGTTTGTTGGCGACTTTTCCTGAGAAAGAAAGGGAGTATTTGAAACTTAAAAGACAGATAGGCGTAAAAGAGCAATTGTACTTGTATCTGTTACAAAAGAAAGAAGAAACTGAGTTGGCAGTTGTTTCTACCATTAATGATACACGCGTTGTTGATCCGGCTTTTGATATGGGTGTTGTTTCTCCCAAAAGCGATCAGGTAGTTTCGTTTGCTATGCTGATAGGTATTATTGTTCCCGTTGCGATAATGATACTTCTCGATTTCTTTGATAATAAAATTGCTGACAGAAGAGAAATAGAAGATACAACAAAAGTGCCTATATTAGGTGAACTGTCATTTAATACAAGCTTAAAAAATAAAGTTATTCGTGCAAAGAGCAGATCCGGAATGGCAGAACAGTTCAGACTCATTGGTACCAATATGAGGTACCTTGCCTCAGACAATTCTTCAAAAATAATTTTGGTTACCTCTTTTACGAGTGGTGAAGGAAAAAGTTTTGTATCTACAAACCTCGCGGCAAGTTTGTCCGCGGGAAAAGTAAGGGTTCTTTTGGTTGAGATGGACCTTAGAAAGCCAAAACTTTCACGGTATTTGAATACGGAGACGCAGTATGGTCTTACAGATTATCTTGTAAATGATCGTCCGCTTGAAGATGTGATGACAAAATTGAATGATTTTGAGGATGTGGACGTTATAACCTGCGGTCCTGTGCCACCCAATCCAAACGAACTGCTGATGCTTTCTAAAATGGAAACATTGTTTGAGTTTGCAAAACAAAATTATAAATACATCATCATTGACTCTTCACCTGTCGGGCTTGTGGCAGATGCATTTCTTATAAGCAAGTTTGCAGATATTACTTTGTTTATTTTGCGTCATAAATATTCACTTAAAACCACCATTAAGTTCGTAGAGAAATTAAGTGTGGAAAAGAAAATGAACCGCCTGAATATTGTTGTAAATGGCATAAGAGAACATAGACTTGCCGGTTATGGTTATGGATATGGCTACGGTTATGGTTATGGATATGGCTATGGTTATGGAGGATACGGCAACGGCAAAAAGAACGGATATTACACTGAAGACGAAACCCGTAAGCGCAAAAAATTTAGTCTTCGTTTGGCAAAGAAGTAGAGGTTTCATTTAAACTAACTTAATTCCGTCCCTGTTAACAAGTAATCAACGATTTTGAAGTTGTAAGTACGAAAAAGTTTGGCAGTACACAATACTGTCAGCCATATAAAAGACTACCGGAATTATTCAAAGTGGATAATGACTGTAGTACAATTTAAAAATTATATTCTTTAATCATTTTTAAGAACTCCTTATAACACACAATGGGAGTGACGTGGCGGAGCTGTAAATTCCTATGAATAATAATGAAAAAAAATGGTACGCCTTGTACACAAAACCCCGATGGGAAAAAAAAGTTGATGCCGGTCTTATAAGAAAAGGCATAGAAAGTTGGTGCCCCCTTCAAAAAGTGGAACGCCAATGGAGTGACAGAAGGAAAGTGATTGAAGACCCATTATTCAAATCTTATGTGTTCGTGCATATTAATGAAGAAGAGCGATTATCCGTTTTACAAACAGATGGTGTGCTCAACTTTGTTCATTATCTTAATAAGCCTGCCGTAATAAGAGATGAAGAAATCGCACTCATTAAATCATATCTGCTTGAAGAAGAAGGAAGAATAAGTGTACAATCGTTGCAAGGTTTTAAAGAGAATGACAAGGTTGTAATAAGGCAGGGTGTGTTTATGGATAACAAGGGAACAGTATTGCGTTCGGGTGGTAAAAAGATATATGTAAAGTTAGAAAGTTTGCAACAGGTAATGATAGTAGAGTTTCCTGCACATTACGTAGGTCGCGATTTTAGTTAAAAAGAATATTCTGTGAATTACAATCTGTATATTTTATTAATTGGTCTTGGTTCAATCGGCAAAAGACATTTCAATAACTTATTGTCGCTCGGCTATAACAACATAACAGTTGTAACAAGTAAAACGAGTTTGCCACAGGACTTATCAAGTCACAAAATATTTTCTTCTGCAGAAGCAGCTCTTGAAAAAAATCACTACGATGCCGCTTTTATTTGTACTCCAACTGCCATCCATACAAAAGATTTGCAGTTGTTGTTGCAACACAAGATTAAAAACATTTATGTAGAAAAGCCTTTGAGTAATTCACTAAATAATCTCGATAAAGTTTTTCAGCTTGCAGATTCATATTTACCTAATATAGCTGTTGGTTACGATCTTCGTTTTCATCCTGCCTTACAAAAAGTAAAAGAGTTGATTGAGCAAAATACTATCGGTAAAATAATTTCAGCAAATGCATTTGTTGGTCAGCATTTGCCGCAGTGGCGTCCTTATGAGGACCACCGCAAGGGAATGAGTGCGAAAAAAGAAAGCGGTGGCGGTGTAATGCTTGATTTAATCCATGAAGTTGATTATTTATATTGGCTGTTCGGCAACGCAGAATCTGTTGCATGTAATTATATAAACACAGGTGAGCTTGGAATTGAGACCGAAGAAGCTACTGAAATGTTATTGAAGTTTTCAAATGGAATAATGGCAACCGTACATCTTGATTATTGGCAGCCACAAATTAAACGCTACTGCTTTTTCACAGGTACAAAGGGAACGATTAATTGGGACTATTGCGAAGAACGTGTTACGGTAACCAATATGCAAAAGCAACAACAAGATTTTTGTTATAATATAGAACGGAATGACAGGTTCATTGATATTGTAAAAACTTTTTTGCAGCATCCGAATGATAGAAGATTAACAAGCCTCAATGAAAGTTTAGATAGTTTAAAAATTATTCTTGCTGCAAAACAAGCTGCTGAAAACAGCAGCGTGATTAAGCTTAGAGAATTCACTCACGACTCATCACTCACTACTCACCACTGACCACTCACTATGTTCATTCTTGGAACGATATGTTGCAGAGGTGGCTCAAAAGGTGTAAAGAACAAAAACATACAACCATTGCAAGGAACGCCTTTGATTGCTTACACAATTGAAACAGCTCACAACTGCACACTGCTAAACGATGTTATCGTTTCAACAGATAGCGAAGAAATAGGAAGCTTTGCAAAACAATACGGCATAAACAAAATTATCCATCGTCCTGCAGAGCTTGCGAGTGATACTTCTTCCAAGTGGCATGTATTTATTCATGCGGTAGAAACATTTGAAAGCATACACAGCATAACTGTTGATTACATTGTTGATATGGATGTAACCGTTCCTTTAAAAACGAGCAATGATATTGAAGGCGCTATTCAACTGGCTTTGGATAATGATGATACAGATGTTGTAATCACAGGATATGAGCCCGAACGCAATCCCTATTTCAACATGATGGAAGTAAATGGTTCAGGTTTTGCACATATCGTAAAGCAACCTGCGAAACCAATCGTTCGCAGACAAGATGCTCCTGCTGTGTATAGTTTAACGCCTGCCGCTTATGTTATAAAAAAGCAAGCGCTCTACAATTACGATCACTGGAGTAAAGCAAAATGCAAAATTTACCCAATGCCCCGCACAAGAGCAGTTGACATAGATACGGAACTCGATTTTAAAATGGTTGAATTTTTAATGAATCATCAATGAGTACTTTGTTTGATTTAACAGGAAAAATTGCAATTGTTACAGGTGGCGCAGGTTTGCTCGCATCGGAACATGCAACTGCATTGGACACACATGGAGCAACTGTTGTGCTTACTGATGTAAACAAAGAAAAATGTGATGAAGCTGTTGCTGCACTGCAATCAAACAATATCAAAGCTGTTTCAAAATATTGTGATGTTACTTCTGCAGAAAGCTGGAAACAATTATTGTACGATGTGATAAATGAATTTGATAAAATTGATATTCTCATCAACAATGCAGGCTTTACCAATCAAAGCCGCAGCGCCAATTTCGATGCATCTTTTGAAAACTTTCCGCTTGCAGATTGGAATGCTATCATAAATGTAAATCTTACAGGAACATTTCTTGGTTGTCAGGTTATCGGCAAACAAATGTTGCAGCAGGGAAAAGGCGTAATCATTAATATGGCTTCTTTGTATGGTGTGGTAAGTCCCAATCATCGAATTTATCCGGGAACTGGAATTACACAACCTGTTGCATATTCTGTGAGCAAGCATGGTGTAATTGGCTTGACAAAATATCTCGCTACGTTGTGGGCAGATAAAGGTGTGCGTGTAAATGCGTTAACACCGGGCGGTATCTACAACAATCATCAAGGTTTGTTTTTAGAAAGATTTCAGCAACTCAATCCCATTGGTCGTATGAGCAGCAAAGATGAGCTACGAGGTGCAATTGTGTATCTCGCAAGCGATGCAAGCAGTCATGTTGTAGGACATAATTTAGTTGTTGATGGTGGATGGACAGCTTGGTAAAGTTTAATGTTTAAGGTTTAAAGTTGAAGTTTTTTATTGACCAAACTGTAGTACTGCTATCATCGTCTGTTGCGTCGCACTCTTATACTGTAGATTATAACTCGGCAAAAACCAAAATACAACATCAACTATAAACGTGAATCCTTTTATTGAAATTTCCGGACGCAAAATTGGTTATGATCATGAACCTCTTGTTATTGCAGAAATAGGCATTAACCATGAAGGTTCTTTGCAAACAGCAAAAGAAATGGTAGATGCTGCAGCGCTTGCAGGTGCAGAAATAATAAAACATCAAACTCATATTGTAGAAGATGAGATGAGCGGCGCTGCAAAAAAAGTTATTCCCGGTAATGCAGATGTGAGCATCTATGACATCATGAAACGTTGTGCGTTAAGCGAAGAAGACGAGTTTGAACTGAAAAGATATACAGAAAGCAAAGGAATCATTTTTATCAGCACACCCTTTAGCCGCGCTGCTGCAAATCGCTTACACAAATGGAATGTACCAGCGTACAAAATCGGCAGTGGTGAATGCAACAACTATCCTTTGCTCGAACATATCGCATCGTTCGGCAAACCTGTAATCTTAAGCACAGGAATGAACACGATCGAAAGTGTTTCAAAAGCCGTGAATATTTTGCGCAAGCACCATGTGCCTTTTGCTTTATTGCATACAACAAACTTATATCCTACACCCAATCATCTTGTGCGTTTAAATGCAATGGTTGAATTGCAAAACGCTTTTACTGATGCTGTTGTTGGATTATCTGATCATACGCTTACCAATCATGCATGCTTTGGCGCTGTGGCTTTAGGGGCTTCCATTCTTGAGCGCCACTTCACTGATCATAAACAGCGCAAAGGACCAGATATTGTTTGCTCAATGGATATACAAGAATGTAAAGAATTGATTGAAGGAAGTAAAATAATTGCACAACAACGCGGCGGAAGCAAAGAGGCTGCAAAAGAAGAACAGGTGACGATTGATTTCGCATTTGCAAGTATCTGCACTATTCAACCTGTGAAAAAAGGAGAAGTTTTTACATTAGAAAATATTTGGGTGAAGCGCCCCGGTAAAGGTGGCATTCTTGCGGAAGAATATTCAAACGTATTGGGGAAAATTGCTTCAAGAGATTTGGAGCAAGATGTGCAGGTTTCTTATGAAGATATTGGGGTGAACGGTTAATGGTGAATGAGTTGAAGGTTTAAAGTTGAAGGGTTTGTTTTCACTCACTACTCACTACTGACCACTCGCTACTCACTTGCTCATAAAAAATATCCTCTAACTCCACATGCGAAAAATAATTTTCTTAACCGGCACACGTGCAGATTTTGGTAAACTGAAATCTTTGATTGGAATATTGAGAAACAGTAATCAGTTTGAGATACACATTTTTGCCACAGGTATGCACATGGATAATAAGTACGGCTACACTGTTCACGAAATAGAAAAATGTGGTTATCAAAATATTTATAAGTACATCAATCACGATAGTGAATCTATGATGGATATTACATTGTCAAGAACGATTGAGGGCTTTGCAAATTATGTGAGAATGGTTCAACCCGATTTGATTGTTGTGCATGGTGATCGCATAGAAACCTTGTCTGGCGCTACTGTCGGCGCTTTGAATAATATTTTGGTTGCACATATCGAGGGTGGTGAAATATCGGGAACAGTTGATGAATTGATTCGTCATGCGGTTTCTAAACTAAGCCACACACATTTTGTTTCAAACACAGAAGCCGCGCAACGATTGAGGCAAATGGGTGAGTTGGAAGAAAGTATTTATGTGATTGGCTCTCCTGATATGGATGTAATGCTTTCGGAAAATCTTCCTGATATTAATACGGTAAAAGCATACTACGAAATTGATTTCAATAAATATACACTGTCCATTTTTCATCCGGTTACAACAGAGTTTGATATGATGGATGAATATGCCCACAATTATTTCGATGCACTGGTAAATTCAAATCTTAATTATGTAATGATTTATCCAAACAATGATAAAGGTTCTAATCTTATCATGCATCAATTAAGAAACTACCGTTATCATCCCAAGTTTAAAATTTTCCCTTCACTAAGGTTTGAGTATTTTCTTACGTTGCTGAAACATGCATCATTTATTATAGGTAACTCAAGTGCGGGAATAAGAGAGGCTCCTTACTATGGAATACCAACCGTAAATGTTGGCACAAGACAAAACGGAAGAACGAATAATAATGATATTATTCATTGTTCTTATAAAACATTTGAAATTACAAAAGGCATTGAGAAAGCATTGAAACAAAAAAAGTTTCCGCTGCAGTATTCATTTGGCGATGGTAACAGTGCAAACTTGTTTCTTGAAATTCTTAGTGCAGATTCTTTTTGGCAAACACAGAAACAAAAAGCATTTAAAGAAGTTACCTCCACGGAAAGAGGTTCTTTGATAAACCAAAATTAAAATCCACAAATTAAAATCCAAAACCAATCCACAAAAGTTTTAAAGCACAGGACAAATGGCAGGTAGGTATAAAATAGAAGAAACTCTATTTTCGAATTGAAGTTTGAAAACTTCTGCTGTCTGCTTTCCGTTTAGAACTCCGTGGTTTTGATAAGATGCTATGAAAATCGTTGAAGCCTTTTTATTTAGTGAGGAGTATGAAAAAGAATTATTTCTTTTAAAATGCCTGCTAAGTTATAAACATATTGATGAATGGATAGTTTGTGAAAATGCCTATACCCATCAGGGTGAATATAAAGGTCTCGTTGCAAAAGAAATCATTGCAGCAGACGCAAGGTTTGAACCATTCAGAAATAAAATAACCGTTATAGAAGGTAACAGGCAGTTCTATAAAATTGATAAATCAAAATTTCAGGACGATTTGACTTTTCAATGTGAAAACTGGCAAAGAAATCTGGCTTATGAATATTTTATTGTGAAGTATCAGGATGATGATTGGATCGTTATTCACGATGTTGATGAGATGCTTGACTTTACAAGTGAAGCAAGGGTGAACGAATTTTTTGATAAATTAAACAGCGAAAAAAAAGGAATAATAAACGTTCCAAGATTAAGATACTGGTTCGATTTCGATAATCAATATAAAGTGCTGTACAATTCAACGCTGTGCAAAAAATCGTATTTAGTTTCAAACCCTTCTGTTTCTCTTTCTTTTTTAAAAACAAAATATAATGTCTTTAAAGAAAAAGGATGGTACAACATCATCGCATTTGAATATTCTTCTTGTTATGGATTCAACTCAATAGTACGAAAACTTGATACCACAGCGCATACATGGTATAATAAAGAAGACCTGAAGACAGCTCTGGAAAACAACCATAAAATAATGAAACCGCATAATATTAAAAAACATCTGCGCCCCAATAAATATTGTTTTTTTGAAACGGTAGTGCTTAATGAAAAAAATTCCCCTTTATACGTTCGTGAAAATTTGCAGCAACTAAAAACCAATATCGTTGATAAAAATTACGAAATAAACAGGAAAATAAATTATCCTCAATTCTATTCTTTAAGTTACTTCCGCATATATGTTTTGGATATGATTAAGCGTAAGAAAAGAAAATATGAAAAGAAATTTTCTTTCTTTTTAAGAAGACTAAACTTTTTATTAAAAGGACAAAACATGTTTTGAGTTTTTAATTGGTTCTTGTTATTCGGCTTTTGATTTTTTCTATTTGAATTATATAGGCATGCTTTACTACTTTCATCGCGCTCTGTATAAACTCGGTATTTATAAGAAAATTAATCTTAGGTTAAGTGCCAGAATTAATAACAAAAATTATTCTATCCCTGTTATTAACGGATTCGGATATTATCACCTGTTGAAACATGATGAATGGTTTATTCCGTTATTAAAACGGTTATTTTCTCATACTAATGAAGCTTTTGTTGATGTGGGCATGAATATAGGACAAACATTACTTAAAGTTTTTTCAGTAGATCCCGACAGAGAGTACTTTGGTTTCGAGCCTAACCCGGTGAGTTACTATTATTGCCAAAAGCTTGTTGAGGCAAATAAAATTAACAATTGTCATCTTTTTCCTGTTGGATTATTTAATAAGCCCGACGTAATGACATTGTATATGGACACGGATATTTCCAGCTGCGCAAGTGTTGTGAAAGATTTTAGAAAGAATATAACCATATACAAGAAACAGATCAATGTCCCGGTTTTTACAGGCGACGAGATATTGAAAAAGTATCAACAAAAAATCGGTATTTTAAAAGCCGATGTAGAGGGAGCAGAATTAGAAGCCATAACGGGAACGCTGCAAATTATTAAACGAGATCTTCCTTTTCTCATTTTAGAAATTTTACCTGTTTACAATCTCAATAATAACAATGGACGATATCGCAAAGAACGTGAAGAGAAATTATTATCAATTCTCTTCGGTATTGGATATTCAATGTTCAGAGTTAATACTGATAATGCATCATTAATTGAACTGGATGAAATTGAAGTTCATAACGATATGAAAAATACCAATTATGTTTTTGTTCACTCGTCAAAAAAAGAAGTCTTTGGAATAAACAATGTATTAAAAAACAAACTACAGTAAACAAGTACAGAATAAGCACGAAATAGATGAACTTACTTTAATTTTTAGACTCCGGTTTCAATTTTCATATTTATTCGTCTTGCTCTTTGTTCCTGTAATTCCTCTCATGCAACTTTCCATTCTCATAAGAAATCTTAACGAAGCTGCCCATCTTGAACAAACTTTGATTGCTTTAAAAAAACAACAAACCACGTTTGAATATGAGGTCGTGTTGATAGATAATGAATCTGAAGACAACTCCATAGACATCGCCACAAGAATGGGCTGTAAAGTTTTTACTTTAAAGAGAAACGAATTCACTTTTGGTCGTTCTTTAAATTATGGCATCTCAAAATGCAATGGTGAAATAATTTTGATCTTGAGCTCGCACCTTATTCTTTTGAACGAATTTTTTCTCAATAACATTCCTCAATATTTTACGAATAAACATGTAGCTGCATTAAGATTTGTACATGCAGTCTCGCCGGAACTTGTTGTCGAAAGTGTACAAAACGGACCCAAGGAACTCAAATACAATTACAGCGCGGCATTCAGCCTCAGTAACTGGCAAAATCTTATCGTGAATCATTGTGCCGCCGTAAGAAAATCGTGCTGCGAAGAATTGCCTTTTAATGAAGAAATGTTTGCAAGTGAAGATAAAATCTGGTCACTCGATGTTCTTAAAAAAGGTTATTCCATTTTATACAATGTTCCCGGCTTTTATGTTTATACAAAACCTTTCGACAGAACAAAAAAGATAAATCGCGAAGTAATTGAACGGGCAGCAAAAGAAATGATCACCGGCAAAAAAGATCCTTTATTTTCTGCGCCTTATTTTATTTCATTTGTGAAGAAAATCCAATCAAACTTTAAACGCATGTCGCATGATCTGAAAATACATGCGAAGGTTTACAAAGGCGTTAAAGCCTATAAAAAGAAATATCCTGCATTAAAAAAAGAGTTTTAAAAATGTCTTTAAGTAACAGTCTCACAATCCCGAAACCAGTGAACGAACCGGTGACTGCCGAAGAAAAAGAGAAATGGACAGAGGTTATTGAGCCAAACGCTCACTTATTCGATTTGCATTTAAAAGAAGTATGGCGTTACAGAGATTTGCTTCTCTTGTTTGTAAAGCGCGATTTTGCTTCACAGTACCGTCAAACTATTTTAGGTCCGCTATGGTATATTATTCAACCTGCGTTTACCACTTTCATGTTTCTGCTGGTGTTTAACAAAATCGCAAAAATTCCTACAGATGCATTGCCGCCGACATTGTTTTACATGAGCAGCATTACTATATGGAATTATTTTTCGACGTGTTTAAACGCCACTTCAAGCACATTCGTTTCAAATGCAGGCATATTTGGTAAAGTATATTTTCCACGGTTGGTAACACCGCTCTCAACTGTTGTTTCAAATATTGTAAGATTTGGTATCCAGTTTGGCTTACTGATTATAATGATTTTGTACTACGCGTTCACGGATATATATACCGTTCATCTTGGCTGGCACAATTTACTGATACCCGTGTTTGTAATTATAATGGCTGCGCTTGGTCTTGGTCTTGGTATTATTATTTCATCCCTTACTACAAAGTATCGCGACCTCACTATATTGATTTCATTCGGTGTACAATTATTGATGTATGTAACACCAGTAGCCTATCCTCTCTCATTTATCGAGAAGTCAAAATATGTAAATTTTATTCAGTGGAACCCTTTGTCTCCTTTAGTAGAAGGTTTCAGGTATGCAGTGCTGGGGCAAGGCACATTCGATATTTATTTCTTTATGTACAGTATTTTATTTACCGCAATCGCTTTATTGTGTGGCATATTTCTTTTCAACAAAGTGGAACGCACTTTTATGGATACGGTGTAACGAGAAATACTATAATGACGAGTTACTGATGCTAAAAAACTTTTAAATAGATGAAAAGGTTACTAAAAAGGCTTTTGTTGTTTTTCGGTTTATTTAAATATGTGAAACGAGTTCAAAAATTCTTGTTCCCTAATGATTTTGATAAAAAATATGGAAGAATTAGAAGGTATGTATTGAAAAGAAATAACATAAATGTCGCTTACAACACCACTGATAAACATTCAAAGAGATGGTTTTATCCAAGGTACGATAATGGCAATATTCACGAGCCTGTAGCAACAGATTTGTTTATTCAACATTTATGTAAGGAAGATTGTGTGTTTGATTTAGGTGCTCATTTGGGTTACTTCACTTGTCTCGCAAGCAAATTAACACCTAATGGAGAGGTTCATTCATTTGAAGTAGATGGCAAATGTGTTCCTTTGATTAAAAGGAATTTAAAAATAAATAAGCTTAAAAATGTATTCGTCAATAACTATGCTGTTTCAGATCATAACGATTTTGAAAAAATACCATTAATGAAAAATCCGAACCCATGCTTGAAAATTAATCGCGGCGCAATAGATTTTAAAGAAGTTAAAGCTATTACAATTGATGATTATGTTAGAAGTAATAATTTATCCCCCAATTTTATAAAAATTGATGTAGAAGGAGCTGAATGGAAAGTGTTAAACGGTATGCAAGAAGTCCTGAATAAAAATAATGTCAAATTACTAATCGAAGTGCATGTTGAAACATTAGCTGTTGATTTTAATACCGATTACAAACAGATTCTCAGCTTACTTGAAAATAAAGGATACCACATGGAAGAAATTGAATCTCATCGAATGGCAAATTCAAACTTTAGAAGGATTGATAGAAATTCGGAATTAAATGGAAACACAATGATTTTTTGTTTCAAAACTCCTTTACCTCTTAAACAGGCCACACTTTCAATGTAAATTTTTGGTTACAACAGAAAGCTTGCTCAACAAACAATGGTTTACAAAAAGCAGTGAATAAATTAATATTCTTTGCCTCTCTCTCTTCGAAAAAGCCGGGATAAAGTTTTAAGGATACTTAAATGATAAATAGGCCATCATCTCTTCAGGACACCACTTTGATTGGGACTTCATTAAACTAGTTAAGTGTCATGAGTTATAAGCAAATAATGTGAGACAAGCCTAGTACAAAAAATTTTTAATGAAAAAACGTTTTAAAACTTTTATAGGAAAAACCAGACGAAAAGGCTCAACGATGTTTACGCATCTGTTCGATTTTACTTTTCCGTTCATTTATAAACGGCACGAAGAAAAATTTATAAGCCGGTTAATGGAACATGTTTCAAAATACAGCTACATCGTTTCGCCGATGGAAAGTCTTAAGGTAATAGAAAGTTTTATTGAAGAACAAAAAGCCGGTGCATATATGCGTTTTGGCGATGGTGATGTATTTCTTGCTATGGGTAAAAACGATATGTTGCAAAGAAGCGAGAAAGCATTGAGCAAAGAAATGTTTGAAGCGTTTGCTATAAAAGGACCCTCCATAATTAAAGCGCTCGCCATTCATTCGAAACTGTATGGAAGTGAGAAAGAAATGTACATTGGCAATCATTTGCAAAAAGATAAAATAGCAAATGACCTGTTGAAAAGAGTGTATCCTTTTTTTGTAGGTTATCAAATTTTTAGCCCTGTTGCTTTGCATTATGCTGCTACGTATTGTCCGGCTATTGCAAATGAGTTTTTAAAAAAACTAAAAAGGCACGTAACTCTTTTTATTGGAAATGAAAATACTCAGCAGGAGATAATTGAGAAATTATTCGGACCAGTTTCACATGTTAAAACGCCCTCGAAAAATGCTTATGATAAGATAAATGAGATTGAGAAAGAGGCAACAAATATTCTTGCAAAGCAAAAAGATTTTGGAGTTGTAATTATCTCTATGGGGTGCAGCGGAAGAATATTAATGAAAAGGTTGCTTAAAAATAATTTCAATGTTTTCTTTTTTGATTTTGGAAGTCTTTTAGATGGCATTTGCGGTCACGAAACAAGACCTTGGCTTAAAGAAAACATCAATTATAATTTATTATTAAAAAATATATGATAATCATCAAATTCGGGGCGGCAAAGTTGATTTTAAAGCTTAAGAAAAAAATACTCAAAAAGTATAGGCAATATAAAATGACATTAAAGCAGCACTTAATTTTTGTATCAGCTAATGACAAAAAAATTTATGATGATCTATCACACGGAAAAATTTATAACAAGAATGAAGTGCAATTGTATATTAAAACGGCAGGCAAAACGCCTATTAACTGTCGAAATAACAATAATGATTTTCATGTAATATATGCTACCTTTTTTCAACTTTATCACTTACCTGCAAAAAAGTTGAAACGTGACGCGGTGATTTTAGATTTAGGATCGAATATTGGTTTAACCATGCGACATTTAAAATATCTGTATCCGAAATCTAAAATAATAGGTGTAGAACTGGATAGAGATAATTATTTGATGGCAAAGAAAAATTTGAGTGGAATAAAGGATTGTTATTTAATCAATGCGGCAATTTGGTATAAAGATGGTTTTGTAAATTATGAAGGCAGCGATTCTCAATCATTTCATTGTGTGGTTAATAATGACGTTGCTGTTCAAAAGAAAGTGAAAGCCTATTCATTGCCTGCATTGTTCGGCGAGTATAATTTATCGAAAATTGATTTTGTAAAAATGGATATTGAAGGCGCTGAATCAATCATATTTAAAGAGGACTGTTCATGGCTGAATTGTGTTCAGTCATTAAATCTCGAAGTCCATAACGGAGAGCCATTGTCAAGATATGTTTCAATCTTGGAAAAGTATGGCTTTAAATGCGAGCTTTCAAAAAAGCATTGGTCAGCGATTTTGGCTTATAAATAAATCATACATGGAAATAAAAAACTTTTGTGTGCTTTCAATTAATAGCAATCCCAAATCCTGTAAATAGTCAAACTTATCGTACATGAAAATTGTTGATTCCTTTCCATTCAGTGAACCTTATGAAAAAGAAGTGTTGCTTTTAAAACTAATATTGGAGGATGAAGGTGTAGATGAATGGATACTTCTTGAAAATGCTTACAGCTTCCAGGGTGATTACACAGGTTTGCATGCAAAAGACATCATTGAAAGCGATGAAAGATTTCATAAGTATAAGCATAAACTTACTATCATATCCAAGGAAGAAAAAACAGAGTATCTGCCAAAGCATAAATTTTTAGACCATCTTAGTTGTAAGGCGGAAATTATGCAAAGACAATTCGCTTATGATTATTTTATCGAAAAATACAGCGATGAAGACTGGATTATGGTTTCTGATGTTGATGAGATGATTGATTTTACAGACGCAGCCAGAAAAGCAGAGTTATTAAGGGAATTGAAGCATTCAAAAGAAGGATTACTGAAGTTCCCCACAAAAAGATATTGGTACGATTTCGATAATGAATATAAAAACCTTATCAATAATGTGATGTGCACAAAAGAACATTTGGTGCAATCAGGAAAAACGCTTTATGAAATACGAATTGATAACAGGAGAGTTTCAAAAAAGAAATGGAAAAATATAATTGCTTTTGAATACTCCAGTTGTTACCCCGCCAATTTTATACTTCAAAAGTTTTATACCGGATTGCACACCGGCTATACACCAAACGATCTTAAGCAAGCGTTACGAACCAATCAAAGACCTACCAGTGAAAACGCAAGCTGGAAAACCGGAAACAACAAATACTTTTTTTTTGAAACGGCTAAGCTCACCAAAAATAACTCACCGAAATATGTAAGAGAAAATCTTTCCTTTTATAAACTGAATAATGTTGACGCAAATTATAAACAAAACAGAAGAACAGATTACCCCGAACTTTTCACATTCAGTTACTACTGCAATGAGTTTAAAAACACCGCGAAGAGATGGTTATATAAAAAATGGAAAGCTGTGCGCTACAAGTTTAAATTACAACTTTAAATTAATTTCTCGGCTGTGATGACAGGCGCATCTGATACTAAAGAAACTTCATACATGGTTGACGAGAATTTATTGCCGAACTTATTGATAATAGGAGCAGCTAAAGCGGGCACTACGGCTCTTCATAAGTACCTGAACGAGCATCCACAGATTTTTATGACCCTAAAAAAAGAGCCGCGTTTTTTTCTCGTATGGGATAATCCCGGGCAAATGAGAATTAACGAAGAGGAAAATCATTCTGTATTCAACAACTACAATACAATTGAAAAATATGCAGCGCTTTTTATTAATGGGAAAGACTGCATTATAAGAGGTGAATCATCACCGCAATATCTTTCATACACCCATTGTGCTGCGAAAATAAAAAAGCTTTTACCGGATGTAAAGATTATAGCTGTTTTAAGAAACCCGATTGACAGGGCATTCTCACATTATACAATGAACAGACACTGGCAGATTGAAAAAGCAGCATTTGATGAGGCTGTAGAGGAAGAGATAAAAACAGGAAGATGGAATTACCCTCAAGATATGAGGTATTTGTGTTTGGGCAATTATGCAGAACAATTAAAACCTTACCTGCACTTATTTTCTTCAAAGCAGATGAAAATTTATTTATACGATGATTTAAAAAATGATTCTAAAAGTTTTTTAAAAGACATCTTTCGTTTTTTGGGTGTGGATCAAAACTTTATTCCCAATCTTGAAAACAAGCACAATGTTTCTCTTATCAGAAGATACCCCTGCGAATCAAAGATGGATAAGCTGCTTAGTCTTTCGCAAAAAGGTTTTCGAAAATTAAAGATGCATTCTTTTGAAGAATTAGTTAAACACTATAGATTTTATAAACCAATATTCAAATCCGAAACAAGAAAAAAGTTAATCGAATATTACGCAGATGAAGTTTCGGAACTTGAAAAACTATTAAATAAGGACCTCTCAAACTGGAGGCAGTAAAATTGCGCTTTATGAGTGATACGGTTATTTCAGTTGAAAATTTATCGAAGCAATACCGGCTTGGCAAAGTGGGCAGAAAAACTTTGCACGACGATTTTAACCGGTGGTTGTATCGCCTGTTGGGCAAAGAAGATCCTTACCTAAAAATCGGTGAAGAGAATGTGCGCTCAGTAAAAGGCAGCAGTGAGTATGTATGGGCGTTACGCAATATAAATTTTGAAGTAAAAAGAGGTGAAATACTTGGAGTAATCGGCAGCAATGGCGCAGGCAAATCCACATTGCTTAAGATATTATCGAAGGTAACAGCACCAACAACCGGTTCGGTGAAAGTAAAGGGAAGAGTAGCTTCCTTGCTCGAGGTAGGAACAGGCTTTCATCCCGAGCTTTCCGGCCGCGATAATATTTATTTGAATGGCGCCATATTGGGCATGACGAAAAAAGAGATCGCTTCAAAGTTTGATGCCATTGTTGATTTTGCAGGAGTGGAAAGATATATTGATACACCTGTAAAGCGTTATAGCAGCGGCATGTATGTGCGTCTTGCATTTGCTGTAGCTGCACACCTTGAACCCGAAATATTAATCGTGGATGAAGTGCTTGCGGTAGGCGATGCAGAGTTTCAGAAAAAGTGTTTAGGCAAGATGAAAGATGTGAGTGAGCAGGATGGAAGAACCGTGCTGTTTGTGAGCCATAATTTAGCTGCGATTAAACAAATATGCGACGAAGGAATTTTAATGAATTTTGGGAAATTAGAACTTAAAAGCTGCATTACTACTGTTTTGGAAAAGTATCAGCAAGAGGAAGTCGAGGAAGAAGAAGAGAACGTAAGAGTAATAGGAAAACAAGATTCAAAAAGAAGTTTCTTTTCTAAATTAGATTTAATACAAAATGACGAAAAACGCGGTAATTGGAATGTTTCTTCTGGAGAATCTTTTACAATGTCTTTTGAATTTGTATCAAAAAAAACTCTATCAAAAGTAGAATTAGGTTTGGTAATCAGAGATGCTTCTGAGATAATAATTTATTCAACTAACTCACGGGATTTTGGAAAAGGATTTATTCAATTGAAACCTGACACTTATAATTTCAATTTCGAAATAAATCTTCCTATCAAATCTGGCAAATATAAAGTGGATATAACATTAATCAGTGAAGGCTCTTTAATTGATCAATGGATACCGAACAAAAAAATATTTGTTTTAAATAACTATAATTCTGCCCTACCTGATAAATGGCTTGGCATACTCACAACTGAAAGTGAATTCAAGTATGAAAAACTTCATTAAGAACTATACCAAAAAAATTGTGCTTAAGTGTATAGCGGAAATAGAAAGACCACTTTCGTTGACTAATAATCCTTATAAAATCAATTTTGAAAATAATAGCAAAGTAGAAAAACCTTTAAAGATTTATAATGGAAAAAATATCTATATAGGAGAAAATAGTTCTATTGGGAAAAAGGCATGGTTAGGAGTTTATGAAAACTATCAACCTTTAAAAGATGAGGCTATTATAAAAATTAGCAGAGATGTTTATATTGGCAACTTTTGCTGTATTACTGCAATTAACAACATTGAAATAGGAGAAGAAACTTTAATTAGTGAATATTTTTATGCTTCAGATCACGTTCACGGTTATGACCCTTTAAGTGAGTTAACGCCTGCAAAACAAAAATTACATTTCAAAGGGCCCGTAATAATTGGAAAAAGATGCTTTATTGGTTTTCGAGTATCAATCCTTCCCGGAGTAACACTTGGGAATTATTGTGTAGTCGGAGCTCATTCATTAGTAACACGCAGTTTTCCAGACTATTCTATGATTGCGGGGTCTCCTGCTCGGCTTATAAAAAGATTCTCTTTCGAAGAAAAAACTTGGGTAGATGTATAACCTATTGAAAAAAATATTTAAGAATCCATTTAGTGATTTAGGTATTTCTTCTAAAAAAATAAAATCGCTTAAAAAAATAAAAAAATACTGTATTCACAAAGAAAAGATGTTTGGTAAAACAATTACTGTAACTCATCCTTTTTGGTTTTCTCATAGTATTGAAGAAATTTTTTTAGAAGAGATTTATAAGTTTAAAAGCGACAAAGAAGATCCATTGATAATAGATTGTGGCGCAAATTGGGGACTAAGTATAATTTACTTTAAAAAATTATACCCTAAATCGAAAATAATAGCCTTTGAGGCAGATGAGAATATCTTCAAAATTTTAAAAGACAATATTGAAGAATTCGAATTAGACAAGATTCAATTGCTGAATATGGCAGTATGGAAGGATGAAGGTTACATCGAGTTTTCAAGTGAAGGTTCTTTGGGTGGAACGGTTACAAGTTTGGGTGTGAGCAACAATAACATTAACAGAGTCAAATCATTTAGACTCCGAAACTTCTTAGAAAATGAAAAAGTTGATTTTCTAAAAATTGACATTGAAGGGGCAGAGTATGAAGTACTGAGAGATTGTAAGGACGTTTTAAATAATGCTACTTATTTATTTGTTGAATATCATTCTTTGGTAAAACAAAAACAATCATTAGACGAAATTCTTTACTTTATAAAAGAGGCGGGTTTTAGATATTATGTGAAGGAAGCAAATAAAAACATGATTCATCCCTTTATTGATAAATTTCCAGATGCATTCGATCTACAGCTTAATATATTCTGCTATCGCCCCGACTCCAAAAAGAATCGATAATTTTCTTGTTGTACACTTTTTTTTTAAGTTCAAATATTGTAAGCTGGGTGATTTTTAGCCTATTAACTATAACTTTTTTTGACCTTTCTTTTAATAGCATTAAAGTAGTACGCCTAAACAATGGGACAAAATTTTAGACCTTTAGCAATTTATCTTCCTCAATTTCACCCGATACCTGAAAATGATGAGTGGTGGGGGAAGGGATTTACAGAATGGACAAATGTTACCAAAGCAAAACCGTTATTTAAAAGTCATTATCAACCTCATCTTCCCACAGAACTTGGATTTTACGACCTAAGGCTCAATCAAACCTTTAAAGAACAAATTTCATTAGCCCAAGAGGCTGGCATTTATGGATTTATGTTTTACCACT
>Ga0081539_10000548_pt1 | contig 77496 bp, 72 predicted proteins | sample TabmetS4T2R2_FD_71023 | JGI IMG/M metagenome (GOLD analysis project Ga0081539, IMG submission 71023) | Tabebuia heterophylla rhizosphere microbial communities from the University of Puerto Rico - S4T2R2 | ecosystem: Host-associated > Plants > Roots > Rhizosphere ...
TGGCCCCCCAGCGCGCAGGCGTGCGCGCGGGGGGCCCCGCCGAGAGGTCCGCGAGGCCACGCATTTCCGCTTCGCGGATGACGGCGGGTTCGCGAATGCGGTGCGTCGCTGTGTCGGCATCGGCAATTGCCGGAAGGACCAGGCCGGCACGATGTGTCCGAGCTACATGGTCACGCGCGAGGAGCACCACGCCACGCGCGGGCGCGCGCGCCTGCTGTTCGAGATCCTGCAAGGCGACCCGCTGGATCGCGGATGGGACAGCGAGCACGTCCACGAAGCGCTGGACCTGTGTCTCTCGTGCAAGGGCTGCAAGGGCGAATGTCCGGTGCACGTGGACATGGCGACGTATAAAGCGGAGTTCTTATCGCATTACTACGAGCACCAGTGGCGGCCGCGAAGCGCGTATGCGTTCGGGCTGATTCACGTGGGCGGGACTGGCATCGCGAGCGCCGCGCGTGACCAATGCGCTGACGCAGTCGCGTGGATTGAGAGCCATCGCGAAGTTCGCTACAGGAATGCCGCACGTGCGCTCCATTCCACGGTTTGCGCCGTTCACGTTCCGTGAGTAGTTCCTGCGTCGTTTGTCTCGCCGAGGTCCACCTGAAGGCGGACATGACGACTCCGGTAATCGCGTCATCCTATGGCCCGACACGTTCAACAACCATTTCCATCCCGAGACGGCGATTGCCGCGGTGAGCGTGCTCGAACGACTCGAGTTCGACGTGGAAATCCCGAAGGTTCGTCTGTGCTGCGGGCGACCGTTGTACGACTACGGCATGCTGTCTGCGGCACGACGGACACTCGGAACTATCCTGCAGTCGCTGGATCGCGAGATTGACGCAGGCGTGCCGATCGTGGGGCTCGAGCCGAGCTGCGTCGCGGTCTTTCGAGACGAACTGGTCAATCTGTTTCCCAACGGCTTCCGGCGCGCCGGTTGAGCGCGCAGGTGTTCTCGCTCGGGGAATTCCTGTCAACGCATCTCGATCGCCTGTCCGCCTTTGCCGAGGCTACGGCGGACAAGTCCGGCTCCGAGCCGCTCGGCATTCGAGCGCTGGTCCACGGTCATTGTCATCAGAAGGTACTCTTTGGGATGGAAGGCGATCGCCACGTGCTGGATCGCTTGGGCGTGGATTACCGGATCGTCGATTCCGGCTGCTGTGGAATGGCCGGCTCCTTCGGCTTCGAGCGCGATCACTACGAAGTGTCGCAAGCCGCCGGCGAACGGCGTCTGCTGCCTGCGGTCCGCGCGGCATCGCCGGATACGGTGATCGTGGCGGATGGCTTCAGTTGCCGTGAGCAGGTCCAGCAGGCAACGGGACGTCACGCGCTGCACCTCGCAGAAGTCGTCGCAATGGCCGCTCACGATGCGCCGGCTGTCGAGGAATATTCGCACCGCTCCCGGGCACGAACCGTCGGCACCGCGGTAGTCGGTGCCGCTGTATTGCTGCTCGCCGTTCGTGCGACGCTTCTTCGAGCGCGTGGACGCGTGTGGCAGAATGCGTCCTGACGCACCGCGACAACCCTTTCGAGCGCTGAACATGTAGGGGTAGCGCCTTCAGGCGGACCGTGGATTCCATGAGTAATTCCGACCAGTCGCGCAGCGGCACGCCTTCTCCGCCTGTCGTCGTCGGCGAGGTGCAGCCCTTCGATCCGGGACCGTCGGTCGAGGCTGCTGCCGGCGCGCTCGACGGACGCGGTCCGTTCGCGCTGATTGGCGGGCTTGCGCTCGACGCCTGGGGTATTCCGCGAGCGACGAAAGATGCGGACTTTGCGGTGCTCGTGGGTGTGGCGGAACAAGCCGCCGAGACACTGCGCGGACCGGCGACCGAGATCCGGCCGCTTCGCATCGGTGGCGTCGGTGTGCGCGACGGCGAACGCGGGCTCCGTATCGATCTCGTCGACCGACGGTTCCACTTCGCCGACCTGTTCCGTGAGGCGATTGGCGAGGCTCACGAATCAGGTCGCAAGGCGCGCGTCGCGGGCAAGGACGTCAGCCTCGTCTCGCTCGAGTACCTCCTTGCGATGAAGCTGGTGTCCGGAGAACCGAAGGACGAAATCGATGCGCGGCGTCTCCTGCAAAGAGAGGAGTTGCGCTACACGCAGGCGCGGGCGATCGTCGAGCGCCATCTGGGTGTCGCGAGCGCGAATCGAGTCGACGCGCTCGCTCGCGAAGTCGGCCGCCCCGAAGTCGCGCGGCCGCGTCTGTACCGCAACGGCGAGGAATCAGAATAGGGCGTGTCGCGAACGGTTACGAGCGAATCTCGCGGCCGTCGGGCAGCTTCATCCGGTTCGCGATCATCGACGGCGCGCCGCTTCGCGCCGGGGATCCTGTCGCTGTGATCGTCTCACCCGGCTTGACGGTACGGCTCGTCCAGCCGTACGAGCGCAGATGGTTGAGGCTCATCATCTCCACTTCCCACTCGACGACCTTGCCGCTCTGTTCATCGGTGACTTCAAGATAGACGAACGCGTGCGGGTTGGTCCACTCGAACCTCGTCACCTTGCCGGTGATCGTGACGGGATTCTGCGTGTCGTACATCGCCGTGGAATGATGCGCAGGCGCGGACGCAGCGATCAGCAGCCACCCACACACCGCAAGGACGGTCGTCAGTCGTCGATTCATCTCTGCTCCCCCTCGATGTCACCTCTACGTGGTGACGGGTCAGCGACCTGCCGACGCAGCCAGCGCTTGACTGGCCAGCGCTGCGCCCTGGGACAGCGAACGCAGTTTGGCCCACGCGATCTGTGGATGCGTGCGGCCGGCGAAGCCGCAATCGCTGCTGGCGATCACGCGATCGGCGCCGACCAGACGCGCGAAGCGTTGAATGCGCTCTGACACGAGCTCGGGATGCTCGATCAAGTCCGTCGAGTGCGTGACCACGCCGGGCAACAGGACTTTCTGGGGCGCCAGCTTGACGTGTTCCCACACGTGATACTCGTGCTCGTGCCTGGCGTTCGCCGCCTCGAACGAGTAGTACTTGGCCTTCACCGCGAGGATCACGTTGACGAGGTGCGCCATCGGAAGATCGTACGCATGCGGACCGTGCCAGCTGCCCCAGCACAAGTGGTAGCGCACACGATCCTCGGGCACGTTCCGCAACGCGTGATTCAAGGCCTCGATTCTCACGGCGCAATACTTCTCGAACGCGTCGAGCCCCATGTCGATCCCAATCCGATCCCACAACGCCGCCGTCCAAGCGTCGTCGATCTGCAGCAGATAGCCGGCATTGACGATCGCCTCGTATTCGATACGCAGCGCGTCGGCGAGGCCGAACACGAACTCTTCGGTCGTCTTGTAATACTCGTTGCCGCGATACGGCTCGAGACTCGAGGGAGCGGTGCTCGTCAGAAAACACTGGCGAGTGTCCGGCACGATCGAGCTGAAGACTTCCATCTCCCGCTGAAGCGCCGGCATGCCCGTGTAGGTGATCGGCGACGTGGCCACCATGTAACGACGGACCGCCTTGATGCGATTGTCGGGAGAGAAGAACAACGTCTGACGTTCCGCCGCATAGCGGTAGAACTCGGCGAACTCCTCGCGGTCCTTGCCCTTGTTTATGACCCATCCGCCCGGCGGCGCGGGCCGCTCCTCGAACCCGCCCAGACGCGCGTCGAGGAACGACAGCCAGTCTCCGCCTTTGGTGAGCTCCCCCTCGTTGATGACGTCGATTCCGCACGCGCGCTGCTGATTGACGACCCAGTCGACGTCGCGTCGCAGCGTCTCATCGTCATGGACGGTGCCGGCGTCGAAGTAGGGCGGGCCGGGAAGGCTGCCAACGTGCGTAGTGAGAATTCTCACGTCAGGCCGTCATGATAGCGGTTACCGTCGTCCGATACGCAGCCTGTTCGTAGCCCTCCAGCATGCGATCGAGCGGCACGACGGTCGTGGCGAGGGACTTCGCGTCGAACAGGCCTTTGTCGAGCATTTCCACGAATCGCGGGATGTCGCGCAGCGGACTGGCGCCGCCAGCCTGACCCGCATGATGCGTGACGCCGCCGATCGTGAACAGCGTCCCCGGCAGCGTGATGTTGCCTCTGACCAGGCTCGTGGTGACCAGATGTCCGCCGAGCGAGCACATCTGGTACGCCTGCTGGACGCCGAGAATGCCGGTGGGATCGGGGCTCGGTTCGGCCTTCGGCGCGACCTGATCGGCGCCTGCGGCCTCGACGACGAGATCGGGGCCGGCTCCAGGACGACGTCCTCCCGGGTTTCGGCCTCCGGACCAGAGCCGATCGGTCGGCCACGTGGTGATCGCGCGCACGCGCTGGATCAGATTGTCACCCTCGGCGTGCGGGTCGAGCACGTGCGTCGCGCCGACTGTCTTCGCGACGTCACGGCGCGCGCGAATCGGGTCGATGGCGATGATCGTCGTCGCGCCCGCAATCCGCGCCCCTTGAACCGCGCTCAGACCGAGCGGTCCACAACCGACGACCGCGACCGTCGACCCCGGAACGAGGATCGTCAACCCGTGCGAAGCGGTCGCGCCGAGGCCCGCAACGGTTGTGCACGCGCACACCATGCCGAGCGCAACGGGATCGGCCTTCGTGAACACCGGCACGACCCACTCCTCGAACGTCACCATCAGCTCGGCAAGGCCGCCGATGTGGGAGTTCTCGAACACGGGCGTCCCGTCCCGAAGATCGGCGATGGGGACCAGATCGTCGGCGCCGATTGCGCTGAGGAACTGGCACATGTCCGAGCGACCGCGGAGGCACTGATAACAGGAGCCGCACTGCGGAGTGCCGGACACACACACGCGATCGCCGACGCGCACGCGACGGACTTCCGGTCCGACGGCTTCGACGATCCCAACCCCGCCGTGGCCCTGAATCACGGCCATGTCGTTCATGCGTCGCGCTCCCGAGGGCGCAGCGAGGACACTTGGAGGCGGTGCCGGGCCGGATACCGGCGGCTGCACACCAAGCACGGGTGGAACGTTCGAATAACAGAGATTGGTCGCTTCGGTGCGCACGACCACCTGACGCCCGGTGATCGGACGCAGTGTAACGTCCTGCAATGTGGTGCGGCCTGGACCGTTGCCGCGGGAGACCCACGCCTTGAACCTGCGCTGCGTGATGACCGCCGGTCCCTGGGCGGCGAGCGCATCGATCGCAGGTGGAGTGAGCAATGCGGCTCCTGCGGACGCCGCCATCGCTCCGCGCTTCAACAGCCGGCGACGGGAAAGTCTCTCGCGCATGGCGCTTAGTCTGGCGCTATCTATTGGAAAATCGCAAGGTCCGAGGCGATCTCGAGGTAGGCGCTCGTTCGAGCCCGTACCACATCGACTGACGTGTCGGCGGAAAGCTCGACCAGCCGAAGCCCTGAGGGCGTCACATCGATCACCGCCAGCTCCGTCACGATCCGGTCGACCACCGCGAGGCCGGTCAGCGGCAATGTGCACGACTCGAGAATCTTCGGCTCGCCGTCGCGCGTCGTGTGCTCCATCGCCACGATCACCCGCTTGGCGCCGGCGACGAGATCCATGGCACCGCCCATCCCTTTGACCATTTTGCCCGGCACCATCCAGTTGGCGAGATTGCCGCCGCTGTCGACCTGCAGCGCGCCGAGCACTGTCAGGTCGATGTGACCGCCGCGAATCATCGCGAACGAATCGGCGCTGCTGAAGTAGCTGCACCCGGCGAGCTCGGTCACCGTCTCCTTGCCGGCGTTGATCAGATCGGGATCGACGTCATCGGCTCGCGGGTACGGACCAACGCCCAGCATCCCGTTCTCCGAATGCAGCACGATGTCGATTCCCGGCGGAACGAAATTGGCCACGAGCGTCGGCATCCCGATGCCCAGATTGACGTAGTCGCCGTCCTTCAGCTCGCGGGCGACGCGACGGACGATGCGTTCGCGGATGTCACTCATGACGCACCGTCTTTCTCTCGATCCGTTTTTCGTACGGTCCGCCTTGCAGGATGTGCCGCACGTAGATGCCCGGAGTCACGATGTGATCGGGATCGATCTCGCCGGGTTCGACCAGCTGCTCGACTTCGGCGATCGTGATCGTGGCTGCCGTCGCCATCACCGGATTGAAGTTGCGCGCCGTCCGCCTATACACGAGATTGCCGAGGCGATCGCCTTTCCACGCCTTGACGAATGCAAAATCGCCACGCAGCGGCGTCTCGAACACGTAGCCGCGCCCGTCGATCGTCCGCGTTTCCTTGCCTTCGGCGACGATGGTTCCGAAACCTGTGGGCGTGAAGAATCCGCCGATGCCCGCACCGCCGGCGCGGATGCGTTCGGCGAACGTTCCCTGCGGCACGAGCTCGACCTCCAGTTCGCGGTTGAGAAACTGCCGCTCGAACTCCTTGTTCTCGCCGACGTAGGTGGACACCATGCGCGTGACCTGCCTTGCCTCCAGGAGGATGCCGAGCCCGAAGCCGTCGACGCCTGCGTTGTTGCTCACGAGCGTCAGCTGCTTCGTCCCCTGCGCGTGGAGCGCCTTGATCAATGTCTCGGGGATGCCGCACAGACCAAATCCGCCGACGAGCACCGTCGCCCCGTCGGGAATGAGTGCGGCCGCCGTGGCGGCGTCAGGGAGAACCTTGTTCATCGTCTCCTCTACTGCTCTGCCATTGCGCCGTAAGGCGAGTCAATCAGTTGCCCGAACATGGATCTCGAGCCACGCTTGCAGGTCGTCACGAGTCAGACCACCTGCAGCGAGATCGAGCATCACACGCTCCTGCTCGTCGACCGGTGCAACGATTTCGTGTCCGTTCAACATGAGGAACGTCTCCATCGAGGCGTGCGCGATCCGCTTGTTGCCATCGAGGAACGGATGGTTCATCGCCAATGAGAACCCCAGCGCCGCCGCCTTGGCTGGTAACGACGCATGGAGATCAACTCCGCCGAAGGTCGCTCGCGGCTGCGCAAGTGCCGACTCGAGAGCACCGAGATCTCGAATCCCGGATGCCCCGCCAGTGGCCTCGAGAATCGCTCGGTGAAGTGGGATGACTTCACTGAGCGTCAGGTAGCGGATCACGCCAGACGCTTGTACAGTTCGTGGTTCTTGGCGACGACGCGGCGGGCGATCTCTTGGAAATCGGCGTCTGAGGTGGCCAGCAGTTCGCTCAGTGCAGCGCGCGCGAGATCTTCCGGCGAAACACCGAGACGCGCGGCTTCCATCCGGAGCTTATCCGCTTGGGCTGGTGCGAGCTCGATCGCCAAACGCATCCCAGTACTGTAACGCCAGGCATGGCTGCGAACAAGGCATGGATCTGACGACCAGCGATGGGTTCGCTCACCGATGTGCGCTACACTCCGCGCATCATCTCGTCTTCACAAGGAGCAGTGGCGATGCGTGGAGCAGCATTGTTTGTAGCGGGACTCGTCCTCGGGCTGACCGTTCAGGCGGTCGTGGCACAGAACGGCAACAAGGGCGTGGTCATGATGAACCACGTCGGCATCAACGTGCCGAACATTCCCGATGCGATCAAGTACTACACGGAGAAGATGGGATACAAGGAGGCGTTCCGCGCCAACAACCCTGACGGCACGCCGCGGCTGGTCTACATGCAGATCAGCAAGACGACCTTCCTCGAGCTGCAGCTCGCCGCTCCGCCGCAGCGGCCCGCCGGCTTCACGCACTACGGGCTGCACGTCGAGAATGCGAAGGGCGCCGTCGAGATGTTTCGCAAACGCGGGGCGATGGTCAGCGATACGAACGTCAGCGACACCAAGGCGGTGCTCGCCAACATCACCGACCCTTACATGGGCCGAGTCGAGCTGGCGGAGCTGACGCCGGAGTCGCTGCATCGGAAGGCGATCGACAGCTGGAAGTAGCATGCGCAAGGGCCTTCGGTCTTCGGCCTTCGGGCTTCGGCCCTGAATCGTCCGAATGGAACAATTCTCGGGTGTGGGGACAAGCCTCAAACCCGAGAGTTGCAATCGCGGCCAGGACCGAAGGCTGAAGGCCGAAGCCCGTAGGCCTCGATCTACTGAGTTCCGCCGCTCCGCGTGAACTTCTCCAGCGCCATCTTCGACACGTCGCCGACGTAGACGTTGCCGCTCGTGTCGCCCGCGATGCCCTCGGGTCCGGCGTTGTTGTTCTTGTCCGGATCCGGCGTCGTGTCGGGAATGAACGCCGTGACCCTGCCGTCCTTCGCGCTGCCGATGCGGATGCCGCGCGTGAAGCCGGGATTCTGGCTCGCGTTCGACTGCGAGTCGGCCACGTAGATCGTGTCGTTCTTGTCGATGTAGACGCCGCTCGGCCGGCCGAACTGTTTCCATTGATCCAGGAACGCGCCGTTCTGATCGAAGATCTGCAGCCGGTTGTTGCTGCGGTCGGCGACGAAGATGCGGCCGCGCGAATCCATCGCGATGCTGTGCGGCACATTGAACTCGCCGGGGCCGGAACCAAGCTTGCCCCACGCCTTGATGAACTTCCCGTCCTTCGAGAACTTGACGACGCGCCCGTTGCTCATCGCCACGTGGCCGTCGGCGACGAAGATGTCTCCGTTGGGCCCGATGACAACGTCGCTCGGTCCGCTGAAGGTGTCAGGTCCTTCGCCGACGACGCCGGCCTTGCCGAGCGTCATCAGGAGTTTGCCCTCGCGACTGAATTTGAAGACCTGCTGGCCCTTGTTGTCCTTGTTCTGCGCGTCGGTCACCCACACGTTGCCGTCGCGATCGACGGTCATGCCGTGCGGCTGCACGAATGTCCCCGCGCCGAAGCTTGACAGATATTTTCCGGAGCGGTCGAAGTGGACGATCGGCGTATCGCCGCGATGGAATACCCAGACGTTGCCGCGAGCGTCGGGCTCGATCGAGATCACGCCACCCCACTTCATCGTCGACGGCAGTTGCGCCCAGTTCACAACCGGTCGGTACGGATTGGGAAGATTGGTTTGCGCCGCGAGCGACACGATCGACAGCGCGATGACGATGATGAAGGAGGAAAGGAGCCGAGGTGATGACATGACAGCCTCCTGCGAAACAGCGTTCGCGGACCATAAAGGTCCGCGCCGCATCAACAGGCCGCGCCGATCCTACACCGGAAGCCAACCGGAAGCTGCTACTGTTGACGCATGGAGGGATGCGCCATTCAAGGCCCTGGAAAAGATGCGGGCAACGCAGGCAAGACGTTAGCGTTACACTCCTTGCGAACGACGCGCACGAGGTCGCGAATCATGGCACGCCGCATTTCTCTTCTCGTCTTTCTCGGCCTCCTCGTCTTGTCTGCCGCCACAGTGCTGACGCAAACGGCCTGGACCAAGGCCGCCCCATTTCCCGAACCCGACGAGGAACTTTACGGAGTCACCGCCAACAACACGCTGTACGTGATCGGCGGTTTCGCTGGCGGGCGCGCGGCGGGCATGGCGTACGAATACGACTCCGCCACAGATACGTGGACGAAGAAGGCGCCGATGGGTCGCGCCGCGCATCACTCGGCGCTCGCCGAAGTCGGCGGGAAGATCTATGTGTTCGGCGGCTTCGTTCAGCCGACGAGTGGACCGGCCGGAGGATGGCAACCGATCGACAACGCGTGGGAGTTCGATCCCACGGCGAACACATGGAAGCCGCTGCCACCGCTGCCGACGAAACGCGGTGCCGCGGTTGCGGTCGCGGCAGCCGGGAAGATCTACGTGATCGGCGGCGCCTCGACTCCCATCGGTTCGAACGCTGTCGCGATCACCGGCGGCGGCCCTGCGCGTTCTGTCGGCAGCAACGAGGTCTACGACCCGGCGACGAACACGTGGACGACGGCGACGGAGATGCCGACCGCTCGCAATCACCCGTTCGCCGGGTTGGTGAACGGCAGAATCTACGTGATCGGCGGCCGCCTCGCGACCGGCTTCATCACCGCCGCGACGAACACCGACGTCGTCGAGGAATTCGATCCGGCGACCAATGCGTGGGGCGGTCCGAAGGCGCGGATGCCGACGCCACGCAGTGGCGGCGGCTGGGGCACGTACGGCGGACGGATCTACGTCGCCGGCGGCGAGGTCGCCACGCCGCAACTGGTCGGCGCGTATCGCGCGGTCGAAGCGTACGAACCAGCAACCAACACGTGGCTCACGATGCCGTCGATGCCGATCCCGCGACACGGCGTCGCCGGCGCTGTCGTCGGCAACCGGCTGCATCTGGTGAGCGGCATGGTGACGTCGGCAGCGGTTGGTGCAGGGCAGGATCCTGCCGTCCACCTCCACACGTCGTCACACGACGTACTGGAGCTCCCGCAGGTCGGGACCCGGTAGGCTCACGCGAGCGGCTTTTCAAACCTACGTAGGGTCCGCCTTCAGGCGGACCTCTGGCCGACTAAAGCCGGCCACTACGAGTGTTGAAAATCTTCTCTAACGATTCACCAGCTTCATCAGCTCGCGGCCATACTGACCGCGAGCTTCGTCGAAGATCGGTGCGACGGCAGAGACGAAGGCGTTGTGCTCCGCGGGCGTGAGCTCGATGATCTCACCGCCTTCCTTGCGAATCGCCACCTGCGCGTCGGCTTCTTCCTTCTCGTGCAGATCACGCTGCATCGGAATAGATTCTCGAACGGCTTCGAGCAGCGTGTCCTGCAGTGCGCGCGGCCAGGCGTTGAACGTCGGGCGATGCAGGAAGATCGGGCGCGAGATGTAGAAATGGTTCGTCGCGGTGTGGAAGCGATGGAATTTGTGGACACCGTAGGTCACGGTGTTCGCAAACGGATTCTCCTGCGCGTCGACGGTCTTCCCCGCCTTGATCGCCTCGAGCACTTCCGACAGGTCCATGACCTTGGGATTCGCACCGATCAGTTCGAACGTCCGTTCCTGGATTTTGCTCGGCAGCACGCGAATGACCATGCCCTTCATATCCGTGGGCGTATGGATTGGGCGTAGGCGATTGGAGATGTGGCGGAAGCCGTTCTCGAAGTAGCCGGCAATCTTGAAGTTCATGCCGGCTTCGATCTTCGCCGTCAGCGCCGCGCCAAGATGTCCGTCCATCGCTGCGCGAGCGCCGCGAGAATCAGAAAACAGAAACGGCAGGTCGACGACGCCGAGGTCCGGGACGCGCTCGGTGAAGTAGCTGCTGGACTGATAGCCGAGCGTCAGGACGCCTGATTCCGCCAGCCACAGGATGTCCTCGGCGCGGTAGCCAAGGTCGAGGATGTTGTAGACGTACTTGACCTCGACCTCGTCGCCGAACTGCGACTCGAGGCGATCCCCGATCTTCTTGAGCGCGAGGCTGAAGCCAGTCGTCGCGGGCCCGTAGCCGCCCATAATGATGCGGGTGCGCCGCTTCCCGCCAGGACCGGAGCCCTGCGGCGCCGCCAATGCCCCGCCACCTGAAACCGCAGCGGCGCCGACCAGAGCGGCAGCCTCGAGAAAACGTCGTCTGCGCATGGATGCAGCCTACCCCAGCCCCGGTCCAGAGTGAAGTTGTGAGTGAGACCCGGAATTCATTTTGTATTCGAGACACGCGAGCGGGTCCTGGCGCCGGGTTGCCCCACCCGTCCTCGCCGCCGGGAAAGACGTGTCACGGGGAGGCGGCTGCGCGGCGGGCGGGGCGGCCCCACCCGTCGCCACCCGCTCGCTTCGTTGTCGAATACGAGTGAATTCCGGAATTACGACCAGGCGGTCACGTTCATCAGGCGAGCGCGTCCTTGCAGAACCGGAAGCACTTGACCACTTCCTTCACTGCGTCCGACCCCTGCGGCACCTCGTATTCGAGCTCGATCGTCGCCGGCATCGTCCACCTGTTCTTCTTCACGAGCTGCAGAATTTCCCGAAGCGGCGTGTCGCCTGTTCCCCATTGGAGATTGCCCTGTCCGTGCTCCGGCTTCTGCCGATCCTTCAGATGGAAACTGGCGATGCGGTCGTGGAACTTGTTGAGGAACGCGATCGGGTCGCCACCTGCGGCGACGTAGTGCCCGAGATCCACGTTCGCCATGTTGCCCTTCGATACCGCGAACGCCTGATCGAACGCCGTGATAGTCCCTTGCAGGTGCGTGTGATACGCGGCGTAGATCTTTTTCTTCTCAGCGAATGCGCCGATTCGCTTCAGCTGCGCGACGTCGTCAACGAGCTCGAGTGTCGTGTGGGTGCATCCCAGCGCTTCCGCGACGTTGAAGACGTATTCCATCTCCGCGTCGGACATGTCGGGTGACAGCTGCTTCCACGCGTAGATCGTCACGCCGGCGTCGTTGAACATCCTGCGCAGCGTCTTGAAGCGGTCCATCGACACCGACGTACGCCACGCGCTCAACTTCTGCATCGCCTCGCGACGCGCCGCCTGCTGATCCGGCGTCGGCGCGGCTCCGCCTCGACCACCAGGACCGCCACCGCGCGGCACTGGTGGCGCGCCGGCAAAGGCTTCGACCGGATCGCCCATGAACTCGATCGCGCTGATGCCGGAGTCGATCACATAGCGCAGGATGGCTTCCGCGCTCTGGTCGGGCATGCTGCGGTAGCTGTAGGTAATCGTCCCCAGGTTCACGCCATCGACGACCGAGTTCGGCTTCGACTCGGCGAACGCGGCAGAGGGACGCCCGAGCATCGCGACTGCCGGCAGAGTGCCCAGCGTCAGCGTTCCAAAATCACGTCTCGTGTAGCGCATGTCGTTCTCCTGAGGAGCTTCGGCGGACACCCCTTTCAGCCTCGCGAGAGGATACACCTTGTGGCAAAATATGGCCACTGCAACCGGTTACTTCGATTGGTCCGGCTAAAGCCGGACCCTACGTACGATGTCCGGCTTGATGCATTGGTCCGGCTGAAGCCGGACCCTACGTACGATGTCCGGCTGAAGCCGGAGTCGAAGCCTCGCGGACCATAAAGGTCCGCGCCGCATCACAGGAGAATCGTATGCGGAACAACGGCGATGCGCGGATGTGGACACGACGCGAGTTCGGTCAGCTGGCCATGGGATCGCTCGCTGCGACGATGGGCGGAACGCAGCTGTTCGCCCTCGATTCGACGATTGGTGGCGTGAAGATCGGCGCGATCAGCTACTGCTTCCGCAGCATTCCGCGATCGGCTGGCGGCGACTACATGAACACGCTGGTCGACGCGTTCACGCAGACCGGCATCGGCATCTGCGAGCTCGAGTCCAATCGCGTCGAGCCGGAACCGGCGATTGCCGGCGGTGGACGCATGCCGGCCACGATCACGCCCGAGTACACGAAGCGACGCGAGGAGCTGCGACAGTGGCGGCTCACGGTTCCCATGGACCGCTTCAAGGAGATCCGCGGCAAGTTCCAGAAGGCGGGCATCGATGTTTTTGGGTACGTGATGACCTTCTCCGAGGACTTCACCGACGAGGAGATCGACAGAACTTTCCTCGCCGCAAAGACCCTGGGAGCCCGCGTCATCGGCACGAATCAGACGCGCGTGCCGATGGGAAAACGGCTGGCGACGTACGCCGACAAGTACGACATGACGCTCGGCTGGCACAACCACGCGATGGTCTCCGATCCAACAGAGGTGGCGTCGGTCGAGAGCTACAAGAACCTGTTCTCCATGTCGAAGCGGTTCAAGGCCAATCTCGACATCGGCCACTTCGTCGCCGGCAACAACGACCCGATCGCGTTCCTGCGGCAGTATCACGACCGCATCTCGCACCTGCATCTGAAGGACCGCAGACGCGACAATGGTCCGAATCAACCGTGGGGTCAGGGCGAGACGCCGGTTGCGGACGCGCTCCGGCTGCTGCAGAAGGAGAAGTATCCGATCGTCGCGGTGATCGAATACGAGTACATGGGACAGGCGCCGGCGATTCAGGAGGTGAAGAACTGCCTCCAGTTCATTCGCACCTCGCTGTCGGCGTCCTGACCGCGGGCCGCCTGAAGGCGGCCCCCACGCGGTCAGGTGAGTTCAGTAGTACTTGCTCTGAATCGGACAGCCGGGCCAGTAGTTCCCTTTCGCGAGTTCCGCGGCACAGTGCTGACGCGCGCGCTCGGTGCCACCCTTCAACAACTCCTCCGCCTGCTGAATCGTGAGCACGTCCGGAGAGTCGCGCAATACCGAATGGACTCCCGACACCCTCTGGACATCGAGTTTGTAGTGAGCGATCGAATCGCGGAACGTATCGGGCCAATGCTGCCAGTCGAACGCGGCCGTCACCATGTCGCCCTCGATCAATAGCTTCTCCGACGGCACGTAAGCGAAGACGACGTCGGCCATGTGACCGTTGTTGCGTCCCCAGTACACATCGACCGTCTGCGTCTCGTCGGACAAACGCAGATGTTCGTCCACCGGCGTGAACTTCAACGGCTTCGGGTTCTTGGCGAGATCGTCCGGGAAGTCCGGCGCCGCGTGGGTCGCCATCTCGCGAAAGATCACGCCGCTCATTGGACGCTGAACGATCGTCAGTCCTTCAGCGACGGCCTCCCGGAAGCCGGCTGTGTGATCGAAGTGATGGTGGCTGATGATCAAATGCGTCACCGGTTTGCCAGGCGCAAGCGTGTGCGCATGATCGATGACCGCCTTCGCCTGACCGCGCACGTTCACGCCGAGCTCGAACAGGACGAGGTGATCCTTGAACTCGATCACCGAGGTCCCGTTGCTGATGCGCCAGACCCCCTTGCCCAGTTGCTTGGATGTCACCGGCTGCACGGGATACGACGGCGGTTCGGCCGCTGCACGCACCGCCGCTGGCGCCGCGAGATCGGCGATCTTGCTGTCGACCTCGTAGGCATCCACATAGAGCTTGAAGAAGTCGATATTCCTGAAATCCAGACGCGTTTGATAGGCGAGCGGCATCATCAGACCCGCGGTGTCCGTCCAGCCGCTGAAAGACGTCGTGAGCGTCGCCTGGCCAAGGTTGGTGTGCGGATGCGTCCAGCGCACCCATGCCGGAACGTTGTCGGACGTGAACGCCGCGGACAGCTTGTCACCCTGCTTCAGCGTCACGTCGATCACCGTCACGCTCCCGGTCTGCTTCGGCACCGAGAGTTTCGTGGCCGGATCGAGCATCGCGCGGACGAGCACGACGGGGTTGTTCATCATCCACATCCGGCGCATGTGGACACCGTCCATGATCAACGCACCGTCGAGAAACTGCGGCTGCCGCTGCGCACGATCCCCGTTGATATCGAAGGCGACGTCGCCATCGAGACGGTTGTCGTTCAGCGCGAAGCTGTGACCGAACGGCGCCAGGAACGGAAACAGCATGTTGCGACGCTCGCGCATCTGGAAGCGGCCGTTTTCGACGTCGTAGACGCGAGTGAGATCATTCGCCGCCATGTACTTCTCGGGTGCATCCGGCGACCCCGAGATGCGGCCGCCGCCCATCTGATACGCGTATTGCCCGTAGCCCTGCAGTGTGATGTTTCGCACGGCGCGGATCTTGTCGATCCCGCCGAGCGCCTTCGCGGCGCCCTCGACGACCGAGCGCACCGATGCGCCCTGGGCGTGCCCGGTCTCTCGCGCGACGATGACCATCAGCGCCGCGGCTGTGATCGCACCTGCGATCGCGACAGTACGCTTCGACATTGCTCGCCTCGTTTTCAGGATCGCGGACCATAAAGATCCGCGCCGCATCCCAATCTCCATCTCACTGGAGTTTTATCTCACCTGTGCCGGGCAGCCGGGGAAGTAATCGCCCTTCGCGACGTGATCGGCGCAGAACTGCTTCACGCGCGTGTTGCCACCCTTGACCATCTTTTCGACCTCGTCGCGGGTCATCGGTGTCATGTGCACCGGGACGTTGCGCTGCACGTCGATCTTCCGGTAGGCGATGTTGTCCAGCCAGCTGTCGCCCCACCACTGCAGCTCCTCGGCGGCGGTCGCAATGTCTCCCTCGATCATCATCTTGTGCTCGGGGATGTAGGCGAACACCGCCTCCGCCATGTGGCTGTTGGCGATGACGTGGTAGATATCGACGGTCATCGTGTTGTCTTTCAATTGCAGATGATCGTCGACGGGAACGAACTTCATCGTCTTGCCGCTGCGCGCCAGGCCGTCGGGGAAGTTGGGCGCCTTGCGCGAGGTCATCTCGCGGAAGATGACGCCGTTGTCGCGGCGCGAGATGACGGTCAACCCTTCAGCGACCGCTTCGCGAAGTCCCGAGCTGTGATCGAAGTGATGGTGCGAGACGATGACGTCGGTGACCGGTTTGCTCGGAACGATCTTCCGCGCCGCCTCGATGACCTGCTTGATGCGCGCGGGTTGACCGTCGACTTCGAACAGCGTCATGTGATCGGCGAACTCGATCACCATGGTGCCGCCGGTGATTCGCCAGACGCCACGCGCCATCGGCGTCACGTCGATCGGCGCGTTGGGGCCACCGCCGCCTCGAGCTCCCGCGGGCGCTCCGCCGTTCGCGCTCGTCACTGACGAGGGTGCCGCCAGATTGTCGATCTGGCTGTCGACCAGATAGTGGTCGACGTAGATCTTCACCTGCTCGACTTCAGGGCGCCAGTCGAAGCGCGTCGTGTATCCCATTGGAAGCTGGACACCCTGGAAGTCCTCGTATCCGTAGAAGCGCGTCGTGTAGATCACTTCGCCGAGGTTCACCTGCGGGCCGATCCATCGCACGAAGTCGGGCAGGTTCGACTGCGGCCGGATCCCGATCGTCAGCTGGTCGCCTTCCTTCAGCTCGAGGTCAACGAGCGTCAGGCCGCCTTCATCGCGACGATTGCTCAGCGTATTGGCCTGATCGAGCGCTGCGCGGACGGCAACCACGGGATTGGTATGCATCCACATGCGGCGATCGCGAGCATCACCACCGCGCACGGGCTGTCCCTTCGCGTCGATGTTGTACGCGGTCGAGCCATCGAGCAGCTGTCGTTGCAACGCGAAGTCGTGGCCCGCATAGTTGGCGAACGGGAAGAGATCGTTGCGCCGTTCCTGGTGATACATGCGGCCGTGTTCGACGTCGTACACACGGCGATAGTCGTTGGAGGCAATGAATTTCTGCGGCGCACCAGGCAGCGGTGAAATGTTGCCGCCGCCGTTCTGATAGGCGTATTGCGCGTACCCGATCAGCGTCACGTTCCGCAAGCGGCGAAGTTTGTCCACGCCGCCGAGCGCGGTCGCGGCGGCTTCGACGGCTTCGCGCGCGGAGGTCCCCGTCACGCGAGGCGCCGGGGCGTTGCCTGGCTGCTGCGCGCGTGCGGCAACGACGACGACAACGGCGATCACCACGGCACCGAGCACGATTCTCTTTGTCACGCTGTCCCCTTCATCGAGTCCGGCTAACGCCGGACGCTACGGCTCGCGGCTGAAACCGGACACTACGGTCTCGCGTTCGGCGTCGCGCCTATCATCAGCGAGTGTTGCCACCGGTCACGGTCGCGGCGCGCGGCGCCGGTGTCTCGCACGGCGTCGGCGCAAACCTCGAGTCGTCGGATTCTTTCTTGAACGACGAACTGGTGATGAACGGCTGCGTCAGATACGTCGGATCGTCGACGACGGTCGTGACCGTGAACCACTCGGCCCCGAAATCGGTGTGACGGTTGAAGTATTCCGTCACGACTGCAGCCTCGCTGTACGGCACGCCGTTCGACCGCAGATATCCAGGGCGCATGTGCGTCGTCACGACCTTCAGCTCGCCAGGACCCTGTTGTGGGGCACCGCCGAAGCCGAGCCCGCGAGTCTGCTGTTGTTTGAACCAGGTCGCTACTGATTCGCCCTGCCACGTCGCATCGCCCGGTGACGACGACGAAGAGGTGAACCGATAGAGGCGAGTCTGGGTGCCGGCATCGGTCTCCAGCTTCAGGGTCATGTCGTCGGCCCACGAGATCCGCACGCGCGTCGGCACACGCATGATCGCCGGGGCTCCAAACGCACGACATTGCTCGCCGGCCGCGTTGTCTTTCGCAAGATCCCAGGTGTCCGCCACACGGCGACCCTCGGGGTTCAACGGCACGCTCGCGTAATCGCCTTTTGCCGGCGTCACCATCCGCCAGCGCCAGTCCTCCGTCACGACCGATACCCACGTTCCGGTCAGATCGATCTGCGCGCCGGCACGACCCGTTGGCGGCGGTCCGCCCTGACGTCCGCCGCGTCCACCCCCGCCCTGCGCCGCTGCCTGCGCGGGCGCCTGCGCCGCAACGGTCGTGGCAACGAGGGCCACGATGGCAACGACGATGACCAGACGCTTCACTTCGTATCTCCTGTAGATCTGCCGCGACCCGTCGGTGCCGGCTTCGCGTTCGGCACCGCGAGGGTGCGATATGCGGCCTCGATGAACGCCTGACCCTCGCGGTCACCATAGACGACGTCGTACTCGGCTGTCGGCTTCGATGCCTTCACCTGCTCGAGTGACATCCCCTTCCGCAGCATGTTGCGCACGCGGTCACGGACGATCGTGACCATGTCGCGGTACTCCGCCACGTCGGCTTCGTCGGCCAGATAACCGCGACCGGGCACCACCATCGTCCCGCCTTCCTCGTTGAACTCGGGCACCGTGAGGTCGATGATGCGGTTCAGCGCGGCGACCACGCCGTCGATCGTCCCGCCGCGGGTCGTATCGATCACCGGATAGCGATCCGGCGTGTAGATGTTCCCGACGCTGATCACATCGCTCCGGCGGAACATCACGAGTGTGTCGCCATCGGAGTGCGCCGATGGCGCGTGCATCAACTGCACAGGCTCCCCATTGAAGAACATGTCCTTCTGGGCGACGAAGTAGGTATCGGTCGGCCAGCCCGCCGCGTCGCTGTTCGCCTGGGTCAATCGCGTGAGGACGTTCTCGTGCGCGTAGATGGGCGACCCGCCGCTGCCATACACCGTCGCAGCTCGCTGGTTGCCGCCGGACAGAATCTGTCCGGACTTCTTCAGTGCGGCATTGCCGGCGACGTGATCGGGGGCAATGCTTGTGTTGACGATCATCCTGATCGGCTTGTCGGAAAGCGTCCGGATCTGTGCGAGCAAGGCCTCGCCAAGCGCCTCGGTCTGCGTATCGACGACGAGCACACCATCGCGTCCGACCTGCACCGTAGTGTTCGACGTCGGTCCGGAGATCATGTAGATGCCGCCGCGCACTGGAAGAACAGACAGCCCGCTTGTCGATTGCGCTTGCGCCTGAACGACAGAGCCGCGAGCCACGAACAGCACCGCCGCGATACACGCGACCACGAGGATGCGAAACAACATCACCGCGACCTCGTGTTGGGATTCGAGGCGGCGGGTGCCGCGGGCTCCGGCTTCTTCAGCGGCGGCGGCGGCGTCATCGTCTTCAGGCGAGCGCGGTATTCCGGATACATCGTCTCGGCGCCACCACGCGTCGCGTCGTACGGGATCTGAAAGCGCGCGGCAAACTCCTGCAGAAACGGGTTCGTGCCAGGAAGGTAATGCGGAATCTCGCCCGCGGGGCGATCGACTTCAACGTCCACCGAACACGGATACAACGTCACCTGATACCCCGGGTCCTGATAGAAGTTACGGCTCTTGATGTACGGCTCGGTGAGATACGCCGGGTCATTGACGACGCTGATCCAGGTGAGCACGTCGCCGTTGCGAATGAAGTGTTCGCGCAGGACGGCGCGGTCGCTGCGCGGTAATCCGTTGCGTCGGACGTAGCCTGTTTTCAGATGGGTCGTTTCGACGGTCAGCATGTCGCCGTCCCACTTCCCGGTGGAGAAGCCTTCCCACGTTCGCGGCGCGTTTTCCGGAGGATGTGGACGGCCGTCCATCCAGATGGTCCGCACCGGGTTCATCCACGCGATGTTGGTGTGGTACGCGACAACGTCCTGGGTGACGGGATCGACTTCTTTCCAGATGCGAACGCCCGAGAAGTTGGGACCGTAATCAGCGGGGTGCGGAATGCATTGATGCTCCGGGACCGTCCAGATCGACGCGTTCCATGCCTCGGCGTGCTTACGCGCCGCATCGTTGATCGGCAGGCCCTGATACTCGCCGATCTCCGGGCCCCCGCCGCGCTCAGGCGCATCTTCATGTTGTCGCGCCGCCCAGTTGCCTTCGATATCGATCTGAGCCAGAGCGGGCGTCGAAGTGATGACCACCGCAAGAGCGATGGTCGCGCGCGTGACGTATTTCATCCGCATGTTCCCCACGGCCTTCGGGCTTCGGCCTACGGCCTTCGGCCCTGATCAGGACCGAAGACTGAAGGCTGAAGGCCGAAGGCTTCAGAAGTCAAAATTCACGCTGAATTTCACGAGTCGTGGATTCAATACGCTCAGCGGCTGGCGGAACACGGCGAAGCTCGCATTCTCGGTCAGCACCGCGTTGTCGTTGAACGCGTTGAACAGGTCGACGTTCAGCGCGGTTCGCGTCTTTCCGAATTTGAGGATCTTGCCGACGCGGAAGTCCAGCTGATTGAGCCGATCGCCAAACTCCGAAGATGGCGCGATGACGTTGACCTGCGCCGTGGCGGCGTTGCCGGACAGCGGGCGTCCGAGGGACGTGGCGATGACGGCAGACGGATAGACGACGTTGGCCTGCACCACTGGACCCGGAATGCTCTGGAACGTGCCGGCGAATTGCACGTCGATCCGTGGAATGGTGTACGCCCCGAGCATCTTGAGCTGCGTCAAATAGGGTTCCTCGACGCGGCAGTACGACTGCGGCGTGATGAGACCACTGGGTGCCACGTTCAGTTCGGGAAGCGCCGCCCGGATCTCACACGCGTCGGTCAGCCGCCGGCCCGTACTAATCCCACCCTGTGCTAATACGCCACCGCGCAGCCGCGCGTTGACGCTGATGTCGACGCCCTGCCAACTCTCGGTCTGCTTGCCGTAATTGTCCGCAAAGGTCAGCAGGTTGTTCGTCTGTCCGAACTTCGTCGGGACGACGTTCACCAGCCCTCCAACCGTTTGGCCGCCGCCACCCGGGAGCCGTGAATCGCTCGGCGCGAGGACGCTGAACTGATTGAAGTCGCCAGCCGCGAGCGCCAGATTGTCTGTCGCGAGGAAATTGCCGTACCAGCGCCGGAAGTACCCGGCATCGAGCGACACATTGCGAACCAGCTCCTGCTGAACGGCGACCGAGACCTCCCAGTTGTATCCGCGTTTCCCCCAGCCTTTCAGGATGTCGGGGTCGTAGGTCGTGCTGGGAATCGGATTGCCGAAAGCGAGACTGCTGATCTGGCCGCACTCGCCGTTCAGCAGCGGGTTCAGCAGATCGCATTCGACGAGGAAGTTGCGGTTGGCATCGGTCCAGGAACGGTTCACCGACTGCACGGTGCGGTTCGCGGGGTTCGCCGTGTCTCCGTAGGTGCCCGTGTACGTGAGCTGCTCCACGTACTTCGCGAGCGATCCCTTCAGTGCGGTCCGGCCGTTTCCGAAGAGGTCGTAGGCAACACCCAGCTTCGGCGTGATGTCGTTGAAGCTGGCAATCGAGTCCTTCTGGAACGTGACATTGCGGTTGGGCGTGTAGACGGTCGGTCCCAGCGTCTGCGTCGGGTAATTCGTGCGATAGAAGTCGTACCGCACGCCAAGGTTCAGCGTCAGTCGGCGAATGGTCCACCGGTCCTGGGCATAAATGCCGCCGTCGTGCACGTGCGTCTCGGCGTCGTACGGCGCGCGCTCGGTCAATTGAATCGGATTGCCGGCGTTGAACGTGTACGACAGGTTGCCGGCGACCGGCAGGTTGAAGTGATTCAGTGCGCTGCCGGTATGGTCCTGATAGCCAACCTTGAACGCGTGCGCGCCGGTGATATACGACGCCGATCCGCGCCAGCTGTGGTCCACCAACTCCGCCTTGAACCGCATCGAGGTCCCGAAGAGCGGTCGTGGGCCGCGGTAGAAGACACCGCTCGCCAGATCGTTGACACCGACCAGCGCGCTGGCATCGTCGCCTCCCTTCGGCTCGAAGTATCCCCAGTCCTCCAGTTTGTAGGCATACCCGCCTTCGAGCAGGATACGGTTGGAGATTGGCGACGTGTAAGAGGCCGTCACGAGCGGCTTCCACGGGAATTCGAAATTGGCGCCCGCCTCCGGCGAGGTCAGCGCTCTTGTGTCGATGCAGCTGCACCGGTGCTGCGCATCGACGAACAGGCTCACCTTGTGTTTCGGGGCCGCCTGCCACGTCATGCGGCCGTTGTAGTTGGTCCATGTCGTGTCGCGCGATCCGCGGAAGCTCGGGTCCGGCGCGTACACGAAGCTGTTCGCATTCCCGGCGTTCGAGTTTCGCAGGGCGCCGCCGATGTAGTTGCTCACCAACGACCGGCGCGCAGTCGCGAAGAACCACACCCGATCGCGCTTCACTGGACCACCGAAGGCCGGGTTGACCTCCCAGTTCTTCTTCACCGCGCTCGCCGAAATGATTCGCCGGTCGCGAAGGTCCTGGTCGATGTTGTCGCTCTGCAGGCTGTCGCTGGTGCCGGTGGCGAAGAACGAGCCGGTGAACGCATTGCCACCCTCGCGCGGTACGATGTTCATCCGCACGCCGCCGGCGCTTTGCTCCGCGGACCCCGCCGCGATGTCGACGACGACTTCCTGGACCAGCGCGCCGTTGGGCGCGAAGGCGCTCACCGAGGTTCCCTGCGACTGCATCGACAGGCCATCGAGCATGCGCCGCATGTCGCCGCCGCGGCTGCCATGGATCGAGAGCGTCTGCTGCACCTCGCCGGTGTTTCCCCCCACGTCCTGCCCTTCGCCACTGAACGTCGTCGACAGCTGCATGCCCGGGATCAACGTCGCGACATTAAGCGTGGTGCGGCCGGTCGGCAGCGTGTCGATGACCTCCTTGCTGAGGACGCGTTGCTGCTGCACGCTCTGGACATCGACGACCGGCGCGGCTCCCGAAACCGTGATGGTCTCTTCGACGCCGCCGACGCGCATGTCGGCGTTCACGGTCGCGGTCACTGAGCCCTGCAGCACGATCCCTTCACGCTTGATGGTGGAAAAGCCCGCGAGCGTGAACGTTACCGTGTACTCCCCAGGTCGCAGATCCACGATGCGGAACAAACCGTTCCCGTCGGTCGCGACAGAGCGGGTCCTTTCAATCAGCGCCGGACTGGCCGCTTCGACGGTCACTCCGGGAAGCACGGCACCAGACGCATCGCGGACCACACCTGCAATCGACGCTTGGGCATACGCCACAGCTGGCGCGAGTATCGAGACCATTACGAAAAGAGTGGCGATCGCTTCATATCGCCAGTCACGGGTCTGCATGTGAATCTCCTCGTACGGATGGCGCAGTGTCAGAGCGGGCACTCTATGTGTAGCGCTCCGGCGAGGCGTGATCGGACGGTGAATCCGGGCTGAATTTGCGCTGAACCGGGCGTGAATGGGCGGGTTCGGTGAGGTGGGTGACCAGTTGTACAATCACTGTCTCCAACCACGTAATCGTTGGCTTCAGGCAAGTAACCGGTTTCACCAGGGAAGGTCCATGACGACTCCCACGGCAGCCGACGAACGGTATCTCTTCGGTCCCTTTCGGCTGGACGTGCCGGCCCGCGAGCTCAGACGTGAGACCGAGGTCGTCCCGCTGACTGCCAAGGCGTTCGACACGCTCGTCGTCCTGGTCCGGCACCGGGACCGCGTTGTCGACAAAGAAACGCTGATGAGGCACGTCTGGCCCGATGCGTTTGTCGGCGATGACAGCCTGACCCAGAACATCTCGGTGCTGCGTCGCGCACTTGGCGACGACACCGCTCAACCTCAGTTCATCGTCACGCTGCCCCGCTGCGGCTATCGCTTCGCCGCGCCTGTCACCACGCCGATTGCCGACGATGGCCCTGTCAGCACCGCGACCGACACCGCCGGTGCGAGCCTTTCGCATGTGCCCGCGCGAACTGGAGCAGAGCGCGTGACCGGGTGGCGCGTGTGGACGGTCGCCGTCGCATCGGCCGCGGCGACGCTCGCCTCTGCGCTCGTCATCCCACGATTGGCGACAACCGCCGGCGCGACGGCGGGCGCGGCCGTCACGACACCCGTCCGATTCATTCAGGACGCTCCTGCCAATCACGCGATTGCGTCGGGCGCCGTGATCTCGCCCGACGGGAAGTATCTGGTCTTCGTCGCTCGTGACGACAAGACCGGTACGCCACAGCTGTGGCTGCGCAGCCTGGCGTCGACGGAACTCCGCGCGCTGCCAGGGACCGAACATGCGTTTCGTCCGTTCTGGTCACCGGACAGCCGGTCGATTGCGTTCTTCGCCGCTGGAAAGCTGCGGCGAATCGGCGTCACGGATTCAGCGCCGCAGTCGGTGACCGACGTCGGGTATCTGCCGTCCGGTGGAGCCTGGTCGACGGCGGACGTCATCGTGTACGCCGATCGACAGTCGCCGCTGTTCGCGGTGCCCGCGTCCGGCGGGAAATCCGCACCAGCAACCCGGCTCGATCGTTCGCGAGGAGAAATGGCGCATCAAACGCCATCGTTTCTCCCCGACGGTCGCCACTTCCTCTTCTCGGTCGCGATGACGGGAGCGCGGAGCGGCGGTACGTTCGTCGGATCTCTCGATTCGCCCGATCGCGTCCAGCTGCTCGATGCGGCGGCCGGCGCCGTGTACGCCCCACCCGGATATCTCGTGTTCGTCCGCGACGGCGCGATCGTGGCGCGCAGATTCGACCCGATCGCACTGCGATTCACCGGTGCCGCGTCCATCGTGACGACGACCAGCGCGAACGCGGTGACCGAGGCTGGCGTCGGAACGATCTCCGCGTCGAACACCGGCCTGCTGACATACGGTGGCGACACGCCGGAAGCGCACCTGGTCTGGTTCGATCGTGGTGGCCGTTCGCTCGGGACCATCGCCGCACCAACGGCGCTGCATAACCCGACGATCTCTCCCGACGGGCGCTATGTCGCGGCCGATGGTGCGCTGGAACACAAAGGCATCTGGCTCATCGATCTCGCACGCAACGCACCGACGCGATTCGCCGACGGGTCGCTGCCGGTATGGGGGCCTGACGGACGACGAGTCGCGTTCACGAGACGGGGCGAGACCGACGCCGCGCTGCTGGCGCGCACCATCGCCGGACCGGCCGACGCCGAATCGGCGCTCATGCGGAATATCGAGATGAAGATCGGAGGCACCTGGACGCCGCGAGGAGATGTCGTTTACACGGCGTCGAATCCGACCACGCGGCTGGACCTGTGGATCGTGTCCGATTCGGGAGACGGGCGCGCCACGCCGTACCTGCGAACGCCCGTCAACGAGATGCAGGGTCAGGTCTCTCCCGATGGCCGCTATCTCGCTTACGCGTCGGACGAATCAGGTGATTGGCAGGTCTACGTCCAGACATTCCCCATCCCTGGAGGAAAGCGGACGATCTCGATCGGTGGTGGCGCGGAGCCGCAATGGCGGCGCGACGGCAAGGAGCTCTACTACCTGAGTCCGACAGGAACGCTGATGGTGGTCGACATCCGGCTCGCACCCACCTTCGACGCCGGCGTGCCGAAGCCGCTGTTCCGCGCCTCGATCCCCGCCGACATCATCACGTATCGCAATCACTTCGCGGTCACCGGCGATGGCCAGCGATTCGTCGTCGATTCCGCCGGAACGCGCGAGCCAATCACCGTCGTCGTGAATTGGAATGCGCTGCTGAATCCGTGAATCGGCCGCCTGAAGGCGGCCCCCACGATGTTGACGATGCGGCGCGGACCTTCAAGGTCCGCGTCTGCGAAGCCGCGACTCAGCGCTCGGATACCGCCGCCGCGCGCGATACGGGTAGCGGCGCTTCAGCAGACCGCGGACGGAAGAACAACGCGAAGAGCACGAGCACACCTGCGGCGCCGGCGGCGGGCACGATCCAGATGTGATCCCACGCGTGCGAGGGCGGCTCCGCTGATAACAGGAATGCATCGACGACGCGGCCCGAGACCAGCGACCCGATGAACATGCCGACGCCGAGCGTCACAAAGGCGATCAAGCCCTGCGCTGCCGCGCGGAGATCGCCGGGCGCTCGCTGATCGACATAGATTTGCCCGGTCACGAAGAAGAAGTCGTAGCAGACACCGTGCAGCAGGATGCCGGCGTACAGCATCCACGCGAGCGAGCCCGTGTTGCCCGCCGCGAACAGCAGGTAGCGCGTCGTCCACGCCGCCATCCCGACCAGCAGCATGTACTTCACGCCCAGGCGCCGGAAGAATAACGGCATCACCAGCATGAATCCGATTTCCGACATCTGTCCCAGCGTCATCTTGCCGGCGGCGTTGGTGACACCGATCTCGTTGAGGAACGGATTCGTGAACGTGTAATAGAACTGCAGCGGGATGCAGATCAGGAACGATCCGATGACGAAGACTGCGAACGATCGGTCGCCCAGCAGCCGCAGCGCGTCGAGCCCGAGCACGTCGCGCCCGGTCACACGAGCCGCCACTTTCGCGGGCGGGGTGTGCGGCAGCGCCAGACAGAACAGACCGAGCACAATCGAGCCAGCGGCGGCGAGTTGCATCGGCACGGCGGTTGCCTCGAGACCGAGCGTCCCGATGAACAGACCGGCGACGATCCAGCCGATGGTGCCGAGCACTCGAATGGGCGGAAACTCGCGCGACGGATCCTGCATCTGCCGGAACGAGATCGAGTTGCTCAACGCGAGCGTCGGCATATAGCACAACGCGTAGAGCAGCAGGGCGGCGTAGAACGACCCGAACGCCTCTTGCGTCGAGGCCCAGAACAGAATCACCGCTCCGACCAGATGGAGTGCCGCCAGCAGCTTTTCGGTTGCGAAGAACCGGTCCGCGATCATGCCGACGAAGAACGGCGACACCATCGCCGCAACCGCCGTCGTCCCGAACGCAAGGCCGATCTGCTGACCGCTGAAGTGCAGCGTCGCGCCGAGCCACGTGCCCATCGTGACCGACCACGCACCCCAGACGAAGTACTGCAGGAACATCAAGGCTGAGAGCTTGAAACGCGTGGCGCTAGACATCTGCGCTGTCCCATATTTCCAAATTCCAACGTCCAACTCCCAAACGCTGGTGATAGCTCGCACGCGTGGGATTTGGGAATTGCGAGTTGGGAGTCGACAAGTCTTGTTCCCCTAGGTCCACCATGCCTCGACGGGCGGTTCGGTGAGCACCACACGACTGAGCAGATCGACGGCGGCCTTCAACCCCTCGTCGACAGACGCGAGCGCGTCCTCGTGCTCGATGCTCATCACGTAGTCGTAGCCGGCGAGACGGAGCGCGCTGACGATGCGCTTCCATTCGAGCTCGTCGTGGCCCCAGCCGACGCTGCGAAACAGCCATGATCGTTCGTTCATCCGACGGTAGCTCTTGGTGTCGATGACGCCGTTGACCGCGGTGTTCTGCCGATCGAACGCGAGATCCTTCGCGTGCACGTGGAAGATCGCGTCGCCGAGCGCACGGATGGCGGATGGGATGTCCACACCCTGCCAATAGAGATGACTGGGATCGAAGTTGATGCCGACGTTCGGCGTGGTTGCCGCACGCAGCCGCAGCATCGTGTCGACGTTGTAGACGACGAACCCCGGGTGCGCTTCGAGGGCGACCTTCACGCCGTGGTCCGCGGCAAACGCGGCGGCGTCACGCCAGTACGGGATGACCTTCTGCTCCCACTGCCAGTCGAGCACCTCGAGAAATTCCGGCGGCCAGGCGGTCGTGATCCAGTTCGGATGCGCGGCGGTCTCGCTGTCGCCTGGGCAGCCCGAAAAGGTCACGACCACCGGCACCTGCATCTTCTCGGCGAGCAGCACGCTCGCGCGAAACGTCTCGTCGTCCGCGGCCGCGCGCGCGGGATCGGGATGAAGAGGATTGCCGTGACAGGACAGCGCGCTGATCGTGAGGCCCGCATCGGCAACCATCTGCCGATACGTCGTCGCGCGACAGGCGCCGTTGATCATCTCGTTCAGATCGTCGAGATGCGATCGCCCCGGCCACCCACCGCTCCCGAGCTCGATCGCCTCCACGTGGCGCAGCGCGCGCACCTTGGCCAGCATCTGCTCCGTCGTGAGCGGAGCGAATACCGGCGTGAATACTCCCAATTTCATCGAGCGCTCCCTGCGACCGTGGAATCGCGCATGACCACGGAGGAAGCCGACACGGAAGGCACGAAGATCAACAGAGTTTCTCCGTGTTCTCCGTGCGTTGGCGTCTCCGTGGTTGATCGAAGCACATGAGCACCCCTAAAAGAGGAACTTCGCGGCAAACTGCATCTGCCGCGGAATCGAGTTACCGGTGCTCGAGATCGAGCCGAACGCCGGATTGCCCAGCTGCGCGTTCGGATTGACGAAGTTCGGCGTGTTCGTCACGTTGTACACCTCGGCGCGCAGCTGCAGCTTTCGTCCCTGGCTCAGACCGAAATCCTTGAACACTGACAGATCGAGCCGGCGCTGCGACGGCCCGTGCAGGACCGTAGCCGGTGCGCTGCCGGCTGTGAACTGCGGCTGCGCAACGAAGGCTGCCGTATTAAACCACCGCTGCAGGGTTCGTTCACTCTTCGGCAGCTCGGGATCGCCGACGAGATTGGGACGGTCTGTGCCTCCGGTATTCATCCGCGCCGCGGCGTTGGTCACGCCAAACGGAATCCCTCCCTGCCAGAACGCGACGGAGTTCACTTGCCATCCCGACAGGAACCCTCCGGCCACACCCTTCAGGTTCTTCCCCCATGGCAACTCGTAATTGGCCGTCAATACCCAGCGGCGACGGATATCGAGCGCGGCATCCTGCCATTCCAGCTGCGTCCAGTCCCACGGTGTGGGATTGAGGACCTGCGCGTGAGCGAGGGTGTAGTGCGTGTTGAACGTGAGACCGGCGCGATACCGCCGTTGAAAGACCAGCTGCATGGCGTCGTACTTGTACTCGCCCTGGTTCAAATACACCGCGATGTTCGTCACGTTCGGATAAATGGACGCATACGCGCGCCGCGGCTGTATCGCTCCTGCTGCAGCCGGTGCCAGATTGACATTCGGATTGGTCGCCACTCGATCGCCGCGTGAGCCGACATAGCTGGCCGACACGACGTTGCCAGCAAGCTCCTTCTCCATGGCCACACTGAACTGCTGCGTGCGATTCGCCTTGAAATCGGTGGCAGTAGCGATCAACGCGCCAGAGAGATTCGACAGCGAGTTGTTCGCCACCGCCGGCAGGCCGTCGGCCAGGCGCACATTCGGCACCAGACCAGAGGCGCCCGTGCTCGTGACCGGCCCGTAATTCGCGGTGAACGGCGGATTCTTCAGATAGGATGGCGACAGCACATTGCCCGGGAAGAACGACAGTCCGTAGCCGCCGCGCAGGACCATCGCGTGCGGCAGCGTCGCCGAAAACCCGACGCGCGGGCCGATATCGGAATAGTCCGTCTTCACACCGGCCGCCGACGACACACCGTCCTGTCCGGCGACGAGCATCTTCTTCGTCGCGGGATCGAAGTTCGAGAGGAAGTTCCCCTCCTCGGTAAACGGCGTGAACACGTCGTATCGGACGCCGAGATTCAGCGTCAGCCACGAGGTGGCGCGCCAGTCGTCCTGCACGTACGCGTTCGGCTCGTTCGTGTGGTACTTCGGCTCGAACGGATTCAGCGCGCGGACGACCGTCGACGGATATCCGAGCAGGAACGACGCGATCGTATTGCCGCCAACGCCGGCGCCGTTGTTGGTGAGCAACGAATCGAACGTGAACACGCCGACCGGTGAAATGCTCTGGATCACGCTGAACTGACGGAGGATCACGCCGCCACCCACCTTGATGTTGTGAGCACCGGTCGTCTTGGTGGCCGAACCCGCCAGCTGAAACGTCTTGTCGCCCGTGCTCAACGGAACCGCCTGCGCGTCTCCGAGCAGCGCATATCCGGTGGTCGACATCAGCGGCATGCCGGAGGTGAGCTGGTCGACGTTCGTGTTGGGAATGCCGAACTCGCGGCCGAGATTCGCGCCGTAGTTCGCCGGATAGGAATTGATGTCCGGGCGTGCGTACGAGCCCTTGATCTCGGAGATCAAACGCGGGTTGTAGACGCGGACGTAGCTGGCAACGACGTTCTGAGCCGTCGTGTGATTCGGCCCGGGGAACGCACCGCCCGCCGCGATGCCGCCGACGATGCAGTTGGGGTCGATGCCGTCGACGATCGGACAGGCACCCGGTGTAAAGGTGTTGACCCGGTTGTAGGAATAGCGCGCGTACACCTGATTGTCAGGAGTGAAGCGATGGTCGATTCGGATGTCGCCGGTGTCCATGTTCTGCGTGCGGATGGTCGTGCTCGTATAGTTGTTCGCCAGCCCGGTCTGGTTCGGGAGCGGATACAACTGGAGCAAGCGCAGCGCAATCGGGTCGAGGCGCTCTCGCGGAATCAGATTCCCGGCAAACGCCACCCGCGGCGACGTCGTCGGATCGAAGATCGGGGTGGAGAGCTCGGAGAAGTCACCGGTCCGCATGCGCGCCGTCGGCACCGTGATCAGGTTGGCGACTCCCTGTCGCAGGCGGAAGCCTTCGTAATCGACGAAGAAGAACGTCTTGTCTTCGCGCAGCGGACCGCCCAGGCTGCCGCCGAACTGGTTCTGTTTGAGGACCGGCCGCTGGCGCGCAAAGAAATCCCTGGAGTCGAATCGATCGTTCCGGACGAACTCGAACCCGGACCCGTGAAAGTCGTTCGATCCCGACTTGGTGAGGATGTTGACCACTCCGCCCAGCGTCCTGCCGACGTCGGCCGTGTAGAGATTGGTCTGTACCTTCACTTCGGCGATCGCGTCGATGGACGGTTTGATAGCGACCGTGCCGATCGCACGTTCGTTGTTGTCCATGCCGTCGACGAGCTGATTGTTCTGCGTGTCGGCGACGCCGTTGATCGAGATCGCCGATGTCTGGCGGCGGTCGTCCGGGCGGGTGCCGTTGGCGGTCGAACTCACGGCTCCTTCATTCGCGCCGGGAACCAGCTGAATCAACCGCACGATGTTGCGCCCGTTCACCGGGAGGTCCTGCACGGCCTTCTCGGTAATGAGCGCGCCGACGGTGGAGGTATCGGTCTGCAGCAGCGGCGCTTGTGCAGTGACCTGGATGTTCTCGGCAATCGATCCGAGGGAGAGCTTCGCGTCGACGCGGGCGCGGTCGCCGCTGGCGAGCGTCACGCGGGCGGAGGAGCTCTGGAATCCTGAGAGCTCGATCCGCACGGTGTACGTGCCGATCGGCAGGAGGTTGAAGACGTAGTCACCCGTCTCACCGGTCGGCTGCGTGCGCACTGCGCCGGTGGCGGTGTTCTCGATCGTCACGGTGGCGCCGGGCAGCACGGCGCCGCTCGCGTCGGTGACGCGGCCGACGATGTCGGCGGTGGTCACCTGGGCGGAGGCACCCTGGGCCAGGAGCAGGGCGAGCAGCGCGAGACAGGCGGACTGCCGGCGAAACCACATACGCGTCTCCTTTCGGTAACTCCGTAACCGATATCACACAGGTATGCAACCGGTTGCAGATGCTACTGCAGGGCGCACGGGAGCGCAAGAGCGCGCGGCGCAGCGTTGCGCCGCACTCCCGCCGGACGGGCGCCGCCGCCGCTTTCCGCTATGATCGACTCGCGACGCTCGCTCACCTCTCGACTTCGCTCGGGTGACCCTGAGAAGGGTCGAAGGGTCAGGGCACGCGGTGTCCATCGCGACATGCCGACCATCTACGAAGTCGCCAAACGTGCCGGCGTGTCGACCGCCACCGTGTCGCGCGTCCTCAGTCGCCCCGACGTGGTCGCGCCGACCACGCGCCGGCGCGTCATGCAGGCCGTCGAGCGTCTCGGCTTCACGCCGAACGCGCTGTCGAAGCACCTCCGCCAGGCGCGCACCGGCAAACTCGTCGTCACGGTGCCCGACATCGCCAATCCGTTCTTTTCGCTCATCCTGAAGGGGATCGAGGATGCGGCGCAGCGCGAGGGGTACTCGGTCCTGCTCGGCGACACGCAGCACGAAGAGGCGCGCGAAGAACGCTATGCCGAGATGCTCAAGCGAAAGGAAGCCGACGGCCTGATCTTCCTCGGCCACCGCCTGCCGAAGGAGGCCGCGTCACTGATCAAGAGCGTCTCCCCGAAATGCGCGCCGGTCGTCAACGGCTGCGAGTTCAGCCCGCGTCTGGGCATTCCGAGCGTCCATATCGACAACGCGAAGGCAGCCGGCGAGGCGATGGGACATCTCTACAGCCTCGGCCACCGCCGCATCGGCATCATCACCGGCCCGCTGGTGAGCCCGCTCAGTCGCGATCGACTCGAGGGGGCGACGGCGCGCGCGAAGAAGCAGCACGCCGAGCGCGATTTCGTCGTGATGAACGGCGACTTCTCGATCGAATCGGGCGCCGTCGGCGCATCACGACTGCTTGGGCGCAGTGAGCCACCGACGGCGATCTTCTGCTTCAACGACGAGATGGCGATCGGCGTCTATCAGACGGCGCATCGTCTCGGCATCCGCATCCCAGATGATCTGTCGGTCATCGGCTTCGACGATATCCGCTATGCCGCCTGCCTGATTCCGCCGCTGACGACGGTGGCGCAACCGATGCGGGAAATCGGCGAAGGCACGGTGCGGCTGCTCATGCAGATTCTCAAGAACCCGACGGTGGCGCCGGAACCGGTGACCCTGCCACACATCCTGACAATCCGCTCCAGCACGGTGCCCCCGCGTCACGGGCGATAGGTGGATCCTCGTCAACTCCCGACTCCCAACTCGCTTCGCTCGAGCCAACTCCCAACTCCCAACTTCGCCGGGCCCAAAGCCCAAAGCCTAAAGCCCGAAGCCCATACCGTCATGTAACCGGTTTCAGATGGTGTATCATGCCCAGCCGTGCTGCAGTGGCTCCAGGACAGCGCCTTCTGCATGTGGGTCGTCGGCTCCGACTCGATCTGGAGCTACCCGACCATCCTGACCCTGCATACCGTCGGCCTCGCCATCATCGTCGGCGCCGCCTTCGTGATCGATCTGCGCATGCTCGGTGTCGGAGCGGACGTGCCGCTGCCCCAAATACGCACCGTCTTCCGCTTCTTCTGGGCCGGATTCATCATCAATCTCGCCAGCGGCGTGATCCTGTTTGGCGTCGATGCCGTGCACAAGGCACGACAGCCGGTGTTCTTCGTCAAGCTCGCGCTGATCGCTGCCGCGATCGTGGTCACGGCACGCATTCGTCGCCGTGGATTCACACCGGGTGACGCGACGCCGCGCCCGGCGATTCGGCCGCTCGCTATCGCGTCGTTGACTCTCTGGGCCGGCGCGATCGTGGCGGGCCGGCTGATGGCGTACTTGTAGGGACTCCTCTGTGGGCCGCCTGAAGGCGGCCCCTGCGTCTGTTCATGTCGCGGCCGTGTATTCGTGTTCGTGGAGGCCGCCTGTAGGCGGGCCTGCTCGAGGATCACATGTTCGGCTTTGTTTCTTGGCTCGAAGCGACCGGGTTCTCCACGACGCTCCGCAACACGACGTGGGTGTGGCCGACGTGCGAGTCGATTCACTTTCTCGGGCTGACGATGCTCATTGGCGCGGCGGGGTTTTTCGATCTGCGCCTGATGGGATTCATGCGCCGCGTCCCGATTGCCGCAGCGAAGGCGTTCATGCCCTATGGCATCCTGGGATTCGCGCTCAATCTCATGACCGGCACGCTGTTCTTCGTGATGCGGCCGTCGATGTACGCGTTCAGTGCCGCCTGGTGGGCCAAGGTCTTCTTCATCGTGCTCGCGGGAATGAATGCGATGCTGTTCGAGACGACGCTCGGCGCGCGCGTGCTGACGCTCGGCCCCGGGGAGGACACGCCGACGTCGTTCAAGATCGTCGGCTGCGTCTCGCTGTTTTCCTGGTTCGCGGTGTTGTACTTCGGCCGGATGCTGCCTTATATCGGCACGGGGAACTGAGCGGACCTCACAAAACGTCATCTCCCAACCTTCAACTCCCAACTACCAAGATCGGAGCACGTACCACCGCTTGGAGATTGGACGTTGGGAGTTGGGAGTTGACAAGGCGCGTGCTCCGGCTTCGCGCCTCCCTATTGCGTGTCGCCTTTCGGCCGCGCGATGTCGTGATAAAGACGCTTGCCGTCCGGGAGAATCACGTAGAAGAGCGAGATGCCCTTCGAGCCGTCCTTCATCGGATGGCCGACAAGGGTGATCGCTTCGCCGGCCTTGAAGGTCGCGCGCGTCCAGCCCTGGCGTCCCATGATGTTCGTCGACCCACCCTCAACGTCCCACGTGCCCACCGTTGCCGCGTCGACGCCGGCGCCCGGCTTGATGTCGACGGTGATATGCACGTGCGGGTTGACCCACTTGTATTCGGTGACCACGCCCTTATAGGTGACGTCCTTGTCCATGTCGAACATGGAGAACGAGTGATGCGCACGCACGCGAGCACCCGAAGCGGCGGCGAGCAGGGACAACGCAACGGCGAATGCGGCAAGGCGAGCGTTCATGGTCAATCTCTCCCGAGTCGGCGGAACTATACCGCAACTCTGTAACCGGTTACAACACGGCTGGATCGGAGTCAAAGCCAAATCCCAAAACCCAAATCCCAAGACCCAAAGGAATTCTAGAAAATCGTGAACGCGTACAGCGTGTCGCCGGCCGCCACGAGCACGTATTGCTTGCCGTCGACCATATAGGTCTCCGGCGCGTTGCTCGTGTTCGCGCCGAGCTGCGTGTGCCACAGCGGCGTCCCGTTGGTCGGATCGTAGGCGACGAAGTTGCCGCTCACGTCTCCCGCGAACAACAACCGCCCCGCCGTCGTCAGCAGACCGGCCGTCAATCCGGTGTTCGCGGTGGTCCGGTACTTGTGCCGCCAGACCGTCTTGCCCGTCTGGTAGTCGATTGCCGACAGGTAGCTCCCGACCGTGCCGACCGATCGCTCGTCCTTGCCGCCGAGCCCGAGCGCTCCTCGCGGATCGGGCTCGGTCAGGTAATACATGGCGTAGGTCTCGGTGGTCGGCACGTAGAACAATCCGGTCTGTGGACTGAACGACGGTGGCGGCCAGTTCGCCGCGCCCTGATTCGCCGCCGAGACGAGCGCGCCGCCGATGTGAAAGTCCTTCTCCGGAATGCGAACCGGCTGCCCCTTCGCATTGAGCTGCGGCTGCGCCCAGTTCGCTGACTCCGAGAACTTGCTCGTCACCAGGTGCTCGCCGGTCACGCGATCGACCGCGAAGAAATAGCCATTGCGCGCCGCGGTGATGACCATCTTCCGCGGACGCCCCTTGAACTCTCCGTCGATGAGCACCGGTGTCTGCGCCGAATCCCAGTCATGCGTGTCGTGCGGCGACGTCTGGTAGTACCAGACCATCTTGCCGGTATCGATGTTCACCGCCACCAGCGCGCATGTGAACAGGTTGGCCATGCCCTCGCCGCGCGGCGCCGACGTGTACGCCGGCGTGGGATTTCCGGTTCCCATGATGTACAAGCGCGTCTCCGGATCGTAGGAACCGGGCACCCACGGGTGACCGCCGCCGTGAATGGCTGCATCAAGACTCTTCCAGGTATCGAGCCCCGCGTCGCCAGCTTTCTGCGGCGTGGCATACCACTTCCACTGCAAGGCGCCCGTCTCGGGCTCGAACACCTGAAGGAATCCCGGCATGTCCAGGTCGTTGCTCGAACCGACGAGCACATGGTTCTCGATCACGATGGGCGCCATCGTGTGGAAGTACTGCTGCTGGAAGCTCGCGAGCTCCTTGTGCCATCGCTCGGTGCCGGTCTTGGCGTCGAGAGAGATCAGGTAGTTGTCGGGCGTGACGAAGAACAGATAGTCGTTCCAGATCCCCGCGCCGCGGTTGCCGATGTGCGTGCCGCCCTTCGTCTTCCAGAAGTAGCGCCACAGCAGATGACCGTCGTTGGCGTCGAGCGCCCAGACGTTGTCGGGGGCCGTCACATACAGGACGCCGTTCACCGCCAGGATCGAGCCCTTGACCTGCGTCGCGCCGCCGAAGACGACGTCGCCTTCGCCGCCGGTGATGACAGGCGCCTCGCCCGGCGCACGTGGAGCACTCGGCGGAGGTCCGGCCACCATCCGACGCGTCCACGCCAGCGTCATCGTCTTGATGTTGCTTTGATTGATTTGCGCGAGGGTGCTGTAACGCTTTCCCGAGTAGTCACCCGAATAGGTCGGCCACGAGTCGGCGAGCGGCTTGTGCAGCAGGTCGCGTGTGACGATCCCCTGCGCCGACACGACGACCGCGGCCGCACCGATCAGGACGACAACGAGCAGCTTCTTCATGACTGCGACCTCAGCGAGACCAGATAAGCCGTCACGTTGTGAATATCGGCGTCGCTGTAGAGCCGGAGCAATTCCTTGTGTGGTGTGAGCGGATCGTGAATGTCCACTTTGATCCCGGCTGCCTCGGTGCGGAATGTGCGATGCGTGCCGTCCGCCTGCTTGAGGCTGACCGTGAAGTCGTCCACGCGGCTCAACTCGCCGGTGAACGTCTTCCCGGATGCCAGCGTGACCGTCACGGTGATCGGCGGCGCCGGAATCGGTGCGGCGCCGCCGCGCCCGCCGGGATTGCCGGGCATCAGCCACATCTGCTGGAGCATTTTGGGATCGGGGAGCTTTGTCGCGAACGTTTTCAGCGCGGCCGTCGTGTGACACCGGGCGCACGTCACGGCGACGTAGGCCTCGCCCTTCTTCGCGTCGCCGACGACGATGTTGATCGTCGAGGGACCTGAGCGACTGCTGACAGGAAAACTGTGGAGGAACTCGGCGATGTCGGCAATCTGCGCGTCGGTGAGCTGGAATCGCGGCATGCTGCCGCGCCCTTCACGAATCACCGGAGCGAGCCGCTCGCCTTTCTGATCCTCGAGCACCAGCGTCGATCGCGTCAGGTTCGGCCCGCCACCGTCGCCGCCACGTGCGTCAGCGCCGTGGCAGAAAACGCAATTGGCTCCATACAGCCCCTTCCCGCGTTCGATCGCCGCCGGATCACCGGGCGACCGCTGCGGGTAGGCGACAAAGCCGCCCGGTTCCTGCGTCGACACGGTCGCCGCAGACCAGAAGACAACGAGCGTTACTGCGATCAGCGCAAAGGGCCGTGCACTCACAGGCCACCTCTAGCAGTCTGATGAAAAACCCCGCCTGCCGTAATTCAAAATGCAAAAGTCAAAATGCAAACTGACTCCGGAATTGCTCGGCACATGTCATTGTTTGAATCTTGCATTTTGCATTTTTCATTCAGGTTGTGGGTATTCGGCAACCTGTTAGGGCTTCTGCGGCGGCGGAACGATCGACTGCTTCTCGATCGGGTCGCCGGCATCACACCAATCCTCGAACGCGTAGCTCCCGGCGGGAAGCCGGTCGAACACATACGAGTACGTGTGCGGCTTCTGATAGATCTTTGCATCATCCCAGGTGTAGGTGATCGTCATAGTCTTGCCGTCCGCCGCCGCTTCGATGCGTTCGCGCAAGTGCGTCTCCGGAGTGCGGAGGCCGCCCCCCTGTACGTTGCCAGGCGTCAGACCGATCGTGTCGACGACCAAGGCGTTTCCCTCGTAGCGGCCGGTCGAGTGTCCGGCAAGTGTCGGTGTTCGGCCGGCGAGATTCGGATGCGGCCGGCCATCGAGATAGATGCGCCGGACGCCGCCGCGCTCACCCGCGAGGATCACCTCGTCCTTGTGCTCGATGATGTGGATGCCGCCGGAGTCGGGATTGATCAGCAGCGCTCCGTTGCCTCTCCCCGGATTCGCACACGGCCGCTCGACGACGATGTAGGGGACGCCGACCGCATTGGGACGACTCGGCGGCGCCGGATCCGCGGCGCGACCAGGGCCGCCGCCGCGACCACGACCTGCCGCCGCTTCGGGAGTGAGCTGCGCCGGCGGAACCTGATCGGCGAGTCCTCCGAAGCTCCCGGCGCCACCGACGTCCTTCCTCACCCAGTGGCCTTCGATGTGAACGTCCGGTGCCGACGCCGCGCGGGCCTGCGCCGATGCGAATGTCGCGGGGATCATGCCCGCGATGAGAAGCAACGCCACACCGAGCTTCGCGACAGGCACATCAACCTCCATCCGTCAGGACCGATTCACCGCGTCGCGGCTCCCGCGGCTTTTCCGTCGAGGAACTGCGCTCGACCTTCGTCGAACGGATCGCATGGCAGCCAGGTGCGTGGTTCGTAGTCGACCGGCAGGCGGTAATAGCGGAACTCGTACGTGTGCGGTGTCCGGAACATCTTCGGGTCGGTCCAGGTGAACACGACCGACAGCATGTTTCCGTCCTGCAGCAATCGATAGCGCTCGACCAGGTGCGAGGTTGCCGTTCGGTACCCACCGCCCGGAATCGTGGCGATGCCGCGATCCCCATGGAAGCCGATCGTGTCTGCGACGAGCGTGTCGCCCTCCCAATGCGCGATCGAGTCTCCGTAGGTAGTCGGGTCGAAGATGTCCTCGCCGACGTGCGTCGATCGATCGAGATACAGATATCGCGGTCCCGATGCGTGCTCGGGAACGATGATCACGGCTGTTCTGCCCTGGCGAATGTCGAGCGGCCGTCCGGAATCCATCACGAACGGCATCCCCAGCAGATTGCACCATCTGACCGCGTAGGCGTCCTTCTTCGCGCGCGCCGTGCGCATCGCGCGCGTCACGGTCGGCAGCAGGTTCGCGTCGGGCACGTGGCGACTGTCGACGGACAGCTCCCAGAAGCCGGAGAAGTCACGCGGTGACGCGGCCGGGGCGGGCTGGCGGCCCTGCGCCGTCGCCCGATGCGAGGCCAGAGCGACGATAACGCCGGCACCGCACAGACATGCGGCAACTCGAAGCTGTTTCATGACAAAGCCTGTTCGGGTCACGCCCGGGGCAGCGGCGTTTCGTGTAACCGGTTGCAGAGCGTATCGAAAAACGTGAGCACGAGCAAGCCTGGCTCGTGACCCCCACGGCTTTGGGCCTTGGGGTTTGGGCTTTGGGATTTGGGATTTGACAGCGAGCCGTCTATGGTCACGAGGCACCCACAGGGTCGCCGACGACCTCGACCCATCCCCGGCGCTCGTGGCTGGCGCGAACCGCGTCGAGCACACGCATCTGCCGCAGGCCGTCATCGAACGACGGGTACTCGGCGGAGATCGACGGGTCGAGCACCGACTGGTAGAAGCGCCGGAACAGCTGTTTGAAGGTGTCGTCATACCCTTCGCTGTGGCCACCGGGCAGATCGGCGTACGTCGCGGCCGCCGATGTCATCAATGCCGGGTCCTTCACCGTGACGGCGTTCGGACCATCGCGACGTCCCATCCACAATTCATCCGGCCGCTCCTGATTCCATGCCGCCGACGCCTTCGACCCGTAGATCTCGATCGACAGACGGTTCTTGCAGCCGGCCGACACCTGGCTGACCGTCAGCGCGCCGCGGGCACGATCATCCAGGTGAAAGAGCAGCGACGCAAAGTCTTCGGTGTCGATCGCGGCATCCTCGTACGACTCGGACGCGCGCGGCAGCTTCCCCGCGAACGTCTCGACGGAACGGAGCGGACGTTTGCGGATCTTGTGGAACGTGGTGAGATCGGCGGAGAGCGACGTGATGCGAAGGCCGGTCACATGCTCCACCATGTCGCACCAGTGCGAGCCGATATCGCCCATCGCGCGCAGACGGCCTGCTTCATTGGCGTCCACACGCCAGTTCCAATCGGTGTCGTACAGCAGCCAGTCCTGCGAGTACGTACCCTGTGCGATGAGCACGTCACCGAGCTCGCCCGACTCGCACAGCCGCCGCATCTGCTGCACCATCGGGTAGTAGCGCAGGTTGTAACAAGTGGCGTGGCGAACACGTCGTGCCGCCGCGCGAGTGACGAGCTCGATCGCCTCGGCGCTCGACATGGCCAGCGGCTTTTCGCAGATGACATGCGTGCCAGCATCGAGGGCAGCGGCTGCCATCGCATAATGCTGGACGTTGGGCGTGCACACGTGCACGACGTCGACTCCGACGTCTCGCAGCACGGCATGGTAGTCGCCGCTGGCGTGCGGAACGCCGAACGCGTCAGCCATCGCTTGCGCCTTGTCGACGTGGCTTCCGACGACGGCCACGACGTCCACGAAGCCGAGACGCCGCACGGCTTCGAGATGTACACGGCCCATGAAACCGGTTCCAACGATGGCGGTCCGAACGCGCTGTGTTCCCATGCAGTCTCGGGAGAGGATATATCAGCCACGGCGGTGCGGACCTCACACGGTCCGCGCGACTATCGGGCCGAGGAGGAAACGATGAAGGATGCGAAGGCCTACCCGATCGATCTCGAATCGGAGAAGGTGCAGTTTCTCGAGCACATGGTGTCGTCGTACGGGCTTGCTGACGTGGGCAAGGCGGTGCGCTGCCTGATCGCCTACGCGCGAGAAAACCCGGACAAACATCAAGAGATCTTCAGCGAGATTCGCTGCACCGATTGCTGAGCGTCGCTGAGGTAGGATCGCTGATCGACTGGCGGGAAATTCCCCGCACTCCACGACATGCAGGGTCACATCGGGCAATCGGGGTCGCGGCAGGATGCGCCGCTCGTGGCAGTCAGATACGGCGGTGCACTGCTCCTGGTCGCAGCCGGTGTCGCGGTGGGACGGGTGCTGCCGATCGCCGATCCCACGGTCCTGCTGCTCATGGCGGTGGTGCTGGCCTCCTGGTTCAGTGGGCTCTGGCCGGCGCTGCTCGCCTCGGTGGTCGCGACGCTGGCGTTCGACTACTACTTCTCGCCTCCGCTCTACACGCTCACGCCCGATCTCGTGCATCTCCCGCGACTCGCCGTCTTCATCGTGTTTGCAACGCTGTTTGCCACGGCGAGCGCGGCACGTCGCCGTGCAGAGCAGTCGCTGCGGCAGGCACGCGACGAACTCGAGATCCGTGTCCGCAAGCGCACCGCGGACCTGACGCGCGCCAACGAAGAGCTCGAGGATCTGGCCGGCCGCCTCATCTCCGCCCAGGAGCAGGAGCGAAGCCGCATCGGCCGTGAGCTGCACGATCACATCAGCCAGACCTTGGGTGTGCTCACGATCAAGATCGATCAACTGCGCGCCGAACCAGGGGTTCCCCAGGCACTCGCGGAATCGCTCGACGAGTTGCGACAGGACACCGTCGATGTGGCCGATGACGTCCACCGCTTGTCGCATCGACTGCATTCGTCGACGCTCGACTATCTGGGCCTGGTGCCCGCGCTGCAGAAACTCGTCAACGAGTTCTCGGGACGGTACGGCATCACCATCGACTTCACCCACACATCGGTGCCCTCACCGCTGCCATCTGACGTCTCGCTCTCCCTGTTTCGTGTCACTGAGGAGAGCTTGACGAACATCGCCAAGCACAGTCACGCGTCGTCCGCGCAGGTGCAGGTGCGCGGCTCGGCCGATGGCGTGCACTTGACGATTGAAGACACCGGCGTCGGCTTCGATCCGGCCGACCTCGACACACGCGCCGGCCTCGGCTTCGTGAGCATGCGCGAGCGCTTGCGGGTCGTGCACGGGACGGTAAAGGTCGATTCGACGCCGTCGCGTGGAACGCGCATAGACGTGACGATTCCCGCCGCGCGGATCACGGCCGATCACTCTACCGCTACTGCGGTGGCTCCGGCGTAGTCGTTCGGATCGTTCGGATCGTTCGGATCGTTCGGATCGTTCGGATCGTTCGAGGCGTTCGAATCGTTCGGGGCGTTCGAATCGTTCGGGGCGTTCGAATCGTTCGGGGCGTTCGAATCGTTCGGGGCGTTCGAATCGTTCGGGGCGTTCGAGACGGGCTCGGTTCGAACGTCGAACGCCCGAACGCCCGAACGTCGAACATCCGAACGCCCGAACGCCCGAACGTCGAACATCCGAACGTCGAACGATCCGAACGTCCCGAACGATCCGAACGGCTACGGTCGAATGATCCCTGTCCTCACCGCGTACTGCACCAACTCGGCATTCGTCTTCACTCCGAGTCGATCCATCAGGCGGTATTTGTGGAACTCCACGGTGCGCGGGCTGATGTCGAGCACCGCCGCCACCTCCTTCATCGACTTGCCTTCCGCCAGCAGCTGGAGCACCTCTCGTTCGCGTGCGCTGAGTGATCGCGATCGCGCATCGGTCGACAGCGCCTCGTCGGCGAGATCGCCGGCGATCGCCGGGGACACGGACACGCGGCCGTCGAGCGCCTCACGGATCGCCGCGACGAGCTCCGACGCCGCGGCGTCCTTGAGCAGGTAGCCAGAGGCATTCCGCTGCAACGCCTCGGCAGCAAGCCGGGGATCGCGGTTCTGCGTGAGGTAGATGATCCTGATCTCTGGGTGCTGAGCCTTCAACTCCTGCCCCGCGTCCAGTCCGTTCAGCAGCGGCATGCCGATGTCGACGACGACCAGGTCCGGCTTCAGGTCAGCCGCGGCCGTCAGCAGCGCACGCCCGTCCCCAACGGTGGCCACGACGTCGAAGTCGCCGGCAAGCAGGTGCTCGAGCGCCTGAGCCATCAGCAGGTGGTCGTCGGCGATCACGATGCGCGAACGCATGATGGGCTGATCTGGATCCTACGCTTTGTGAAGATTTCGCGCCGGACCTGCGACTATTGCCAGTTCCATGTCACATCCGTCCGCGCGACGATCGAGTGAGCACGATCGACGACGTGATGCGAACGCGGCGCCTTTGGTGACGGCGATGCCGCGCTGCGTCGTTGTTGCCGAAGACCACGAGGCGATGCGCGATATCCTCGTCCGTCTGCTGTCGCGTGAGTGCGACGTGGTCGAGGCGGTCGCCGACGGCGAGTCGGCAGTCGCCGCGGCGGCTCGGCTGGACCCGGATCTGCTCGTCCTCGACATCGCGATGCCGGGAATGAACGGCATCGCGGCGGCGACGCAGATCAAGGCCAGCGGGTCACATGCCAAGGTCGTGTTCGCGACAAACCTCCACGATCGCGACTTCGTCGATCGATCCCTGACGCTCGGCACGGTCGGCTACATCGTCAAGACTCGCCTCGTCGCGGACCTGTTTCCGGCGATTCGAGAGGTGCTGGCCGGTCATTCGTTCATCTCACCAACCGTGAGGTGGTGGTCAATGCAAAATTCAAAATGCAAAATGCAAACTGAAGAGCCCCAATTTCAATGTAGAAGCCTGGGGTTTACTATTTAGTTTGAATTTTGAATTAGCCCCCTTCAGCGGAGAAAAATCTTCCGGTAACCGCCAGCTATCAGAGCAGCGACGTCCGCCAGGATCAACGGCAACCGCAGGCCTCCCGGATAGGCGAGATACTGCGGCTCCCACATCGGATCGAACTTGTCCTTGAACGCGCGCAGGCCCTGGAAGTTGTAGACGGCCTCGCCGTGCTCGTACAACCGCCTTGCCACGCGGTTCCAGAACGGTGCCACCGGCGATTGCTGAAATCCGGAGAGCGGCGCCATGCCGAGCGCGAAGCGCTGGAACCCCTCGGCCTTCGCCCACTGCATCATGTGCACGAAGAGGCCGTGCATCACGTCGCGCGGCGCATCGCGACGATACCGCATCAGATCGACGGACACCTCGCAGTGCCCGGCACCCTGCCAGATGTTCGCGAACGCGTCGATGCGGCCGGCGCGCTCGAGCAGCGCGATCTGGAATCGGGACAGATACGCCTCGTCGAAGAATCCGAGCGAGAACCCTTTCTCTCCGGTGCCTTTCGCGTCGAGCCATTCGTCGGAGACGGCGCGCAGCTCGGGCAACAACGACGGCACATCGCCGGGAGGCACGATCCGGAAGCTGCTCCCATCGCGCGCCAGACGACGCACGACCTGTCGATGTCTCTGCCCGCGTCCGCCCTCCAGCGTGAAGTTCTCCAATGGCACGCGCGCCGCTTCGCCCAGCTTGATCATCGTCAACCCGAGATCGATGTAGCGGTGAAGATGGCGCGTGCTGATCTCATAAAAGACCGGGACACCGCCAAAGTCATCGCATCGCTCGAGGAACGCGCGAGCGGCATCGGTCACACGCTCGTCGGGCCCGACCGGGTCGCCGAGCGCGACCCACGTCCGCCCGTGGACGCCGTACGCCACGAACGCGCGGCGTTCCTCTTCGAAGACGATCGCCTTGTCGCGAAGGAACACGAGATTCGGACTGGTCGCCGTCTGCGCAGCGATCGCCTGTGCCGCATCCCGAAGATCGTCGTCGGTCGGAGGAGCGACCTCGTAGCGGGCGGCACCGAGGACCCGCGACAGTCCGAAGAGAACGACAACGATCGAGGCGCCAACCGAAGCGCGCAGGAAGCGCGGCGCGTCGCTGTGCAGCTCGAATTGCCACCACAGTTCATTCGAATACTGGACGTGCTCGAACGCGAAGAAGCCCAGCCAGATGGACGCGACGAGCGCGCCAAGGACAGCGGCTGTCCAACCAGCCGAGAACCGCGCGTCGAAGAATGCCGCGCGTCTGCTGAAGGCTGGCCGCGCGCGCCACAGCGCGAGCAGCAGGATCACCAGCAGGCTGGCCTCTTCGTAATCGAATCCCTTGAGCAGCGATGCAGCGACGCCGACCGTGGCCAGGCCGGCCGTGACGTAGTAGGCGCCGTCGAGACGACGCGAGAGGCCATGGGACAACACGAGCAGGCCGGCGCCAACGATACTCCCGATGAAGTGTGATGCCTCGATGACACCCAACGGCAGAACGCGGCCGAGCAGCGCAAGACGTACCTGATCTCCCGGTGTCGCGCCGGATATCAACAGCACGATGCCGGCGACGAACGTCACGATGGCCAGCACACGAGGAGTGACCTGCTCCGTTGCACGTCCGAGCGCCCTGCCCAGGCGTTTCGCCTGCGTTCCTCGCTGTTGGAGCTCGTCGACGACCAACGCCACGAGCGCGGTCGACAACGGAGCGAGGTAGTAAATGACTCGGTACACGACGAGTGCAGGCAGCACCTGGCTCGATGGCAGGAACGGTTTCAACAGCAGGACCATGAGAGTCTCGAACACCCCCAGTCCAGCGGGCACATGGCTGGCAAGGCCAAGAAGAATGGCGACGAGGAACATCGCGAGGAACGGCACGAACGGCACCGTTCCGGACGGAAGGAGCACGTACAACACCGCGCCCGCCAGCGCCCAGTCGACGCACGACAGCGCAAGCTGGCCGAGCGCGATCAGCGGACGTGGGATCGGCAGCTCGAGGCGCCATACGCGAACAGGCTGCTGACGGATCGTTGTCGCGATCACATACGCCACCGGCGTCAGCGACAGCAGCCAACCTGCCGGCGCCGCAAGATCACCGATCCCCCGCGCGGTCATGTCGGCAAGCGGCATTAAGGCGAGGCTGGCACCGCCAAGCGCAAACAACCCCAGCCAGAAGGTGACCGAGTATGAGAAGACGATGCGAGACAGCTCCTCGGCGGTGATGCCCCAGCGCGTATAGAACCGATAGCGGACGGATGCGCCGGACAGCATCGCGAAGCCAATGCTGTTGGCAATCGCATAGGCGAGCAGAGAGGTCAGCGCGATTCTGAGTCTGGGCAGTGACCGTCCGATGTAGGCAAACGCAAGCAGGTCATAGCCGGCCAGGACCAGATAGTTGATGACCGTCAGTGCAATTGCGCCAATCAGGCAGGTCCGCGGCAGGTTCGACACTTCCTGGCGCACCTGATCCCAACTTACCGATCGCAACTCGAACCGCAGCACTTCGAGCGCGACGATGAAGAGCACCAGGCCCGCGATCGCGGGAACCATCTGCCGGATTCTCTCGGACATGCGGGATCACCGTGGGCTATGCGTCGTGATCCAGTCGACGGCGTCGAGAAGCCGTCGATCGAACTCGCCGAGGTTGTCGCTGAAGCGATGGTTCGCGGCGTCGATGACCCAGAGTCGTTTGGGCTCCGACGCGCGCGTCAGTATCTGACGGACCTGGTCGACGGGCACGAATTCATCGTGCGTCGAATGGATCGCTGCAAGCGGCACCGGTGCGATCCGATCGACGATCGACGACGCGCTGAACGACGGCTCGTGCGGTGAACGATGGGTGAGATAGATGATCGAATCGGTCCATCGCCACGCCAGCTCGTTGTGCTCGGGCAGACCGAGTGCGATCACGCCGGCAATCGCCGACTTGAGTCCCGCATCGCCGGCGGCGAGCACCGACAGACCCGCGCCTTCGGAGACGCCGACGAGAATCGGCTTGGCTGCCGCGCCGGTCGAGGCAAAGTCCACGAGCATGCGATAGTCGTTCGCTACATCCGCCGGGCGCAGCGTCGTGTTGCCGGTGAAACTTTCCAGATACGCTTTGACATCGAACCCGACGACGAAATGGCCGCTCGACGCCAACGTCTCCGCCACATGCGGGCCCAGGTGGAACCATCCGCCGTCTCCGCTCGATACGAGCACCGGCGCATTGCCGCGTGTGCCGTAAAGGTGCAGGACCTGCGCCCTGCCGCGCACGCTGATCGAGTCGCGCGCCTGTCGAACATCAGCGGACGCCGCCGTCGCGCTGCACACGAGGACGAGAAGCACAATGCAGGGCCTGTGCGTTGCTGGGTTGCTGAGTCGAAGGGCGGCTGGGTAAGACATCGGTCAATCAACGGCCAGGACGAGCACGGTGCGGTCGTCGTCCCAACCGTCGACCGGTGCGCTTGCGTCCGTTGCTTCGGATAATTGAAAGATCGAATCGCAGAGCGCGCCGGCCGGTTGGCGGGGATCGATCGCCGCGACCGCCGCTTCAAAGTCAGCCAGCCGTTCGGTGATCCCGTCGGTCACGACCACGACGCGACTCCCTGGCGTCATCGCAACCGTCTGCTGTTCGTATTCCACGTCCGGCAGGGTGCCCGCGGGCGGACCACCATCGACGAGGCGCCGGTGCATTCCACCGACGACGAGTGCTGGCGGATGTCCGGCGACGCTGACCGTGAGGCTCCGCGGCTGCTCGTCGAACCGCACCACGATGCAGGTGAGATACGGTTCGGCGCGGGTCTCGGCATAGAGCGCCTTCGACAGACGCGCGATGACCGCGGCCGGCTCCCGCGTTTCACGCACCGCCTGACGAAACAGCGCGCGAACGTAGACGAGCATCATCGCCGCTGGAATACCCTTGCCGGCAATGTCGCCGACGATCGCGATCCGCGACCGGCCGTCCAGATCGATGAAGTCGTAATAGTCGCCGCCGATCCGGCCCGCTTGTGCGAGTCGGACTGCCCAGCTGGCGCCCCGCCGGGGAGACGGCGTCGCCGGCAACAGATCCCGCTGAATCTTCGCGGCGACTGCAAACTGCGTGTCGAGCACGATCCTGTTGCGCTCCAGTTCCGCCAACGCGGCTCTCGTGAAGCGCAGATCCAACCAGAGGTAAATGGCCACACCGAGGCATCCGGCCAGGAACAGATCGCTGATCCATGTGAGCTCGCCTTCCGACGGCTGAAGGAGAGAAATCAGCCACGTCTCGAGCAGCGCACCGAGCACGAAGACGGTGAGCGCGGTCGCCGCCGCCGTCGCCACGATCGCGGTGCGCGACCCCGGCGATCCAGTCACGACCCGCACACACCGATCAGTCGCCTCGGTGAGCAGCATCGTCAGCACTTGTGGAGTGCGTCACCGGCAGGCACACCTGCACCGTCGTCCCGCGTCCGACGCCGGTCCTCACGTCGATCGTGCCTCCGTGCGCCATGACAATGTCGCGACAGATCGCCAGACCAAGGCCCGTGCCCTGGCCCGGCGGCTTGGTAGTGAACCCGCGTTCGAAGATCCGCGGGACGACGTCGGGCGAAATCTCGGCCGGTATCGGTGATCCCGATCTGGAGCGCCGGTGTCGCGTCCGTCTCCGCCTTTGACAGCCCTCCCACCACCAGGCGCAGCGTCGTCAGCCGCACGCGAACCAGGATGCGCCCGCCGTCGGGCATCGCTTCGGTCGCGTTGATGAACAGATTCACGGGCAGCCGATGCAGCTCGCTGCGATCGCCCATCACGAAGGGAACCGCCGTGTCGCGGCAACGCATCGAGGAGCATCGCGTGATCGTCCGCCAGAAGAATTCGCGCGGGTGACATGTCGCCTCCTGGGTCGATTGTGACGCCTCGCCCGGCGTCGCGATACTCGGAGATCTACGGGAACTGGGAAAACTCCCGGCGTGCAACCTCGGAGTATTCCCAGTTTCCGTGGCGATTCAGGTAGCGGAACATATACGAGCGCTTTCATGAGCAATCGGCTCCGCGTTCTCGTCGCCGACGATCACCGCATCATGCTCGACACGCTGGTGCGTTTGCTCTCGCGTGACTTCGACGTCGTCGCGGCCGTGAGCGACGGGGAGTCGGCGGTCAGGAAGGCTGCCGAGCTCAAACCCGACCTGCTCGTGCTCGACATCTCGATGCCTGGGTTGAATGGCATCGCCGCCGCGCGGGCGCTGATGGACGCGGGATCGACAGCCCGCATCGTCTTCGTCACCAACATGCGCGAGCGCGAATTCGTGGATGGATCGCTGTCGTTCGGCGACGTCGGTTTCGTGGTGAAGGATCGTCTGATCGCTGATCTGCTGGTCGCGGCTCACCACGTCCTTTCCGGAAGGGCGTTCGTCTCTCCGTCGATCATTCGTTGAGTGCGTTGCTTCGCCGTCACCCCCGCGTTACACCTCGATCGTCAGACTGATCACACCCTCCGGGCATGCGTCTGACGCTCGAGAACAAGCCGGCCACGCAACCGTCCGCACTGCGCCGGCAGCCGCATCGTGTCGTGACACTGACGGCCATTGCCGCCGCGATCGCGGTCGTGTTCGCCCTCGACCGCCTCACCGGCATTCCTCACGTCCAGCACCTGTATTACTTCCCGATCATCGTCGCCGCGATCCGGTTCGGTATGGTCAGCGGTATGGGTACCGCGGTCGTCGCGATCGTGCTGTATCACCTCGCCAATCCGCAGACGTTGACGCTCCGCTACGAGGAGTTCGACATCGTGCAGATGGCGATCTTCGTCGCCGCCGCTGTCGTTGCCGCACGTCTTGCAGACGATGCGCGGCGGTTGCGCACGCTGGCGATGACCGACGACCTGACCGGTCTGCACAATCTCCGTTCGTTCGAGCTCGAGCTGCGGGCCATCGTCGCGAACGTGCGACGCACGCGCTCGCCCGTGTCGCTGCTCGTGCTCGACCTGGACCGGCTGAAATCGCTGAACGACGAACACGGGCATCTTGCCGGAGCGGAAGCCGTACGCGCCGTAGGCCGCATCATCGCCGACCAGCTCCCATCCGATGCGGTCGCCTGTCGATACGGCGGCGACGAGTTCGTCGTCGCGCTTCCACACGCGACCGCTGCAGCGGCGCAGCGTGTGGCGAATGATCTTCGTTGCGCGGTGGAAGCCTGCGCGCCCGTCCTCGCGGGGATCCGGTTTCCGGCGGGGAGACTGTCGATCAGCGTCGGGATCGCCTGCCGGGTCTGTGGCGAGCCGATGCCCTCGACCGGCAGGCGTGGGGACGACGAAGAGAGCGAAGCGTTGTTTCGGGCCGCCGATGCCGCGCTCTATGCCGCAAAGAACGGCGGCCGCAACCAGGTCCAGATCGCGTGATCATTGGCACCTGTGATCGCCATGAACGCCCACGTCGCAACCGCCCACGTATACTGGACCGCTGTGGACGCCGCTCCGTTCCTCGCCGAGGTCGCGCGACACCTGACAGACCTCCACTTCGATGTCGTGCTGATCGGCAGCGCGGCGCTGCAGGGCGCGCCGGTGACGACGGTCGACTTCGACTTCATGTTCCGCAAGACGCCGCTCAATCTTCGAAAGATGAAGGCCCTTGCGGCAAAGCTGCGGGCGACCGACGTTATTTCGCCAACGGATCCGGTCGCAGCTGGAAATGCGCCACCAGCGGCTTCGTTCCTTTGCCGCCCTCGATGAGCCACGGTGTGCGATCGCCGTTGGCGGCCCATAGACCGCGACCCTTCCATCCCGCCTTCGGATCGTCGATGCGGCCGTCGAAACCCTTCGCGTAGAACCCGAGCGGATACGGCACGCGGAGGACGACCATGCGGCCGTCCTTGAGCGCGATCAGGCCGTCGTTGAGATTGCCCGTCGACATCGGCACGTCGTCGCCGAGACCGAATGTGTTGTGCTGGTCGACCCACGTGTAATAACTGGCCTCCGCGCTGTTCTCGCCGATTCCTTTGAAGCCCGGGCCCGGGTATTGATGGAAGCTCCATCCCTCGGGGCAATGATCGCCGGTCGCCTTCGGACCATTGAGCGGAGCCTTGCACTTGCGGCGATCGAAGCTGCCAAGATGGCCGCTCCCCAGCGACACCCAGACGACGCCGTTGCGATCGATGTCGGCACCGCGGGAGGCAAAGCCGGGCATCGGCACGTTGTAGACCTCGGCGAGCGCCGTCGCCGGCGGATTCGACCCGGGCACGAGCCGCACGACCGCGCCCGGATTTCCATACACCGCACCCCAGATCGATCCGTCGACCGGGCTCGGCATGACCGCATAGAACGACGCCAGGACCCGCTTATCCTTGGTCGGATCGACCGGTTGATCCGGCTCGACATACGCATCGCGCTTGCCGTTGCCGTTGGTGTCGAGGACCAGAGCAGTCCATCCCTGCGATCGCGCCGCGTCGCCGGTTTCATCGAACATCTTCTTGTTCAACCAGCCGACGACCGGACCGCCGCCGCTCGTCCACAGCGTGTCGTTGCTGTCGTAGCCGAACTGCAGATGATGAGTGCCGAAGCACGTGTCGACGAACGTGTACTTCTGCGTCTTCGGATCGAAGATCGCGAGCTGGCGCGCAGAGCGTTCGAGCGGGAACGCTTTCGCCGATGGGTGATCCGAGCCCTGCTTGCAGAACGCCGGATTGTCGAAGCCGCGTACCGTCGCGGCGAGCCACACACGGCCGTTGCGGTCGAACATCGAATTGTGGTTGTTGATGCGCGTGTCCCAGATCCGCTCCTTGCCCCAGTACGGCGACGGCTGCAGCGGATCGAGCGCCGCGGCATGGCCAGGCCCGAGGCTGAGCGGCATGTTCGGATCCTTGACCGGCGCCTTGAACACGGTCGCGGTGTTCGTCACCGGGTCGAGAATCGGAATCGAGTCGGAACTGTACTCAGGCGAGCCGACGAGCGGACCGTACCCGTTCACGGTCGGAAATCTCCGGTCGCTGGAGATCACATCGTGCAGGTACTGCTTTTCGTTCATCCAGTCGCGGATGGTGATGACGATGTTGCGCTCGACGCCTTGTGGACGGGATGGCTTCGCGAATGGCAGCTCGCCCTTCGCGATGCGATCGGTCCAGTCGCCGAAGTTCTTGAACGCGGTTGGACCGAGTCGACTGATCGCACCCATCATCAGCGGGCCCGCCTGGCCTGACTGAATACGACGCAGCCACGCCTGTTCCGAATTGGCAAACGTGCCGAGCGCCGGCGGAATCGTTCGCGTCGCCTGCTGACCGATCTGATGACAGCCGATGCACTGCTGATTCTTGAGCGTGCCGATCCAGTCGCGCTGCGTGACGTCTTTCGGGATGGCGCTCTTGCCGCCGAACTGGTCGGCCGCCGGAATCTGCAGCATCGAATACCAGTAGATCGCCGGGTAGTAGTGCGCCGCCGCGGCGGGGTTCGGCGCCGGCATCGCGGTGATGTTGACGCGTCGCCCTGGCGCGGATGTCGTCTTCGCACTGTCGACCAGCCCGTACCCCCGCGCCCAGACGGCATAGTTCGCCTTCGGCAGATCGGGCACGACATAGCGTCCGCGGTCGTCCGTGACGACGCTCTTGATGTAGCGCACAGGCAGATCGCGCGTCTCCGCGATAACCCACACGCCCGCCTCCGGTCCGTTCGGGCCGCTGACGACTCCGCCGATATCGTCGTTGTCGATGGCGACTTCGTCGCCGCGCTGCTGTGCCTGCGAGGTCGTCAGCAGACAGGCCAGCGCGACGGCGCAGGTAAGAAACGCGAATGTATGGCGTCGCGACGTCATAGAGCAGTTCTCCGTGTGCAGACTTTAGCTCATGGAGTAAAACGAGCGGTAGTCATGCGCGCTCAACGGCTGTGTCTCCTCGTGGTCCTGTTCTACGCGTCGGCCTGGCGCGTCGCCACGATCGATCGACCGTTCGACTACGACGATGAGGCGACGGGTGCGTCGAATGGCGTGTTCGCGCGCAACTATCTCGCGTTTGGATTGAACGGCACGCACGGTATTCCGGTTCTGACCGCGGGCGATCCGCCGCCGGGAACGCCGCTCGCCTATTACCCGAGTCATCCGCCGCTCGTTCCGCTGCTCATTTCCGCGAGCTACCTCCTCTTTGGATTTGGTGACTGGCAGACGCGTCTGCCTTCCGCACTCGCGAGTGTCGGTGCGGTCCTGATGCTGTATCTCCTCGTCCAACGGGTGTCCGCCCTCTCTGCAGCGACGGTGGACAAGCACTCACGTCGTGCCGGACTGTTCGCGGCGGCCATCTACGCCGCGTTGCCGATGAACCTGTACTTCGGCGGGATGCCGGAGGTTCTTGGCTCACCATTCGTGCTCTTCTCGGTGATGGCTGTCGACGCGTACCTCCTGTTTCACGATCGGCACGCCTCCCGGCGATGGTGGTGGCTCGTCGCGACCTTCACCCTCGCCGCCCTGAGCGACTGGCCGGCATTCTTTCTCGTCCCGGTCTTCCTGATTCACTTCGTGGCGACGCGACCACGCGGGTCGTGGGGATGGATCATCGCGTTCTGCGCGGCGGCCTGCGGACTATTCGCGGCGCTGTACGTCTACATCGCAGTCGCGGCGCAGCTGTCGTGGACGTGGATGGTGCCGCTCGTACTCAATCGAAGCGCGATCAAAACAGCATCGCAGTTCAGCGCACGTGAGTGGTGGTCAACGGCGCTCACGTTCAATCGACATCTACATACGGTGCCGGTGATAGTGCTGTCGGGTGCGTGGTTGGTGACGACGATGACGGGCCGCCTAAAGGCGGACCCTACGCTTTTCAAACCAAGCCCGGCGCCAGCACAATCCAGCACGACGATCGTGGGGGCCGCCTTCAGGCGGCCCGCAAGCCATCGCGTTGCGGCAATCCTGATGGCATGGGGGCTCCTGCACGTCGCCGTCGGCCGCCAAGGCGTGTTCAACCACGAATGGTGGTGGTGGCCGTTGACTCCGGGGCTCGCCGTCACGGCAGCGTTGCTGGTTGAATCGGCGATCGCTGGGTTGGAGCGCCGCTGGGCCCTTCTCGTGAACGCGGGCGCCACCTGCGCAATCGCGGCGTTTGCGATCTGGACGAGCACGACGACCTTCCGCGAGCTCTTCCCGACCCCCGCACCGCGAGGCTTCACGACACGCGATCTCGGCCGGGCGATTCGCGCTGCCGCACCCGGACGGAGCGACGTCGCGCTGCTCGTGTGGAGTGGATTCGACCCGCAGATCTGGTTCTACGGCGATCGCGCGGTGCGCGCAAACGTGTGGTCGGTCGCCGATCTCGACCGGCGCCTGCGGGACCCCACCGCCGATCTGCTCTTCGGATTCGATCAACCCTGGACCGGGCCGGCCACCGGCCTCGTGTTCCCGCTGGAGCTCCGCGACGACTTCAAGGATTTGCGCGCGCGGCTGCGCGAACGTTACCGGATCGCTCCTGCTCCCCCCGAGGTGGAGGCCGCGTTCGAGATCTACGATTTGCGCGAAGTCACACCGCCATGACCCCGGACACACGGCCGCGCACTGCCTCGTCTACCTTCAGCCTCGACTGCGGCGGACGCGAAGGCGGATCCCGTACGTCACGAGTCCACTGCAGAGGAGGCTCGAGAGCGCTGGTTCGGGCACGGAAGGAGCCTCGCCGGCTGGCATCGAGAGGAAATCGATTCGGTAGTTTCCGGGCGAGATGAACAATCCGATGTTCCGAAAACGCTGCAGGACTCCGAACCCAGGCGGCGGGCCGCCGCCCAGTCCGGCGTCCCACGTGTTTCCGTCCGTGTCGAACGCCCGCAGGGGGAGTCTCCGAACCCGATGTAGTACGTGCCCGCGGTAATGTTCACGTTCATGAAGACGGCGTTGATCGGTCCCGCCGTGGCAATGGCAAACAGTCCTCTGCCGTCGCTGTCGAACAGGAACAGAGCGGGATCCAGGACGCCAGACGTGACCCGGCCTCTGAGGCTCAGAAGGCCAGCGTCGGCGGATTAGACGCGGTCACTGCGGCCACTGCGGCCACGGCTGGCGCCGCTACGGCGAACAGTGCGAGGGTGGCCGCGACGGACAACACTGAGCGCGAGAGATGTGTCATACCCGAGTAAGAGGAACTTCGGCCAAAAGTAGCTCACTCGGCATCGACGAGGTCGAGGACGGCGCCACCTCTTGGCACCGGGCGATAGCGGATTAGATCCGCCTCGAGGCGGACCCTACTTTGGTGAGTACGCCAGCAGATACGCGCGGCGGCGTTCGACATAGCTGCGGAACGCGCCGTGCGTCCGTGGATGGTCGGCCGCGAAGTCTTCATACGCGTCGAGCTTGCGCGTGTCGGCCTTGACGTCCGCGTCGATCAGCGCCTGGTACTTCTCGGCAAGGGGCCCGAGTCGTTTCCAGTCGAGCCATTTCTCCGCGATGGCGCGCACATATGTCAGATAGCGTGCGCGCAGCGCCGGCACGGCCAGCAGCTTCGAGCGCAGCGGTTTCGACGCCTCGTTGGTGCCCACGAGCGGATCGAGCGTCGCGCTCGGCAGCGCGCCGGCGAAGCCGAACCCGCGGCTGCCTTCGCTGAACGTCTCGTTCATGTCACCCGGCACGATGTGGAAGCGACCCTGCGGATCCTGATAGAGCAGGTAATCGCTCGCGCGTGCCCAGTAGCCATCGCCGTTGGTGAGCACGATATCGACGGCGAGGAACCGTAACGCCTCGTCGACATCGAGTATCGGAGCCAGCGCCGCTTCCAGTTTGTCCGCCGGCGTCTCGTTGAGCGTTTTGGTCAGGCGAATGAGGTCGGTCCACGCCTTCGGCCGCTCGTTCGATTTCAACTCGAACGCGCGTTTGTAGTCCTCGGGCTTGTCGCCCCAGTACTCGAGGCCGCCGCGTGCACGCGGGCTTCCCGGCACCTTCCAGCGGACCCCGCCCGTCGTCTTGAACGCTTCGTTGACGAATCGCTTGTCGAACTGCTGATCGTTGACGTACACGCCCCAGCTCTCGCGATTGATCACCACGCGTACGTAGTTCGACTTGAGCGCCGGAACGTAGTCGCGGGCGATCTCCTGCGCAAGCACGGTCCGGAGGAACGTCGGATCTTCGTGCGAATTGAGCAGGTTCAACGTCGTATAACCGCGCAGCGCCTGCTCCTTGTGCACATCGTCGAACGTCAGGTTGAGCGATCGCTTGGAGCCCTGCGGGACCATGCGATACGACGAGTTGCCGCGGAAGTGGACGCCGACGTCGCGATAGACCTGGCCATCGACCGTTACGGTCGCGGGCACTTCGACATCGGTGTGGTAGAAGGTCGAGAGCTCGCGCTCCCAGTCGGCGTTGGCGAAGTCAATGAAGATCGTGCGCAACGTGCCCGCGTCGTAGAGCGGCGTCGATGGAAACGGCGGCTTGAGATCGGCGGCCGACATCGCGCGGCCAGAGATGGTTTGTCTCGACACAAACCCGAACCGCTGGCGACGGAATCCGGAGGGCTGCGACTCGAGGTACGTGCGGGCGGCGGCGCGTTCGGTATCGTTCAACCGCTTGTCGCCGTCCTTGTCGAAGCGCGCGACCACGCTGAGCTTCGGCTCGTCGAACCCGCCGAAGCCACCGAATTGCGCCCTGGCGGGCTGTGACACCCAGGCGGTCACCAGCGCCAGAACCCCCGCCGACACCGCGCGCCGGTTCATGCTCCCTCCAACGCCTCGTCTTGGACGTCTTGAACGATCGCGTTCCGTGCAAATGACTCAGTTTCTCGGCCGACCGTTCAAGACGTCTACGCCCGCACGGAGTGCGGGCAAGAGACACTGCCACTAGCGAGGCGGAGCCTCCATGTTCGTCGGTCAGCGGCGCAGCCTCGCTAGCGTTACGCGCGCGACATACTCTACCCGAATCAGTCGACGCGGGCATTGAAGTTGACGCCGCGTCGAGCGATCGTATTGGTGATCGCTCAATCGCTCATCTTTTCAGGAGGTTGGGATGGCAAACGCAGCCAAGCCGGTGCCCGCCGGCTTTCATACGATCACGCCGCAGCTGGTTCTCGACGACGCCGCCGCGGCGATTGAGTGGTACAAGCGTGCGTTCGGCGCCGAGGAGGTGAGTCGCAGCACCCCGGGACCCGACGGCAAGATCATGCACGCCGAGCTCAAGATCGGCGACTCGCACCTGATGATGAACGACGCGATGATGAACGCCAAGGGCGCGAAGTCACGCGGCGGATCCGCGACATCGTTCTGGCTCTATGTCGCCGACGCCGATGCGCTCTTCACCCGTGCGGTCGGCGCAGGTGCGACGGTGCAGATGCCGTTGGCCGACCAGTTCTGGGGCGATCGCGCCGGCTGCGTCGCCGATCCGGAAGGCATCTCGTGGTGGATCGCGACGCGCAAGGAAGATCTGTCGATGCCTGAAATTCAGGAGCGCTTCGACGCGTTCATGAAGCAGATGACCCCCGCCGGGCAGCCGTCAGCGTGACAGCGTGACAGCCTGACCGCTCAGCGTCACGCCGTCCCACCCGCGCGCTTGACTCCGCGCGCATTAGATATACTATGTATGACTAATGTCGAATGCCGAGTCAATCGGGCAATTCGAACACGTCGTGCTGGCCGCGGTCCTCGCGCTGGATGACGCTGCTTACGGCGTGACGATCCACGCCAAGGTCGAACAGCTCATCACGCCGAAGACCGTGTCACTCGGCGCGGTCTACGCCACGCTCGACCGCCTCGAGGACAAGGGCCTCGTTCGATCCTGGCTGTCAAATCCGACGCCCGAGCGCGGAGGCCGCTCGAAGCGCCACTATCGACTCGAACCGGCGGGCGAGCGCGCGCTGCGCGACGCCACCATCGCCGCCAAACGTATCTGCGACGACCTGGAGCGGATCTGGGGAGGAGACGTATGGACCGCCGGCCGACGCTGGAAGCCCGTCCGCCAGCACTGATCGATCGTGTGGTGCGGTTGCTCGTGCCGGTGCCGTGCCGCGAGCACGTCGTCGGAGACCTGTGGGAACGCTATCGCTCGCCTACGCCGTTCGTCGTCGACGCGTTGCGCACCATTCCGTACGTGATCGCCAGCCAGGTGCGCCGCACATCCACGTTTGGCGGCGTTGTCATCCAGACGTTCATTTTGACCGTCACGTTCGTGGTCGGAGGCGGCTTGCGCCGCGCTGTTCCACCAGTGGCGGCCGGCCTGGCCGCCCTCGTTCTGCGGGACGCGTACAAGCGGAGGGTATCGGTGTCGGCGAAGCAGGTCGCGGCTGACGTCAGCGTCGGCCTGGCGGCAGCGATCATCTGCGAGTCGGTTCTTGCGTTCGTCTGGCCCGCGCTGTTGCTTCCCTGGCGAAGCATGATCGCGTGGCGCAGCATGATCGCCTTCCCGCTCGGATTCGTCATGCTGTTCGTCCTGCGCCTGCAGAACCCGGGTCTCGGCGCGCATCCACGCCGCTTCGTTTCAGATGCGCCGCTTGCGCTCGATGCGCTGACGACAGAAGTGCGATCGTTCGAGGGAACCCGTCGTCGTGCGATGCGCATCGAAGCGGTCACCGGATTGACGCTGGCGGTTCTCCTCGTGGTGCCACTGTTGTTCTCAACCAACTGGTTCATACGAATCGGCTGGGCGCTCATGTCGGCGTACGGTCTGTATGTCGCCGCCGTCGTGACGTCTCGGATCGCCAAACCGATGCCCGACGGCCTTGATTTCGACGCAACGACCGTGTTCTATCGCCGCGAGCTCGAGCGACATGCGAGCTCCCTCGAGACGATGTGGCGCTGGTATTTCCTGCCAGGCACTCCCGGAATGGTCTTCATCATGATCGGCGGTGCGGTTGCGGCGGCGGAGCGAGGCCGGCCCATGTGGCCGGCGTTGACCGTCATGATTGCGAGCGTCGTCCTTGTCGCGACCGTCGGTCACACGGGCACTCGAAACACGGCGCGGAAACTGCGCCTGAGAATCGACACGTTGACGCGAGGACGAAATGATGGCCCTGCCGAACCGTAACGTCCTGTCCGCAATCGCAATCGTGACAAGCGCCGTCACCGCATTCGCACAATCCGCACAACCCCGTGTTCCATCGGACGCCGAGATCCGGAAGATCCTCGTCGAACGCGTCGACATGCATCGTCAGGCGGTCGGCATCGTCGTCGGGGTTCTCGAGCCCACGGGACGTCGCGTCATCACCTACGGTAATGCTGCCAGGACCGGCGGCCGTCCACTCGACGGCGACACGGTGTTCGAGATCGGCTCCGTCACGAAGGTGTTCACGTCGCTGCTGCTGGCCGATGCCGTCAACCGCGGCGAAGTCGCGCTGACCGATCCGATCGCGAAACATCTGCCTTCGACGGTGACGGTTCCGGGTCGTGGCCGCGCGATCACGCTCGAGGATCTGGCGTCGCATCGTTCCGGACTGCCTCGCCTGCCCACCAACTTCACGCCGAAGGACGCGTCGAATCCGTACGCCGACTACACGGTCGAGAACCTGTATCAATTCCTGTCGACGTATCAACCAGCACGAGACGCCGGCGCTTCCTACGAGTATTCGAACCTCGGGGCGGGGCTCCTTGGCCACCTCCTCACACGGCGCATCGGCATGGACTACGAGTCGCTCGTGAAGGCGCGTATCACTGGTCCGCTTGGCATGACGAGCACCGCCGTCACGTTGTCGCCTGTTCTGCGCGCGCGCCTTGCCGCGGGTCACGATGCGTCGCTCTCACCGACGAGCAATTGGGACCTTCCAACGCTGGCGGGCGCAGGCGCACTGCGGTCGACGGCGAACGACATGCTGACGTTTCTCGAAGCCTTCCTCGGCTATCGGAAGACAACGTTGGCCGCGGCGATGGCGGCGATGGTCACACCGCGGGCACCTGCGGGTCCGAATCTGCAGGTCGGACTTGCCTGGCACATCACGACCGCCAACGGAAAGACGATCGTGTGGCACAACGGCGGCACCGATGGCTATCGGTCGTTTGTCGCCTTCGATCCTGCTGCCCGGACCGGCGTCGTCGTGCTGGCCAATGCCGGCACGCTTGCCGGACCTGATGATATCGGGCGGCATCTGCTCGATTCGACGAGTCCCCTGCTGGCGGCCGGCTCGCCGGCGCTGGCGCAAGTCAAATCGCGAACCGCCATCACCATCGCCAACGACGTGTTCGATCGGTATGTGGGCCGATATCAGCTGGCGCCTGCGGCGTTCTTCACGATCTCGCGCGACGGCAACCGATTTATGGCGCAGCTGACCGGGCAGCCGAGCGCGGAGATCTTCGCGGAAACGGAGAAGGACTTCTTCTACAAGATCGTCGACGCGCAGTTGACGTTCGAGACCGACGCGCAAGGCAAAGCCATTGCTCTCGTGCTGCACCAGAACGGTGTCAACCAGCGCGCACCGCGTATCGAGGGGGAGCCGGTCGCCCCGAAGGAGGTGACGCTCGATGCGGCCGTTCTCGAGGGATATGTCGGTCGCTACGACCTGGCGCCCGGACTCACCTTCACCATCACACGGCAGGACAACCACCTGTTCGCGCAACTCACCGGCCAGCCGTCCCTCGAGGTCTTCGCCTCCGCTCCCCGGGAGTTCTTCTACAAGGTCGTGAACGCGCAATTGACGTTCGAAGCGGGCCCCGATGGACGCGCCACTGCCGTCGTCCTGCACCAGAACGGCCGCGACATGCGCGCGGCGAGAGCCAATTAGCGGGAGCGTCTCTTTTTTCGGCACCCCTGTTTGAATCCTCATCCGCGAGCGTTTATGCCCTTCGGGCGGCACAGGCCTCGGCCTGACCGCCTCAATAACTCTTAAATCGAGCGGAGGATGCCGTGGCGACAATCCGGATCGGGCGGGGCGCCGCCCGTCAAGAGGTACGTGTGCGTGCCCGTTCACGGGAAGGGCGCGTGGTCAGGTTCGGGAAGCTCCCGGTCAAGGAAGACGCGCGGAATCTCCGGTTCGCGGCGGTGCTGCGCGCCCCGCTGCGGCTGCCGGAGGAATACGACTTCGACGTCGAGCATCGCGGCATTCCGACGCCGATGTTCAAGAACGACGATCTCGGCGACTGCGTGATTGCCGGCCGGGCCCATCAGACGCTGCGCTTCGAGGATGCGGAACAAGGCATCATCCTGGACATCACCGACGCCGACGTGGTCCGCGAGTATTTCAGGGAGACCGGCGGGCGGGACACGGGACTCGCCGTGCTCGATTCGCTCAACCAGTGGCGGCGGCGCGGCTGGCGTGCGGCCGGCGGTCAGTTCAAGATCCAGGCCTTCGCGCAGATCAGTCCGCGGAACCATCGGGAGGTCAAGCGCGCCATCTTCACGGACATCGGCGTCGGCATCGGGCTGAATCTGCCCGACCGTGCGCTGACGCAGTTCGACGCGGGGAAGCGCTGGGACGTCGTCACCGGTCGCGGGTCCGCTCCCAATCCCGACAACGGTCACTATGTGCACGTCCCCGGATATACGAGAGTCGGACCGGTCTGCGTCACCTGGGGACGGAAACAGCAGATGACGTGGGCGTTCTTCGACAAGTACTGCGACGAAGCCTACGCCATCATCGACGCCGTGAACACGCGCAAGAAGCGGCGGGCGCTCGACGAGCGCAAGATTCGTTCGTTTCTCGCCGCGTTGTAGCGATCACCGCTTTGTAGCGTCACCGCCCTTGTAACCGTCGACGTGCCGCGCGGCGCTATGATCGGCTGCGCGGCATGATTCCCTACCACGACGAAAACGAAACGCAGCGCACGCCGGTCGTCACGATCGCGTTGATCGTCGTCACCACGGCCACCTGGGTGCTGGTGCAGGGCGCCGGGTCCGCGCTGCCACTGGCGACGTCGGTCTGCAACCTCGGACTCATTCCCGGCGAGATCACGCTGACGCTCCCACCGGGCACCGGGTTTCGAATGGGTCCGCGAATCGCGTGTCTGACCGATCCCGGGAGGCAACTCTCGACCGTGTTCACATCGATGTTCCTCCACGGCTCGTGGATGCATCTGATCGGGAACATGTGGTTCCTGTGGCTGTTCGGCAACAACATCGAAGACTCGATGACACGGCCACGCTTTCTGGCGTTCTATCTGCTGAGCGGGATTGCGGCAGCGGCGACGCAGGTGGCCGCGAACCCGATGTCGGTGGTGCCGATGGTCGGCGCATCGGGCGCGATCAGCGGAGTCATGGGCGCCTATCTGGTGCTCTTTCCCCGCGTGAAGGTCTACACGATCATCCCGCTCGGGTTCTTCATTCAGTCGTTCGCGCTGCCCGCCTGGGTGATGCTCATCTACTGGATGTTCCTGCAGTTTTTCGGAGGCATCACCAGCGTCGTCGCCGAACGCGGCGGCGGAGGCGGCGTCGCCTTCTGGGCCCACATCGGCGGATTCATCGCCGGCCTCGCATTGATCAAGATCTTCGAGCGTCGTGACCGGGTTGCCGCACACACGGCCGGCGAGTGGCGACCCAACGATTGGGAGAGGTGGTAGTCGTTCGGGTCGTTCGGACCGTTCGGATCGTTCGGATCGTTCGGATCGTTGGGTCGTAAGGACCGTTCATGTCGTTCGGGTCGTTCGGATCCTTCGAAACGTTCGGGATGTTCGCGTCGTTCGGTATGCTTAACGGCCGCTGATGGTGTCTCTCGACAAATCTCTCTGGCAATCGTTGAGTCCTCTGCTGGACAAGGCGATCGATCTCGAGCCGTCGGCCCGGCACGATCTGATCGCGGATGTCCGCCGCGAGTCGCCGGCGCTCGCCGAGCGCTCCAGTACGTGCTCGACCAGCACCAGCGCGCCCAGAGGTCGCTCTTTCTCGACGTGCCCGTGACGATGCCGGCCGATGCGACACCGTCGCTCGCGGGGACGACGGTCGGCCCCTACACGCTGGAACGTGCGCTCGGCGCCGGTGGAATGGGAACGGTCTGGCTGGCGCGACGCAGCGATGGCCGGTTCGAAGGCGCCGTCGCCATCAAGCTGCTCAACCTCGCACAGCTCGACCGCGAGGGGCAGATGCGCTTCCGACGGGAAGGCACGATTCTCGCGAGCCTGTCGCATCCGCATATCGCGCGTCTCCTGGACGCGGGGGTGACACCGACGGGGCAACCGTATCTCGTGCTGGAGCTCGTGGAAGGCACCCGGCTCGATCGCTATGCCGATCAGCACCATCTCGATGTCGCTGCTCGGCTCCAGCTGTTCCTCCAGGTCGCCGACGCCGTGGCGCACGCGCACACCCACTTCGTCGTCCACCGCGATCTCAAGCCGTCGAACATCCTCGTGACCACTGACGGACACGTGAAGCTGCTCGACTTCGGCATCGCGACGCTGCTGTCGGGTCCCGCCGACAGCGGATCGTCGACGGTGACCAGTCGCGCGCTCACGCCTGAATATGCCGCGCCCGAACAGATCGCCGGTGGCAACGTGACGATGGCGACCGACGTGTACGCGCTTGGTGTGCTGCTCTATGGCCTGCTCGTGGGCGAGCATCCGACGGCGGAAAGAGGCGCGACCGATGCAGCGATTCTGCTGTCGCTCGGCGCGCGCGAGCGGCGACGCCCGAGCCATGTCGCGGCCCGTCTCGACGACGCCGATCGTTCGATCCGCGAACTCCTGGACGCGCGGCAGACCACGAAAGATCGATTGCGTCGTGCCTGCCATGGCGATGTCGACGCCATCGCGCTCCAGGCATTGAAGAAACGGCCCGAGGAGCGTTATGCGACGGTGCAGGCGCTTGCCGACGATGTCCGGCGGTATCTCACGCGCGAGCCCGTGCTCGCTCATGCGGACTCGCTTCGCTATCGAGCGGCCAAGCTGATCGCACGTCGTCATATCGAGGTCACGGCCGCCGCCGCCGTGATCCTCTCGCTCGTGGCCGGGACGGCAATTGCCGTGCGTCAGGCACGGGCCTCCCAGGCGGAACGCGTCGCGCGGTCGCAAGTCTGCGCCGGTCGGAAGCCGCCAACGATTTGAGCGCGTTCCTGCTGACCGAAGCCAGGCCGGGCGGCAAGCCAATCTCGAACGCCGACCTGCTCGCGCGCGGCGAATCGCTGGTCAATTCCCGCTACGGGCAGGAACCGGAGCTCAAGGTGCATCGGCTGGTCATGCTGGCGGATCGGTACCAGGAGAATCAGCAGTACATCGACATGCGCCGCGTCGCACAGCGGCGGGATAGGCGGGAACGGCGGTCCTGGGAACAGTGTGTCGAAAAGTGGCGGTGGTGGCGGCGGCGCCCGCGGCAATGGCAGTACCTATTTCCGAGGAATTTGGCGGTGGCGGCGGCGGCACCCTCGCGAATGCGTCAAGTCGCTTCGGCGGCTTTGCCTGTGGTGGCGATGGGCGTCAAGAGGCGTCCGGTGCTCCTGGTGAATGTGCGGGCGGCGGCGCTGGGGTGCGGCGAAGCAACTCGGCTCGCCTCCGCTGCCCACGGGCAACGACGGCGGCAAGGGGAACTACGGCGGTGGCGGCGGCGGTCGTGCGGCGTCGGACACGGCACACCCTGGACGTAGATGCCAGGAACGAATGGGAGTGGATCCTTTCGAAGTTGTGTCAGCAGCGACTTGGCGCTGCGGCGGACCTGACGTTCGATATCCGCCTTCATCGTCGACAGCGTCGAGCCGACGTGCCGCTCGACCTCGCCGATCCTGTCCGCGAGATCGGGCCGGGTTGCGTCGATCCGCTTGAGCACTTCGTGCAGGAGCGTCCGCTCTCCGGCGGAGAGCTGGCTGATCGTCCGCTCCGCGTCTGCGCCGCCGCCCAGAGCGTCCCGCAGCATGTCGACAATCGTAGGCATACGTCGTCCCCGAAGCAGTGAGACCCGCGGTGACGAAGAGGGTTGTCGGAGAGAAGTGCGAACGATACCATCGAACGGCCGAGCTGCCAACGATCTGGCGCATCGCGCGCGTCAGCAGCACAATCGGGATGTGCTTTTCGGCTGGATTTCAGATGCGTTTGCGAGCATCCTCTGCCGCACACGGAGCTTCATATGACTCGTAGAATCGCCTTCCTCGCCTGCGCAGTCGTCGCGCTTGCGCTCACGACCCGTTCCGTACTGGCCCACCATGGCGGCGCCGCGTTCGACCAGGGCAAGACCGTGATGTTCGACGCGACCGTCACGCAACTGGAGTTCGCGAATCCGCATGTGCTCGTCTACTGGACCGTCAAGGAAGGTCCGGGTGCGGGTCAGGAGTGGTCCGGCTGGCTCACGGCGCCCAACAAACTGCAGCGCGCGGGCTGGACGAAGAAGACCTTGTCGGCCGGCGATCACATCGTCGTCAGCGGCAACCCGCACAAGGACGGCAACCACGTGCTGCAGATCCGCAAGCTGGTAGGTCCTGACGGCAAGGATTTGCCGCTCTTCGAGCAGTAGTCATGCGCAACTTCATCGCGTTCACGATCGCACTCGTCTCGACCGCGGCGCTCGTCGCGCAGCAATCGCCCGCAACGTCCGGCTTCAGCCGGACCTTTGCGCAAGCCGGGCGCGGAGCAGCCGCCGCCACGGCACCGTCCCCACCCGCGGACCCACGCGATCTTCAGGGCGTCTGGATGATGCGCAACCCGCCAGGGTCGAATCGCGGGTTCACGAACTACACCTTCACCGATCCGAAGACCGATCCGCCTTCGCTGACCAAGTGGGGCGAGGATCAGTTCAAGCTGGCGAAGGACTCCAACGGCGGCAACTACCGGCTGGAGGAGACCAACGATCCGGTGCTGACGAAGTGCTTCCCTCCCGGTACACCACGGGTCTACTTCCATCCGTACCCGTTCGAGATCGTGCAGACGCCGAAAGAGGTCCTGCAGATCTTCGAATACGACCACTTCATGCGCCGCATCAAGACCGACGGCCGCAAGCTGCCGGAGGATCCGGATCAACTCTGGATGGGCACGTCGGTCGGCCGCTGGGAAGGCAATGAGTTCGTGGTGGAAACGGTTGGCTTCAACACGAAGACGTGGCTGGATCGCATCGGGCACGCGCACAGCGAGAAGCTGAAGGTCACTGAACGTTTCCGGCGCAAGGACCGTGATCACCTCGAGCTCGATTTCACGATGGAGGATCCGATCGCGCTCGCCAAGCCGTGGAAGGCGACGTTCTTCTACGAGCTCCGTCCGAACTGGGAGCTCGGCGAGATCTCCTGCTCGGGCGATTATCAGGACTTCACCAAAAAGGAGAAGGGCGAGAAGTAGGCCGTAGGCAGCCGGCAGCGGGCAGAAGCGAATGACAGATAGATCAAAGCGACCAGACATCAACGTAGGGGCCGCCTTCAGGCGGCCCGTCGTTTGTGGGGCCGCGGCACTCGCTGTCGCGTGGCTGGCGAGTGTGACGGTAGTCGTGGGACAGCAGCCGCAACTTGCGGGCGCGGCGTTCAAGAACGTTCAGATCCTCAAGGACATTCCGGTCGACGAATTCCTCGGGACGATGGGCTTCTTCTCCGCCGCGACTGGCCTCAACTGCACGGACTGTCACAGTGAGGAAAGCGGTGGCAACTGGGCGAAGTACGCCGACGAAAGCCCGCTGAAGATTCGTGCGCGCGGCATGATGCGCATGATGAACACGATCAACGCGATGAACTTCGGCGGGCGGCAGGTGGTCACCTGCTTCACCTGCCATCGCGGCGTGTCGCGCCCGTCCGTCATGCCGAGCCTCGATCTGCTCTACAGCAGTCCTCCCCCGATCGAGCCGGGCGATCCGATCACGCAGGCGCCCAACCAGCCGTCGGTGGATCAGATCCTCGAGACGTTCGTTCAGGCGATCGGCGGAGCCGCGCGCGTTGCGGCGCTCACCAGCTTCACCGCACAGGGCACTTATACCGGCTTCGACGACGCGGAGAAGAGCGACCTCGAGGTGTATGCGGCCGCTCCGGGCAAGCACGCGATCATCGCTCGCGGGAAATCCGGTGACACGACGACGTGGACGTTCGATGGCACGAACGCGTGGCTCGCCGCACCCGCGGTGGCGAAGCCGATCCCTCTGATTCCCACCACTGGCGCCGATCTCGATGGCGTGAAGCTCGAATCGCAGCTGCGGTTCCCGACGATGATCAAGCAGGCGTTGACCAACTGGCGCGTCGGCTATCCCACGACGATCGACGACGAGGACGTCGCGATCGTCCAGGGCACGACGGTGAATGGCGCTATCGCGACGCTCTGCTTCGACCGCAAGACTGGGCTTCTCGTGCGCTACGTGCGCTACGCGAACTCGCCGGTAGGCCGCATCGTGACGCGGATCGACTACAGCGATTACCGCGACGTGCCCAACGCGGGCGTGAAGATCCCGTTCAAGTGGGTGGTCGTCGGGCTCACGGGCCGCTTCACGTATCAGCTGACGTCGGTGCAACCAAACGTCGCCATACCGGCATCGCGTTTCGCGGCACCGGCACCATCGCGGTAATCCCTGTCATGCGCATGGTCCGAGCCTCGGCGTGGCGCAGCGGGCTGATCGCTCTAGCGGTGATCGCTTTCAGTGCCAGTACCGGCGTTGCGCAATGGCTGTCGCTGCCGCTTCCCGGAACGCCGCGCACTCGCGATGGAAAACCCGATCTGAAGGCGCCAGCGCCTCGCACGAGAGACGGCAAGCCTAATCTGTCCGGTATCTGGCGGGCCGACGATCCTCGCTACAACGCAAACCTGCTGGCCGAAGGGGTCGAGGCGCCCATGCTGCCGTGGGCGGCCGACGTCTACAAACATCGCGTGGCGACGCAGGGATACCAGCGGCCGGGCACTGTGTGCATGCCGCACGGCGTCCCCGACGCGATGACCGTCGTCGGCCTGCCGTTCAAGATCATGCAGACGCCGGGCGCGACGATCGTGTTGTTCGAGGAGTTCCACGTCTACCGGCAAATCTTCACCGACGGGCGCAAGCTGCCGGTCGATCCAGATCCCAACTGGTATGGCTATTCGGTCGGCCGATGGGAAGGTGAGACATTCGTCGTCGACACCGCCGGGTTCAAGGAAGGCAGTTGGCTCGACAACGACGGCCATCCACATACAGATGCCCTGCGTACGACCGAGCGCTTCCGCCGGATCAATTTCGGCTCGATGGAGCTGGCGGTCACGGTCGACGATCCCAAGGCGTACTCGCGGCCCTGGACATCACAGACGATCCGATTCGAGCTGCAGCCCGACACGGAACTGCTTGAGCACCTGTGCGAGAACAATCGGGACTACGAACGGTTGCAGGAGATCTATCGGAAGCCGTAGCTGGGCGGCCGACCATCCTTCGCCGATGGCGTGCCACGCAGCGGCTTCGCACTGACCTGACCTCGACTGGTCACGTCATTCCGGTTCAGATACGGACGAACGAAGTCGCGCCGCCGGCGACCTTTTGCGGTCAGACGACAAGGGCGGTCGTGCGTCGATGCCGTGTCGTGGGAATGCTTTAGCGGCAGATGGTCCAGTTCGGCGATCCAGTTGCACTCTTCCGGCGCACCCCTCACTCGTGGATGGAGCCCGGAAAGCATGACGTCCTTTCTTCGACCGTTTGCGATACCAGCGATGCTCGCGTTTGCACTGCTTGCCGTCCCGCGCCAGGGCGCCGCGTCTCCCGCGGTCGGGACGCACACATCGGCTTCACCAGCCGTGAGCGAGGACACATCGTCTCGTGTGCTGCCGCTCACGTTCGAGATCGAGCCGAGTGAGGGTCGCGAGCTGAAGTCATTCACGGAGCTGACGGTGACGGTGCAGGAAGTTGCCGACGATCACGCCACGACGATCGCCGGCCCACTCGATCCGTTCACCGCAAACAACACCTGCGCCAGACCGATGCCCGCTGGACTTACTGCGTGCGTGATCAACACCGAGACAACGATCGGAACGCTCCGCGTTGAATGGCGAGTGCCTGGTCCGGGAACCTATACGTTCGTGATCTCCGCAAAGCGCGGGAATCAAGAGCGCCCTGAAAGACTCCTCACGTTCCACCTGGACGCGCTGCCGGACTGAACGCGAACTTCGCGACCACCGCATTGGTCCGTGTCCTGGTGCTCTGTGACGCTGGCATCGGTCTGAGGCAGTGTGGGCTCGTATGCCGCGGTTGGCTGATGCGGCGCGGACCTTTATGGTCCGCGTTTGGGAGCATCGATCTATTTTCTCAACGGCCGGAAGAACGTGCGGATATCCTCGACGAGCAGCTCTGGCTGTTCGAGCGCGGCGAAATGTCCGCCGCGCGGCATCTCGGTCCAGCGCGTCACGTTGTTCTGTGCTTCCACCCATTTGCGCGGTGCGATGCTGATCTCCTTCGGGAACACGGCGCATGCCGTGGGAACGTCGACGCGTCGCGGCGGACCACCGCCAGCGCGCTGATTCTCGTAATAAATGCGCGCGGACGAGGCGCCGGACTGCGTCACCCAATACAGCATGATGTTGGTCAGCAGATCGTCCTTGCTGAATTTCCTTTCGATCTCGCCGTCGCAATCGCACCACGAGCGAAACTTCTCCACGATCCACGCGGCCAGGCCGACCGGCGAATCATCCAGCGCGTAGCCGACGGTCTGCGGCTTCGTGCTTTGTTCCAGAAAGTACCCGCGCTCCGTGTCGAAGAACGTCTGCCTGGCGCGCGTGCGCTCGAGCTCCGACGCGGAGACACCGGCGTTTGGATCGGCGACTCCGGCAGGCGGACCACCAAGACAGAAATTCGAGTGCACACCGACAACGTGAGTGGAGTCGTTCAACGCAGCAAAGCGACTCACCGATGCTCCCCAGTCACCGCCCTGCACGCCGTAACGCGTATAACCCAGGCGCGCCATCAGCTTCGTGAGGATGCCGGCCATGCGCTCGGGACCGTAGCCACGTTCGGATGGCTTGCCGGAGAAGGCGAACCCTGGAAGCGACATCGCGACGACGTGAAACGAATCCGCGGGGTTGCCGCCGTGTGCGGCGGGGTCGGTGAGCGGACCGATCACCTTCGTGAACTCCACGATCGATCCCGGCCACCCATGTGTGATGGCGAGCGGGAACGCGTTCGGGTTCTTTGAACGCTGGTGGATGAAGTGCACCTCGAGGCCGTCGATCGTCGTGGTGAACTGATCGAATTGATTGAGACGCCGCTCGGCGGCGCGCCAGTCGTAGCGATCGCGCCAGTAGGCGACCATCTCCTTCAGATACGCGAGATTCGTCCCGTAATCCCAGTTCGAACCGGGAATCTCGCCCGGGAACCGGGCTCGCGCGAGCCGCTGTTTCAGATCGGCCAGCACCTGATCGGGCACGTTGATCTTGAACGGCCGGATCGCCTCGTCAGCGCGCGGCGGCGCGGCACGCTGCGCGCTCCCCGTTGCGAATGAGACGAGCACTGCAGCGAGAACAACTGCTCCGAATTTCAGTCGACGAAGAACTCTAGTGACCATCGAAACGAGATTCTATTCTGCGATTCACTTGTCTTCGATAGTCTGGCCGGCCGCGAGCGGGAGGCGTCGGGTGGGGCCGCCCCGCCCGCCGCGCAGCCGCCTTCCCATTGCGCATCTTTCCCGGCGGCGCCCGCCGGGGTCCCCGACGCGCGGTTTGTGCGCGTTGGGGTGGCCGCGGGTGGAGCAACCCGACACCAGGACCCGGCGCGCTCTATCGAGCGCACGTGAATCGCGGGTTCGAGTCACGTGTCTGTGTTGAACCTGGGTTAGTATCCGGGCCGATGTCCACACATCTCAAAGACGTTTCCGCGGCGCGATGGCGGATTGCCACGACCCTCACGGCCATCATGATGGTGACCTACTTCGGGTTCATCCTGCTCGTGGCGTTCAACAAGCCGCTGCTCGGCAGCATTCTGCTGCCGGGACTCAGCGTGGGCATCCTGCTCGGCGCCGCCGTGATCATCGTCGCCTGGCTGGTCACGTGGTACTACGTGCGCTGGGCCAACACCCACTACGACAGCGCGCTGGAGCGTCTCCGCTCATGAACGAGGCGTTCGGCGCACCCAACCTCGTCGCGATCGGTTTCTTCGTCGCCTTCATCCTGCTGTCGCTCGGCATCACGGCGTGGGCCGCGCGGCGGACGCGGACCACGGAGCACTTCTACACCGGTGGACGCGGCATCACCGCTCTCCAGAACGGCCTCGCACTGGCCGGCGACTACATGAGCGCGGCGAGCTTCCTCGGCATCGTCGGCCTGGTGGCGGTGTCGGGGTTCGACGGGTTGATCTACTCGATTGGCTTCCTGGTGGGGTGGCCGATCGTGATGTTCCTGATCGCCGAACCGCTGCGTAATCTCGGACGCTACACGTTCGCCGACGTCGTGGCCGCCCGATTGCGACAAACGCCGATTCGGATTGCATCAGCGATCGGTTCGCTCGCCGTGATCGCTTTCTATCTGATCGCGCAGATGGTGGGCGCGGGCAACCTGATCCGCCTGCTGTTCGGGCTGCCCTACGAGGCGGCGGTCGTGATCGTCGGCGCCGTGATGCTGGCCTACGTGCTGTTCGGCGGGATGATCGCGACGACGTGGGTCCAGATCATCAAGGCGGTTCTGCTGCTTGGGGGCGCCACGCTTCTCGCACTGATCGCGCTGTCGCGATACGGCTTCAATCCGCTCGCGCTGTTTGCCGACGCGGCCACTCAGTATGGAGCAGGCGCGCTCGCGCCCGGACGTCTCGTGAGCGATCCGCTCGATGCCATCTCGCTCGGGCTGGCGCTGATGCTGGGAACGGCGGGACTGCCTCACATCCTCATGCGCTTCTACACGGTGCCGAACGCGAGAACGGCGCGATCGTCGGTCGCCTATGCGACGGCGTTCATCGGCTTCTTCTACCTGCTGACGTTCGTCCTCGGCTTCGGCGCGATGGTCATCGTCGGACGGACGGCAATCACGCAGATTGATGCGGGCGGCAACATGGCTGCTCCCCTGCTGGCACTCGCAGTCGCCGGCCGGCCGTTTCTCGGGTTCATCTCGGCCGTGGCGTTCGCGACGATTCTCGCTGTCGTCGCCGGTCTCACCCTGTCTGGTGCTGCGACGCTGTCGCACGATCTCTGGGTGAACGTCGTCCGCGGCGCCGCGGCGACGGAGCGCGAACAGTTCGTCGTCGCGCGTGGCGCGACCGTGCTGCTGGCGGCGGTCTCGATCGTGTTGGGGATCGCGTTCAAGGGGCAGAACGTCGCCTACATGGTGGGCCTCGCGTTCGCGATTGCGGCGAGCGCGAACTTTCCGGCGCTCGTGCTGTCGATCTTCTGGAGTCGGCTGACGACTGCCGGCGCACAGGCGAGCATGGTGATCGGGACCGTTTCCGCGCTCGTACTGATCTATCTGTCGCCGGCAATTCAGGTCGATATCCTCAAGCACTCCACGGCGGTGTTTCCGCTTCGCAACCCCGGCATCGTGACGATCCCGCTGTCGTTTCTCGTGGCGGTCGTCGTCTCGCTCCTTCGCCCGGTGGAGTCCGAGGAGCGACGGTTCGTGGAACTCGAACGACAGCTCCATCTCGGCGCCGATTGATCGCGGCGCTCACTCTTTTCTTACCGTTCTCTCACGACATCCGGGCGGCAGGTCCCTACGATGGGTCCATGACTGCTTTTCGGTTTCTGTGCTTTGCGATTTTCATTGCGACGTTCGTCAGTTCACCTTCTGCGGCCGCCTCGCCCCAACAGCCAATCGATACCTCGCTGACACGCGTCGAGCCGAACGACAACCGCAGACCCGCGGGCCATGTCGAGGGCGCGACCGCAACGCTGGCGTTGCGCGCGGGCCTTGGGCGTTGGCAGCCTGAAGGGCCAGACGGCCCGGGGCTGGCGATCGAGGCGTTCGGAGAGGTCGATGGTGCGCTGATGGTGCCCGCGCCCCTGATTCGTGTCGTCGAAGGCACCCGGATGAACATGTCGGTTCGCAACGATCTCACTGCTCCACTGGTCGTTCACGGGCTGTGCTCACGTGGCGACGCCTCGTGCCCCCTTGTGGAGGTGGCGCCACGGGAAACGCGCACGCTCCAGTTCACCAGCGGACCCGCCGGCACGTATCACTACTGGGCGTCGTCGTTCGGCGCACCGGTTCCCTTCCGCGAGATGGCCGGTGCCTTCGTGGTCGACCCGATCGCAGGACCGACGCCGGATCGGATCCTCGTGATCACCGAGTGGTCGGACCTGACGGTCGCGCAACTTCGAGAGATCGTGACGGCAGACGACGGAACAGAGAAGTTCGTGAGCTTCAATCCTCGTCTGATGTTCGTCATCAACGGATTGTCATGGCCGGCGACCGAGCGATTCAGTTACGACCGCGGCGATACCGTGCGGTGGCGGGTCATCAATCTCAGCTCGCAGACGCATCCGATGCACCTCCATGGCTTCTACTTCGACGTCGAGAGTCTAGGCGACGGGATGCGCGAGTCGCCAGTTCCCGATTCACAGCCGCGACGGGTCGTCACGCAGCTGCTGCCGTCGGGCGGCACGATGAGGATGACCTGGGTCCCTGACCGAGCAGGCAACTGGCTGTTCCACTGCCACATCATGCTTCACGTGTCGCCGACCGGTCGCATCGACCAGGATCGTTCGACGAACACACCTGACGGCCAGCACGCGCACCATGGCGACGATGCGGCGCTCGGTATGGCCGGCATGGTCATCGGGGTGACCGTCCGCGAACCGGCTTCAGCGAGTGCATCATTGCGCCAGCGCGCTGTCACGGCGCGCAAGCTCACGCTCACACTTCGGGCGACCGCGGGTCATCGGACCGACGCGCCGAGTGCGGGATTCGTGCTGACCGAGGGGGATGTGCCTGCGACAGATGCTCGAGAGTCGGCGCCCGGTCCGGCGATCGTCCTTCGCCGCAACGAGCCCGTTGAAATCACGCTCGTCAACGAACTTGCCGAAGCGAGCGCCATTCATTGGCACGGCATCGAGCTCGAGAGTCTTTACGACGGCGTTCACGGATTCAGCGGCGCGGGCTCGCACGTCACGCCGATGATCGAAGCTGGCGGGCGGTTCGTCGTTCGTTTCACGCCACCTCGGGCCGGCACGTTCATCTATCACACACACCTGCACGATTATCGTCAGCTGTCGTCGGGTCTCTACGGGCCGATCGTCGTCATGAATGAGGGTGAGACCTTCGATCCCGCGACGGACCATGTGATCGTTGTCGGTCGGACCGGCCTCACCACTGCAGCCCCGAGCGTCCTCAGCGATCCTGACTCCGTCGTCATCAACGGCGAGCGAGCGCCACGATTCGTCTGGAAGGCTGGGATCCGGCACCGCATCCGAGTGATCAACATCACACCCGATGACATCTTCGGCATCACGCTGCAGACAGTCGAGGGGCCATCGACGTGGAGACGCGTGGCGAAAGACGGTTGGCCGCTCTCGCCAACGTCAGCGAGCGTGCCTGCGCGCCAGGTGATCGCCGTCGGCGAGACCTATGACTTCGAATATGAGGCGCCGCGGGGGCGAAGTACGGCCTGGCTCGAGGTGCGCACGCCCAGCGGCAGGTGGCAGGCACAAGGGCAGGTGGTCATCAAGTAAGATCCGGCGCAGGAGAGAAGACCTCATGATCCGCTCATCACAGTCGCGTGTCCGAATCCGAATCGCGCTGATGCTCCTGCCCGCGGTGCTGGCGTTCGTGACGGCGTTCGCACAACAGAATCAGGCGGCGCCGCCGGCGGCGTCGAACAACTTCGTGGGCAAAGCGGGGTTCGTCGACAGCAAGGATCTTCGCGTGAGCAGGATCCGCTTTGAACCGGGCGCGCGAACCTACTGGCACGTGCATACGTCGGCTCAGATCCTCGTTGCCGAAGAAGGCAAGGGCCGCTACCAGGAACAAGGGAGCGCGACCAAGGACTTCGGCCCGGGCCAGGTGCCGTACCTGAAGCCGAACATCGCGCACTGGCACGGGGCGGCGCCGGACTCTCCCCTCGTTCAGGCGACGATGTACTCCGGCATGCTGACGTGGCAGGGGCCGGTCAGCGACGACGAGTATTCGGGCAAGAAGAAGTAAGACGTCAGTCCGGGTGGTCTTTGAGCCATCGCTTCTCCACTTCGCGCAGCACGACGAGGGTGGCGACCACGAGGCTCGCGGCAATCACTGAGAGGAGCGGAAAACCCGCGCCTGCCATGACGCCGATGGCGGCCGAGACCCAGATCGTGGCGGCGGAGGTCAGCCCGGTCACGTGATCGCCTTGCTGGATGATGCAGCCGGCGCCGAGGAATCCGATTCCCGTGACCACCTGCGCGGCGATCCGCGAGACGTCGGTGTTGCTCTCCCCATTCGCGTGGACCAGCAACAGGCCGATCGCCATGTACATCGCGGCGCCGACGCAGATGAGGATGTTGGTGCGGAGGCCCGCGGGCTTGGCTTTGAGCTCCCGTTCGAGGCCGATCATGCCGCCACAGATGGCGGCGGCTCCGCAGCGAACGAGAAACGGCAAGAGGACGGTTGCCAGTCGATCCCAGCTCTCAAGCAGCGGCAAGTCGCTCATGACCCGTATGCTATAGTTTGTGTTTGTGCGCTCGCGGAATCGCGCGACAGTGCACGGCAAACGGTCTTTCCTCTCGCGCCCTTAGCTCAGCTGGATAGAGCGTCTGGCTACGAACCAGGAGGTCGCAGGTTCGAGTCCTGCAGGGCGCGCCATTTTCCTCAGAAAATTCAACGTCTTGTGAATCAGTTGTCGGCCAAGCTCTGCGCTGACTGACAAATGACTGACAAACCGCGGCGGCCCGAAGTGGTGTGAGGTGGTCTTACGCGCTGACGGCTTTCAGTTGCCGCCGGCGCCGCTGCCAGACGCCGCTCAGCGCCTTCCGCAGCTCTTCGTCCGTGATGTTCAAGTACCGCTGTGTGGTCTTGATGTCCGAGTGGCCCAGCATCAGCTGAATGATTCGGATGTCGACGCCGTCCGCAAGCAGGCGGCAGGCGCCTTCGTGGCGCAGGTCGTGCCAGTGCAAGTCGATCCGACGGAGCTTCTCCCGGTCGACCCGTACGCCCGGTTTCGCACGCTTCGTCTGATGTCCGTACGCGACGAGAAGGAGCGATTCCCACGCGGTCTTGAAGCTGTCCTGAAATTCGCCCGACGACGAACCGAACACATACGCATCGTCACCGAGCTTCAGCTTGGCGCGCCGCTTCAGGATCGGAGCGAGACGACCGTGCGGATCGAATGGGATGCGGCGATTCTCCGCGTCCTTTGCGTTCGCGCCAGGGATGATGATCTGGTGCTGCGCCCAATCAATGTGACGGTTCTGGATGCGCAGCATCTCGCCCTGCCGGCAGCAGGTTTCCAGTGCGCCGATGAGTCGATCGTGCATCGCGGGTCCGACCCCCTTGTGCTCGGCCGTGTTCATCTTGGCGCACGCAGCCAGGAGCTTGTGCTCCTCGTTGGTGTGAATACGACGATCCCGCTTGGCTTCGTCTCGCGCGCGGATGTTCACGCCGAAACGATGGAATGGCGTCGTCGATAGGAGCGGCGGATCCTGGAAGCGTCCCCAGTTGATCGCTGCCCGAAGCACACCGAGCACCCGGTTCACAGTCGCCACACTGTGACCCTCGCGATAGCTCGCTTTGAACTTCGCGATGTGCTCCGGTTTCTCGAGCGCAGCAATCGGCAGGAGTCCGAGTGCCGCCTTCAGCGCCTTGAGGTGACCACTGATCGTGCCCGCGCTTTTCAGCCCCTCCGCTTCAACGTAGTTCTCGTAGTACTTGTCGAGAAACTTCTCGACCGTTAACTCCTCCTGCGGTTCAGCGCTGGCGGGTTCAATCCGCGGGTCGCGACCCGCCATGATCTCGCCGAGGAATTTGGGTTCCCAAACCCGTTCCGCCGTTTGCTTCGACGTCACGGGTTCTGTTGCTCCACGGGCGAACGCGAATTCGTCGACGCGCATTCGCCAACGCTTGCCCTGGTGCATCACATCGAACCACCACGGGTGCTCGCACCGTGGACTGGCCCGACATCCTTTCGGCTTACAGATTTTTCGAACCGACATGTATCCTCCCTTCTGTTCCGTGAGCTTCTCCGGCGTCGATCGCGCGAGCGATCTCGCACGCATTTTTGATCACTCGCGGCTGCGGTCCTTGCGTGTGGTCGAAGATCAGGACACCCGCGTAGGTGCGCCCCGCCGAATCCAGTCCAGCACATCGGTCGGGTGAAATCGCCAGTTCCGCACACCGAATCGCTGCCGTTTGAGCTGGCCACTGAGGTACGCGCGCCTGACGCTCTCTTCATGGCACCCGACGAAGGCTGCAACTTCGGCGGCCGTGACGAGCCGGTCTGGAAGGTGCGTGGTTGACCTGGGAGCCTCGCTACTTTCGGTCGGTGACGCCGTGCTTTCGAGATGGTTCACTTGCATCGCCGTACTCCTCGATGGGTGCCGAATTGTTTATCGCTGTTCCGCGACCCCGGACACCGCACGAGGCGGTATCCGGGGTGTTGCTTTGGTACCTAGCTCGCAGCCACCGCTGCGGCTTCTTCGTACTCGGCAAACGCCTGGAGCACGAGTTCGCGAATGCGCTCTTGCGCGTTCACGTCGCTGATGGGACGCAGCAGCGCAAAGCTGCGACGCTCACCATTGACCGCGTACTGGCGTGCGGGAAACGTGACGTTGCGCCCACCGCCAGTGCGACGCTCCCAGACGGAGAAGCCGATCAGCTTCAAGCCTTCGAGCTCGCCGCCGGTGAAATGCAGCTCGGCATCCGCGAGTTTGCCGGCAGGGTTCTGACGTTCGTTTGGCGTGAACTTTACGACGAGACTCATGGTGTGACCTCCTGGAACGGCCGCCGCAGCGGCCAGCGGTTGACGGTGACGACGAGAGAGTGATTACGGGATTCACGCGGGCACCTCGTTGAGCATGGCCGTCTGCAGGCGCTGCCACAGGAACCACTGGAGTGTCCTGAGGCTGACGAGCACCGGATCCGCGGGTGCACACAGGCAACGCTCGGCTCGGTACTTCGCGCGGTGCCAGGCGAGTTCTCGCGTTTCGATCAACACGAGACGGGCTGGCGTGTTGCCGAATGAGCGATCGAACGTGATGGGATCCGCCGTCAGGCAGGACACGTCCGAGAACGTCGACGACTGCAGGGTCATCGTTGATGGACCGTCCAACGCCGGCGGAGCCGTGGTGATGAACGCGTGGTACACGCGCGCTTGGCCGCCGATCGTCACGTCGATGCTCGGTGTACGAGAGAACTCCGGCATGAGAAACCTCCTTTCCGGATTGCGGGTGATGTGAGAGATCGGCGGTGTTCCGGGTCATCACGTAAATGCGACCCCTGGGCTCGCCCGAGCCCTCGTCAAGGCCGTAAGCCCCGCGGTGCGGGGTCGGAGCGGAGCGGAGAGCCTTGACGAGGGTGAGGTGAGCCCGAGAATCGCGTACGTGATGACCGGACTCGTGGGCATGTCGAGCAGATGCAGTGGACGTGCACGCGTCGGGGACAGACGTCGCAGAGACAGACGTGTCCCCGTGCTCGATGTCGGCTGCGTACTGCTCCAACAGGTGGTGCAGCCGGTGTTGTTCGGCGAGAAGGGCGAGACGAAGCGCCTTGGCCATACGCAGACCTCCAGCGACAGCCACCACGCCGCGAGGTGAGGCACTGGGTGCGTCACCAGTCGAACGTGGTTGCGGCGTGGCCTGAGGCCGTGCGCGCGATTGGGTTGTGCGAAGGGAGCCGAGCGGGCTGTGCCCGAACGGCGACGCCAGGATCAGTTGATCGTGGCGATGAGGCGACCGGCGGCGCGGTCGAGTGCGAAGCGTCCGTCCTGCCAGGGGGTGCGCTGACTGAGTCGCGTCAGTCCTTGCGCATAGCCCCAGATCGAACGGGGATTCGGCTCGTGCACTTCCGCCAACGTGTACGCCTCGGCAGCCTGCTTCTGCGACAGATCGAGTCGCTGCACGACTGCCTCGATCACCGCATCGCGAGTGGCACCGAGCTCCTGCGACGTAGCGCGCAGAAGCACGGTGCGCTCAT